>Ga0208401_100064_pt1 | contig 106052 bp, 127 predicted proteins | sample LakWasM112_LOW13_2_FD_183928 | JGI IMG/M metagenome (GOLD analysis project Ga0208401, IMG submission 183928) | Freshwater sediment methanotrophic microbial communities from Lake Washington under simulated oxygen tension - Sediment Metagenome... | ecosystem: Environmental > Aquatic > Freshwater...
AATTAATTCTATGTGAACCTGAAGGACTGTTATGAATAGAATCTGCATAGTTGCGATTAATAATAAAAATTACTCCTTTGTAAGCCAACCAAACCTTATCCTCCTGTGGAGTCAAGTTTTCAGTGGTTAATTCACCGCCACATGCTTTAGTTACACTATCCCAGATAACCTTCTCAACTTTTTCACAGAACTCATCAAACTTATCTGTATCTATATAATTCTTGTCACGATCCAAACAATAAAGAATTGATTTCTTCAAATTGTTTTCCGAATACATTAAGTTGCCTTTTTGTGTTTGCTTAGACATATAAGCACTCCTTTTGGTAATTATTTATTGATGCTTTCTTCTAGTACTGCAGTTAGTCAAATATTAATTCCAATGCATTGTACTTAGATGAGTACTCAGCTCGCTTAATGTCTCCCCAGCCAGAGCACATAGACGCGCCCACATCAGTTACAATCCTCGTATTTTCCGGTAGATCTTCAAGAATTTTTATTAAATCAGCGGGAGTGCTTATTTCCTTTACAAAATTTTCCATAACACTTTCAACCTCTATTCATTAGCTTTCTTTGGATATCCGTATTTAGCCAATTTCTCAGCTAAATACGGTTCTAATGCATCAAGTACAATGGCGCGTATTGATGGTCCACCAGGTTCGTTCTCACCAAGGAACTTCATCTTAGAATAGATGCTGGCCGGAAATTGCACGGTATACCCTTGAGTTCTCAGTACCTTATCATCCATGATTTCCCATGGGAATTGCGCTATCGACTCTTCAACAACTGCAGCAATATTATCTACGACCACGTTGTTTTCAATAGGAGCTGTTTCAGTCTGTGCTTGCGTTAATGGAGCATCTGCAGCTCCTGCTGCGAATGCTTTAACTGCATCTGATGGGCTGTGTTCTGGCTTTTTAATATGGAAACCTTTGCTCATTGAAATATCTCCTGTGCAAGTAGTTGTATCTCTGCTCTAGCCTTACTATTTTTCATTTCTAAAACACCTAGCCCATCTTTAGAGGCTTGCCTATACACTTTTAAATGAGATATATAGTTTTTTGATAACTCAAACCCCGGAAAGTCTTCAAGTGCTTTACGCGCGTCCATATATTCGTCACGACCACGTGCTTGATCGGCATTACTAATAACTATCTTTGCTTTCAATTTTGGATTATGTGTCCGCGCCATTTGCACTACCAGTGATAACTCTTCTAAGGTTTCTAAATCAAACTGAGACGGTCCAAGTGGAGTTAGTAATATATCTGCTGCAGACATGGCAAATCGTAATTCTGGGCTATCCCTACCACCGGCATCAATAATGACTATTCCGAACTGGGCTTCGAGATCTCGTGCCATTTGAAAAACACCCTCCCCTCTTTTTTCTGGGCAGAATACCTTAGGGATATCTGGATTGCTTTTGCGCAACTCTTCACGTCGATCAGCCCACTTGGAAGAGGTTCGTTGTTTATCAGTATCAAGCAATGCGAATGGTATTGACTGGTGAGCCAAATAAACACCAAGATTAGTAGCCATAGTGGACTTGCCGGTACCACCCTTTTCACAGCCTACTAGTAGAATCATTTCAATATCCTTCCTTTGTTGTAAATTACATTAGATATAACAATACACAATTATTTACAACAAAACAATATAATAAACAACAACATTATTAAATATAGAACATAACAATATAGTTTTGTATAGAGCTATATAGAACTATATTAGATTGCAAGTAGTCCTTCTGGAGATGTGATTTCTGCAATAGCTTGATCGATGGGGGGGAGTATTTTTTTACTAATAAACAGTTTGAAAGAGACGCTAACTGATTTGCTGGATAATCCAGATTTCTTATATGTTTGAAATAAATATTTATTCTGCAATTGAAGCATAGTGGAAAATTCAACCAGCAATTCATTGGTAGAATCTTCTGTTTGATCCTTAATAAACGAATCAATGATTACATCACGATCCGCTTTAAGCTTATCTATTAACACTTGTTTTTCTAAATTAGATTTTGCTATTTTAGCCAATTTATTAGCGTCTTCTCTTTTTTCGCGGTCAATTGAGCTTACTGTATTGGAGTTATCAAATTTAGGAAGTGTACGAATAAAGTAAGGGGCAATCTTACCTTGTAAAATTTTTCCATCTTTATAGCGCTGCTCAACATAATCCATAACAGATGTAATTTTTTCTTCCGAATGTGTGGCAAGGATTTCCTTGGCCTGCCTTTCCGTTAAGCATATGGTGTCTATCAGCCTCGCAAGGATTATGCGATTAAAGTCATCTGTTGATTCGATAGGTAATGATTCTTGTCTAATACTACCCACTCTAAATTTAATGCTAATTACCTTACGGTGCTCTCGTTTTAATTCTACAGAAAGATTAATGTCAGAGACCGTGTTAACTTCGAGTATTGCAGGCTTTATGACGGCTCGATTGAGTACTTTGAAATCGTCATAAGATACATTATTGCCAACCCCAAGCAAATCCCTAAATACGGATAATTCTAACCATGGAGTTTCACCAATGAATTTATAGCGAAGTCCATTTTCATACAAAGCAATGGTGTGTCCACTTGAGAACCGTCTTAATACACCAAGTGGAATAGGGGCGTACATATCTGGGTTGTATAGTTTTTGCCTAAGGTGGGCACTGTATGAATAGGTGCATATTCCAGAAAAAATTGAGGCGCTAGCTAATGCAGCACTAACTCCCCATTCTTGCTTGCCTTTTTCATCCAGAATATTCCAGGTAAGTTTTGTCGTTACTAATTTTTCTAGAGCATCTTTTAAGTATTGGATATTTTTGCTATCGAAACCAACTTCATGCATCAGATCTTTAACTCTAATTTCATGCATCTGTATGTCAAGATTAGGTAATTCCTTATAAGCACTCGAAAGCAGTACGTTCCACAGCTTACGCTGTAAGCATGAGATATCATTTTTAATATGTATGGCAGCTACAGCTTTGTTTACGGTATGAGGAATTGATTTATGCACTGACATTTAAAGTCCTATGCTTAAGTTTAAGTGTTGATAGTATAACCAAAGTCAACTTAAAATAACAACAAACAAACAACATAAATTTCAATAATAGTCAATCATTAATATACTTAAGGTTTGTTTGTTGTTATTTATACAACAATACAAATACTGTTTAGGAGCGCCTAAGTGATTGAAATATATTATAAATATCGAGGCTTAGGTTAACGTCTATGGGGATAAGGTTAATAAATGTGGGGCTTAAGTTAATAGATATGGGCATGATGGGTTAATAAATATGGGGCTTAGGTTAATAGATATGGGGGGTAAGGTGAATAAATATGGGGCTTAAGTTAACAGATATGGGGAGTGCATTTAAGTCTAGGATAAATTGAAGGTAAAGACTGCAATTAAATAGAAACCTTCGTTAGATTTGCCTAATTTGTGGGTTGTTATTATTTGTAATTACCTAATTAGACTAACTTTCATGCTGTTATTTTATGTATATATGGCGCGTGCAAATGTTAAAGGTGAATAAATATGGGGTGAAAATTTATAACTTTCGTTTACTTAAAGATATGCTAATATTAACAATGATCAATGATTTACTTAGATCAATTACATTAATTTACCTATAGGGGCTTAATATGACGACTCAGAAACTTCCATTATTTGATGTGCCAAAATATAACGGCAATGTAGCTGGGGGCTCGTTGGCTGTAGCAATGTCTTTTGCCAAACGTGAAGCCCTTGAACTAAGGGATTTACCAAATCCTCCAGCAAATTTATATTCACGTAAACCTAACTGATATGTAGGTTGAATATGCAAGCGCAAAGTATATACACAGAAGACCAGGTATTTATGTTTTGTGGGCATATCGAAGGTCACGACATTCTGAATTTAAAGTCTGGATATGTCGTGGCCGATACTCCTCAGAATGCTATACATGGCATGAAAGAATTCGGATTTTCAATAACAGCAATAAGTTCGCTGACGGAAGTTCGGGCTAACATCGGAATTCTAGAGATGATATCAAGGAGGGATCCAGATGTTGAGCAGTCAGAATACCTCGATCTATATCCAGGAAGCCCTGATATCTATCCAGAAGACAAAGTGTTTACATTTGTGGGGTCATATCTTAGTGATCAAATTGAGTTAAAAATGGGGTTTGTTATTGCAAGTGGAGTTGACTTTGCAACGGAGTACCTCAGATCACATCAGTTTGAAATTCATTCTGCTGTTTCCCTTCATGAATTACGACTCGTGGAAGAGTACCTAAAACTAATCGCTTCAGGTGATTCAGATGAAGATGACTGCGGTTATATTAATCTGAAATTATTGTCCTAGATAAAAACATTACGATGTATTGACATGTTTGGTATTTTTACGTATTGTCAAACAATATAAACAAACGAAAGTTAAAATGAATTATGTCTTCTCGTGACGATGAATATGTACTGGACCTATCTAAGTTAACCTTTTACAAGCACTATTTCGGTAAAATTTTAACCGCTTTAATTATTGCGATAGCGATTATTTTTGTCTTGGCAGCCGGATTTATTCTTGTTAAGACGCAGAAGGTAGAGCGTGAATATTTTGCATACGATCCCCAAACTGGACGTATGACACCAATGGTTCCTATGAATGTTCCATATCTCGCCCAAGGCGCATTGTTGACGTGGGTTGTAGATTGCGTAACAAGCACGAACACCTATGATTTTGTTAATTATCAGAAACAATTCCAACAAAATTCTCAATGCTTCACCCAGAGGGGGTGGGAAGATTTTACGGCGGCCATAGAAAAGGCTGGGACATTGGCTAATGTTAAATCCCAAAGGCTTGTGGCCTCGGCTGTTGCTAACGGGGCGCCTATTATCACTCGTGAGGGCGTTAAAAATGGTGCTTATGCATGGCAAATAGAGCTGCCAATTACTGCTACTTTTCAAGGTGGTCAGGCAGGAAGAACAGTTGTAACGCAGAAGCTTTTAGTTAATCTTCTTGTAACTCGATTACCAACTTATGAAAGTAAGATGGGTGTAGGTATTGACCAATATGTTGGGCAGGAGAAGTGATGATGGTTAAAAAGATCAACTTGGCAATTATTGGCATGGTGATATTTCCTGTATTTGTTAATGCAGCTGATAGTGCTTCAGAGGTAGGATCTAAGTCAGTTCCGGCACCGGGTCAAGAGATACCAAATTTAAATTTACCGAAACTTCCATCTACAACTCAAGATGCGTATAAAGCGGTTACGCAAGAAGCCTCTCCATTATCTCCAGATCAGATACGGTCTTTGCGGAAAATTGTTGATGAAGCCGAACGCGCTTCGTCAGAACCACCAAGATTTATTCCAAAGCCAGTTTCAACGACTGTAACTGCATTGTTGGCCCCGGGCGCTACTCCTCCAGTTATAAGGTTGTCTTCAAATTATGTGAGCTCATTATTGTTTGTGGATCAGGCTGGCAACCCTTTAAATGTTGCCGATGTAACGCCTGGCGGAGCCTCTGCTTTCACAATTACTCCTAATCCAGTACCTAAAAATACAACCAATAAGATAGATATCTCGCCTAAAAGCCCATATGCGAATGGCAATGTTTCTGTATTGTTGGAAGGGATCACAACACCAATTTCTTTAACCTTGGTCAGTGGCCAACGTGAGGTGGATTATAGAGTTGATGTTCGCGTGAAGGGAAGGTTTTCTAATGCGGGCAATGCATCTGCATCATCTCTTCCTGAGGGTGCAAATTCTGTAATGTTGACCTTCCTTGAAGGAGTAACTCCTGATGGGGCTGTTGTTCTGAAGAGCTCAAATTCAGATATTCAGGCATGGTCGTACTTGAATCGATTCTATGTAAGAACAAATGTAACACTTTTATCGCCAGCCTATGTATCAACTGTGCGAAGTGCGGATGGTACTGCTGTATATGAGATACCGCCGACACCTGTATTAATCACTTTGTCTGGCGGATCTACAAGACAAGATAATTTGAGTGGCTTCTAATATGTCAGATGAAAAACAAAAGTACGACAATTTCAAGACCGCATTAGGTGACGGTAAGACTAGAACAATTTTTATCGGCGGCCTTGTGATACTTGCTGTGATAGCTGTAATTGCCTATTTATCGATTAAAAACTCTTCTACAAAGGATTCGACATATAGCGAAGTTGCAAGTATTCCAGTAGTGCAATCGTCCACTAATGATTCCGCTGATGGGAAGTCTTCTACTCATGTTTATGACAAATTAATGCAAGAAGAGAATGCAAAGTCTGCAGAAGATGCCGCCAAAAACGGCAGTAGTGCTGTTCCTGCATTGCGGGCAAGTTCTGCTCAACCAGAACCCCAAGTTCAACCTCAACAACAGCTGCCACAACCTCAACAACAGTCCTCGCCACAGTCTCAAAGTTCTAACACTCAGGAAGAACAGGAAAGAAAGAAAGCATACGAGACTCAAGTGACGGCAATGAAGAATCAGGTTAATTTATTGATTACCTCTTGGTCTCCGAAAGACCATGTAACCTTTTCTTCAAAAGAAGGTTCGGTAAATGGTGCAGTCGTTAATCCTGCCCAGACGCAGAATTCAGCCACGGGTGCTCAAGTTCAGGCTTCAGTACCAACTAGGAAAGGTGGTGATACTTGTTATGCTGTTTTAGATACTGCAGTAAATACAGATGAGCCTTCGCCAGTGACTGCGACAATTCAGCAATGTGGAGTTCTTGATCAATCAAAATTGATTGGTAAGGTTGATGTGGCACAAAACTCTCAAATTGCACAAAAGGCTCAGTTGCGATTCTCAAGTATTAACGTACCTGGTCAATCTACCAGCTTACCAATAGATGCTGTGGCCATTGATGAAACAACGCGCCGTACAGCACTCGCCAGCGATGTTGATAACCATTATTTCTTGCGATATGGAACGTTGTTCGCATCTGCTTTCTTATCAGGATATGGCGATGCCTTAATTAAGGGTGGGCAACAAGAGCAAGTAGTGACAACCACTACTGGGGCTATTGTGCAAAGGCAGGCTTATGACACAAAACAACTTGCCTTAGCTGGTATAGGTAATGTCGGTAAGCAGATTAGCAACAATATGGGAAGCGTATTTAATCGTCCGCCAACTATAAAAATTGATGCAGGTATTGGTATTGGTATTCTTTTTATGAACGATTTGACTCTTAAATAATGAGGGCGGGAAATGGCTAACGTTAGTAGCATCAATCAAGATAATGTTTTTGGTAATGGCAAAGACGAAGATCTTTCGCCTAGTGAATTTGATTCATCTCAAGAAGATGCCGTAGTTAAAAAGGCATCTGTACCATGGGTGTTAATCTTTGGTATTGGATCCGTCATAGTTGTTGTGCTCTTTTTCGCGTGGAAAATTTTTTCACCTTATATGAATCATAGCCAAGGCGATTACCAGAATTCGATTAGCCCTGTTGAAAATTCTGCTCCGGCAGTGCAATTTACTGACAGCCCTATGCCGCAGTCATCTGCGCAAATGAATCAACCCCAGCAACCTGCAGCTAGTGTGAATACAGTACCTGGTGTTAGTGTGCCTGCAGTACAGGCTCAACAATCAGCACCGGTGATAGCTGCACAGCTGAGTCCTGTGGGTGGAAGTGTGTCTGCGTCTGACAAGTCTTTACATCCAGACGCACCGGTTACTGCGCCAGTCGCCTTAGTTGCTCCTGAAGATATATCGAAGATAAATAAACGTATCGATGATATTGCCGCAACTTTGGATGCACTCAAGGATAGTGTTGAAAAGATGAAAGTAGTCAGTAAATCGACTAAGCCAGCTGTCGTTGTGAAGAAAAAACCCTTGCCCTCTACGTCTGTCACGACAGTTTCTGTAGCGACAGAAAAGCAGAGTAAGTCAGTTATGTCAGAACAATCTTTAGATAAATCGAAAGATAAATCAAATGAAGAATATCAGATGCAAGCTATTCTAAAAGGAATTGCTTGGTTCAAATCTAAGTCTGGTGAGACATTTACTGTGGGCCCGGGAGAAGAGTTAAAAGGGGTTGGAATTGTAGATCAGATTGATCCTGATGCAAATCGCGTCACCTTTACAAACGGTAAAGTGTTCCACTAGAGATAGATCATGATTGATGCTTCCACGATGCTCGGTAATTTGATGCAATCCTTCCCGGGGATTGAGACGTTCCTTAATCTTTTGGTCGCGTTGCTGGGCGTCGTATTTACTGTAATGGCTCTATTTAAGTTCATTGCAGTAAATGATGGACGTGCGAGGTTAATGACCCCGTTTATGTTCCTTTTTGCCGGCGTTGCACTATGGAATTTTGCTTCTGGGGTTGATTCTCTTTTGGAGACTGTATATGGACCATCCACATCGGTACATAACCTGCTGTCCTATAGTGGATCTACTTTATCTGATCAAACTGCAAAAATGGCAAAAGTCTTGATTTGGTGTGTTCGGCTGATTGGGTATGCGGCCTATATAAAAGGATGGTTAATTTTTAAAAGAATTGGAGATGGCTCAAATGGATCTGATGAGGCATTTTCAAAAGCTATGATCCACATGTTTTTCGGGGTGTTAGCAATCAATATTGTTGCGACGGTTAATGTTATTTCGTCCACAGTAGGTTTTGGTGATGTTTTGACTTAATTTTTTTAGGAGGTTTCAAATGCAGTCAACAATTAAACAAGGAGTAGTTATGAACAACAATAGTGGTGAAACGGGTAATAAAAAATCCTTAATTCAGCGATCAAGTAACAGTTTGGGGCTGTTGATGTTTGGCGTGTCTCAGATTGTATTCGCGGCAGATGCCGGTCAAATTGCTCAAAATGTATCGGGCAGTTTTAACTATATTGGGTTGGCGGTTCAGGCATTTGCAGGGCTTGCTGGTATTGTGTTAATCGTTATTAGCGTATTTACTTTTATTAAGCATAACAAGACAGAAGGGCAAGGTGCCAAGTTGTCTACTGCTTTCCTGTATTTGCTACTTGGGGGCTGTCTGTTTTATATCGCCAGCTTAATTCAAACTACTGGTGATACCGTATGGGGTACTGGTGGTGGCGATCGCAGCAGAGTTACTATCTCTCGTTAATCTTGGTAACGACTCATGAATACCGGGATTTCTTTGTCTGTCTGTCGTGATGTAAGACGTATGCCGTTGCTGGCGCATACGTCTCATAACGACGAATCATCTAAACATCTACGTGAAGTGGTGATAGGACAGGGTCTTTTCGGTAGACGTTGCTATTATTGCGATTTTGCTTTTGGGGCTTCTGATATTTACGAGGTTCACCATATTGATGGTGATCATCATAATGAACATCAAAGTAATTGTGTGCCTATTTGTGAAATGTGTCATGCGCCTTTTCATATTGATATGGCTACAAGGAAGTGGCCAGAGGATTCCGGAAAAATTATATTTTTCCCGGAGCTTTCCCAATCTGAACTGAATAATCTGCTGCAAGCCATTTTCTACGCAATGGCCGTGCAAAATGGCGGTGAAGAAAATGAAAGTAATATCAAACCAATCATACAGCCACACACCATCTATCGTGAGTTATTAAAGCGGACTTCACTTGTAGAAAAGGGTGAAAATGGGGACTTAATCCGTCCTGGATTATCCGAGCCATTTGCGTTGAGCAGAGTTTTATCAAACATGAGTGACGAAGACTATGCAAATCGTGATGAATTACTCTATGGACTCCGATATTTGGCACCTCAAGCTCACTTTATGAATCAAGCTCAAGGATGGAATGGTAGAGAATGTGCTTTCTCTAAATTAGATATGGCAACATGGCCATCGTTAGCATAGCGGGGTAACTTTGTGGGAATTAAGCAATTTGGTTGCGTCCGTTTTGATTCTGATGATCCTAACTATGGCGGTTGGGCTTCAGTTGCGGGGCAGAAAGGCTATCGAATATCTTCGGTCGGTAACTTGGATAACGATACTTTGTGGTGGACTAATTTATCCTTTTCTGCGATGCATGAGAGCAATCTTAATAAAACCCACTATATCAAACGAACGACTTATTTGAATTCGTGGTTGCAAGGCGGTATGCATGATATTTGTCTGGGGTGGGGATTTTTGCGTCGATCACATACAGAAAAAGCAATAACGGAGAACCTCGCTGCAATATTTGATCACGTAATGCGTTATGCTCAACGTCAGTACAGCCTTGATTTCAGTAAATCAGTCCCTATTCACGACAATCTTGCTGATGAGTTGCGTTGTACGATGCTTCCAGATAAAGATCCTCATATTAGCAAAGAGGTGGATCAAGCGTTGGGCGCTGCGCATCAATATTATACGTATTGTTTAACTCCCAGGCTTCCTAGTGATGGGTATTCATCTGTTCTTTTCTCTGTGCCAAGTGTACGTTACGCACAGGAAATGATTAATGCAATTATTCCATCAGATCAGGTTGAGTATATCCATAATGATCAGTTACCACCAAAATCGCAGCGTCTTGGTTGGATAATGGATCAACCAAGACCTGTACTTGCGCGGGTAACAGTTTCTAACATTAACCCTGATTTTGTTAATGTAATCTCATTTGCGAACGGAGCTAAGGCCGGAAGCAATAGGGGGTGGGTCTCTCAACCAGAGTTGTTATTGTTATCTCAATATGCGACAACAGAAATTGATTCAATATTTCTATTTGGTGAATATGATCGATTGCCTGAATCTTGTCGTTTGCCAACATTTACGCATATGCAGGCGATGACGCCTACTGCAGAATTGATTTTTTCTAATCACTGGATAGGATTGTCTAGAGAAAATCCGTTCAGACTAGAGCCTGGAAAGCAGAGAGCAATTTCACCCAGAGCTGCCTGGATGACGGCAATCGATCGTTTTATGATGTTTACTTATGCGCTGCAATTACATAGAGCGGGACTTACTGTGAAGCGTTATGGTGCCGGCAGTGTCATGGTAATTGTCCCGGATGGTAACTATCGCGATGCCTACGAGATTGCTACGTCTATTGGATTGATAGCTCCCACTACATTGGTCAATGACATCTTGGTTCAAGAGGAACTGCAGACTTATGCCTAATGATTCTGACTTACTTCAAATTGAGGTGGCACTACGTGATTCTCGACATACAGACGTAATTATGGCTTTAAATCGTTTGGTGCTTTTCCCTCATACAAGGGAGGAAATGCAACAAGCAATGGATGATCTCAAAACAGTCAAAGCATTTATCAATAATCATTTGCCGATAGAGTTTCATCATGCTGCCCAGGCTGTATTTGTTGATCATGGTAAATCAATGAAAGAACACTTCCTTTCACCACAGAATAATAAAGAGAACTGAATATGACTGCCGTAGCGGAAACATTTATTGATTCAGTAGAAAAATTACTTGCCTGGATTGGTACCGGACTTAAACAATCGTTAGCGGATTACTGTGATATTGAGTCAGTTGACGATGCGCAAACTATCACCTTTAAAGATGGTTCGCTTATCACAATCATATCCCTTCTAGGATCTTATCGGATGATCGGACGAGATGAGTTCCGTGAAACGGATGATAAGATATCCAAGAGCCTGAAATCCTATTTATCTAATGGCGGACATTCGGTACACGTTTATTTTTCGATGGATCCAGACTCTGCTGAGCGCGATGTTAGTAATGCTCTGGCGCCGTCCATGGCAACAGCAAAGAGACTTGGATTGGATCTAGACGATCTCTTTGAGGAGGAAGTGCGTCACCTATCAAAATTTTGTGCGTCCGAGAAGGTATTTGTTACATTAATTACCAGGCCTTCTGCGGTTACAAAATCCGAACAGAAGAATGATATTAAGGCCAAGCAAGAGTTATTAATGGCTAATGCTCTGCCTAAATTGAGTGATGTTCCAAATGTGTTCGCTGCTATGTCTTCTTTACGAACAAGACATGCATCGTTTGTGTCTGCAATACTGGAAGATTTTAAAGATGCAAAATTGCGTGCAGAAGTCTTGGAAATACACGATGCATGTTATGAGCAGCGCCTTTCAGTGGATCCGGATTTTACTGATAATAATTGGCGACCAGTCCTCCCGGGCGATAAGATTCCAACACGGTTCATCAAGAGAAATAAGCGTGATCTTTCAGGATATTTCTGGCCTAAACTAACTAAGCAAATATGCCCAAGAAATGCGCGTGAAATAGATTTAAAGACTGTAGAGGTGGGTAACCGCATATATGCGCCAATGTATGTACATTATCAGCCCAGCGAGATTAAGCCATTTTCTATGCTTTTCAATCGTGTTGCTGCTAATAGGATGCCCTGGCGAATAACATTTTTAATTGAGTCTGGTGGTATCGAAATGTTAGCCTTCAAAGGTTTCATTTCGGCGCTTTTTGGTTGGTCAAATGCAGATAATAGGTTGATCAAAGATTCAATAAGCGAATTGAAAAACTTAGTAAAACATCATAATGAACTTGATGTTAAGTTTCGTGTAGATTTTGCAACATGGGCGGATAAGGGCGAAACTAAGCTCCTGGCGACGAGAGCTTCCCAACTTGCAAGAGCAGTGCAGGGATGGGGCGGGGCGGATGTGCGGGAAGTGTCTGGGGACGCTATACAGGGGTTTATATCAAGTACTTTGGCACTTTCAACAAAAAGTGTGGCCACACCGTCTGCAGCGGCATTGGGTGATGTTACCAATATGTTGCCATTGTATAGGCCAGCATCACCTTGGGCCGATGGTGCAGTTTTGTTTAGAACGCCTGATGGTAAGCTGTATCCATATCAACCAAATTCACCAATTCAATCAAGCTGGATTAGTCTGTTCTATGCGGAACCCCGATCAGGCAAGTCTGTGGCAGGCAATCAAGTCAACCTAGCCTTATGTTTGTCTCCTGGTATATCTAGGTTGCCGCTTATTTCTATAATTGATATTGGTAGAGCGAGCTCGGGATTAATTTCTTTGTTGCATCATGCCTTGCCAGAAGACCAACGTCATTTAGTGGCAAGTATCAGATTGCAAATGACAAAAGAGTTCGCAACTAATCCTTTTGATACCCAACTTGGATGCCGTGAACCGCTGCCACATGAAAAGGCATTTTTAGTTAATTTTATGTGTTTACTCGTTACGCCAATGGGTAAGGAAAGTCCAGCTGATGGTATGGTTGGGTTGACTAGAATGGCGATCGATGATGCCTACAAAGAGTATAGTGATGAGAACAACTCGAAGAGATATGAGCCAACTCAAGATGTTGAAGTAGATGAAGCCATCAAGCGTTTTTCAATGCGCGTGGATGATAGAACCACATGGTGGGAGATTGTAGACTTTCTGTTCAAAAATGGGGCTATTCATGAAGCCACATTAGCCCAGCGCTACGCTGTGCCTTTAGTGTCAGATATTGCTTCGATCAGTCGCGCTCCGCAATTCGTCGACATGTATGGCGGTAAGGTAACAGAAGATGGTGAGCCATTATTACAGGCATTTTCTAGAATGCTTTCAGAATCTCTACGCAGTTATCCTATTCTAGGTTATCCAACACGATTTGATATTGGTGGCGTTAGAGTTATTTCTATAGATCTTGATGAAGTCGCTAAACATGGTAGTGCAGCTGCAGATCATCAGACAGCGGTTTGCTATATGCTGGCAAGATATGTGGTGGCAAAAAATTTCTATTTGCATGAAGATGTTCTCCCTTATTTTAAGCCAGATTATCGTGCATATCATGAAAAGAGAATTAGTGATATTCGTCAAGACAAGAAACATTTGCAATATGACGAATTTCATCGAACTAAGAAAGTGAGTCCAATTCGTGAGCAAGTAATAGGTGATATGCGAGAAGGCGGTAAGTGTGCCGTTATGGTTTCATTGATATCGCAATCCGTTACTGACTATGATGACACCATGTTGGAATTTGCTACTTGCAAGTTTATATTGAGTAAAGCAAACGAAAAAATAGCGCGTACCATGCAGGACATATTTGGACTTACTGAGACAGTTGAGTATGCGATTAAGAATCTTATCAAGCAGCCTAATTCTCAAGGTTCTACTTTTGTTGGAATGTTCTCTACTAAAAGTGGTGATGCCGTTCATTTACTTAATAATACGATTGGTGGTATTAAGTTATGGGCATTTTCTACTACGAATGAGGATACTTACGTCCGAGATGCTCTTTATCGTAGATTAGGTCCGAAAGAGGCCAGAAGATATTTGGCTCAGGTATTTCCTGGAGGAAGCGTTGCAAATGAAATTGAGCGTCGTAAGAAAACTGTTGAGGATAGCGGAATTATTGGTGAAGGTGGACATGATGGTGTGATAAATGTATTTATTGAGGAATTGATTGCAGCTTATGAGAAACAGCAAAGCGGAGCGCTCGTATGATGTTTATGCACTTAATACTGGGTACGGTTTTTTTATGTGTTAGTCAGATTACGTTAGCGCAATCGACTATTTTTAATATACAACAACCGATACAGCCTCAATTAGTACCCGCAGATACTGCGCCTGCAGTTTTGCCGCCTGTGCATAAAAGTCAGACTTTAATAGGTTCTCCAGATACTGGTGATCAGAAGCCTACACCACAATATGGACGTGTTACAAACGAATCAAATGATGCTTACTTGAAACGATTAAATTCAATGACTAAGAAGTCGGTAGAAGATATGGAGCGTATCTCTCGGGATCATAATGAGCGAATGAAAGCATTGGCGCCGAAATGAATAATGGCTACCTTGGATTATTAAATCCTTGTTCGATGCCGTATTTATCTAAATGGATGCCGTACTTGTTTGAAAGAACCGTAAGATCAAGTTGCCATTTAAACTGAGATCGGATGTTATGTACCTCGAAAGCATATTGAATATATGTGAATGCTTGTTCAGCAGTTATTTTGTTGACTGTGCACAACCATTCCGTTACTTGAGCAGCTCGACCTTGTTTAATAGCAAAACCGATATGTTTGACTTCGTGGCAATTGGGGCATAAAGCGATCAATCTATCTAGCTTCTGAATCATTCTGTGGTCATCGTAGAACCATATTTCGTGACATTCGACGGGGTGATGGCGGCCTTTACCGCCGCAGAGCTCACAGCGGTGATTTGCAGCTTGAAATGTTTCAAACTGTAGTCTGTCCCAAGTAGAAGGGCTCACATTTGAGCGAACGTTGCTATACCAGCATGTGGTTGGAACTAGCTCGATAGATAGATGCATATTTTTAGGGTTCATAATAACAATAGTTAATTGCGTATTATTCGTTATTGGACTAACATTATTTACTAAATTACGGATATTATAATACAATGAAAGTAACAAAACCTGATGTGGTAAGAAACAACGTCGAACTTGCTTCTCGTATGGGGTTCTTAAGACAGGCAAAACAAGTTACCTTGCAGAGTCTTGCGGATTCCGTAGGCACCCAGAGAAGTAATTTGTCGGCATTTGTTACTTCTGCAGGAAGAACACGGAATGTCTCTTATGACAAGCTGGATAAAGCTCTTTTTATTCTAGGCATGTTACCGGATGGCACGTTAACTCCACAATTGCATAGATGGCTCATAGATGAAGATATGGTGTCGTTTTTGTGTGAGATTTTGATAGCCAATGACTTTCAATCCGGATTGCTAATGAGGCTAAGTAAAGGTAACACGGTATATTTGGTAGTTAAAATTACTGGAAATACGCTCGTATTTGTAAGTTTAGATGCCGGCATTGCTTCGGTGGTTAGCGATGGTTTGGGAGTGATGGCGGATAGGGTTCGTGATGTTAACTTAGATAGATCGGGTGATAGCTCAATTCAATCTTTGTGGATGACTCCTGATGATGCTCGCGTAGAAAAACTTTTGTTGTCTTTATTTCATATTTAGGTGGCGAGTTAATTTTTTTTGGCTTTTATTTTTGGTGATGTATTTTCTTGAAAAAATCTAGGACGGACTTTATGGGTAACGCAAAACGATTAAAAGCTAACGAGTTAGTAACTATGTTGGCTGATCTGCTTAATTTGGATGTCAATTTATTAGCGCGGGTTGCAAACGTTCCTAAGCGTAACCTTGAGACGTGGTTGTCTGGCAAAAAAGATAATCTGCGGTTACAGTCGGTAATGTCCTTATTAGCCATCTTGGGTTTCAAGTTGGATGACGGCATTAAGCTCGATGACAAAAGGGTTCATTTTTGGCATGTGAATGATGGGCTTTTTTCAAACAGCAAATCCGTTTACCAGTCTCTTTCTAAGTTATCAAAGTTAATGGTTGGCTCTATGATCACAAAGGTGGTGCCTGCGAAGAAACGTATTTTTACGGGCACTGAATATTTTATGATCTCCGGCGATGGCGTTCGGGTGGTTATTATCGTGAACAAAAGTCTTTTTAAGAAAGCCAAGATTAATCCAGACGTGATCAAAGGTGCTTCATGGCGTGATGATAATGAGCATCATTCGATCACTACTAATGCTAAGTTATTAGCTAGCATGGCTGAGAAGGATCTGACCACTCATGAATTTGACCGTATATTCCAGAAAGTTGAAGAGACAGTCACGTGGTCAGACTTATCGTTAATTGCTCGTGAATTCGGATCTACACCACAGCAGATATCTGAATGGATTATGGAACGCTTTGGCGAGGGTGGGGCGCAAGATTCTGATGATCATGGTGGCATTGATATTGATGGTGGTCGTTTATTGACTCTGTTCCACCGTAAGGCGGCCTAAAAGTTTGTGTATATCTACTACTAATAAAAATTAGGATTAATAGGAAAATCATGAAGAAACTTTTACTTGCAGTTCTGTTTTCCGCCATGTCAACAACTGTTATGGCCGCTGATGCCAAACTCATTAAGTTTGATGTGGCAATAACAACAGATGGTAGGACAGTCGCTCAATCATCAGTCATCGCTCAAGATGGAGAGGTAGTCCCTTTCGAACATGTCAATACACAAACTTATCTCCCGCTACGTATTCGCGGCAAGGATGATGAAGTTAAATTAAAACCTAATACGATTAAAACCGGATTTTTTGTCAGCTTTAAACCAGAAATTCAACCAGATGGAAATATTAATGCAAATGTTTTGATAAACGTCTCTGATCTGGTAGCTATGAAACATATTACCTCTGGTGACGGATTAACGATTGATATGCCTGAAGTTAGTCAAGCGCATTTTGAACAGAAGGTTACATTCACTCCTGATGTTCCTGTCACTTTACATTCTGGTAGCTACACTATCAAAGTGTCCGCCAGTAGCATTTAATGCTTAATAATATTTAGTACATTAAAGGAAAAACAAAATGAAAAAAATTACTGTAATTATTATGCTTTCTATGTTCGCTGGCACTGCTATGGCAAAAGATACAACGACTGAGCTACTGTCGATGGACACCATCAAAATCGGCGGTAATGAAGTTTCATTGCCTAAAACAAGAAATGCTGAAGGCCTGATCTGTCAGTCCTACATCGCAGATTCTAAGCGTGATACAAAAAATACACTCACTATTCAGATAGCTGAAATTTGTGGCAAACCTGTGAAATTTGAATCCAGTGGCTTAGGCGGAACCATTTACTCTCCTGACACACTTCTCTCTATGCGATTTGTGCCGAATGGTGATCTTGGTAAGCACGTTTTATCAATACGTGATTAATCGGAAAAGGAACCACTATGAGCAAGTATGTAACCATCGTCATTCGCATGCCTGAAGGTGAAGCTGAGAAACAGCAAGTATCTGAAGGGATGAGGTCACTTGAACCATTCAAAACTGGAATGTCACTTGAAGACGAAATGACGGTGTTGGAAATGATTGAGCAGCATGAAGATTTTGATGCAACGATTGCGGACGAGGCTCGTGCAAAAACATTCGAATTGCACCGTCAAGCTGAAGCTATCTACTAACGGAATATAATCTATGAGCGAAGCAATAATTAAGAGTTACGCGCAAATAGTAAGGACTATTGAAGAAGCAGAGCAACGTGATCCTAAGCTAAAAGAATTGAAGGAAAACTTGAGAGCAGCTACAGCATGGATTCGGCGTGCTGATGATAATGAGATGGCTGTAGCAATTCGATCTGAGAATGAAGCTATTGCTGCGCTATTTCAGCACATTTACGGTTAACGGGAAAGGAATGACAATGACAAACGAACAAGACCTATTCCATCTAATGGTTTGGGGTTGTACGCGAGAGGGCATGTCGGAAATGGCAACCGTAACTAGGGCTGCGCTACTGGATGATGAATCGTTAATGCTGGTTACTAAAGGAGCTATAGCTACCGAGTCTATGCCGCCAGGATTTGTCCGATTCTTGACTGACGAAGAAATGATTGCAAAGAATTTACATTTCGTGATTCCCTCTCTTACCATTAAAGTAGGTCGTAAGTGGAATACTTGTCAGTCTGCAAGGCAAGAAAAAGCTGTGCCGTACTACCGACAGTTCGACAAACGGAAAATCGGAAGCGGACTAATTAATAGCTAATCTTTCGACATAAATAAATTACTGTCCTCCCCTCCGACAGCTCAACCCTGATCTCTTTTTGAGGTCAGGGTTTTTTTTGATTAAGAACTGACTATCGTTAATTTATAAATTTAATTTTTATTAGATAATATATTGCTATTGATAAAACAAGGTTATATACTCGCAAACATAGTATAACGAAAGTCAAGAGAGAGAACGATGCCTATCAAGCGTCTTATAGTGCCTAAAGTCAATTCACAGGTGGTTGCAACACCAGTTGCTCCTGTAGCACAGAAGATAGCTACGGGTAGCAAGCGTCAATTAACCCGTGAACAAGATGCTATTTGTTCTAGCAATGCCGACATTATCAAAGTGTCTGCATTTGCAGGTACCGGTAAAACTACAACGTTATGTGAGTTTTCAGAGGTTAATCCTGGCTCCCGCATTCTTTATGTGGCCTTTAATAAGGCCATTCAATTGGAGGCCGCTGCAAAATTTCCATCCCATGTGACTGCAAGGACGGCACATTCCATTGCTTACAGCTCTTGTGGTCGAGAATATTCCCATAAGTTAGCAGCTGATATTCGTCCTTTTCATATTCAGCGCAATTTGGATGGTTCTTTGAGAAATATTCCTGGTGCCGCACACAATCTTTATGGTGCAAGGGTTATTGAAACGCTTAAAAATTATTTAGTCTCTGGGGATGCTGATCTTAAAGATAAGCATGTGTCATTAGGTGGTGCGCCTGTTGAGGTGAAGCATTTTGACCGGAATACCATTCTGGCTGATGCAAAGAAGATATGGCAAGAGATGCGAACAGCAACCAGTGACGTGCCAATGCTTCATGATGGGTACTTAAAAATCTATCAGATCAGTGGGCGGAAACTCCCATATGACCTAATTCTGTTTGATGAGGCGCAAGACACCAACCCTGTGACGCAGGCGATTGTTGAAGCTCAACAGGCGCGTAAGGTGTATGTAGGTGACCGTCATCAGGCAATTTATGGTTTCCGTGGCGCAACCAATGCTATGGAAATGATAGAGGCTGATGAACATCATTATCTCACCGGTTCATTCAGATTTGCTCAGCCGATTGCTGACGTGGCCAATTCAATCTTGTTATTGAAAAATGAAGATGTGAGGTTGCAGGGTTACGGTAAGTCTAGTCGCATTAGGTTCATATCTCCGTCTGAAGGTTACGCGTATATCACGCGGGGCAATAGTGCAATCTTTAATCGTGCTGTTCAATGCTTGTCACAAAATGAACCATTTTCTTTCGTTGGCGATATTAAAGGCTATCGTTTTGATCAGATATTGGATGTGTACAACCTATCGATTGGTGCGCAAGATCAAGTGAAGGATGCTTTTATCAGGTCGTTTTCAAGCATTGAAGAAATTTCAGAGTATGCCGAGGCGATCAATGATCGTGAGGTTATTTCGCGTTGCAAACTTATTGATAAATATGGTTCAGAAATTCCTGGCTTGATCGAGCGTATTGAGAAAAAAGCTCTGCCTCCAGTTATGCCGGGTGATAAGTCTGCAGAGAATGACAAACGAATCGTGATGACTACAGCCCATAAATCTAAGGGTATGGAATTTGACAATGTGAAGCTAGCTGGCGATTTTATGCCCTTGCTAGATGAAGATGGAAAAATCATTGATATGGCTAAGGCAACACCTAGTGATATCGAAGATTTGAATATCCAGTACGTCGCAGCAACAAGGGCAATGAAATCCTTGCATCTTTGCGACACTCTGGAGCAATACCTTGAGCACGTGAATGGAGATGCCTATCGCACAGCTCATTATGCATAAGCAAAACGTAACATGATTGGTAATTTTTATTTAAACCTGTAAGGGAGATTTGCAATGTCATTAATCAAAAATCTGCAAGCAGAGTCAGCTAAAAAAACGTCTGACGCTGCAAAGAAAACGCAATTTAACACCTTTGGTCTAGTGTTGTCGGTTAAAACAACAGTGGAGCATGAGGGCGGTGTGAAGTTAACCGGTACCATTCTTAACGGTAATAAGCTGTTTACTGAAAATGAAGATGTGGTGGTGGTATTTCGTGGCGATAATGCCAGTAAGAGTGCCACAAACTTCAAAAAAGGCGGCGGTAAGCTTGATCCTAAGAAGCCAGATGCATCAGCTGGTACCTTCTTAACTTTGGAAGGTTGTTATCTGACAGATGAAAAAGAAGGTGACTTGCGTGTTGTCAGCTCTCGTTGGCTAAACACACTTGCGTCATCATCAAAGACGGATCAAGAGAATCGGTCTTTTATTGACAATGTACTAACAACGGCGCCACGCATTACTTTCAATAACACGGATGTAAAACCTGGTGAGCCAGAGCGCATTACGCTTCCAGTAAATGCCCAGACAATTACTGGTCGCGTTAAGACAGAGCATGGTGTCTTTGATAAAGATTTTTCACGTGAGTGGGCATTAGGTAAGCTGAAAGCGTTATCAAGCTCTGATAAGCCACAAGTCCATATTGATATGATTGAACCGGACGATGCTAAAGAAGTGCTGGATCGCGAATCTTTGGAAAGTTCTTTACGTGATCAGTTAGGTCGCGGTACCCGTGCATTGGCACTCTTGCGTGTTTCAGATGGTGATGATGTTGTTACTCGTGCCGTGTATGTTCCATTTAAGAAAGATGGCGACGAGTTTGTGCCAGATGTTGATAAAGCTATTGAAGATTTATTCAAAAATAATATCTTCAAGGGTATTCCTAACGATGATCTTTTTGGCAGCCTTGCAAGCGGGGATGTGAAAATTGAGTCTATTCCTGGTTATCGCTTAGCTTGGGCAGGTGACACTACGAAAGATGACAACTCAGCGTTTAAATTGGTTGAAGATGTAAAAGAAAATCGTGCACATCGCTACGAGTTGCTTTTTGGTACAGAAGGCAATCGATTTGCAAAAGTAATCTTGCCAGGTATGGCTCGCAAGGAAAGTATTGATGGCTTTTCACCAATCAATGTGTTGTCTGATGAGTCTGGTACCTATCTGTCAACTGAATTTAGTACGCCGATTATTTCTCGTGATGTGCAACCAAAATCTGTAGCGGTTAATGATGCTGGTCAGGCACCTGATTTTGCTGCTTTGGAACAAGAGTTTGATCAAGCTTTAGCTGCTACCGAAAGCGACACGCCGGCATCATCATCTCCTCGTCCTTAACATTGGCTGCAGGTAATTAATAAACGTAACTAAACAGCCGCCTAGCGCGGCTGTTTTTTTGATGCAAGGGTGAAGGAACTGAAAATGAGTAATCAAAAAACAAATGTGGAAGTCGTTGTGAATCTGATGGAGTTTTCTGCTTATGGAGCTCTTGCTCAACTATTTGTTATGGACGCTCTTGGCAAATATGCGCGGCATGTAGCAGATTCACCTCCAGAGGCTTTTGAGAGCATGAAGGGCGGATTTATAAGCCCTGAAGCTTGGCAGGGTGTTGCTCGTGAAGTAGCAGAAAAAGTGGAAAAACATTTATCTCCGAAGAAACAGCGATCGAGTCATGAGGAAATGACAAAAGAAGATTTTCTGGCCATGCAGACTGAAATTGAAGCTCTTGAATCAAGTATCGCAAAGGGGGAAGAGATGGCAGGTAATGATAGCCGGTTGAGTGAGCTGCAGGACAGTATGGATAACTCTCCTTGGGAGTTCGATCCAGATGAAGGTGTTGTAGAAAAACGGTCAAGTGGATATCGGCCTTAATAATAATTAGCAATCTTTACGATCTGGAGATCTCATGGAAGTGGCAAATAAAGGTAGTCAATTAGTTAAATGGATAAAGTTGAATTGCAAAGAAGATAAAGAAATGCGTATGGTCCGCGTAGCGTTTCCTTCAGGAACAAAACGCTTGGTCATGGTTGGCTCTATAAAAATTGAAGACAATGCAGAATTATTTCACCAATTACAATCCATTGGTTTTTATAAAACCCGTTCTGGGTTCCTGGTACGGGACGATTTAACTTTTACTCTGTCACAAATCCAGAAGGTATTCCCTAAAGCCGCAGCTGCACAGATGCCTGTGAATGAAGTTATTCGTATTATGCCTGCGAAGCCAGGTGAAGTTATTGAAAATGAAGTTCCAGAGCAGGCTGTGGCAACGAATAACGCAATTATGGCGGCTATTCCATTAGGTTTGAATCATTTAGGGCAAACAGTCTATTCCGGTGAAGATGGTCGTTTTATTACGGATATTAAAAATAACATCATCCGTGAAGCTGATGTCAGATCTCCAGCAACGTTTTTATTTGCTCGTTCAGCTGAAGATATGGCGCTCTGCGCCGATGGATTCGTAAGTGAGATAGCAAACGGTAAGGTTTGTCGTTTTGATGACTTAAAACGCTTTGCAAGCGTTGTTACTGAGCATCCTGAAACAGATATCATTTATTCTCCGCGTCTTCGTCAAGTACAAGAGTCCGTGGAGGCGGCTCTTGTTCGCACGTTGAGTCGTAATAATCGTGATCTTGGGCGATCTTCTTATAATTTAGCAATAAGAATGGAAGAAGGACAGCCACCTCTAAATGCAAGAACTTCTGATTCTATAAATTTGCAGCAATTTTCAACTCCGCTTCCAATCAGTGTGGTAACTCAGAGAATTCTTGGGAATACCTCAGGTAAGACCATTTTAGAACCAACGATTGGTAATGGGTCGTTGGTGAGTACGTTGAATGAGGCTAGGTTGTTTGGCCTGGATTTGGATCTTAATCGAATAAATAATGTTGCAATTAATCGTAAAGATGCTGTTCTAGTTAATGGTGATGCCACAACATCAAATTTTCAGGAATTGAATGGTGGAGAGAAATTCGACATTGTGATTTCAAATCCTCCGTTTGGTGGGTTGCAAGTAGGCAAAACGATTGAGGGCTTGAAGATTACTCGTATTGATCACCTAATTCTGATGCGCTCTTTATTGGCGCGTAAGGATGATGGTATGGCCGTCTATATTATTGGTGCTGATAGTTATATAGATAGCAAAGCCGGACAAATTACCGGGGGATCCAGATATTTATTTAATTGGCTAGAAGATCATTACCAAGTTGATGCTGTTGAGGTTGATGGTGGCCTATATGCTAAACAGGGTTCAACTTTCCCAATCCGTATAGTGGTTGTAGGTCGCAAAGGAGGACAAAATGGACAGGTACTTGAAGCTATTCCAGTAGTCCGCGATCACGATGCATTATTTGAGTGGTCAAATAAAATGATCGCTAAATTCCATGCTAATGCACCACATGAGGCGCTTCCCGATAGTAAAGAAAATGTTGTTCGACAACTTGATTCACTCCGATCTCAAGCCGCACAGGGGAAAGGTACACCAATCGCAAAGAGAAAGTTACAAGAAGCTATTGTTAATCTTGAGTCGGATTTAGCCTTGCTGGATTCCAGTGAGCAAAGTGTCAGCGATCAAGAAATTATGGTTACTACAGTAGATGCTGGCTCTACTGAAATTCAGCCGCAGGCGCAAAATGTTGCGGATCTTGAAGAGAATTCTTATCAATCGCCTTATGTTTCACGTAGCCGAGTAGGAGAGGCTACGGCCATGATTCCTCGTAATTTGGCTACTCCGACACGGAATGCATTAGGCGAGGTTATTGAGGAATATGGTGACGTTGATAGTTTTGTTGCAAGTGAGCTTGGCTGGACTGTCGACGAGATGACCGATAATGGCTACCTCTCGCCGGAGCAGGTTGATGCTGTAGCACTTGCAATACATTCAATCCACAAAGGACGAGGGTTTCTTGAGGCCGACCAAACGGGCTTAGGAAAAGGACGTGTAATGGCTGCCATGGCTCGTTACTCTGCTCTCAATAATAAACCAGTTGTCTTTATTACCGAAACCCCAACATTATTTACTGATTTCTGGCGAGATATTAAGGATATCGGTTCGGATGATCTGTTTACTCCAATGATCGTGAATGATGGTGTATCAATTTATGATCCTATTACTGGGAAAAAACTCGTAGGCGCCACCCCAAAAAGTGTAATTGACCAGGCACTTAAAGCTGGTAATTCATTTGATCCAACTTACAACCTCATTCTAGGGACTTATTCACAGTTCAACCGCTCTGCTAGTTCATCTGCAAAGGCCAGATGGATCGCAGATTTTGCTCAAGGTAAAGCGTTATTGCTGGATGAGGCACACAATGCTGCAGGTGAATCCAATACTGGCCAAAACATAGGATTCGCGATCGATAAAGCGGATTACGTGGTCTATTCGTCGGCTACGGCTATGAAAGCCGGTAAGAACGTGATGATTTTCTCGGAACTCTTCCCAGAAACTGTAGATATGGGATCTTTGCCTGAGACGCTCGCAATTGGTGGCGAAGTGCTGCAAGAAGTACTTTCTGGCATGTTGGCTGAGGATGGTGTTTTTGTGCGTCGTGAGCATGATCTTAGCAATCTGACATTTCGGACGATCACAGATACTGCTCGTGTAGAGAGAAATAGAGAGCTATCCGATAAGCTGGCCGAAATTCTTGAGTACATGAATTACATTGCCGGCGATATCAATGTTCTGGTTAATGAGCGTAATCGTGAAATTAAAAAAGTGCTTGAAAAATTCCCTGAGAGTGAGCGTAAGGGGAATCGCATGGGGGCGGTGAGCCTTAATTTTGGTTCTCGTTTATTTGCGATATACCGTCAGTTCATGATGGCTGTTAAAACTGATTTAGCTGCGGAGCGTGCTATTCAGGCGTTGGAGGAGGGTAAAAAGCCGGTAATTGTTCTAGAAAACACCATGGAATCGTTGTTGAGTGATGTGGTGATGCAGAATAAACCGGATATTTTGGATCCAGACTCTTTAACGGAAGAGCAAATTGCGGCATCGTTGCAGGGCGAAAGTATTATTGATGGCAGTTTAACATTTAGAGATGTTCTCTATCGTATGCTTGATCGCCTTTCATATTTTAATGAAACTGGTCGGTATGGTGATGTGACAAAGGTGTCTGTTACTTCAGAAGGGGCATTGGAAACAATGCAGCTTGTGCGTGACCTAATCGCTAAATTCCCAGACCTTTCTGTTTCTCCGCTGGACGAAATAAAAAGGCGTGTTTCAGAAGCCGGTTTTGTATGTGACGAATTGAGTGGTCGAAAATTAGAGATTCGTCAGCGTGGCGATTCGATAGTGGCCGCTCCAATTCAAGAGCGACCAAAACCTCAAATCGTTAAAGATTTCGTGACTGGAAAATCAGATGCACTTTTACTTACCCGGGCTGGGAGCACGGGAATTAGCCTGCATTCTAGCGAAAAATTCCCTGATCAGCGCCAACGGGTAATGATTGAGCTGCAGTCAGCAGCCGATGTAAATGTTCGTGTTCAGTTCTTTGGAAGGGTGAATCGAAAAGGTCAGACCTCCTCACCAGAGATCGAGACGCTCTCAAGTGGGTTGATAGGTGAAGCAAGGCCAATTGCAATGCAGAATGCAAAGCTCCGTAAGTTATCTGCAAATACTACAGCTAACCAGGACAACGCTGCGCTTGATCGCACGGTACCAGATTTTATTAACGAGATTGGTGATGAGGTGGCTTTCCGTTATTTGGAAGCTAATCCAGCCATCGCACGTCGATTAGATATCAATCTTGATAGTGAAGAAGATACCCGGGGAGCAGAGTCATATTTCATTAATAAGTTAACCAGTCGACTTGTGATGTTGCGCGTAACTGAGCAAGAGCAGATCTATGAGGCTCTAACTAATGAGTATTTGCGAGTTATCAAGGAAATGGATGCAAAGGGTAGTAATCCGCTTAAATCGCGAGAGCTTGATGTAAAGGCGAGAGAGATTAAGCGTGAAGTTTTTGAGTCAGGGAACCCACATTCTGATTCCGTTTTTAGTCAGCCTGTTTACGTAAAAACAATCGAGTATGAGGTGGATATAAAACCCATACGTTCTGATGATGTTATGACGCGAATTGAAAATGGCAAGAAGGTCATTATGCATTGCGATATTAACCGAGAAAAACGGGAGAACGATCTGTTTTTCAAGGCACTACGTGACTACTTGCTATCAAACAGAATGAAATTTCTGGATTCGGTGTTGGGTAAAGATATGCCTTCTGTTGATGCCGCACTCTCTGCTAAGGATCCTAATGCAGTACAAAAAATGCAGCATCGTTTAAACGTCCTTACAAACGTAATGGGTGATCTTTCTGTGGGTGCAGTGGCCAAGTTCACTAATGATGAAGGAGATGTGGATTTTGGCGTTATCACACGTGTTTTTGTTCCAGACAATCCTAAGCACATCCATTTGTTGGGGGCGTATGAACTTGCGTTTGCTGTGCCTGGCAAACAAAATCTTGTAGAACGCACCTTGTATTCACTCCAGGATGATTCTGCTTTTAGGATCATGCCTAAAAGTTATGGAGCGGAAAAGGATGTGATGGACCGCTTTGATAGAGCTGAAGCAGGTACTTTCAAAGTTCAGCGATTGATTCTAGATGGGAACTTGTTCAAAGCTGCACAAATAGCGGCTTCTAGTGCTCTTGGAAGTAGTGTTATTTATACAGACGAGCAAGGTAGCCGTCACAGGGGCGTTTTGTTATCTCGTGGTGTAGATATGAAGCATCTGAGTAGCTTAGCTGTTCGTATAGAAAGCGCGGCTATGTGCGCCAGTATTATGAACAAGCGACCAGAGCTTGGACTCACGACAGCAACCGGCACACATGACCGTGATGTTGATGTTCTGCTCACTGTTGATGGTGGCATGGCTCGTTTAGAGGTGCCTGGTACTAAAGCTTGGGGTGGACGTTATTTTGGTAACGAAGAGCTTATAAAGGTTACTGGTAAGTTTTCTGGTTCACGGGCGGTAATGATTGCTACATTTCCAGTTTCTGACGTTGAAAAAGTTGTGTCAGTTATTTACAAAAGCGGAATTTCTCTTTATGCGCCATCGTCCTATAGAGAGTCTATTAACGAATTAAACAATAGCGTATATACTAACGAAAGTTTTGATAATAAAGACAACGATAGTAGAATCGTTTTAGGTATTAAATAGGAGCTGTTATGAGTGCTTTTAATCAGTTTAAAAAGAAAGTGAATTTACCTGAGGAATTTGGTAGTGATCAGCCGTATGTGCGATTGGCATACGTTGAAGAGGGTGCTGTCTCCGGATCAGATGCTGATGTTGAGTTATCAAGTGATCCAGATCGTATTTTCGTGACAATCACTGAATGGCAGAAATCAGTAACAGGAACTATCCGTTCACCTGCAGTACGTTACGAGTTCGATGGGGTGACAGGCAAGATCATCAGTGATAACGAAGATGATCTTGCTAACCTTTTAATTTCAGTAGACGGAATGCGAGTTTTAAGTGCGTAAAAATCGCATTATTTTCCGTCTGTTTTTTTGCTAGAACCTGTGTGTTTTTTTGGGGGGTAATTGAAATTGTCATGGCAATATTGGCGAAGCGCGGCAAGCCCTACTTTAAGGCCTCTTTCACGCAAAAATTCTTGTATGTCAGATAAAGGCATTCTTTCATTAATAAGAAAGGATATTCCTGCCTTTTCTTCGTTCAACATTTCTCTAATGCGTGCTGATAAACCGCCATTTTTCTTTTTAGCAAACGCTTTGGCGGCGCTGATTGAATCTATTGTGTCCATGCTAACCTCCTGTCCGATCTTTATATTTCAAAAAAACGATAAATTTTCTTATCGTGAGAATTATAACCTGATGATGGTACCGCAAAAAAACAAATGAAAGTGAGAACATCATGAAAGTTTATGTAGCTGAGAAGCCAAGTCTAGGTAAGGCGATTGCTGAGCAACTCATGAAGATATCGCCCAAGATTGACTCTGGTAGAGAATTTGTTGCCGGATCCGATTGGGCTGTAGTTTGGGCTGCGGGACATATTTTCGAGCAAGTTGAGCCTGATCACTACATTGCAAAAATGTATCCGGGTGCTAGAAAAAATGCCAAAGGTAGATTCTCATGGACTTTTGATCATTTGCCATTAGTACCCGGTCTGCAAGATTGGGCAATTAGCCTGGTCGCAGACAAGTCAAGTTTATTTAAGACCATTAAACAATATGTGGCCAAGGCAACGATAGTTGTAAACGCTGGTGACCCTGATCGAGAGGGGCAATTATTGATTGATGAGATATTGCACGAAATTGGAAATAAAAAGCCAGTTAAGCGAGTCTTGATATCGGGGTACGATGAATTGTCGGTCACTAACGGCATTAAAAACGAAAAAGATAATTCTGAATTTCAGGGTATGTCGGATGCAGCTTTGGCTAGAAGTCGCGCTGATTGGCTTTGCGGTATGAATTTTAGTCGAGCAGCTACTTTGCAGGCTCAGTCACATGGATATCCTGAAACCATATCTATAGGACGTGTTCAGACGCCAATTTTAGGACTTGTTGTTCAGCGACATCTGGAAATTGTTAACTTCAAGCCAGTTGATTATTTTACGATTGTTGCAAAGATGAAGGTTGCTAAAGGCGAGTTCATGGCTCGCTGGAAGCCTTTTGATGGGCAGGCTGGTCTGGATGATGATGGCCGTTTGTTAGACCGTCGTGTGGCTGAGCAGCTTAATGGCTTGGTTAAAGGTAAAACTGGCAAGATTATTGAATATAGTGATGAAGAGAAACAGGAAAGTCCAACCTTGCCATTCTCACTAGATAAGTTGCAAGTCTTGGCGTCTCGTAAGTATGGGTACAAGTCAGAAGACGTTTTAGAAGCAGCCCAGTCACTTTATGAGCGACATAAATTAACCAGTTATCCGAGATCGGATTGCCAATATCTACCAGCTGCGCAACTTGATGACGCTGCAATGGTTTTTAATAGTGTAAAAAGCAATTTGGATTTTGATAACAGTGTGCTCTCGATCATAGATGTGAAACGCAAATCCAAGGCTTGGAATGATGACAAGGTGACAGCTCACCATGCGATCATTCCCACTACGCAAAAAGCGAATATTGCTAATCTTTCTCCTATTGAGCGTGATCTTTATAGTGAAATCTGTCGTCGCTATCTTGCTCAATTCATGCCTAATCGACGGTATAGGGCGGTGGCAGCCACTGCCGAGGTTTGTGGTCAACATTTTGTCGCTACAGGCACAACCACCATATCTCCGGGTTGGAAGCTGATCTATGGGGCAACAGTAGATTCCGATGATGACTCTACAAAAACATCAGACGAGGGTAATACGTTACCGCCAATGTCCAAGGGAGATGCTGCGGATTGTTTAGGCTTGGATGTTGAGCCTAAAAAAACGACTCCACCTAAACATTTCACTGATGCGTCCCTGCTTGAGGCCATGATCAATATTCACAAGTATGTGACTGATGAAAAGATTAAAAGCATTTTTATGAAAATGTTATCGGATAAAAAGGGTGGTGATGAAGACGGAGCCTGTGGTTTAGGTACACCGGCTACGAGACACACGTTTGTTCCGAAGTTGATTGAGATTGGTCTCATGACAAGGGAAGAGCCTGAAAAGGGTAAAGGAAAAAAAGCTAAGGAAACTTTTCTAGTGCCAACTGGATCTGGTGTTGCGCTAATCCAAGCGTTGCCAACCGAACTTGGCAGTCCTGATATGACAGCTTTATGGGAAGCTTCAATGCGCGAGATTGAGGCGAATAGAACCAATATAGGACGTTTCCTTGATATGCAGGCTGGTTGGATAGGTAAGACTATTGAAAAAATAAAATCCCTTCCTTTGAAATTGCCAGATCCACCAGGCGCGAAGAAAAAATCCTTTACTAGCAATAATAATGGTGTGCGCAAGGCTCCGGAGCTGGCCGGTGTTGATTGTGTGAAGTGCGGTGCACCAATGCACAAACGTAAAGGTCCACGTGGTGAATTTTATGGGTGCTCTAAATATCCTGAGTGCAAGCACATTGAAAACATCAGCTAACGAGAAAGTATGAATATGAAAAATAAACTGGTTATTCGTGAGTTGAGAGAGATTGCATCAGTGCCTAATGGCTTTGATGAAAATATATTGCTTCAGATTCAAGAGGGTCTTGCGGTGGATGTTTTACGGCAATACAAAAGCGATTTCTTAGTTCTTATGCAGCAACAAAAAAGTGCAAATACGACACCTGATATTGCAGAGCGTGAACGGAATGAGTTTTTCGCAAGTAAGTTGCAGACTGAGTACCGCAATCGGGCAATGAATGGGGGTGGTTTCAGCTTACCTTTGTATGTGGAGACTGCTGAAAATTACTTTCGTCTTGAAATCGGTCGACAGCTGCAGTCTATAAAAGATTTTATTGCCTTGGGGAAGGTTGTTGTTGAGCAGGATCCATTTATGGGCACATATCAGATCCGCAATGCTAACCCTGCTATTCGTAGTTTGGCTGGGCAAGTGGCTGATGGATTTAATTCTATTAACGACTCGCTGGACAAATTGGCGCGTGTGAAGATGGGCGCAGCGAAAATGGTTTCTGACTCACTTCGTAAAGAAATGGTAGACACCATGGGTCGCTTGAACGGAGATGCCTTTGCAGAATCCCTAATTACGGAAGCTACTACGCTTGCAGATGCAAAACGCATGCTGAGTAAATTAGATAAAGAAGTACCGGATTATAGTGTTGTCCGCCCTTGACAATACGCAATAATAACATAAAATAACAATACACTCACAAATAATGGAGATTTCAATGCAAACATTAGAAAATCGTTTTTCATTTCCACCAGACTTGCTTGACGATGCAGTAAATGTGGCAGATGGGAATTTTGTAGAAGTTGACGATTTAATTTATGACGCTAATAAGCTAGGTCGGAAAATTGTTCAAGTCCAAACGGTCTTAATTGGCAACAAACAAGTGTCTATAGGGGGCGTGGGAGGTGATGCTGGCAACTATGAGCTTATTTTGTCCAGCGACAATCTCAGTGATTTAGGTGGCTTTGAACATATCATCAATAAAAATAAAAGTCTTTTCCTTGCCTTGCAAGAGGCTTTCGGTGGCGATGCCAATAATTACACTCCGTTAGAAATGGTGATTGCCATTCGTGATGCCCAACGAGCGAACGCTTCTCTTACTAATCTGACATTGCTTGCCAAGATTTCCTCTGATGCCAAAGTGCATGTTAAACGTGCGTTATGGGTGGCACACAACCATGTTTCGGCCTTTGCAAAAGCTCCATTGGATTGGGCGTCAATAGGGCTCTAAACCGAAGTAAATGTCGTGTGAGTTAACTCACCTTATATAGTCAGGGGGTCGCTTCGGAGAAGCTGAATGAAAAAAGCCATAGTACCTGTGTACCAACCAATTATTGATATTGATTCTGGCCAAGTTTTATATTACGAAGCATTGGCTAGAGTAAGAAATGGACAAGGAAGTCACGCGCGACTTATTGAGCAGGCGGAAATGATCGGTTTTGTCGACTTGATAGATATTGCGATGCTAGAACATGTTGTTGTTATGTTGAGTAAAAGCCCTAGTGCTTTTGTGTCGGTCAACATATCTGGGCTGACCATTGAGCAATCATGCAATGATTTATTGTCGGTGATCTTTAAACACATGAGTGTAATGCGGCGTGTGGTGTTTGAAATTACGGAAACAAGCAAGATTAGCAATATGCGCATGCTTCACCGTTTTCTTATGGCCATTCGTATTTTGGATTCCAGGGTAGCGCTTGATGATTTCGGGACGGGTTTTTTCTGCTCACTGGATTTTGTGAAAGAGATTAAACCTGAATTTGTGAAGTTGGCTGGTGATTTGGTTGCGTCTTCTGTCAAGACAGGTTATTTCGAGCAGATTAAAGAAGTGTGCGATTTTGTTAAGTCTTATGGCGGCGAAATGATTGCTGAACATGTGGATAGCCAAACGAAGTATGACGCGATGCGAGAGATGGATATTCATTATCTGCAGGGGTATCACGTGGGCGGCCTAGTTGTTAATTTAGCTTCAATAGATTCTAAGTTTGTTCCCACGAGATCTGATCGTCCACAGCTTTCAGTGGCAGTTGGATAGCGAATTATCAAATGTGACTACATATCTTTTTTGTTGGGTGCACGCAGATTATCTTTTTGGTTTTTGTGTTGATGTTGAGTGTTGTGAGTGAAAATCTAAAGCCCTTTTTTGGAAGGCAGAAATGTAGTTTTAGATAGCAAATTATTTATGGTTATCAGTAAGAGCTTTTTGGTGCTCTGGGAAAAGAATTAGGGCACAGCAATAATTTTTTGAGCAGCATAATTATGGAAGGGTTAGCTAAATGAAACTGAGAATACTGATTGCTTTATTCATGTTGTTGCCATGTTTTGTAAGTGCAACCGAGATTGCCGGAAGAGTTATTGGTGTCGCGGATGGTGATACTTTAACGGTGCTTGATGCCAATAACAATCAATACAAAATACGGCTTGCTGAAATTGATGCGCCAGAGAAAGCGCAAGCTTTTGGTATGCGATCTAAACAAAATCTATCTGATCTCTGTTATGGCAAACAAGCGGTCGTAACAACCAATGAAAATGATCGCTATAACCGCGTAATTGGCAAAGTTATTTGCAATGGTGTTGATGCCAACAAAACACAAGTTCAAGCCGGCATGGCTTGGGCTTATAGGCAATATGTTAAGGATGTTAATTTTTATCAGTTAGAGAGTGATGCCAAAATAAACGGTCGTGGTTTATGGATTGATTCTAAGTCGGTGCCACCTTGGGAATTTAGACGAAATGTAAATAAAACCAATTTTAATTAGAGTGCCAAATAAATGATTCTTCCTTTTGAACTAGATCCGCAAATTATTCACCATATTATTTATAGCCAAGCTGGCTCGATTGGCAAAGCGATCATTGAGTTATTGATGAATTCAGTTGATGCCAGCGCTACAACGGTACGGTTCACCATCACAAAAGATGGATTTCATTGCGAAGACGATGGTAAAGGTTTCGCCAGTCGTGAAGACGTGCTGCGCTACTTTGGCAGATTTGGTACTCCACATGAAGAAGGTGATGCTACCTATGGACGTTTTCGCCTTGGGCGCGGCCAGATTATGGCGCATGCAAGTACTGTTTGGCAGTCCAATAATTGGAAGATGACTGTAGATACACGTGATATGGGTTACAACTATGATCTGGACGATATTGATATTGCCGTACCTGGTTGTACTATTACCGGGCGATGGTATGAGCCTTTAACTGACACAGAACATATGTCGGCAGTGCAAGAGGTGCGTGATTTGGTGCGTTATACGCCAGTGAATGTCGAGCTTAATGGTCGAATGATTACCCGCGATCCTAAGGCCGAAAAATGGGATTATGAAGATGAATTTGCATGTTATCGAGCCAAAGAGGATGGTTCACTTGCTATTTATAACCAGGGAGTTTTAGTTCGTCATGATCCTGCCCATATATGGGGTGTTGGTGGACTAATCGTGTCAAAGCAACCTATTGGACTTAATGTTTCGCGTACTGAAATTTTACGTAAAACTTGTCCAGTATGGAAAGCGATTGCTAAGCAGTTTGGCAAAATGGCTGAAGAAATGTCTTCACGTCTTGGTGACCATCGTAAAACAGAAGCCCGCAGAGAAAAATCAGCACGCGCCCTACTTAGTGGCGATGCAAATATGCTTGATCTCTACACGAAGGAAGAGGTAATTACTGTATTGCCGGGGAAGCGTCATATTACATTGAATGAATTCCTTCATAAGACATTTGTTGTAGGAAATGGCAAATCAACAATTGTTGAAGATGGTTTTGATGTTCCCAAAGGTGAAGCTATTGCGCGAGAAAAAATTATGCTCATCGTGCATCCACAAACATTACAACGCTTCGGTTGTTATAACACTGAAGACTTCCGAGAAAATCTCGATCGCATTGTGCAATGCTTGCGGGAACGGATAGAAACCAGTGAGCATAATGAATGCAGCTGGCATTATAAGCACACAAGAACTCCTGAATTTGTTGCGTTCTCAGTCATTCGTGATGCGTTTATTGAACGTACCAGTATTGTTTCTGAAAAGGTGCTAGATAAAGAGACGCGTCGTGCATGGGTCGCATTAAGATGGTGTATTCAGCAATATGCTGGTGTTTGTACTGGCAAAGATACTTACGGTAATGGCAGACTGCATTGGAATCATCCGGTAATGCAGATTTTGCTTGGTGAATCCAACAATGCAGATGCATGGACTGATGGTGAAAGTTACATTGCAATTAATAGAATGATTGTTGAACGTCTCAAAAATGAACCTCTTGAAACGGCGGCTTATATTTTTGGGCTGACAGAACACGAGGTAGCCCATGAAGGCGATAGTATTGAATGTGGGCATGATGAAGCGTTTTATCAACGACATCACGACATCTCAATAAAAATGAGCTCTAAACGTCAGAGATATATTCATATGTGGTTAATGAAACTTACAACAAGCATGGAGGCTGAAGGTAAAAAAGCCAGTGGTGTAGCTTGGCGTGAGCGTTATCTGGTTGATAAAGCCGGCAATGGTAGACAAAAACGCGGATTGCCTAGAATTATTGAGGATGTTTCACAAGATCCGATCGTCATTGCTAAAGTGCCGGAAGAGAATATGGCGTTCATTGATAATGTGAATTTCGGCTTGATCAGTGCTGGCGTTTGTCCTCCATCGCCGAATTGGGTAGAGGTTATTGAAAAAGCGAAAAAGGCTCAATCTGAAATTTCATTAGAAATCTCAGAAGAGAAGCGTCAGTATTTGGCTGAACAGCAAGCTATAGATGAAATGATTTTGCAAGAAATGGAAGATGCAAAGCAGTATCGTGAGCATTATGCAACGGTATTAGGTATAGAGCCGAGTGCAATTAGTGATAATGAATTAAACCATCTTTATCAGATGACTCACGGCAGTGATGCGGAGATTATTCAGACTTGGGAAGAGATGCATGAGCCATCATATCCCGAAATGGTTGAATCATGCCGAGGTGAGTTTGCGACAGCTTTAGGTATAAATCCGAACGAGATCAGTTTTGATGAGTTGGAGTATCTTTTCAGATCATCTACTACTGGTAGATATGAAGTGGATATTACTCAGGTCTGGCAGACGCTGCAGAATCAGCATGCAGAAGAAAATGTTGTTGAAGATGAATTATCTTCTGACATGTCATTGTATCTTGATGATGATACTAGGCCATTAGTACAAGCTGGCGAAACTAAATGGAGCTTAGAGCGCAATGCGTCAGCAGCTGGATTTTATAGCGTTAAAGAATATCTTAAATGGCGTTCTGTAAGCTAATGAAATATATTAGAAAAAGAATTTGTAGTAGAAACTGGTAACTATCAATAACAACAGTACAACAAAAAAAGGAGCAGTAATGGCAACAGTTAGAGGAAGGGTTTTGGCTTATGATCAGGCTGCAGGTAAGGGCATCATTGGCTCAGGCAATGAACGTCATGAATTTGATTTGTCATCTTGGAAAGGTGAAGAAGTTCCCGCTCTAGGTAAATCAGTCGATATCCACAAAGAGGAACAAAGTATCTCCTTCATTCCTGTTTCTGATGCCGATATCGCTAAAGAAAAGCTGGAACTCGTCGGCAAGAATCTAGCTTCATCCGGGGGTATTATTGCATCAGAAGCGCTTGCACGCTTAGGTCCGGTGACGCTAATCGCGATGCTGGCGTTTTTTATTGGATCCTTGGCGTTAGATGTTGTCAGCTTGCGGGTAATGGGTATGTCGGGTGGATTGTCTCTTTACGACTTTTTTGCGAATACCTCGGGCTTTGGAAAGTTTCTACTGATCGCTTCCTGGGCGGCGCTGATCGTTCCCCTGGTTTGGAAGGATCCAAAAGCATATCAGGCCTTATTTGTGCCATTAGCACCGTTGGCAATCCTGTTCTGGAAATTCTGGGAAACCTACAGTGCTGCGCGTCAGCAGATGGAAAGTATGAGTGCCTTTTTTGGTGGTAAGGCTGCGACTAAAACCCTGTCACTTTTTGATGTTGTTAACCCTGGCCCTGGCTTTTATTTGCTGATTATCTCTGCAGCCATATTAGCTTTTATCGCTTTTGCTAAAGTAAAGAAATGATGGGAATATCCATATATAGTCTGAAAATATGAAACTCGCTGACTACAAGAAGCCCAAGGAATTCATCGGCACAGTACGTTCTGATGGTTTCCGCATTGGCCTGTCTACGCAATTTGCACCAGGTATAAACGTTATTTTCAAAGACGAAATGGATGGTGCTTGGAACAGTTCTGGCCGCATGTGGGTATTCGATCGCGCTCGGGTTAATGGCGAGTTCGCGGCTGCAGTAAAGGCTAATCTTCCTAAAAATTATATGTTTGAGGTTCCTGCAGTCGTCGAGAAAATCAAACATGCACTGGACAATCCCGATCCAGATTTATTTGTACCAGGGCTAGATGTGCAACTTTTCCCGGTTAAGGGAGGTGGTGTCGTTATTATGTCGCGATATGACGCTGCGGTATCGCGAACAGTGAATGAACTGCAAGGACGTTTCCTACGAACTAAAAGCGCATGGCATGTACGTCAACCTACCCAAGTACTTTTAGAGAGGTTAGCGGAGCGTGCCGGCGTTCTGAGGGATCATGTTTATATTCATGATACAGAGATAGTTCTGCAGGAATACGCGTCTGGTTCTGACAGTGATCGACCAGGCGTTAGTGTTGGTGGAATGTTCCCTGAGTCTCACGGTAAGCGAGGGGACGAAGAGGGCGAGAATTCTATCCTTTCAGTGATTTCTCAGCCTTTACGTAAACTCCCTGTTGATGAGGTAATGCTTGCAGCTGCCGCTGCCAAATACGGTCTTTATGATTATCAGCAGGAAGGTGTTCGTCACCTGATCGGCAATAGCAGTTCATTGCTGGCGGATGATATGGGTCTGGGTAAAACCAGGCAGGCCGTTGTGGCCGCTATTTTGGTGCCGGGAGTCGATCCAGTAGTTGTCATTTCGCCAGCTAATCTGAAAATTAACTGGCAGCGTGAAATCAATACGATTGATCCAGATGCAAATGTGGCTATAGTCGGACAAGATGATGATTGGCACACGGCTCAATGGGTAATAGTGAACTATGAGAGGTTGGGAGGTATTGTCCAGGCTATTGGTGATGGCTTGGTTAAATTTCGTGCCGTGCTTTATGACGAAGCTCATTATCTTAAGGAAGCCGACTCTGCACGTACACGTAATGCTTTTTTGCTTTCAGCTTACATTGATCGTCGCTTTCTGCTGACAGCAACACCTATCTTGAATAGAGAAAGTGAGATGCATACGTTGCTTAGGCTTTCTGGGCACCCAATAGGTGAAATTCCGTTGGGAGATTTCCAAGCGGAATTCGCCGGTGAGCCGGAATTGCGTAAAGGTCTAGCAGATCGTCTTTCCGAATGGATGTTGCGTCGCCGAAAAGACGTGCTTAAAGGTCTTAAAGGTAAATCTCATGATGTTCAATATATTGAGCTCGGCCAGGATCAGCTCGATGAATATCGTAATTTGTTAGCGGACGGTAGCATTACTGCGATTGTTAAAATAGGGCGTTTGCGGAGGATGCTGGAATCAATGAAAGCATCCTGGTTGATTGAGACTATCAGTTCACTTTCTGATGATGCTAAATCAATCGTTTTCTGTGAGTATGTTGAATCTGCAGAGATATTAGTTGAGGAGTTCGCTAAAGCTGGAATTAAAGCGGTTAAATTCACTGGTGAAGATACATTCAATCGTAAACAGCGTGCTGTAGATACATTCATGGATGACGCTGAAACGAAGGTGTTCATTGGAACGACTGGTGCAGCTGGCGTGGGACTCAATTTGACTGTGGCAAATTATGTATTTTTTGCTACTTTGCCATGGACAGCTGCTGCGAAGCGCCAGGCTGAAGATCGTGCATATCGTAATGGCCAGACCAGACATGTAACTGTTATGATTCCAGTAGTAGTAGGATCCATTGACGAGCAAATTGTAGAGTTGCTCAAGCACAAAGAAGGTATTGAGCAGGATCTGTTGGCTGACAGCTCGGTAGATGAACGAGAACAAGAAAAATTAATGGCTAAGAAATTATTGGAGGCAGCTTAATGATATTTCCGTCTCAACCCATACATGGGTTTGATACGCCGATCAGGTTGCGACAATTCATTCAAAGTTTGAATGAATGTGTTTCTGCAAAAAAGGCGATCGAGGTTGAAGTTGATCCGACTTATTCAGAGGATGATCATACTGGTGGCAGGTGGTTTAAAGACGTTACTACTGGGAGAATCTGGCGATTGGTTGAACCAAGTCTTGGATTTGATGGTGTTTGGGAAGAGGCGTATGTCGCTTGATTGTATTTTAGGAGAGGATCAGTGCTATATAGTTATATCATTGCTTAACAGCATTGACACCGTCGCCATGTAATATATACTCTTAATATATATTTAAGAGGTACCAGTTATGAAAACAGCAAAATTATTTCAAAACGGCCAGAGCCAAGCGGTACGTTTACCCAAAGAGTTTCGATTTGAGGGGGATGAGGTCATCATTAAGCGTTCAGGTAATGCTGTGATATTGATTCCTGCTAATCATTCATGGGATGCGCTCGCTGATAGCCTGGATAAATTCAGTGCTGATTTTATGGATAATCGTAATCAACCAGCACAACAATCCCGTGAGGATTTGTTTGTATGAAATTGATGCTGGATACTAATATTTGCATCGCAATTATTAAGCAAAAACCAAAAGACATACTGCAAAAATTTAGCACTTATCATGTTGGTGACATTTGTATTTCATCGGTCACACTGGCCGAGTTGCGCTACGGTGTTGCTAAAAGCCAATATCAAGAGAAAAATGAAGCTGCACTCAATGAGTTTATTTTGCCATTAGAGGTGGTTGATTTTGATGAGCCAGCCACTTTGTATTATGGAACATTGAGGGCTATGCTAGAAAAACAAGGCACGCCAATTGGCTCACTAGATATGATGATAGCTGCACATGCCTTAAGTTTGAATGTATGCTTGGTAACAAATAACACCAAAGAGTTTAATCGTGTATTAGGACTTAAGTTACTTGATTGGATCAGTTATTAGGAAGCAGTAAGTTTTAACTTTGTTATGTGTTTTCAACAGAGACTTAGTTTCTCAAACAAGAAAGGTGGTGTGTATGGATAAGGCAATAGAACTTTTGAATGATGGGGTTTTGTTTATTGCTGAGAAAACGTTTGATTTGATTGATTCACTGGATTTTGTTCATCCAATTATTATAATCGCCCTTTTTTCTGGAATACTGATGTCTATTTACTTGTTTACGCCATCATGGGTAGCGCAAACATTATTGTTCCTAATCTTTGTTCCGTTAATGTCAGTAATGTTCAGTATTATTTACATTGGAGTGGCTACATTATCAATAAAAAGAGATGACTATTTCTAGTCGTATTGCTCACAAATCGAGGTTTTCCATAGTTTGCAGCGCCTCTCTCGCAAGCAAACTGTGTGTAAACCGTTACGCTGATAATTTAGATAGTCGTATATCGCTAACAGGCCGCATATAGGAGTTAAGGCGGCCAGTGTCATGTATCACAGTCACTGGCCGCCTCTTTCAAATTGTTATGGCTGTAGTGAGTTTCTTTTTTCGATCGCTTCCTGAAGAGAAAGATTCTCAAGTGCCGAATTGTAAAAATCGGCGATCCCGTTTTCCTCGATCTCGCGCCAAGTATCACCATCAACCTGGGCAGTATCTAGCAATCGTTGATTGCCGGTGTATAGAAAAAACGCAACCTTTTCTGTTTCGGCGACAGGGTGATCTTCTGCCCAATCAGCTGATGAATGGTGCGTATCGTTTTCTGTTACGTGAAATGTAGATATACCTATTGTTCCATCTGTGCTGAGATGAACAATGTCAATATAAGGCGCCGGATATTGGTGCCGTGTTGGTAATATATCATTCGAGAAGAAAAACTGGTGTTCTGTGAACGCTTTTAGTTCTTCTTCCATGAAAGCAGGTACCTCGTCGTATTTCAAAACATAAGCGCCATCTCGCATGGGAGCTTTCTCGCCTATTTCGTTAAATGCCGCCTTGCGTCTTCGCCACTCTTGATCTTCTGGAATGGCTGCAGCGGCCTCTATTGCTTCCAATAGTGCTTTTACTGACCCGTAGTCATTTCGTAAAAATATACGTGAAGATAAATAATCCTGATATTTAGTTGACATAGTTACTCTCTCTTTAGGAATAAAAGCTCGGGTAATGACAAACATTACCCGAGTGTTAAACAAGACCTCAAAAAGGCACGTCCTCTTCAGGAGGTGGAGTATCTACCGGAGCTCGATCAGTAGGCGCTGGATCCAAAATAATAAAGTCGTCAATGATAATTTCGGTGGTGTACCGCTCGATCTTGTTTTTGTCTTCCCATTTGCGAGTACGCAAACCACCTTCAATGCGGACATATGAGCCCTTCTTAGGTAGTTTGCCCACAACGTTCTCAGCAAACTTGCCGAAAGCAACGCCACGGTGCCACTCTGTGCGTTGTTGATCTTTATCATTTTTATCTTTCCATGATTCGGTTGTGCCAATGCTGATGGCGGCCACCGCCTCACCACCCGGTGTATATCTAACTTCCGGATCTCGGCCTACGAAGCCGATTACCTCAACTTTGTTAACAGTACGTCTTGCCATGGGTATTTCTCCTTTTACTGATATGAAATTAAATGGTATGAAATACCATTAGGATTGCCCCCGAAGCTTTTCCAGAACACGTTTCATGTGACTGGTGGAAGCCTGGACGGAGAGTGCGCGGTCTTCTGCGCTCTCGGGGGCGTCGCCCATAAGACCTATGAATTGAGATACTTTAAGCCCGAGAGCTTCCTGCATCTCAGGATCTGTGCCATTTGTAGAAACCAGGTAGTAGCAAAGTACTGAATCTTGCTGGCCATCACGGTGAGCCCTATCTTCTGCCTGACTATGGACGGCTGGCGACCAATCCAATTCTGCGAATACAACAACACGGGCTTTTTCTTGTAGCCCGTCTATGCCAGTAGCAGATCTGAGTGAAATGATGCAAACAGGACTCTCACCATTCTGAAATTTTTCTTTTGCTTCCCATTTTTGAGCACCTGTTTGACGTCCAGTAATACATACAGGGTTAATGTCGGCAAGCTGTTCTAGAAGGATGTCTACTACAGCATGGTGGTGTGCAAAGACCAGTGTAGGTTCTTCTGCCTCAACGAGTGCACGTACAAAAGCTGCAGCAGCATGTGCTTTTGCAACGCCCGTAGCCATCCTTGTTTCATTGATTGCTTCCATCTCTGCACGTCCGCGTGCTAAATGGTCTTTGAGTGTTTCTGCTTCCTTTGCGATATCTACAGCTTTGCGGATCAGATCTGCAAAAATAGTATCGTCGGAGTCAATGCGTTCTACGATGCGTCGTTTAGGTGGTAGATCTTTGAGCACATCTTCTTTGCGTCGACGAAGCATTAAGCCTTCTCGGCGCAAATGAGCACTAAGCACCGCAGTATCCCGCACAGTGTCACTGCCATAGCCTGTGCACCATTCTCTGGTAAATGAATCCCAGTCGCCAAGACAGTGATATTCAATGATGTTCAGAACATTCCATATTTCACCGCCACGGTTGTAAATAGGTGTGCCTGATAGGCCAATAACATCTTCGGCGATTGATGCAATCTCGCTAGCTGCTGAATATTTTTCAGTGCCGGCGTGTCTTAGTTCCTGAATTTCGTCGAATATGACGCGTTTGATACCCAGCTCTTTGAGAAGTGGCCGCCATGCGCGTAAAAGCAGATAATGGATTACGTATATGTGAGCCTGAGGTAATCCTTCTTTTGTTTTGGTGCCTCGTATCACATGGGTATTTATTTTGCCTTGTGAAAATAATGGTTGATCACCAATTTCAGCGTCAAGAAATGCTGGGATTTTTTCATTCCAGTGATCGACTAGGTGCGGAGGCACTATAATCAATGCTGGCCACGATTGACATGTAGCTAAAAAGCTCAAGGCTTGGACAGTCTTGCCCAAGCCCATTTCATCCGCTAGCAGAGTGCGTTGGTTAGTCAGCATCCATGAGAGACCTTCTTCCTGGAATGGGCGAAGCTCTCCCTTGAAAACCACGTCTGGAGTTGCCTTTACAGGGTTATCAATGATTGTCTGACGCATGTTGACGTAATCGCAAGTCTGTTTGTAATCCTGATCAAAATCATCTTGACTCAGTATCTGCAGTGGCCACCGCTGCAGAAACCAAACGAGGTCTGCGAAAATACGTTTATTGGCTGGAAACTTGGCCACGCCATTGCCACGACCATCTGAACCCGGGAAAAGTCGTTTGGCCATTACTGCAACTTGCGGATCGCCTTCAATCACCCAGAAATGACTTGAGCCATTCTTGTGCTTAGTGAGTGTTCCAAATGTAGGTACACCGATTGGAGGAGGGGCTAAATATTGAGGAAGTGGCATGTTCATACAGCAATTCCCCATAATGAGTTTAGACTCAATATTGCTACTGGCTTGCCGTCGATCTCGTTAGGAACTATGACGCTTCGTTCTAAAACAACAATAAGCGCCTGCAGGTTTGATTGTTGGGCGTAACGATTGATTTGTGCCATGAGCGCTGCGCGAGCTGGACGCATCTTCTTTACCTCGATCGCAATACCGTTAACCCAGATATCTGCCCTGCAGCGAGGACCAAAAACAAATTCACGTTTATGGGCTATTCCTGAATTCATGAGTGCCTCACTTAACTTGTCGTGTATTGCCGTTTCTTGAAGGCCTGCTTCGACTAAACGCACGGTTTTTAGTGATTCCAATACGCTAGTAAACATGCTTGTTACAGGAGTTGGCTCAGTTTTCTGGAACATCACTCATGCTCTCCAAATAATGCAATTTGAGATTTAGGCTGAAAATTCATCCAGAGACATTCAGTTTTGAATGATCCAGCGGCGGTATGGTGTGCTATGTCAATGCGGTGCCAGTTTGATAGCATCTCGTCGTAGAGATCGTGACGATATCCAGAGATAATTGCTTTGCCTTTAATCTTTAGAATCGCTTCAAGCAATTCTTTATGATCCGCGTCAGTCATGACATGCCGATAGTAATTTTTCTGTTTGTTATTGGCACTCAATACAGAGTCTGGGTAAGGTGGGTCTAGATAAAACAATGTGTCTTTGGTATCTAGACTTTTTATTAATTGAATGGCAGGGCGATGCTCTACATAAACTTCTTTCATTCGTTGAGCTGCTTGACGTAATCTATCTGGTAATTTATTCCAGCGTTTGACTGCTCTAATGTCTGTTTTTTGAGCTACCCAGCCTGTTTTCGCACCATGGATTTGTGACATACGGCTCATCCATGCGCAAATCAGTAAAGCACGTGCACGCTCAACAGCATCACCAGAATCTGAATCAATGATTTTTCTGGCTTCTACAAGTTCAGACCTGGCATAAGGGGTGTATTCAATTTCATGTGATAGTTGTTCAAGCAAGTCTCCGCCTTTTCTGAGCATCTTGAAAAACTCAACAAGATCTCCATCAAGATCGTTGTAATACTCAACCTGACTTGGCTGTTTATAGAGCAATACTGATCCGCCACCACCAAAAGCTTCAACGTAAGTGATATGTGGTGGAAAATGACGTACTATTTCATCTTTAAGTGCAGCCTTACTTCCTGGATACTTTAATATCTGCAGTGCGCTAGATTTTGCGTCGATGTCATCATTATTTACAGCATCGATAGGTTCTGTTTGCTCTATGGATTTCACGCGAACATCCTGGGCTGAATTTCTTCGGCTTTTAACGCGGATTGGCATTGAGTATTAAGCCATACGCATTCTTCACGTACAGCGGTGCCTCTTCCAGATGAAATGCGAGCTCTTGTTTTGTGTTGCTCCCATCCTTTAAGGTGGTCGTTGTATAGGTCTGATTCGTACCCAGATAAAACAACAAACCCTTGTAACTTCTGTAAACTTTCTAGTAATTGAACATGTTGATCATCTGTCATTTCATGACGGTAAGCCCCTTTGTGTCCACCGGCATTTGTTCTGATCACTCTAGTTTCATGAACATATGGAGGATCTACAAAATGCAATGTAGACGGCGCATCGTGTTGGAGCATTACATCAATTGCGCCACGATTCTCTATAAGAACCCTGGAAAATCTTTCGCCGGCACAACGAATTGCTTCTGGATATTCTGCCCATAAATCCATGGCTGTTCCATAGGCGCGTTTAGAATCAATTCTGAAGCCTGTAGATCCTTTTGTTGCACCTGCACTGCCGAACCCCATCTGCGCTCGAATACAAAGGCGTCGAGCATCCTCGATCAAGCAATTAGTAGGTTTCCATGCATCATCAAATTCCTCGCGAGAATATGGGGTAAGGATTACGGCTTCAATTAATTTAGATCGAGTTTCTTCTTCTCTAATTACTTTAAAAAAGTTTGATACTGAACGATCTAAATCGTTATAAACCTCTGCATAAGAGCGCGTTTTTTGAAGTAATACGCCAGCCGCTCCACCAAATGGTTCGACATAGCACGTGTGCTTTGGAAAGAAGCTAAGAATCCACGGCGCCAGCCGAAATTTGCTGCCGTGATAGCGCAAAACCGGACTTGTAATGGTCATGCCACAATCCTTATTGTTATGGTTTTCATTAAACTTCTCCTTGAGCTAAGCTCAAAGCAATCGCCACTGGTTGAACCCATATAGGTTGACTGGACAACACAAATGTTTCGCCAGACCAGGCAAGCAGGAGGGTAGTCCCCATGACGCCTGCAATAGCCTTGGCTGCATGAGGTGGTACGGCATTTCCGATGCGTTCTCGCCATGCTGTATCGCTGAGTCCATCTAATTCGAGTTGCTCTTCTGGATCTACAAGGCTTTGTAGTGCGGCCAGTTCCAGTGTTGTAAATGGTCGATGCCATGTGCCATCAATAGAACGAATAATGGCAATCATCTTTTGCTCTGGGCTAGGCATTTGATCTAAGCGAGGATCTGCAACAGACCAACGGCCATTGTCATGTCCTGCTGCAGCTGAAACTGCGCCAGTCGCACTTTCCCAGGGAACTACACCATAGTGACCATTAGTGAGATAGTTATCGCCTTTACTACGCTGATTAGCGATACGAGGATCTGCAACAGCAAATGCACCATTACCAGTTGTGCTGCCTGCAATGATAGTGTTACTGGGTGCATCGAATGGAGTGATGATGTATTTGCCACGACCTTCAAATCCGGACGCTGATCGAGGATCCGCAACTGCATAGGCACCATTGACTTGCCCACCAATTACCGTGCGAGTTGTCGATTCCCAGTCAGTAACTGGGTACTTGCCATGCAGTTTGTTTTCGTCAGGACCGCCGCGAGGGTCGGCTACTGACATGGCAGCTCCAGCAACATGTGCGGCGCCAGTTACTGCATGAGAGTGGTTTTTAAAATCGACCACACGATAAATACCGTTTTGGCGGTTTTTGCTTTCTGGCATGCGAGGATCTGCGACAGAAAAACCACCTTGTATAGGTGAACGTTGGCCAGTAATGGTGCCTGTAGGTTCCTTCCAGCTACGCACGCCGAGTTGTCCGTATTGTCCATCAGCCATGTACCGAGGATCGGCCACTGAGAATTTTCCGGTAACAGGTCTTGCGTTGCCGGTGACAGTTCCCATGGATTCGTTCCAATTAAGTACACCCATAGTGCCGTTGTGCATTTCAGGAACAATTAGATAATCGCGCAAATGACCGTTATCAATTGCTAATTTATTCAGACTACGCCAGTCACTGCCAGCCTCGACGAATGCTAGACGTACCCATGTTTTCCATTGAAGGTTAGGAATGCGGTGCATAGGGCCGCCCGCTGAGTCACCAGGCATTGGCATACGGCCAAGCACTGTGCCTACGGCTTGTAATCGTTTTTTATCTGGCTCATAAAGAAAAGGTGGTACTTTTTCAGCATGACGTGCAACTAGTAGAAAGCGTTTGCGACTTTCAGCAAGGCCGCCAAGCTCACCACAATCATGAGTGGTCTCAGCGACCGCATAGCCGTAAGCGCGTAGAAGGTCAGTGATCTGATCAAGCAAATGACGTCCACGCGTTGCTATACGAGGAACGTTCTCGAAGAGTACAAATTCAGGAGGATCCTCAGCAAAAGCTTCTAGCATCAGCCATACGCCTCGTACAGTAAGGCGATTTAGCGCCTGGTATTTGTCGGTCTTACTTTTGCCTTCAGCAAGTAGTCCAGAAAAACCTTTGCATGGAGCTGACAGAAAAACAATGTGAGGACTCTCGTTACCTGCAGCTCGTTGAATATCTGCAGGAGTAGATTCGCGCCAGTTAGAAGAAGGTTCGTGCCCGAAAAAGTCGCGATACTGATCTCGATCAAATAGGTCAAGCACAGTGCCTGGTACACCACTCAATTTTCCGAAATCTCGAATTGCTCCCGCATCGATATCTATCCCACCGATACATCGGAATTTTCCGACGAGGTTCCCAACACGCGCTTCGCCTTCATTAAATCCTTTAGCACCGCCACCGAGACCACAAAATAAGTGAAAGTGACGGATCTCTTTTATAACCGGTAAACCAGTAATTGAATTTTTCATTTTTATGTCCGTTTCTTTATTTATTAGTGGATTGAGTCGTTGCACATGAATTTTGTTGAGATGAACGCAACTCTTTCTCATATGAGTTCACAAAAGTAGAAAGTATCGTCACACCAATAAGAAACGAGATCATCGAGGCTTTTAATACTCGAATAAGCTTTTCTTCATCAATAGTTATCAACAATTGTGGTTTTGTATTTTGTAATGGAACAAATAGCGGCATTCTTTGAATAGCTTGTTTCATATTATTAACCTCAGTCTACAATGTTATTTTGTGTTTCGTGTGTTAATAATACGCAATAATAACAAATAGTCAACAAAACTAAATAAATTTAAGTTAAAAATCATTATTCTTTAAAATTCAGAGGATGTGAGCATAAGTAAGTAAACAGCATGACCGCCTTTATTGACTATCGTTATAGTATAATGAGGCATCGCATCAATGTTTGTCAACTATCGTTATAGTATCCTTAAAATTAGTGCTATTCGTTGTTGTAAATATGCAATTTACAACAACGAATTTAATGTATTAGGCAATAGTAAGGGGTAGGGCAGGGTTAAATAACGGCTATAAAGACTGCCGTATTTACAACAACGAGTGAAAATAAATATGGAGATTTGTTATATTTGTGGCATGTTGCTATGATTGATACTGATATTATGTATTAATGACTCACAACAAAGGAATGGAGCTAATATGTCTAATGAGATACTAAAAATCAACACTTCGATAGTTGACGATGCCGCAATCGACTTTGAACGTCTTCTAATGGTATTTAAGATAGGAAAATACACAAAATCGAAACAGGAGCAACAATCTATTATGATTGGCGCTGCAATGCTTGTTTTGGATGCTACGAAGGAAAAATACGCACAATCATCAGGTAAGCGTTATCCGACTCTACAAGAGGTTCTTGAGTATGTAAATATCTCTCAAGCTGATATTGATAAACTTTTTGGCAATAATGACGGTATTCTTACCACATTAACTGCAGCTGTTGCATCCACTGAATCTAAATCTTAAAAATTACATCCTAAAAACTAAGGATGTGTTATTTTTACATATGGGTCTAGTTGGTAAGCGACTAGCACATTAATTTTATAGACGGGGGAAGTAATATGAGTAAGGCTGCACTTTCAAGTTTGATCTCTGAGGAATTTGATCTTAGCAAGGCAATGCCAGATAAAATTATTACGAAGGTATTTGAAGGAATTGTTAACTCATTAGAATCGCAAGGTTCATTCTCTTATGTAGGCTTTGGGAGTTTGGTTGTTGTTGATCGAAAGGCCAGACCAGGTAGAAACCCAGCTACTGGCGTAACGATGGAAATTGCTGCCCGTAAGAGCATTAAATTTAAGGTGGGTGAACATCTGAAGAAAAAAATTAACCCTTAATGATCGAAATGGAAGAGGGGTTGTGATGCAGCCTAGTTCTAGGTTCTCCAACTAAGATAACAACGAAATAAACTCTAAAATCTTAGCGCTGGAACGTTTTCTGGCTCTTCTTCTTTCTTGGCTAGGACATGTTTTACATAGTCCACCATATCACCTTTGATCTTATAAAGATGACCATTATCTCGATTCACTAACTGATATCGGTGTACTGCCCCGGATTGTCGTTTTTCCAATGAGGTAAATCCTTCGGCCATAATGTCATCTAAGAATTGTTTGCAGGATTTAATAACATCATTATGCTTCACATTTTTATTGCTTAACGTATTTGATACCCATTTGATTTGACTTTCGGCGTTAGATGCTTGAATTCGAGCATCACGATCCTGATCTTTTTTCTGCTCTCTCGCGATTGCTTCTTCCGGCGTATATCCTGCCCATGCATAGATTGTTGCTGTAATGTCTTTAATTGTTTTAGGAAGCTTGCAGCTGGTAGCCTGGGTAAAGAACTTCTTAGAAGTATCATTCTGGCCACGAGCCCGAGCAATCCATCCCAAAAGATAGTCCACATCTTTATCCATGATTGCGATAGCGAACGATCGATGCATTTCAGCCACAGTGTCTGAGTGATGTTCAGGCATTGCCTCTTTGAGCATGCTTGCATAATCTCTGGCCAGTTTTTCTATTTGATGTCCACCGTCAGGATAAGAGGCTTTTTTCTTATCCCAGTTCACATTTTCATTGATCCAGTTTGCACAAGCACTGATAGAGCTCACCATGCTTAGTGGTGCCATGTGTTTGTACTGTTCTAGCATCCAAGGTTTATCTGCGGTGAACTCTGGGGCGGGCTTCACTGCATTGATTATGTAGGTATAGCGACCTACAGAGATGCTTAATTTATCGCCATCGACATTGAACGACATTTCTTCCGGAATGGAAAAATTTAATAGACCTGGCGATTTGTATTTTGTTGGGTGAACTTCATTGTTGATAAAAGTCTGCATTGCTTCCTGCAGCGCTGAACGATCATTAAAGAGTGGTGAGAAATGTCTGAACCCATCCAGGTACACCTCAGTTTCCCGTACAGCGTTTTGGTCTTCCCCATAAACGTTCACCTGAATTTCAGGTTCTGGTACAGGTACATTTAGATTGGCTCTTGCCCAGCCCTTGTGCCAATCATTAAGTCGATCGAGATTGCTGCCAACCTCACCTGAGATTGTTGCCATGAAGTCTGCATCAAGAGCCGGTGTACATGGTTTCCCTTTGTTAAAGGCTTGTACCCCATACTCATAAGCCGATACCACTGGATATTGAGCATTACTATTTGATGGTAATGCCAATCGAATCGATGAGATGATTGCTTCATAATTGTCATGTACAGCTCTCACATCTTTAGTAAATGGATCACCATTTACTTGAACTACACCACCTTGCGAGACTGCAATTTTGATCTCAATGTCATTTGCTGACATTATTGAGTAGCGCCACTCACCAATGATAGACTCGTCGGATTTTTCCCAGCCAGACAGATGAACGTCCAGTTCGATGGCGATTTTCTCAACAATCTCCATTGCAAGCTCCAATTTTTCGTTGGGTATCAATGGATCCATGTCTCGTTCTTCGTTTGGCCAGTAGCCTTTGGCTTTACCAAAACCCTGATCGAGTAAATTTTTTGAAAACATGTTAGCGAAGCTTACGTCACGATTACGGAGTTCACCACCTTGTATCGGGTTTTGAGAGGCAGTTTCTGCCAGGCGCAGCGCACCATTCTGACGAATATCAAAAACCATCTCAGCATCCATAATGCTATCGCCATTAGATTTGTAGTAGTGCGTGAAATACAATCGATCACCATCGCCATGCGGTAGGCGCTCGATCACTAAATCCATATAGGGTTGGTTCTCGACTCTGTAATATGCGTCCTCGCCGGCGAGCAATTTGGTTCCAATCGACAATTGGGAGAGCAGGCGACTTACATTTTTTTCCGCGCGAAGATTTACCGGGTAGATAATTCCTGGGTAATCTAGTAACACATCAAACGTGGGTAGGGATTGCCCCGCCTTTCCTTGTAGAGCTTCCTTAACCAAGCGTTCGTGAACTTCTTCCTTGGCCTTTCTCGGAGAAGTTTCTTTGGCTGGATACGTCTGGCCGTCAAACGTGATTTGTGGCCCAGCTGCGGAAATATCAAACTGTGCGGCGTCCAGGAATACAGCCCTAGTTACATGCCAAGGGGTACGGATATTGTTTTGCATGAGCTGTCCAGCACGCTCTTGGCTCTCCCTAGCCTGACGTTCATTTGGATGCTCTTCACCCTTGATCGTCCAACCATCGCTTAACGGTTCTATTGATTCGGTAAGCGATGCGGCCACCAATCCAGTGGTGGCGGTTATCTGTACGCGTAATGTATTGCTACGCGATATCACTTTTCCATCTAACCTAATCGATCCACCACCGAAACCACCACGAAGGTCAAACACTTCATTCCCTATTACCGGAATTGTGCGGCCATCTCTATATTTTGGATTATCGACGTCATCTGCAGTGTTACCGAAGTTTGTAGCCTCATCTGAGAAAAAATCATCTACTTTAATAACCCAGGAAAGGTTCGCCGGAGTAGGGCGGCATGAATCAAGCGATCCAACCTGGTCTAGCTGCCAATCTCCAGCACCAGCGACTTGGACAAATGATGCATGCGTTATTTCCGGGTGTTTTTCCAGATACTCGGATAATGAATTGGCGTAGTCGTCTCTCAATAACGGGCGAATATAGGCATCAAATATATCGCTAGCGATAGGACGTATTTCGTAGCGGTTTCCAAACGGCTGTCCACCGGAACTGTTCTTTTTCCACTGATAGCGTTCGATACGATCGATAGTGAAAAAGATATCGGCAACTGGGAAGTTACGAGATACAGCTTTTGGGAAATATTTACGTATCTGGGGAAGGGTGAATTGCAGATCTTGACGTTCGTAGATATCTCCCCGCTTTTCAAATCCAAGCTCACTAACTTCTGCGGGAATTGGCGCGTCAGGAGATAACGGCCTTAGTATCAGTCGTTTGCCATCTGGGGAGTTTGAAACATTTAGGGATATTTTATGTTCTGACAAATCTACCCAGTATGGCATTTTTTACCTCATGTTATATGTCGGAAGTGAAACTTCAGCAACCGATCCAATTCATTCGTTTTATTCGTTGATGTCGCAATATCTTCCAGAGTGGTTAGTAGTTGGGTTTTGCCACCATACTTCTTTTTCAATCCATCGAATATTTCATCAATCATTGCGTCTGGTAGATGTTTTTCAACATTTTTTTTAGTCGCATCCATAAGATGGAGAAGTGTTAGCTCCATTGTTGCGCTATACATTTCAAACGTACCAAACGGATCGCTGAACTTGACTAGCTCATATATTCTTGAATCTGTGAAGTCCGGATTGACCAAACTTTGGACAATCTGAAAATCACCATCATATGGAGCTATTATTTTTTTATATGGATAATCTCCACCTAAAAATACACGCCCTTTAGTTGGTTTTTTATACCAAGCGGTTGAATGTGTTAAAGCAGCTTTTTGAAAGGAAGTGTTAGCTAATCTAATACCATAAGTATTAAATAGATATTCCGTGTTCAATCCAACTCGGAAATACACGCCTTGAGCCGCTCTAATTATTTTCTTGTCTCGTCGACAAGCAAAATAAGCTTCGTGCTTAGTAATGTTGAAACCAACAATGAACACTTCGTCGTTATCGTTCATCGATTAGCTTCATTCTATAATAAAATTCGTTATGATAAAACAACGAAAGTCAAATATTTGCATGTTGTTGATCTCTTTTTTTCGGTAAAAGATGTGCATAAATTTGGGTCGTAACAAGTTGTTCATGCCCTAAGTTCTCCTGAATTTGTAACAATGGAACATTGTAAGCAAACATAATGCTCGTTGCAGTATGACGTAGCAAGTGTGACCCTTTATGGCGCTCCTTGTCATCAATGCCGGCAAGCTTTAAATATTTAGCCACTTGTTGATAAACCAATGATTCGGTCATTGGTTTGCCGTTAATGGAAATGAACAATGCCTCTGTTTGTATCCCTAGTTTTTTGAGTTGTTCCTCTCGCTCAGTAACCCACATTTCAAGAGCCTGGATAGATTTTGTATCATGACTAAAATCAACCAGGCGTTCTTTATTGCCTTTCCCAATTACCCTCAGACGCTGATATTCCAAATCCACTTTATTTATCTGTAAGGTACAAATTTCTTCACAACGTAACCCGCTGGCCAGCACCAATGTAATTAAGGCGTAATCTCGAATGCTTGTTCTGCCTTCTGATGCAATGACCGATTTTAAAAGTTTACTTTGCTCATCCCATCCAAGAACATCTGGAAGTCGTTTTGGACGCTTACCACCATTCGGCTTATTAGCAGAAGCACGTTTTTGCTCAATTAGCACTTCCACTAGATTATCTTTACATATTTCGAGCTCAATAAGCCAATACCAGAAAACATTCAATGCAGATGCACGTAGTGTTTGATATGATGGCGAATAAGTATCTCCAGAAATAGGGTCACGAGCTATAAACTTTTTAATCCATGGTAAATTAAATTCTTTAAATGAAGAAATCTCTTCTTTTTTCAAGAAATTAATTAGTCCTGTAACCACGGAACAATAAACACGTTTTGTTTTCTCAGAATAAGGAGTGCGAAAATTCTCATTCTGAGCTAACCAGACTGAAAAATGCTCAATGTTAATATCCTGTGGTGTCTTAGTAGTGTTCACGTTATAGCATAACCTACTTTCGCATATAAAAAGTGATTCTTAGTTTGCACGCTATAATGTTACACTATAAACAAATAGAAGTTAAAGGTGATGAGGTAATTCTATGGAAAAAACGATGAGTAGCGTACTAAAGGCTTTAAAAGCACAGGTGGAAGCTGGCCTCACTCAAAAATCCGACGCATCCATGAAAAGTCCTGTAAAGTTAGGCGATCTGATTGAACAAGGGGAAGTGGCAAGAAACGACCTTCCTAGCACAGGTTTTAGACGATAATTATCTCAGAGTTCTGAGGACTGCTAATTATTCTAGAATGAATTTCCCTCAAGCAATGCCTGCAGTGCGTTAATCTCGCTGCCGGCGACGATAGGTATACCTGCAGCAATCATGAGATTGGTAGGTAAGGAAAAGGATTCCACACCAAAACCATCTTTATCTCGCTTTTGGAAAATATTGGAGCTATCGGTTAAAGGTCCACATAACCGCTCCACACGGCGTTCCATAGGTTCTAGATCAGAAACAAAACCTACTGCAGGCTTCCCTAAGGCGCAGGCATAACCAATCTCGAAAGCAGTTCCTGTATCCACTTCAGTACCCCTAAAAGGGTTCAGATTCGCGATAATTGCCGATGCGGAGTTAATCATTGATAGGTTGTTGGATCGAATGACGTCTGGTGAAGTTTCCTGACAATCGCATGGGAGTAGTGGCGTAACCCCATATTTTTGACATAGTTTAATTACATTATTCCGCCAGTCCTGCATATCGGCACGGAATATATCAGGACCAGCGAAATAAATGGATTTCATCACACAGAGCCTAAATCAAGGTCTAAAGATTTGGGCATCGTCGTCGAATTCATCAAACAAACTTGCATCAAAGAATTCATCAGGAGATCCTGCCTCTGCAGACACAGCGGCTTGGTCTCTAACTTCAGCTTCCAGCTTGACTCGCAGAGATGGGTCATATCTTAAAATAAATCGAGTGATCGATTCAGCATCTTTTGCGGCTCTAAACACTTCTTTTTTATCGCTTTTGAGTAAAGCGATATATCCAGCAGTATTGCTCTCATCTGAAGCTGCCGTTGGCAATCCCAATTGCATTGAAATCATAGCGCTTGCCATGTCGGCTCGTAGCGCTTCACGAATATACTCCGGGGAGGCCTTATCAACGGAAAATGGTCGATTCAACCTGGTTTCATGCCCAGTCCAATGAACCATCTCTTTCAATAACGTACTGTAATAATGGCCATTTGATTCAAAGGCATTCATTTCTGGCATCAAAATTGTGTCATCTTCGTACAAATAAGAAGGGACGGCTCCTGAGCTAACTTCAACACCGGTAGCTTCAAGTATTTCAATGACGGCTTGTTCTGCCATATCATCAAACTCACTGTCTGCTCGATAATTAATATCCGACTCCGGAGCTTTATCAATTTGAGCTAAGTTGAATAAAGAATATGCCTTAAAAACAGGAATAATTTTGACGACAGGTAGCGATGTAACGGGATCAATCTTCTCGGTATTTCTTTGCTCCATTTTATAAAAATAGATTCGAGTTGATTTTTCATCTTTACGTACTTGCCAGCCTTGTTTTTTTGCTTGCTCATAAGTACACCAACGTGGATCAGAATAGCCTGCGGTGGCTAATAATAGGACGTTTATGCCATGATATGGTTTGTCTGTTGTTGCATTATTCGGCCAACCAAATCTGCCGATTGACGACTGTTGCCAAGGTGCGGTGCCTTCCTCTATCGACTGACTCATTTTGTCAGTTACTTCCTGAAGAAGATCACGGCGCTTATATTCACCATCAGCTAGTTTTTGTCTGGGGATGATTCGACCATTAGCTTGTTGATAATCTGGTGTTGACCAATTTTCTTTACCGATGACCTTATCTTGATTACTGTCTTTGGGATCAACAACAGCGATATCTTCTTTTCTGCCTGGTACTATGAGTTTTCTGATAGCCATTATGAAACCTTAACTTTCATTATTTTCTGAACTATCTTCTGCCAGTCCGGCTGGCACAGGCTCAAGCCCCATATCTTTTATTTCATCCCATCCAAGCTCGTTATTTTCAGGTTCTTTGGAAAACATAGCACTCTCCTTTTCAGTGAATAAAAATTACTTTCGTTAGATTATCATGATAGATCGATATTGCAAAATACTATCTGTAGTCATAGTAAAGAAGGTGAGTGAACCGAGGTAAGAGCCTTAAGGTGAATGTTTATGGGGAATTTAGATCACAAAATATCGTACCTAATGAGCGGTACGCAAGAACTACGCACCGCTAAGGGCCGAAAAAATCAAGAATGGTAAAGCTTTAAATTATCCGATAGCTAAAAGCATATGATCCATTCGACGTTTGAAGATATCTTCAGCTTTAGCATCTACCAAATCACTAGTAGCATCTTCAATCATTTTGTGAAGCATCACTAATTTCATGTTACGAATTACTTCATCAGCCTCTTCTACCGATAACAAGTCAACGATAGCTTTATAAGTACTATCTTCGTCGACTGTATGTGCTGCTACAACTGCAACAACAACATCCAGAACAGCTTTCTTGATAATTGGCACATAAGCCGAGTCTTCATATTTATTTACAAACTCATCACGATCTGATTCGTCTGCTATTTCTTGTTCGGCATACAACTCTATAGCATCTGCAATTAATGCTTCAGACACCGTAGTTTGAATTAACCTTTCAAAAATCTGTTTTGGATCTTCCATAATTACGTCCCCAATCTCCCCGATAACCATGCCAGCATTGTCAACAGTAAGTGAATAAATGCTACTACTGAGAAACACCAGTATGCCGTATTTTTCTCCATAAATCCGAATACCGCCATAAAAAATATCCCTAAAAGAAATATTGTTATTGGTATTACCACATCGTATAAGACTTGCCCAGTAGGGCGGTACATATCGATAAATTTTTCCTTAACAGATTTCATCAAATACCTCATTGCAAAAGCGCAGTTAGCTCCTGATCATCCGGGTAACCCATCATTGATACAACTCTATTACCTCTTTTTAGCATAATTGCCGGTACCCCAGTATATCCAGTGTCCCTAAGCAAAAGAAGATTTTGAGCTAAATCACGGTTTTCCTTCTCTTTTACAGCTATCGGTTGCAATTGATGATTTACCATCTGAGCCATAGCTTCAGTTCCATTTGGGGCTGTATATAGTGCGGCTCCAAGACCTTTGCTAGTATCTTTTAAGATGGCTACTGGAAGCCAGCGGACTTGGATTTTGCCCGCATCAACGCCAGCTTTTAAGGTGGTCCATAGTCGGTGACAGTATGGACAATTTGGATCAAAAAACACATAAACCAACTTACCTACCTTACCTTCCTGAATCCAACGACGCTGTTCTACTCGCTTCCATAAAGCTTGTAGTTGAGTGTCGCCTAGTACCTTAGCACCACCTACATCATTAACGCCAGCTTTCTTCATATCTTCGCTGGTAATATTATTGCCTTTAGCATCAAATACCATGCCAGCTATAAGACTGTTTCCGTCAGGAGTAATGTAAAAAAGTCGCTTCTCTGTACCATTATCTGCAATAACTGCGCGCAATCCAGATATCGATGAAAAGCTATTTACGACCTTAACTCCCTTTCCCTCCAGGTGCTGCTCCACTGCTGATTTTTTTTCAGCAGCCAATACATTGATAGACAAGCCAACTAACACGGCCACCATAAAAATCTTGTTTATTTTACCCAATATCTTACCCTCCCAACGTCAGAATGAATGAAATTGCTATTAACGTAGAATCCCACGCCTCCAGCTTGATAAGCAGCAATTAAGCGCCCTAAGTACTCAACAGGTATTCCTTTTATTTTTCCATCGGTCGCCATACCTTTCATATGGAGAGAATCACGTGCTGCACCTTCTGTTGCAGCGTTAGTCTTTTCACCTCGAAATCCACTATGAACTTCGTAAGGATCTGTAATACCATATGCCGTTTCTAGATACCCAGTCATTCCTCTGAGTATGTTTAACATACGCACATCAATGGTGGCTGTTATCCCACCCCTAACATCCCTCAACATATGACATGCTTCTAAATAGCCTTGCTGATCCAGAGCCCCATCACGCCAATAACAAAGTACACGATGCTCTTCAGTAGCAGGTCGATATAAATTTAGCACTCTTGGCTTTGCCCAAAATTCGGCAGCCGTATTTGCATCAGCATAATACTGAGGCAGTATTAATCCTGTTTTAGCCAACAATGGATTCTGATAAGACGCCAAACCCATCCCAGCAATACCAACTAGAATTGATTTTAAGAAGTTTCTACGAGTACGGTTCATACTCCGTTCCCATTAATAAGGGATTCCAGCTCCCCCATAACATCTTCCATGGCATCAGCCTTGTCTTTTTCTGGCTTTGGTGGAGCCGGGTATTCTGTGGCGCCAATTGAGGTGTTTACAATTGCTTTTGCGGTGTCTGTTGCTTCAATATTAGATGCCCCAAGACCTACAGCTATAGCATTTAATCTTAATTCCGTGTCAATGATGTCTAATCCACCAGTCTGTCCAGCGTCACCTTCTGTGGACGGCGCCATTACAATTTTTGTTTCTGCGGCGGTTTCAATAACGGGAAGAGCCGCCATCACCATTGCGAGAATATCCTGCTCTACTACATATTGTTGAGATTGTGTGCCACCGAATACTGATATCGATTCTAGTTTTCCACCATCATATGAAATATCATCATGGCGCTCAGTTGATCCAGCAGCCAATAATGAGACCTCATTCAGAGCAGCTTTATTGGTCGCAAGAAGGGTAGTTCCTGACTCCCCTGTGGCCAATGCCGGCTCATTGTTTTGTGATGGTGTGAACACATGGCCGCCTCCTGAAGACCCGCTTTGCTCGCCATCTGAACTTGTTGTTGATTTTATAGAGTCTTCAGATTCAATCGGCAGTGCTGTTGCTGTCTCATCAAACTTCATTAGCAAATAAATACCGCGTTCAACACCTAATTTACGGCTTAAATAGTCTTTGTATTTTTCAGTAGTTAACAATGGTTTAATATATGAAAACAGCCCATCCAACGGCTTTTGATTCTTAAATGGGAATGTCTCGATAGACTCCATTACGGCTTGTGTATTGATCTTTAACGCTTTCAATTCATCTTGTTCCGGAGGCAAAACCTTAATGAAATGGTTAAGCCGGTAATCCTTAACAAGTTTAGGATCTGCATAAAACATTCTTGCCCGGATAATTTGAGACTTCACAAGAATATGCACTTCACCTTCAATTTGATCTTTAAGATCCTGCAGCTCAATGCGTTTAACTTTTTCAATCCGAGCCTCATTATTACCTCTAAAGCCTCCCATCCCCTCCATGTTCTGTTCGTAGCCAGTAACTACAGAAACATAAGCCTCACCTGCTAAGCGTTCAATCAGATCAAAAGTGTCTGTAGGATCTTCTACCTTGCCAAAGACTTTAAAATTACTACTACCAATAATGGCTAGAGTTTCCTCTTTACTGGTTCTGTAAAATGCTTGAAGATCTTGTCCTGAGGCAACTAGCGCGAAACCAAGTGATCGGGCTTGAGCCCACATTTTTGCGGCGCCTTCAGGCATGTAATAACCAAATTCATCAAAAATTGCGATAAATGGTGTTGGAGCGTTCGTAGCCCTGGCATCCAACAATTCGAGTTTGGTTCCTTCAAGTTTATTTCCTAACTGCACACCCATCATGCCGGCCATACCAGCAACAATTACTTTTCCTAAATTAGCTAACTCTGGATCTGATTTTTCAAGCGCTGGCAGTAAAACGAGTAAAATTCGACGATTAAGTACGATATCTTTAAGATTTATCTCGCCTTGTTGAGTGAAATAAATGTACCCATAAGTATCAGCTAGAGAACTTAATATGCGGGTAAATTGCATTTGTTGATAGCCGTACTGCTCTAGAAATGTCCCACTCTGGTTATCGCCCTTGTCACGTTTATAACCTGGCACATCAAGCAAGAAGGCTTGCATCATGTCTCGAGAACGTTGTGAAATATTTGGATTCTGTATCATCTCAAAGAATTTTGGAAAGGGCAGAAATTCCCGAATGCACCCAATATGCAACATCAGTAAACCTTTATCACGCAAGTCAACTAATGCCGGCAAAAGTGAGCTGATAAAAGATATAGCACGACCCTTCCACATATCACTTTTACCCTCTGAAGCATCCATCAGGCTTACAATAAGCTGAATGAGGCTTTCAGAGTTACCAACAGCGAACGGGTTATAAGTATTAGATAGCTTGTCAGCTCGGCGTTTGGTTGTATCTCCGCCGCCTGTCATGTAGTTAATGATGAATAGATCGTCCTCACGACCCATTGCACGAAGCATAGAGAATATTTTCGCGAACAGGGTTACATCGCCCTTGCCGTCAGAATATGAGAAGCCAGAACCCCATACTAGGGCGTTATATGCTAGAGATATCAAGCCTTCTGTTTTACCAGCACCCGTAGATCCTGAGAAAAAGAAATGCTGACGTGCATCTTCATTTGCCAACCATGTTTCTGCATTATCCGACTTCCTGTTGCCAATAAAGACAATACCTCGGCTTTTCTGCGGCTTCTTGGTTTTAGGACTAATGTCATTATGATCAATTTCATGCAATGATCGTCTAATGCGGAAAGGAATGTCCGCTCTGCGATTAAGCGGAATAAAGAAATAAATCACCGATACCACAAAAAGAATATCGAACACCGCTGGGAATATAAGCAATATGAAAACAATGCAAATATAAATAGTTGCAATTGCAGGCAGACTGGACATAACTTCCAGCACCTGTTCCATCATAGGCCGCGTATCTCGTAAGATACGAGAGCGCTTTAGCTCATGGTGTTTTTCTATTCCGTGGATAGCCATAGTTATTAAGGTTTAAGGCTAACTTTCTGTTGATTAACCCATTCAATGATGTCTTCATACTCGGCATTTGTGAGCTTGACTGTCCCCGTTTCATTACCAACAAAACCAGACTCTAATCCATCATTAAGGTCATCAAAATTACAAATCCCTGCTTTGACCAACGCGTCTGCAGTGGTGGTTAACATCCCAGAAAACCAGTCATCGTTCTCATAACGATCATTAAAAGAAATATCTTTTTTAGATACCAAATCAACTAGACTAATTTGTCTCAATTTGAACCAGTTATTAGTACTAACTAACACTATCTTGTCATCAGCATCTTTAACCAGAGGGCAAGCTGATACATGCATTACATTTCCGAGGGAAGGATCATTTACTGCTTGGAAATGGAAATAAAAACCTTCTAAACTTTGGCTTTGGATGTTTTCAAAATTCTCCATTAACTCATCAGCACTCATACACGCCTTGGTTTTGAAATGCTCAATCACGGTTAAACGTAATTTATCTTTAAGACTTTCTGATATAGCTTCCTCACTGGTTTGAGTACCAAAAGAATCATACGGTTTTAGCCCCGCCTTTATCATCGTTACCGCAGCGAGATCGTTACCTTCAGTCCAATAGGCATCTTTAGTATATGGACCATCAACGGAATTATCGAAAAATAGCAGTGAAATAACAGCTTCCCGGCTTGTCCCATGTTTTTTTGCTAAAGGGTCAATTACCTGTTCAATCCATGACTTCCGTCTTGACTCAAAGCTATCCTCAGCCTGTTTCGTAGCGTCAACTAAACTCATGCCAAACTGGGTACGAAGAAATTCAATAGAGCGTTCTAAACGCATATTATTTGTTTGTGTTTGTTCCATGGTAATGTTGTTTTCCATACAATTATTTCGTGGGGACTTTGAATGCAAGCGCTGGATCACAACCCACGCCAGTACCGGCACTGTTAACGGCTTTTAGTCCAAATCCAGCTAACCCATTACTGCCTCCAGTTGTGCCAGTTTTCGGAGGCAATGCATCTTTTTGGGCTTTATCTTTGGCCAACATAGCCTGCTGGTAGATATAGTCGGATAAATCTCCGCCATGCGGTCCAGCTACCGAAGGAGTCACCTGATACTGCGCTGGTTCGGTCTGAATATTAGGAGCTACTGCAGAGGGCTCATATCCCAAGACGTTTTCATTTGAAATTGCAGACTGCTTACTGACTTCCATATAACTTGTTGCAAATAACCAAATCAACCAGGCAAGAACAAGCCTAATAATCCACTTCCCAATGACGTTACCCGTGAGGGCTTTATTGATCGCTGCAAGCGCCTGGTAAGCTTCCTGTTCGGTTTTATATGTAGCCAAAGGGGAAACATCAGGTGACGCCTGCAGAATGTATGACTCGTCGTTCTTTTCTACAGAAAAGCTTACACGGCCTCCGTTCGCACCAGGACGTGGCAAAATATGTAATTTCGCGCCCTGATCTACTGGCAGAGAGATCATCAAATTCTGCCGGGTAAGCTTGATTCTGATTGGTGGCGAAATTTTTGCAGTCACTGCTTTCTTAATAAACCCTATCGGACGCAACAAAATACGCATGGCGGACAAAAACCGTCCCAGACTTTTACTCATCAACTTCTTCATCAGCAATATCTCCCAAATAAAACTTCAAACCGTTCACGGCACTTTCAACCATAGGATTCACAATAGGTGCAGCTGACATCGTTTCGGCTAACCAGTGATTACGTATTCCTGCAGACTCGACGCTAGCCACATCAAGACCAAGATCACTAAGGGCATACCAAGTCACTCTATCTACTGTTTTTAGCCAGCGAAACCAATTAGGAGGTAGCACACCATTATTTCTTGCATGACTCAGCATTGAGACAAGAACCGTGCGCTCATATGCATGCTTGCTCACTATTTTTTGAACTGCTTTGGTATTTCCATATTTATTAAGTGCAAGATCCGCATTGGCACTAACAATTTTTTTAATGTTTTTTTCTTTACGAGCTCGGATAAAAGCTCTGGCCAGATCATTAATAATATCTTGTGACAAATCATTATCGTTATTGATCTGAGCTGCACATGCTGCAAACAAACAACGGTCATGCACTCGTAACATATTTACGCCTTGCCACATTTTCCCAAGTTGTTTTGAAAATATTAGTCTTGCGCGATCGAGAAGCAGTGCATCTTTGTCATCAAGTATCTCCACATTGGTACTATTTACCTGATCGCCAAGTGAAGATATCCTGACAATAAACCCGTGCTTTCTTCCATAATCTCGTGGACGTGCACGCATGCCATTAATAGGATCATCAAGAGATTTTTTCTCAATCCCAATTCCAAGCACAGACTTTATAACTGGCCACTGATCCGACTCCTGAGAAGCTAATGATGAAGTGGTATATGTTTGTGTGTACCGGGCACTTCTATCAGGAGAACGAATAACCAAATATGCAAACAAACCCGTAACTATCACAAAAACCGCATAACGCAGAGAACGTCCGGCGGCCATTCCTGACTCCCAAAGCCCTTTTAATGATGCGTCCTTTGGATGCGTTGTAGCTATCCATTCTCGAATAGCATCTTGAGCATCACGATCGAAGATCAACAAGTAGGCTTCAAATGCACGAACTTTCATAACGAAGGCAGATATCTTCTCGTGACCGATAAACCATCCACCAACAACTAGAAGTAGGGCGCCTAATATCATCCAGAATAATTCATCATCGCCATTGTTTTTCATGGGGGCTTGGCTCATTTTGCTATAGCTCCCCGTTCATTGCGCAACTGGATAAGCTTTTCCCATACTATTGATTGATATCGTGCATTTAGGCTTGGGGTTTTTGAATGGTAGCGGCCAACTCCATACCAAAAATCAGGAGTTGTGATGATTTCTTTCTGCAGGTAATAAGTCCCAATATGAATATTCAAACACCCATTGTTAGTAAGCATTTCCTGATTAATTCCATACGTAGCTAATTCTGGTAGATGTACGCTATTAATCTGCATTGGCCCCATATCAAATGAGCCATCTTTATTTTTTCTTATATGGCCAACCTTTCCATCTTCTGCAAGTAAAACTGCACGAATAATGTCAGGATGCGCATTGTAATAGGCTGCTGCCTGCATTACGCACACTTCCTGCTGGTTCATTAAAGGCATGTCCATAGTCTTGAACTCACAGCCCTACAAACCGATAAAACCAAGATTTAAACGAAAATAATTTACGCGCTTTGATTTGATCAATCCGGAACCTGGTAGAAAGAAATTTTGTACCAGACACAATAACTACACCTAGCGACATGAATGCGTGATTGATAGGATGGAGCGAGTAAAAGGAGGCAATCAAGCTAATGATCGCAACCAATGTAATCACTCCATAAAGCACGGAAATCCCGACAAGCATATCGTAGCGTCGTTTCAATTGCTCGCCGGTTACTTGATTACGTTCCAATGCATCTTCAAACGTTTCATTGGCATATTTACGATTAAGAAGATCATTCAATCGCGCTTTAACACGACTGGCATTTTCCCGCACTTCTTTAAGATCACCTGTAATTGACCATGCATAAGCCTTGCCAATACGCTTTGTGATTCTTGCAACTTTTCCAAACATAATTATGCCTTCGGCTCTTGTGACTGACGCTGGATCATAGTTAATGCATATCTAGCGGAGCCGACCAATCGATGTAATGATTCCTCAGCACGTTTTTTTAACGCATTCAACGGGAACCCATGGGTAAATTGTTCTTGGGATAAGTAGACTAAAGCCGCCTGACTTGACGGAGCGCTACTTACCCCAGTGTAGATTTCACCCTTACAATATTCCCATGAAGACAAGATCACACTAGATGTATGCCCTATGAGTGATTGCAACATGGACTTTTTATCATCCTCAGTCGAGTCAGGATTGTCAGCAATAAAACGTTCATAGTGAATAAGTGCTTGCTCAATTAAAAATTGACTTATCTCAGCAATAATATCGTTAGGCGTGACCTTGCTTTCAGGAACGTGAATGCTTATAAACGTTGAAAAGCGCTCAATCTCAATAGAAATTGGGGTGAGCGCTTTTAATAGTGAGAGGTTCACGGCTCCATTGGTACTTAAATCTAAATTAACTTTATCTGGCATAACACCAGGCAGGGCCATCACTACAGAAATCGCAGGCTTAAAAAAATCGGCAGAAACTTCTGGCATATCGTTGGCGCCACCGTCTTTAATGACTTTAGTTATCCAGTAACTGGAAACTAATTCCGCTGTAAATTCATGTAAAGTTTTACGCGCCCATGCTGAATCCACCTCTAATTTATCGCCTGTATCAACAATATATTCTGTAAGTGATACTGATGCCTCAGACAGCCGGCGAACCGCTAATGCAATTTTTTCTGCAGGAGCCTCGTGACCAGGATAAATTGTGGCCGCTTTAAATACGGGAGTTAATGCTTTCAGGATATTCAGGAAATCGATAGATGCCTTATGCGCTTCTTTTCGACGTGAATTAGTTTCCTTCATTTGCTTTAGGACACCATCTGAATTTTGGTTTTTAGGTACTGATTCAGATGGTGTTACTGGATTTGATTCAGTAACACTGGATACTACTGCTGAGGGAGCATGGGCAGCCTCCTGGCGAGATCCTTCAATTTTGCTCTTGTCAATCTCTGCCAAACGTCTGATAGCTGCCATTACTCAACATCCTTTGGAGCAACGAAATTAGAGTATTCCTCTCCCAATATGTACTGCAAGGCATCTAGTTGGATAGTATTGCCATTACGAGGTAATGACTCAATAATCATAGCCGTTGTACCAATCCGCATAATCTGAGATAAATAATTATTGCTCGCTGCAGGGAAGGTAATCTTTGCTCCGAATAAAGAATTTTGCTCCCCGCCAACTTCAAAGCCTAGATCACATGAGATACTTCTCATTTCTAATTCTTTATTCGCAGCAACCAAAAGAGCTGGCGCATAGACTGTTTGATTAAATACAGCAGGAGCAGGGACAGACTCACCGTCGAACTCAAACTCCCAACCGCGTTCCATAGCAAGATTAATCATGATTTGTTCATAATCACGATATCCCACCAAACCTGAACTTTCACCTGTTATCATTTGCATTTATCGCTTTTATCTAGTTTTATAAATAAACGAAAGTCATTGTAACAATACGCAATAAAAACTGCAAAGTTATTTGTTATTTTTTTAATCAGAAATCAACCCGTAACCTGAATCTTCTTTTTTAGCGACCTCAATAAGTGATTTAGTTTCATTCACAGTCAACTTTCCGTCTTTAACAGTCTCATTGAAACGTTCACGAACATGATCTGAATGAGTTCGGAGCACAAAATCTCGCACCAATAATGATTGTTCCTGATTAAGCACATCGCTTGTATCTACTATCACCCATATCAAGAAAGCAATAATGAATAATATAAATATGACTGTTGTTGTTTTTTGATTTTTTTTAATGTGATCAGAAAGATGGTCTGTAGCGGTACTCATCCTCATCAATATTTTCTGGATCTTCGGATAGATCTTGTGGTGATTCCAATTTCTCATAAATAGCCTCCAATTTAGCTTTATCCTCGCCTACAGCAATTGTGATTACCTGATCCACTAATTTACTGATGTCTAACTGAGAGTCATCAAGAAGCTGTTCTATGTGCACTGATGTTTCGATGAATTTAAGATTATCTGGCGCATGCTCCAACCAAGTTTTGCCTTTTGACGTTAATTCAAACTTATAATCGAGCAAATCTCTTTCGGAAAACCGCGCAGCATGTTGCGCATAGGTACTTGGACGACCGATACCGCTTATCATCATTTCCTCAACCAAAGCAGCTTTAATATCTCGTCCAGACACCTGCGTAGCATCTGGATATCTCCATGGGAGCACAGTCTTTCTTGTATCACGCTTCCAATCTACGACCCGAGCCCAATTAGGTAACTGTAAAGTGTCGGGATAATCACGCTGCACAGGAATGCCTGCCTCAAGACTACTTCGAGCAATAAAGGATAGCGCAGCGTCTCGATCAGAATCGAGCAACTTTAATGGCTTTCCTATATCAATTTTTTTTAATAATTCTTCATTCAAAATACGTATTGCCTCATGAGGTGAGCCATCTTCGATACGTGGCAAATTATCCTTTTTAAAAGCTAATATTGTTTTTATACGTGCAATACGTGCTACCGATTCAATGCCTGCTTGAGTTAATCCTCTAGAACTTGTTCGCGCATAGCTGATGTCACCTGCTTCATACATCTTTTGTAAAAGATCGGCGACCTTTTCTACATCAAGACTGAGATGCCGATGCAAATTAATAAGCGCATCACCATATGAAAGTGGAGTGCCCAATTGCACTAAAGTAGAATTTATAACGGGTGCCGGCTGAAGATCCAGCCCGCCCATAGCAGCAATCATTTTTGCAGGGGTATTGGCTCCATACACAGGCAATTCACCAACAAAAGGCTTCCCACCATCAGTACATGGCAGTCTTACTTGCATTTTGCTATGTGCCAATCCCTTTACTTCACACAATCCCAGCAAAGCACTTTGTACACGTCCGACAGGTTTATTTAACTCAAAGTCACTCATGGTTGCACCAATAATCCTGTCAGAAATACGCCTAACAGTACCTGGCACAGCTGCTCTTGGATTAATTGAGCTTAAATTACTTAAAGCTGTATGGATACTCTCTTGATCTAATCCCCCTACCAGCATTCTGTACATGGTTGTAGTAGGGGCTATTTTATTGACCAAATCAGTCACATCCTGGGCTATTACATGACCTTCCTGATCATTGTCGGTAGCAATGATTATACGGCCTGTACATTGCTTTACCTGATCACAAAGATAGCGATAGGCGTCTTCACGAAATGGTAAACGCTTAGTTTCTGAATATTTACCATCTTGTTTTTCTATAGCGATATCTTTTAACGTTAGCGGATTCTCTAATATATGCCCGATAGTTGCACATATATTTGTATGCAATCCAACCTGTTCAAATACACGGTGAAGTGTCCTGAGTTTACCTGGCGCTTCAATAATGACTAGATCGCGACTCATGGACGAAGTGATGATGAGTATTCATCTTCATTCTCATCATTGCTTTGGTTTAACAAAAAAGCTATGGCATCATCTTCTGCGCCATGCATGCGCTCCCAACAACTTTTAAGACCATAAAAATCCTGAATTACTAAGAGATCATCCGGATCATTAAAATCGAATATGATTTGATCACTTACCTCTGCTACCAATTTTACCCACGGATCTACAAGATAACGACCGTCGACAACTGCAAAATCATGCCCTCCAGGATGGATTTCCTCTCGAGCGACTCTACTAGCCAGGTTGTTCTCATTAGCGAAACCGAAAATAGCTACACGGCCTGGTAAAGTTCGTGCGATCTGAATCGCATAATTTGTGCACGTAATGGCTGACGTACCGTCAGGAAATATTGACATCGTTTCAGGGACATTATCTCTACCGTGGATATTTATCAGCTCATCCATTTCAGCGAGACTATAAATAATCCCATCCATAGTAGAAAAGGCCACGCCTAGCGCCTCATCAGTCCCGAACTTCTCTTCCAGCATCGACGCTGACAAAACCGGTAACATTTCAATACCTCACTATGGACGGAATGTGTTTATAACAGCTTTTTCTTCTTCGTCACCTTGATGACGCCCTTTGACATAAAAGCCCCTTCTATTTTCTTGATTGGCACCAGTTAGAGCTAAACTGGTGCTACCAAAAGTTTTGCTTACGTCTTTTACTCTAACCGAGTCATGAATATCAGCCAGCTGATCATAAGTCTTCTTGAAATCATCCTGGCGTAACTGGAAATCCTTCTTGTCATTTACAGATTCAGAGTTTCTAATGAGATGCGCCAAACTCAGTGCAGAACCGGCGAGCACCGCGCCAACGATCACAGGAGCTGCAATAGCAGGAACAGCGCCTACTGCTGCAGTAATGCCTAGGGCAGAACCTATTGCAGAGGCTGGCAGTGACCATGCCACACCCTTACCAATCACGTCACTTTTAATCAAATTGTCCAGCTTTATACCAAACGACTTGAATAAATTTGTTGCCGCGATGTTTAATGAATCAAAATGGTTGTTTTCAACCTTTGCTTCTTGTCGTCTTGATGCATAATGCTTTACAAAAACGGCCTCCACTTCCTTTGCACGTGATGTACTTTCATGAAAGCCTTGGGTCAATACCCGCGCCATTGGCGTATCACGTATATCCGATATACCGAGATTGAACGGAATGTTCATTTTTGCACCAAGAGAAAGCAACTTATCACTGACTTCAGGGTTGCCATGAATTACGGCATAACCAATAGGTGAAACAATGTCATCATACCTACGATCATTTTCTACACGCTTTGCAAACTCTGGATTTTTAGTCAAGTAATCTAAACAGAACTTGGTATCTCCCCGCTTTAAAGCGTCTCCAAACTCAATCATCTCGATACTTATAGTCATGATTACTCCCGAACAGAAGTTAAATTACCTTCGATTAATTGACACCAGTCATTGATAGTAGCTAGTAACTCACTGAATAGAGTTGCGCCATTTTCTTGATCGGTCTCAGAACCGTTGAGCGTAGCCTGATAAACGTCACATTGTGCTTTGAGCTCATTTAACGTATCAATGTCTTTTTCTGTAATCTCCGGAGCTAAATAAGCGGCCTTAATGCGATCTCTACAATTTGCTAGTCTGGCCAATAATTGTTTGCCTGCGTCTGATGCGTTCAGTTTGAATACCATATAAAACCTTTTAGATTGTTTATTAAATTAGATCCGCATTCCTAATGTTTCATTAGCGATTTCTTGGATATGCTCTTGAAGAATGCCATCTTTAAGACGACCACTGAACGCTTCCATAACCTCGCCAATTTTTTCATTATCAATATCCGGCAGTAATTGACGGATAGTCGATTTCTCAATAGATAGAAGAATATGGGTATCCGAGTCCTTAGCACCTGAAATAGCACGATCTAAAGCGCGTATTGCGCGTTCTACCCCCAATGCCTTATCAACCGCCTGATTAATATTTAAGGCTGGCTTATAAGCACACAATGAGGATTTCGCCATGAGCGCCGCATCGAGAAGAGCTGGTAACGAAGGATTTCTAAGTCGCTCCATCAACCCAGCATAAATTAACTCGGCTGCAGACTTATCAGCACAATCAGCAATGCATTGAATTCCCATTCCAGTCACATGCCCAAAAACAGCCCAAGCGTATAAGTCCGGATCGGACTCCTCACAGTGCTCATAATTAATAATTAAGGACTCATCTTTTGTTGGTTGATTAAATTCATCCAAAGCAATTACTGGATGAATTTCATAATTATCGTAAGGTTGCATAAGATTCCTCATTGCGGCTTATGTCGGCCAAGAAGGTTATTGATCATATTGCTGATCGATTCGCTGATCGAACGGGCAAGCTCTTGCAGATGTTTGATAACACCATTTTTCTTGAAAATAAAACCTTCGGTGGCCGCTGAGATTTTCTCAAGATTACGCTCAATAACCTCAGAGTAATCTTTATTCAATTCAATCCCAGCCTTGGCATAGTGAGTTGCCTTGAAACCAAAATCCGTTAATGCATCTTCTAACTTGGCATATGTTTCAGAAAATTTTTCATTTTTCAATAAAGATGTGAAGCGATCTGCAAAATGTTGATGTGGTCCACCTGGCAACATGCCTGCAAAAATTTCAGAAGCAGGACGTCCGGTAAGTTTCATATCGTTAATTAACTCTCCCATACCCTGTTCTTTAAGGGATGTAGTCATCTGTATAATTTGATCTGCGGTCTCGGTCATCTGTTGGCCAAGTATGGTGTGTCCGTTTTCACGTCCTTTCACATAGAACCCGCGTACTGAATTACTGGCATATTTAAGAGAGTTCAAAATTAAACTTCCTGCAGCTGCAGTTACCGCAAATGGAGCTGATAATACTTTGCTCAGCATGTCCGTTTGACCTGACCCATATTGTTGTTTCTGAATATTTTCCTGTTCTCGAATCTGCTCAGGCTTAAGCTGATCCATCCCACTACCTAATGGTTGTGCAAACAGATTTCTTTCATATGGATCACTAAAAGGCTCTGCAGGGCGAACTGCCAAGTAACCAACACCTTCATTTAAAGATGATTCAGTGGGTTGATCACTCTGTTCCTGTTTGAACACAGGAGGTAATGTGAATTCCTCGGGAGCATATCTATCCCAGGATTTTCGAGCTGCAGCCAGAACGCCATCTTTTTTACAGTGATCGAGCTGCTCAATAATGGCATTCCATTGCCTTCCTCCGGATTCACGAACATTAGAATCATCAGAATATCCATACCACCAATCGTGAGACCTAAGCAGGGATTCAAGTTTGATAATCTCAGCTGGGACAAATTCAGCCTCTAACACCTTTGCATCATCTGGACTTTCATCCTTGCTACCTTCAGCGCCTTCCAATGTGCCTGAGGATGCCTTAATGTCCGCCGAATCTACATCCTGAGAAAAGTCCCCATCCAAACTTTCTGAAACGGTATCGTCAGGATTTTCTTCCTGTAATTTTTTCAACAACCCCATGATGACCTCCATTACTAAAACAAGTTGACTATTGTTAGTTTATAACACGGTCACTATTATTTAGCAATCATGATATGATTAGATTTTAGTAAATAAATTATCGAACTATAATTACCAGATATTTGTAATGAAGGGATTAAATTATGGGTGGATTGATATGGGTACTTTTTTTCTCTGTTACTATGTTTTTTGGCAAGATATATATTGATGAACAACATCAGTTAAATGCCGATAACATATCGGGAGAAGCCGCAGCCATTAGTGGAAATATGATGGTATACAGAACCGCCGTGTCTCAATATGCCCGCGCAAATACGACTGTCACAGGAACAGTTGCCGATAGTTCTCTAGTGCTACCTACATGGTATGTACATATTAGTGGTATAAGTAACTATGTGAGTGGTGGGAAGGCTTACGTTTACTATTCAAATCAACGTTCAGCATTGGCATATAAGCTAGTCAAAGACTCAAACAATTCATTACTCGCCGGCATTAAGCGAAGTGGATATCTATTTAACCCTATGAATGGAACGACTACCATCGCATTACCATCCGCAATTCCTGATGAATCTGTTGTGTATGCCGATAGCTAAATAATCTTGATTTATTGTGCTTTTGCCGCAGTCTGTCGTTGACGATCAAGTCTGATATCAATTTCTTTCTTATTAATTCTGGCAAGTCTTGTTGCCAGAATTTCTGTAATCCTAGCCCTTGCGTTGTACTTTTCTAATTCCAGTTCAGCGCCCAATGCCAGCATATGAACGTACTCAGCCACTAAGGGCACAGCAGTTCGTTCCTGCAATCTGGCATACCAATCTGGATTCCCAAATCGCTTCATTACCTCTGAAGTGTATATCTCACTTGTAGACATATCATCAAATTGATCAAGTTTAGGGGCAGGGGATGCAACAGCAGATCCAGACGGGGCGCCTGTTGACCCCCCAACCACTGGACCGAGGACACCACCTCCAGCAGAAGGGCTGCATGATCCACCTTCCCCGGGTTTACAAGCCATAATTGGAAAACCATTAACCTGATCTGCTCCTGACTTCCTTGAAGGAGCAGGGCACAATAATGGTTCTGGATTCACATCCCCATTAGCGCTTTTAGGGTAAACCTCAAAATGCAAATGGGGTGCAGCAGAAGCATGTCCGGTATTTCCGGACAAAGCTACTTGCTGCCCGGCATTCACACGCGTACCAGGTTCCACCGTAACCCGTGTTAAATGCAAATATCGTGACACTGTTCCATCTGTCCCAATAATTCGCAATTCATTACCTCCGCTCGGAGAAAACGAAACTTGAGTCACACCATCCTGGGTAGCAATTAATGGCGTCATAATCTCAGCACGCAAATCAACACCTCGGTGCAAACGCCACATTTTCAGGACTGGATGAAAACGCCATCCATAAAGACTTGTAACAACCCCTGATGGAGCTGGCGTTTGAAGACATGCTTCAGACACTAAAGGCGCCGAAATAAGAAGCGTTAATGCTAAGGTAATTATTCTCATTGATTAATCACCTTTACTGTTTGTTGGATCAATATCATTTCTGCCTTACTAGCCTTCATAGACTTCAAGCCAAGCTTGCCGGCATCCATTGCGATATCATCATGATAGATAGTTCCAACAAGCAGTAAATCAGCATAAAACCTCAAATCAGCCCTAATATCTCTGATTGATTGACGTGCTGCACGCGTTTGTTCCTGCATGGCCAACAAGTCTTCATCGTCATCTGTTGGTTGCAGCATTGCATCTACAAATGAAACCATACTGGCGCCTACTGGACTGTTAGAAAACGCCTGGTCATTTTTTGCCACACTGACAATTGTTCCGCCTGCGATCGGATATCCATTCATGAGTAAAGTGGCCGCCTGATAGTACAGTTTTTTGAGATAGGCATTTTTCTCAGTTGCAATACGCCCTCGTGACATATATTGCTGAGTGAGCATGCCATCCATCTGCGCAACAGCATCTCGTTCGTTAGTCTTGAAGTTACCCTGGTATTTTGTGGAAGACTGTTTAATAAGCACGACTGGATCTATCTTTATAACAATGTCTTCAGCATGCGCCAATGGACATACAAACAAAAAAACACAAGCCCATAGAGAGTTACTCAAAAACTTCATTACTGATGCCTCCTGGTACGATTAGCAATCATCACATTAAAACTATGTGCCGCTATTGATAATGCGGCCTGATCCGCAAGCAGTGCAGCATCATATGTCTTATCCTGATCCGTCACTTTAGAAACTACTTGACGATTCACTGGCAGTGGATTAACAACGTTTTTAACAAACACTAACGATGCATCACGCTCTTCGTCTGCCATTGTTTCATATTGACCTTCACCTGGATTAAGAACGGTATTTACCATCAAGTCAGCATTTTCCATGGTAGGAGAAGCGGCCTTATCACATATCCCTTTTGTTACTTCCGCCTCAGTGCAATAAGGTTTATGGCGCTCAATAACAATATTGATATCTGTAGCGTTTTTACTATAAAAGGTGCTCATGAATGCAGCATCATTCGCCACTATTTTGGATCGCACAATCTGCCCTTGCTCTGACATAAGCGCTGCGCTTGTAACTGTTGTTGTCAGCCCAGATGGTGCTATGGCACGCTCTGCAGCTGCGCCTGCTTGCTCTTGTAGATAGAGCTGACCTTTTACAGCTGCATCGCCTTGCTTAAAAGTTCTAAAGTATGCTGTTTGTTTCTGCTTTTCAGCCATAAGCCTGCTTATCCCGTTAGCCCAAGTAGGGGTAAGCCTTATCTCCATCCATGAGATCATGGTGTTAGCTGTGGAGGATATATTCCCTATAACTTTTGCGGCAGCCTGGCTTAATGCCTGAATCATTTCCGGGCTCCATATCTCACATACATCGTCACCCTCATATACACATGGGCCGGCCAATATTTCCTTTGAGGTAAGGAGTAAAGGCAACATCAGAATGCAACCAATCAGAACTTTTCTAAACATTACTGGCCAGCTTTCGCTGCAGCTACGCGTGCCTCACGAAGCCGTAGTTCTGAATCGCGTTTAACTTCCACAGCCAACTGTGTAGCAAGCACAGTTTCGACACGCTCCATTTGCTGATAGGATTTAAGATCCATCCAAAGTTTTAAAGCCTGCATTTTGTTGGCTTCTCGCAATAGATTTTCTAAAGAAAATCCAGCAATCATTGCATACCAGTCCTTTGACTCAAATCGACCTCTAACTTGGCTTTCCATCAACTCCATCTGACTCACATCAGCCTTATTGAGCAAGGCTGATGAGCCAAGCCCTTGAATTGGAGTTCGGTCAGCAATTGCAGCATTCAATGAGTTAGCGGCAACAGAAGCTCGTGCCTGTTCTATATATTGGCCAGCAATGAATGATTTACCTTGGACTGTATTTTCCCACTGCTTCGGAATGTTCTGAGTAGGAATAGGATTAGCTACGTTATTCACAAAAGCCCTTGCCGCTACAATCTGATCTGGCGTATAGCTGCTCGTATTAAGCGTTGCATCTGCTCGCACATCTGCATTCTGCAAACTTTGCTCTACAGCGCCTGAACATCGACCTAAATCTGCATCCTGTTGAGAGCAGAATTTATTAACGTGATCATCATAGATTTTTGCTACCGCCGCAGATGTATTTGGTGTAAATAACGTTCTATTTGTGAAATCACGATTTAGGCTATTTAATGTCTCTTTAACCTCACCTGCCGCCACTGTAGCCGATGCGCCGCCGGCAGTTTCAAAGCACACGCGAGGGGAGAGTTCATATTTAACTTGTGCGTCTGCACGCGCCTTTTCCATATAAAGTTGTGACTGAACACTGGCATTCCCTTGTTCAAACACTCGGATTTGCGCTGTCTGCTTTTCCGTCTCCGCATAGAGCTTACCAAAGCCTTGTGCGATCGTAAGGTTAATTTTCTCAAGCCACAAAACAATAGTGCTTGTAGCGGTAGCAATAGCAGCAGAGACTGCAGATCCTGCGGCAGTTGCGCCCGCCGCTGCCGCTGCCCCATCACCACAACAAGCCTGGGATGATCCAGATCCCAATAGCAATGTCGAGGACAAAACAAAAGAGAGCATTAAAAATTTCAGTTTTTTCATTTTAGCCTCTTATCTCAGGAAATTGATAACTCGGTCTGTTGCATTGTCGACTGTTCTGCCCACAGAATTAGATACATCAGGACTAACATCAACAGTTACTCCACCAGTTGCATTGTGATAGGCGCCTACAGTAGAACCTATACCAGGCACTGTTGTTGTTTGATTTACCGTATTCATTGCATCAGAAACCGCCCTTTGATATTGAGCGCTTGCAGCTTGGCAAGCACGCTGCATTAGACGGTTACCCAGATTTTTCATCATATTGGCAATGTCACCTAGCCCTGGTATAGAAAAACCAAACCCTAGATCCATATTAGTAATGGCATCTAAACAACTCATTGTGGCATCATCAAAAGTTTTAACAGGATCTACACGCGGTTGATAGACTTGCAAATATTTAGTCTGTGCATCTAAACCAGCTTTTTTGACTTGATCACAGTATGCCTGCACTGACGCGGGGTCTAGGGCTTGTGCTGGCATTGCCTGCATCAACATAATAGCTGTTAATGCAATTACACAATTACGCTTCATGGCTTAGTTCCTCTCTATAATTGTCGATAGCACGCTGAATGTCATTCAGCATCGACGGGTGCAAAAGTTTCTGCAGGTAAGGGGTGTTTTGGATAACTCGTAACCTTTGAATCATGACCCCGGCAAGACCTGGATCAAGAACGTTGGCATAGACGCCTTCGCCATTACGCTCTAATAAACTATTTAGAAGACGTGTTCCTAGTCCTTCCTTGGCGGCATCCATCCAGTTTATGAGACGGAATGCTTTGCTGGTGCTGATGTAGACCAGAAAAAAGAGCATACTATTTTTGTCTGCCTCAGCCAGCCTCAATGTCGCTTCCGGACTTGCAAGCCGCAATCCGAAAGTCATTAGGCGCTCACCTATATCAGGATGATTATCGAGCGTCCAATCCTCTGTCTTTTCAATAGTGGTAAAGAGCTCTCCTAGTTCCGAAGAAAAACTTTTCCAGTAACTATGTACACTTTCTGCAGATAAATCTAACATGTTGGTCACTTTAACTTTTGTTATGTTATATTAGTCAAGTATCATAGATAATAGCCCGTTAGTCAATACTGGATAATAACTTGTTAAAGCTTTTAAGAACCATTAAAAATGAGAATTCACCATCTATAAAAGATGATTTAAGCTCAAAGGAAAAGTCAGAGCCTAGTCAGCCTGTGAAATCGGCTGGGTGGAGTCAATTCTCGTCCCAGCTTCTGGGGCGTCTATCCACTGCCACACAAACTAATATGCCGCAAATGCCTAGCCAATCAACATCTATAGAATCACCACGCAAACGCAATTAAGGGATTATGAAAATGAAACGTCTACTCATACTATTCACATTACTATCAATATCCTCACTTGCGATCGCGGCTGACCCAGGACTACACCAATTCACACCGCCGCCAGGTGATACCTCAGTAGATTTTTTACATGAGGTCTTTGGCAGCATCGTGAATATAGCCTCCGGTCAAAATGCCACCACAATAGAAAACGACGACGTGCTAGGTAGCATGATGTCAGTGTTTAACACCAGCATCCTATTCCTGGGGATGATCTTTGTCGGATATACCACTATTACCGGTACGGTGAACAGTGCCCACGATGGAGAAATATTGGGTAAGAAGATGAGTGAGATATGGGTACCTATCCGGACGGTCGGCGGCACAGCTTTCCTGTTGCCCCTGGCATCCGGATACTCGCTGATCCAGGTTGCCGTTTTATGGCTCGCCTTACAGGGCGTAGGGATTGCTGACATCATGTGGGCTAAAGCGACTCACATGATTGCTCAGAATAATATGATCTCAAACCCGATCATTCCTGATGCCAGGCCTTTAGCGGCAAACATACTCCGTTTTGAGACATGTGCCGCAGCAATGAATAAGCAGTATATTGAATCAGGACGCAGCACACGAATTCAGGCAGTAGCCGTGCCGGCCAAAGTGACCAACCTTGGCGATATGGGTAATATCACACCAGTCGATCTGATAGTTCCGCCGCTTGGCGTTTACAACACGATCCAGAACTATGCGAACGCTCACTATATCACGGTCGATTATAAGTGGCGTGCTGTCAATAGTAACGGCAGCCCTGATACTACATACATCAATCCGGATGTATGTGGTGGCGTCAGCTGGAAAGAGTCATGGGAATCTTCTGAGGGCAATGCCAATACCAAGATCATCAAAGCACCAATCATGGCCGCTCATTCGAGCGCCGTGCAAGCCATGATTACGGAACTTCGTCCCGTAGCGCAACAGATCGTAGCAGGACAAAAGCCAGCACCCGGCGCGATCGAGACTGCGACAGAACACTATCTGATCACGCTACGAAATGCGGCAAAGTCTGCAGTTCAAAGTACAAATGACAGTGCGCGTGCAGACTTTCTTAAAACCGCTGAAAGTAGTGGTTGGCTATTCGCCGGCACCTGGTACAACCATATCGTTAAGATGAATGATGTGATGCAATCTACATTGAATTCATTACCCACTTCCGAAGCGATCTCTATCAGCGATGGCCGTGAAACCAGCGAAGCGCTGCAAAACTATCAGGACTCTATGATGGTCATGAATGAGTATGCGAAAAACAGGGTTTCGGAAGTTAAGAATGTATATCATCAAGACACAGATGCAAGGCTTCCTCAAGATGGTGAGGGAGCATGGGAATATATTCGTAAAATGATATCTGCTCCATTCATGGGCGCGATCAATCAAATGACCGAAGAAATTGCCGGATCTAACCTCAATCACATCAGCCAAATGAAGAGTTTTGGCGATACCATTGTCGCATCTGGGTGGGCATTAGCTGGATCACTGGCAACCGCTGCGGGAATGTCTAATTCATGGGCCGCACAAGCCACAGCAAAAACCGTTTTTGATATAGGTTCTGCTCTTGGTGTTTTATCTGGTGTATTCACCATGATTATTATCGGCGTTCTGTTCTTCGGCGCCACTCTGTCGACTTATGCCCCATTGATCCCATTTATCACATGGATGGCATCTATAGTTAATTGGTTTGTCCTTGTAATTGAAGCTATTTTGGCGGCGCCTATTTGGGCAGCCGCCCATATCCATCCTGACGGTAACGATGCAGTAGGCCGTGGTGGCCAAGGGTACGGCATGATCTTATCACTCGTAATGAGACCGGCACTAATGTTATTCGGCCTGGTTACTGCCATGCTTCTCACACAACCCATCACAGGCTTGGTAAACGCCAGCTTTATGTCTGCTGTTTCTGGTGTTCAGGCAGACTCAACCACTGGACTTGTATCATTCTTAGCGTATGTCGCTATTTATGCGATTGTTATGACAACCGTGCTGCATACAGTGTTCTCGTTAATTCACTATATTCCAGACAATGCGCCTCGCTGGATTGGTGTTCATGTTAGCGGTGGTCCTGCAAGTCCTGACCAAAAAGAAAGAGAAGCTAGCCATGTATTTGCTGCAGGTGTCGGTCATGCAGAGCGTGGCGTTGGTACTGGTGGAGGCGGTAAAAAACCACCGAGTGGTGGGGATAATCGGGATGAAGATCCTCGATCTGGAAAAGAACCAAATACCCCGTCAACTAAAGATCTAATCTAGTTGGCTAAGGAATAAAAGAAGGGAAAGCACAGCTTTCCCTTCTTGCAATAATAACAAACAATATTAATTATCGTTTTCCAATAATGCTGTCTGTTTTTTGATCGTAAATGTAACCAAGATCAGCGGCTCTCTCCGAAATTTTTGATCCAATAATCTGTAGCTGCATTTCTTTAGCGACCAATGGATTGGTTGGATCAATACGTTTTAACTCATCTGCTACCATTTTAAAGAGATGAGCAAAACCTATTCTGCCTGCTTCTGCTTTTACAAACTTTAATTCCGTACTATTCAACTTTCCCTGCAGCCCATTGGAAAATCGTTCCCATTCAGAAACAGTTTGTGCTGCTTGTATATTTGCTGATTGTACGCCTGCTCGATAATCTAAATTATTCATATTTCGCCTTTCGACTTAATTTACAACAAGATTAAACGCTTCCAACACACACGTCAATATTCCGAACACTAATGTTGCACATAAACCCCCAAACAACATCATGATTGTGCAGATTAAGGCGAAATTTACCAAATAAAGTGGTCAGATAAATATTAACGGGCGACCAATACGCATAAACGTTGAATCTAGTTCGGTATATGTACGGAGGAACAAAGTCATTGAACTAGGTATATTTCAGGCCTCTTAGGGGCGGCAATGAAAAGTGAAAGAAACGTATTGGGGAAAGTATTAAGAGATATCCGCGAACAAAGCGGATTCACCCAAGAGACGTTGGCCTTTGAGAGTGAAGTAGATCGTTCGTTTATTTCGCTCATTGAACGTGGTGAAAGTTCTCCTACTTTCGACACTATATGTTCTCTCTGTAAAGCCTTAGATATTAATTTCTCATACCTTGCAGCTAAATTGGATCAAGAAATGCTGCAGGAGTGATATGGCGAATTTGATAGTAAAAGATGCTTTAAACAAATACAAAAAATCAGTATCGATACTAAAAAAAGGTTACGAACAAGAAAAATATCGTATTGATCAGATCGGCAATTCTCCATTAGGCCAGATAGTCACCCGTAAAGTTACAAGTGTTGATATTGCAACTTATCGTGACACCAGATTAGCTCAAGTCAACAATAAAACCAAAAAAACTATATCTACGGCCACAGTGCGCCTAGAGCTTTCGTTGCTTAGTAGTTTTTTTGATATTTGCCGTATCGAGTGGGGTCTGTGTGATATTAATCCAGTAGCAAATGTCAGAAAACCTAAACCTTCGCCTGGCCGCGATCGACGTTTAACAGCAAGAGAAGAGCGTCAAATACTTAGATACGCTTATAGCCATGTCAACCCAGATCTATATTCAATTGTTGTGCTCGCGCTTGAAACAGCTATGCGTCAGGGTGAAATTTTGAATCTAAGATGGGAACATATCAACTTAAAATCAAGAATTGCACATTTACCTGAAACAAAGAATGGTAGTAAGCGTGATATACCGCTTTCTGTGAAGGCTAGAGACGTTTTAATTCGCCTAGGAGTACAAACTAAAGGCAAGGTGTTTAATTACACGTCACAGGGCATTAAATCCACTTGGCGATTTATGTTAATAAAGCTTGGAATAGAGAATTTGCATTTTCATGATATGAGGCATGAAGCTGTGTCGCGCCTGTTCGAGCTTGGCACATTAGATATGATGGAGATATCGGCAATTAGTGGCCACAAATCATTATCAATGCTAAAACGATACACTCACCTAAAAGCTCAGAGATTAGTCAGTAAATTAGAGGGAAACAAGAATAAAGGAAAACAAGTTGTTATTGATTATTTAGTACCATATCCGGCTCAGATAACAAGAAAGGAAGGTACTGTGCTGGTACATCTATTGGATTTTGAGAATCTTGTTGTGATTGGCCAATGTTTTCAAACCGCTATAAAAACCGCTGAAGATACTTTATTGCGTCATATTGTCGGATTAATCAGGGAATCAAAACAAGTGCCGCCACCAGATCACTATTTAGAAATAGTGAATGAGAAATACCTGGTAATGGTTGATCCAATGGCCAATTATTCTGCTTGATACTTTTTTTCTGGGAAAGTATCAAAAATTTTGGACAAATTACAAGCTTGCCAATCCAGTGTCTGGGAAAGAGCAGCAAAAGTTGCAGTGCAATCCTGTCCTGGTGCAAAGGTGGTTAAGGGATTCGATTCATCAGGAAATATAACTTGTGCTGCAGGTGGAGGTGGGGGTGGATCAACCTGTCTTTCTGGACACAATACTGCAGGAGGATTTGTATGTGACATATGGAGTTAACCCATCTTTTTGACACTTTTGCCAATCCAGTGTTTGGGGAAAATTAAATGGCACTTGGGTTAATCTTGTTTTATCAGATACCAGTCCATTCAACCCTCAATGTGAATATATTTTAAATGGTGCGAGAGCTGCTTACGTTTCATCGACTAGTATAATTACTGTATATAACGGAATTTCTTCACCTACTACCGCTGTATGGGCTAGAGTTGATTTTGGCTCAAAGGGAATTTATTACTTTGCTCATGATAATTATTCTAACAATACTTACTATGGTGCTTATGCAGTAAGTTCAATTCTTTATCGATGTTAATCATTTTGCCAATCCAGTAGCTGGCGGAAAGCATCAGGGACGGTTACTATTACACGTGGAGACATACTCACTACGGCAGGCGACTGCCCCGTTGGTAGCTACATGTACGGCATAACTACATCTACATCATGTCCAGGATATATGTCTATGAGTGGTTGGGTTTGTACTGGAGCGTCTACCACTTCATCTTTAAAAAAATGTGCTTATCCTTGATTTGCCAATCCGGTGTTTGGTTAAAAGCATCTAAAGTGGCCGAGCAATCTTGTCCGGCTGCGAAGGTAGTTAAAGGTTTCGATGCAGTCGGTAATATTACCTGTGGCACACCTTCGAGTGGTGGCGGTGGTGGAACTACTCCACCAGTTTATTGCACTGTCCCTTATGGATTTGGGTTATGTACCTGTAGTGATGGTTCTACTCGCATATGTGGCACTTACTAAACTTTATAACGATTTTGCCAATCCAGTGTTTGGCGGAAAGCGCAAGGTGACTCAGCAGGATTGTATGGCTTCTTTAATGCATCCTCATGTCCATCTGGGTGGGTGGCAGCCGATGGGACTAACGGCACGGTCGATCTTCGTGGGGAATTTATTAGGGGATTGGATGCTGGTCGCGGTGTTGATTCCTCAAGAGCTGTTGGGAGCTTCCAGGATGGTACAGAATTTGGTCGCTGGGTATATCAAGCCGCATACTTACAGTACAACAATGCTGATTCTGTTACTAACGGTTCTAGTATTTCTAGAGATGGCGATGCTGGTTACACAAGCACGCAACAATGGCTCAAGGTGCGCCCTAGAAACGTAGCTTTATTAGCATGCATGAGGAATTAATTCCTTCGTAATATATTTGCCAATCCAGTGTTTGGCGGAAAGCTTCAAGGTTGTTAGCTGCATCATGCCCAAGTGGACAAGCTATAGTTGCTATTAATAGTAGTGGGGATGGTGTTTGCGGAACACCTTCATCAACTCCAGTCTCTGGCGGTACCTTTGTCTGGGGCTATGCAACTAAAGGCTCTTGTAGTAAGTATGGATTGTCTGGTCAATGCGTATCTGCAAATCCAAAAACTGGCAGTTGTAGCTGTCCATCTGGATTTACTCAATCTTTATCATCAAGCAGCAGTGTAAGCTGCACTTATGAAGGTGGCATTATGTATACCAATGGATATACATGTAGTTAGGGCTAAAGCGCCCTACATTATGCCTTCTTATAATTTTGGCAAAGTTGTTATATTGGTCTATACCAAGCTGACCTGTTACCGCCACCTCCAACATCACGAATAACAAAACATTCACCAGCTTTTATAATGGTTGAAGTGCTTTCATATCCCATATGGCCTTCGCTTTGGCCATTCTTATATGCTGCTGTAAAACCATCAACACTAATGTAAAGTCCTTGATAAACTGCGCCTTGAGATTGCTTTTGCCCATATACAAAGGCATCTACATTTGGACAATAATTGGTATTGAAAGCAATCGCTACACGCTCACCAACTGGCGTACCAAAAGCTTTACGCCAAACACTGGATTGGCAAAATCCTAACTACAAAAAATTGTGGTGTACGCTTTTGCACTGATTGATACCGATGATTTGCATCTATATCCATTAGTTAGCGGTAACTGATTACCCAAATCACCTGTACAAATAAAATTAATAAATGAACCGCTTGTACAATAAGCATCAGCATTACAATTTGCTCCAATACAGCTAGCTCGTACTATGCTTCTTAATGCAACTCCATCAAAAGACGGCCCAGCTCCCTGGGCTTTCTTCCAAATACCGGATTGGCAAGCTAGTTAAGTGGCCAGTTCGCTGAACATGATACATTTCCTACTAAACTTAAACCAATTGCACTAGTAGTAGCTTTCCATGATCCATTTGCTACCGTAAGACCTGCTATCCATCCTGAATCATAAAAACTATTGATAGTTAGGCGAGTAAATATATTGCCAGATGTGTCTACCATGCTATATCCAATATAGTTAGTAAAATTGAAATAACTTAAGCAAGAAATGGTCTTACCTTTCATCGGCGCAAGCACTCCAGTTAGCCCAGTCCCAGTGCTACCAAAAGCTTTTTTCCAGCTACTGGATTGGCAAATATATTACGAAAAAGCCTTATTGTTCACAGCTTATTGTGGACGTCGTAGATGTTGTTGAACCTCCGTAAGTACAGTTATTCACAATAGATACTGAAATAAGCGTATTAGCTACTGAGCCACTAGGACAAGTACAACTTCTAGTTATATTATTAGCTGCTAGACAAGTTGTTGAACCAGATACTGTAGGCTGACATGCAGAAGAGGTTAGTTGGTGACGTCTATATCCACCGTAACCAGAGTTAAAAAATCCTTGATACCCACCCATTGCTTTCTTCCAGCTACTGGATTGGCAATCCTATAAACGTCGATACCAAGCCACTTTCTCACTGCCAGATGCAGTTATAGTTTGGATTATGAAACAGTCACTTGAATTGATCATTGTGGTAGCATTCTCGTAACCCATCCAGCCTTCTGTATCCTGTCTTGAGATGGCTTCCGTAGTCCCATTTACCACAATTCTAACCCCCATAGAATCCCTTACTGTTCCTCTAATATGTGCATAGACAAAAGCTGGGAAACCTAAGCAATAATTAGTGTTGAAAGCTATTGAGGTCTTAGCCCCAACATTAAACTCCCCCATTGCTTTCTTCCAGCTACTGGATTGGCAAATCTATACTTAATATCCGTAAGCCCTACCAGCATCTATCAATTGCTGTATATTTAAACCACCACAATCCGTAGTTCTTGAAGTTGCTCTAAATCCTTTTGTTGAAAAGTAAAAATCAATAGTATCGCCTCCAAGTGTTCTATATCTAACTTGATCTGTGGAAGCATTTACATTGTGAATATAATATCCCTCCCTTTGTCCTCCTGAGGATGCTTGTATACACCAAAAACCATCTGGCCAAGTCGGATCACCTATTATTTTTGAAGAAATGTCCATCGTGCTAGATAGTTTTCCCCAGCTACTGGATTGGCAAAACTAATTTTTAATACAAATCCCATAGGTTTGGCCAAAGCCAATAATTGGTCCTGTTTGTATTCTAGTTTGCCCGGATGGACAGGTGCCATTCTGATTGGCGCTAACTACCGCGCCTTTTGCGTAATAGCTAGATAAGCTAGCACACATTCCACCTGTATATACAGATCCGGCGGGGCATTTGGATGATGGATCTCTACCCCAAACACCGGATTGGCAATCAAGTAAATGGCCAGTCAGCGCTGCATCCATAAGAACCTCTGCCGCCAGTTAAACCATTGCCCCCACCTGCGCCGCCAATAGATAGCTCCATAATTGCTATTGTGCCGACTAGATTAAATCCTGATTGAGCCTTATATCCAGCAACATAACCTGTATCTCCATAACGAGGTGACACAGCTCTAGTAAATGGCAAGCCATTCGCATCTACTTTTGCATAGACTGTATTCCAGCCATAACCATCATTAAATCTACACGAAATTTCTCTGTTAGCGAGTGGTTTTAGAATACCGCTAATGCCAGTTCCAGTCGTACCTTGGGCTTTCTGCCAAACACTGGATTGGCAAAACTATCAATCAGGTGCCACAAAAAGCTGTAGCAGTACCTGATACGCCAGCCATTCCACCGCCAAAACTACATTGAAAGCTGTTAGTTGAGACGCTTGCAGCTCCAGTGCCCGCACCTGAACACATACCAGTTTTAATAGATGTTCCTGCTAGGCATGTTGCAATAGCATTACAACTGCCAACAGAAACTGAGCAACTAGCCGTTTTTACTGAAGTAATTGTAGAAGTGCCGTTAAAAGTGAGTCCTGACCCTTGAGCTTTTTTCCAGCTACTGGATTGGCAAAACTTATCTACAATAAGCAATAGCAGTTGCACCGCCTATAGACTGACACGTTACCGATGTTGAGTTTGAAGTTACATAATTGTTAGAACAAGAGTATGTTGCTAATGTTTTTCCCGAACTGCATGTTGCTACGGCCATACATGAACTAAAGGTGCATGAATTTATAGAAATATCTGAATAAGCAATACCATTTCTCGATCCTCCAGCTCCTTGAGCTCTTTGCCAAATACTGGATTGGCAAGACTATCTGAGTACAATTTTACTGGAGACTAAGCTGAGGGGATCGAAGTGGTGGGGTAGATTGCCTATTTCAATTTGAATCAGAATATCTTTGAGTAAATAAAAAAGATGTCGTCTAGTTTCTGAGCTAATACGGACATCAAAGTGCTTATCAGCAATGACTTCTATCAACTCAAAAGCACGTATCTCTATGAGACCCTGCTTTACAGAGTCTATATCAATTGTGTCATTCCGTATTCCCAAAACTAAATAACGAAGATCCACACCCACACCTTCAATGGCTGACAAATAATCAACCTTCGGGGCCGAAGCCTCACTTTCATAATTTCCTTGCGTTAAGCGCCCGATACCAGCTATTTCAGCGAGTTTTGTCTGACTGAGTTTCAATCGCTTACGCTCTTCCTTGAGCCTTAGTCCAAAGCCTGCTGGAATTCCACATTTGAGTTCGTCAACCATAAACATTAGCTTATCATGACTCAGCTACCAATATGAAGTAACGTGAAACCTCATATGCTATACGCATATAGCATATGAATTATTAACATCTATAAAAAATAGAACCTACTGCTTGCGCACCATAGTAGGTGTAATTATTGTAATTATCTTGCGCAAGATATCGAATCCCTTTTGCGTTGTAATTAACCAAAAACCAAGTAGCAGTTGTTGGCCCTGAAATTGTATTGTTTACAACCATAATTTGTGACGCTGAAATATACGCCACTCTCATACCGTCTAGTATGTAATCGCATTGAGTATCAAATACTGCAGTATCTGAAAGTGCAAGTGACTTAAAAGCACCAAGCGTAGCTCGTTTCCAGACACTGGATTGGCAAGAAAGTATTAAGCCCGTAGCATCGCTAGCTATACGCTTGTTGGGAGAACAAGCAGTGCCCTCAACTGCGGTACTAGTTATCTCTAAATTACCTGCTAATTTATTGATTGTTGCAGTACCAAAAATTGTAATATCACCATTATCATCCAGCACTAAAGCCTTCCAACTCACACCATTACATGTATAAGCGCGTGGGCCACCACCAACAGCTGGCACTGCTGGTGTTTTAACTATGCGTGTTTGCCATGTAGAGGTCGTTGCATTGCAAGTAATGGCATTTAATGCTGTCATATTATCGACTGGATCTTTCCAGTAAGCACTGCCTTGTTGTTGCCAAGTACCACCTTGGCATGAGAGTACTGCTCCGTTACCATCTTGAGCTATAGCACCCGTAGTAGAACATGCACTATTGAGCGTTTGTGTCGCAGCCATTATTAATGGCGTATTCATTGTATTTAGTTCTGGATGTCCAGAAACAGCACTTCTGTAAACATAATCAGAAACCAAGGATCCATCTTGAAAAAAAAGTGCGAGCGCTAAATGACCTGCTCCAGGAGTTACCCCGTATGAAGCTAATGAGACAGACCACCCACCATATGATCCTTGAGCAACAGCTGTATTAGTAGACGAAACATAACCACCTATAGCGCCTATTAACTGCGCTGTGCGCCTTAAATTCAGCTCGGCAATGGTATCGCCGCCAGTAGTAACGATCAGCGTCTCCAACTTACCTGGCGTAGGCTCAAGTACCTTTATTGAATAAGACTGACCATATGGACTCTGAGCTGTAAGTGAGTTTGATAAATAATTCGTACTTTGAAGCATTGCAATCGTAATGCTCGCTGGTGTTGTGGGTGTAGCGACAGCGGCAACGGCTGCATTGTTATCTTTGATGTACTCTACTGCTGCATCAGCTACAGCTTTAGCATGGACTGAAGCAGACTGATTAACTAAATTGTCAGAGTAAGTGGAAAGATATGAGGCGCCAATGGACATTGCTCCAATCGAAACAATTAAAACCACCATTGTTTCGATTGCAGTAAATCCACGCTGAAGATTTAATGATTTCATACTAATTTGTTTCATATTTTTCCTATCTGGAATTCATTCCCCAGGCATTCTGTTTGGATTGTTCGGCTACATCATGCATTACCTGACTTATCTGGCCTTTTCGTATTTTCTGGCGAACGGCATTCTGATCCTTGCCGCAAACAATTAATGACTCAACTCTTAATCGTTTAATTTTTCCAGAATCCGCTTCTTTATTGCGATCAACCTCTTCCAAGTCCTGGAAAATTACTACTGCTAGCCCATCGGCGAGAATTTCATTGGCATTAGTATGCTTTGGTAAGGTAAATGTCTGCATCCGTTCTAATGCTTGATCCACACCTCCGGCATGAATCGTCGCAAGAATACGATGACCATTTACACTTGCCTGCAAAGCAACTTCTGCGGTTTCTTCATCGCGAATTTCGCCAATAAAAATAATGTCTGCGCCACTACGCATGGCTCGGTATATCTGTTCTTTATAGCCACCATTCTTTCTAGAAGCTCTTACCTGAATACAGCGTCCAGTTCCATGAATACCGTTTAATTTTGTTTCTGGTGGATCCTCAATTGCTACGGCGATACCGCCATGCTGCTTCAACAACTCATCCACCATAGAAGCGGCTGTTGATGTTTTTCCAGCACTCATCTCACCGGCGACCAAACAAAGACCTCTAGTGTCTTTATCTAAAATTGTTTTTAATAGTAATGGACTAAATCCAAGACTTGCCAACGGACGAATAGTCGCTGATGACCTTCTGAGAATAAAAACGTCATCATTCATAACGTCATTGATTGCAGTGACTCGATACAACTGTTCTCCGGTAATTAATGAAAACTCCGGCTCTTCTTGCGCTTTGTATATCTCTTTACACTTCCGGCGAAGTTCACTAATTTCGCCATGCAAATAATCCGGCGCAGAAACTCTCTTAGCTTCCGCGCCGGCCATTCCTTTAATGTCGCAATAGTCAGTTCCAATGTAGAGATCGACGAACTCTACTGCATCCAAGGAATGTTTTTCAGTCATAATTTGTTTCCACTACTATTAAGAGTTACTGCTATATACGAGAGTATTTGCAGTAGCTGAGTTGCATTGAGTCGTTGCAACAGCACTAGTTACTTCACCAGTAATAGCCGTATTTGCATTAATCTTAATAGTGCTGAAAGTACCCCCTTTACTGATTTTTGTACTCGCCTTGATACAAGCATCTTGAGGTACAGTATTGGAAGTCACAGTAAAACCAGATCCGGTACTTACAACTGGCACAGAACCACCCCACAAGTTATACATCACGCCACTGACCACTGACATATTGCGTGGTACACCATTGATGGCTACAAGCTGAGCGGTCAGATCGGTTCCAGAAGTACCGTATCCAGATGAGGTTTTAAGTGAACGAGCATTAGCAAAAATAGAATTTACGTTGCTAAGTTCTTCCGATAGATTTGAATTTCCAAAGAGCTGATCCATTTTGCCGGCTGCGAGCGCAATAATGCCTAGACCGACAATAAGAACTACAATCAATTCAATGGCAGTAAAACCCGCTTGTTTTTTTAAAGCTTTTAACGATTTGTTGTTAATCATTTTTTATTCCTTTATATTAAAATTATCAAATTCATTTTCTTAATGCGCTTGGTTATTTATCCATTTCCAGCACCTCCCTATTGCCTGACGCTAGACGTAATGGTGTCTTGAATACCACCTGCGCCTGCAACAACAATTAACATCAGAACACCTATCAAAAGAACGCCACAGGCAAGCAACAATTTTGCGACGCCTTGAATATTACGAAGACTTTCTTTTAACCAACGATCACCAAATCTAGCGATTGCTGCTTCAAAACCTTCTCGACTAGAAAGGATCATTAAATATTGCACGGCTTTTTTGTCTGGGAAGTCATAGCCGGCTTTATGAAGCGCAACACCTAAATTCCCACCAATGCCAATACCATAACGAGCAGCTTGAATTCTTTCTTTCAACCATGGGTTAGCATTTTCAGATAGCAAATCAAGAGCATCCTGCAACTTGATTCCTGATTGCAGCAGTACAGATATATTTAACAAAAACGTACTGCCATAAAGCATGCGGTAGATTGACCAGGGGGGGATTTTGTCTAGGTAGTATCGAAGAGGCCCACGCAAATAAGGCATACTGCCAAATATAGCAGCCACGAAAATAATAGCCCCTGCAAGAGCTACTTTTCCATATCCGGTAACGAAAGAGGCAATGCTATATAACAGCGCAGCAGCACCTTCCCACGTTTCTGGATTGGTAGTTTTAGCCAATTTAGGAACTAGCTGTGTAGAAACCATGTTTAACAAAAAAACTGACATGCCACTCAACACAATTGGGTAAAGCGTGGCCATGGCGATAGCGCCTTTAATCTCGCGTTTAGCGGTAACTACCTTGATGGCTTGACTAAAAGCGCCTGGTCCATCTTTATCATCAATCAAACGCCCAGATTTTTCACCTGCAGCCAAAAGAGAACACTCTTCATGGTCGACCCATTTTTGTAGCGCCGTGGAAAGAGGTTGACCTTCCGAAACCTTCATCATGCAATCGTAAAGAATAATGGCCTTTGCATTCTTAGGTTTTTTGCCTTCGTCGCTCATGATCCAATAAATTTCTTTTAGCGCATCATTCAGGAGCACCTCATTTTCAATCAGCATAGCTATTGACTCATAGAGCTCAATCCTAGCCCCAGCTCCGAACTGGAGCTTGAAAACAACGTCATCAATTGATTCAAAAAATCTCATATTTACACCAATGTAATTAGGTCATAGTCGAGAACGCATATACGGCGCTCTCCCAAAAATGGATCAACTAATCCTTCATTTATCCTGCGAATCAAATGAGCATTCTTCGTAATGCCATTCATGCTTTTTACCCAATAACTGCGTGCTTCCGCTTTCCCCTGATTCTGGAAAATAGTCATGAACTGTTGTGTTGGCATACACACTTCTGCGATAACGGAACGACCTTTAATGCCATCGTTACAATGAGAACAACCTGATCCCTTTAAAAATACCTGCTCAGGTATGCACCTTTGCTCTATACGCTCCATCAAATCATCTTCCAATGCGTGCTTTCCCTCATGGAAAGGCACTTTGCAATGTGGGCAAAGCAGTGGCGCCAGTGATTGATTAATCAAACCAGTCACCAAAGAAGCGTCGAATAAAAGACTCTTCTCAACACCGATATCTTGCAGCCGTGAGAGCACGGAGGTCATATCATTGGCATGTAGTGTTGTCCAAAGCCCGTGCCCCGTCATAGCCGCCCGGAAAGAAGCGATAGCAGAATCAATATCCCGCATTTCACCAACCATCATCACATCCGGATCCAGACGCATTGAATTTGAAATTGAGCTCGCCCATTCACGTGAAGCCGAGCTTGGATCCCTTTTGTCATACAGAATAGGCGTGTGAACCGCATCTTCGATTTCATACTCTGGTGGATCTTCTAACGTGAGGAGATGTATCTCATTGTTGAACTCACGTAGTAACATTGTTAAGAGACACTGAAGTGTTGTTGACTTACCTGAGCCTGTAGGCCCTGAGAAAATGTTAATCCCAGTAGTACGCTCTGTCATACGTTTAACGATGGCTCTCTGCTCTTCTAAATAGCCAAGATCCACTAACGTACTTTCCTTTTTGCTCCCGTAAAGCAGTCGAAGAACGAACAAAAATCCACGTTCAGTAGGGCGAGTTGCAATACGAGCACCAAACAGTCCTGCTGGTTGCAAGAATTCTTTCTTCATACGACCATCTTGGCTGGATTCTGGTCTATATGTAGGATCCGCAACGTCGCACATTGATTGATATATTGTCGCGCAGAGCTCTTTTCCGTGTATTCCCGTATATTCCTTGTAATCAGAAAGCTTGCCATCAATACGCACTTTGATTTTGGTCAGATCTGGATTGACGCGAAAATGAAGGTCACTTACTCCCTTCCGGACACAATCCTTCATCAAAGCAACGATTTCACGCTGTTTGTGGTTATCGTCATTTACATTTTCAAAACCAGTCTTATGTTTCTGCAGATCCTCAGCATAAATCTCCCTTAGCCTGGTCAGCGGAACTTCTTTCCGAACGAAAGCAAATTTATTGCGTGTTAATCGTTCTATAAAGCCAAGAACGTGATGATTCATACCATGTGAGGCGGATACAAACAACGTCCCATCTGACATGAGACACATCATGTCGCGCTGCTCTGGCTGTAAAGCGAAACGTCCGCCTTCACCAGATAAAACACGAGAGGAGCTATTCATTCCGCGAATACCAAGCTCATTATCACCAAGTGTGCCCATGGCCTTTAGAATTAACGGCCAATTAGATTGGGCATCATAGGTTGAGAAATACCCCCTGATAATGTCGAGTTCGTTGGAGGGATGGATGAAAAACCCAAGAGAACTACTTTTTTTCCTGCTGTAATTTCAACCTTATCAATATTGACTTTTGTCACTTTAAATCCCCCAGGCAACGAATCCCCTAACAGGGCGTCTCGCGTGCTGCCATCGGCATACAGAAGACTCGCGACCTGTCCAATTACATTTTTGACGACTGGAATATTGCCTTCATTCGAGCTGACGATTCCACCAGTCAAGTTAAGGTTTGATTCGCGCCTTTTACTATTCATCTCAGCTTGCGCCGATTCACGGCTTGCCTTGGCCTTGATAATCAACGTCTCTGACTGTATTCTTGATAACTCACCCACAGTGGCGGCATTGCTCATGAGTGGCGCAATAAACATCATCGCCACGGTTAATTTCATTGATAATTTCATAACGTTATTTGGCATTGAGCTCTCCAATTACACTCCAATTAAGTGACGCGGTATCGTCCTTTAGCGTGACAGCCATTTCATTAAAACGCAGTCCATTCGACTTCACGCCAGCAAAAACCACTTCCGGACTAAAATCTGTCTTGATATCAAAACCAAAAGTTTTCCAATCCGGTGCTGGCGCAGGCGGCAAAGGAACGGCTTGTTCCCCCGGCAATACAGGTGCCGGGGCGGGCGCTTGTGCCGGCTTTTCTGTTAACTTAATAGGAATGCGGATTTTCTGGAATCCAGAGATAAAATCATTAGCGGCCTTATCGGCAAATTCCAATGGATCGTCTCCTCCATATTTCAATGAAAGCGGGAAACTTAGACTAGCGCTATCACCGTCACCAGCAATTGTTGGAGTAATACCGAAAACCGAATTTGACTCAATCAGAAAGTCATTAGCAGAGGCAGTTTCTTTACGCTTATAGGTAACATCAACTACTTTTCCATTGCATTTTGCTTCTTGGAAAAACCAACCGCCTACAACCAGTTCAAGCCCATTTATTTTTTCAATACACCCTTGAGCAAAGTCCTCTGCAGAGGGTTGTTTAGACCAAGGGTGATCTAAGGCTTTTTGATTTTGTGCAGCCTTTGTATGGGCATTAAGTTTGGCTAATTCTGCCTGCCTTGCCTGCTCAGCTCTAATAGCCGCATCTCGTTTTAGTTTTTCCTGTTGCTTAGTCCATCCTGCATACCCTATAAAGACGGCCATCAATAGTGCTACCAACAATGTGCTGACAAGAATTTCTTTCGCAGAGAGGCCAAAAGTTAAAAGACGTAATCGATTCTCTTTTTTCAGTCGACTAACAACCAGAATATCCCTGATGTCTTTTTCTTGGCCACCGAACTCAAACGACTCCGGTGCGAGAACCTTTCCCCATGCAAAGTAGTTATAAACCTGACTGAGCTTGTTCTTAATCTCTTTGCGATCACCAATAACATCACATCCTGGCACAATGGCACCATCATGAACTGCAATAAGTGCCCACTGATCAGGGTTAATTTCAAAGACACCAAGCCATGAGTTTCCAAGCTCAGTAGCCAAGCTGGCGGCCAGACTATACATCCCCTTACCAACACCCTCGTTCTTCGCTACGAAACCTGCTTGCAAGATTACACTGTGACGAATTGCCACAACATCCATGCTTTCACGCTTGCCTATTTCTCGCGCTTCTTGCATAAATGCCCGAGGACGAGTTAGCGGCTGCCAAAACAACCCAGCAACAAAATCCTTTCCGTTGATCTGAACAATCGTTACGGGCGTTCTGTCTGGCGCTTGATCCTGAGTAACATTGGCATTTTCTACACTCATCGCCTTATTCCTTGATGATTGGTGTAATCAGCACGACGATAACATCACGTACCTTATTGCTGTTTACAGAACCACCTAACAGAATATTATTGGGTGTACCTACACCGGTCTTATTTGCTTCTTCAGTCATCTGCTCAAAACCACTTAGAATGAGAGTTTCACCAGGCTGAATTCTCGCTGTCTGTGAAAATATCTGATTGTTAACCTCAGGCACCTCTATCGTAGTTCCAGCACTTGTAACTGAACGAATGCGCTGCAATGAGCTAATGTTGATAGACGATTCCAACAACATCCTGTTATCCGGTAACACATATGGAAGCAGAATCATGTTAAATCCGGTTGTCACGGTACCCGGTGTTAATGATGTTGTTGAGCCAACCTGTGCAGTATTGGTAGTTTGCGATTGCGCAATGTAGCTAACCTGACTACCAATCTGAATAGGTACAGAGTGCATATTTAATGTGGTAACTGAAGGTGAGCGAAGTACCGAAACATGACCCTGACGAGCCAACGCACTAATTACAGCAGAGGAACCGGCGAATTGCTGTGTATTGCCTTTGGCCGTTGGTAATACACTAAAAGTAGTACTAATCGCACTCGGATCACTGGTAGTGGAATTTAATAAATTCAGTCCAAAATTCCCACTCAACGATTTGTAAACCAGATTCCAATCAATTCCAAGCCCATCAGCATCAGAAACCGTAACCGCCAACACCTTAATATTGAGCAACACTTGCTTGGTCAGGGTTTTGTTCTCACTATCAAGGAACCGTTCGACTCGCCCTAATACCTCATAAGTATCGGTCACAGTAATAGTGCCGGAAGATGGTGAAACAGACAAACGGCCAACATTTGGCGTAAGAATTGATTGAATTGCCTTGGTAACATCTTCCCATTTAGACGTTTTCATCGTAACAGTTGCCGATTGCTGACTTCCACTGCTACCACTAATGCCAGATGAGCTTCCACTAGAACCGCTAGATCCTCCACTTGTTCCAGAAGTACTTGTCATCCCAGACTGAACTGAAGAAGAAAAGTCAGTAGTCAATGCCATTGTGGCGAAGTTGAATACTTTGGTATCAAGATAGAAGAAACTAATACCGTTATCGACATATTTCCAAGAAACACCAAGGCGCTGCGCAACCATATCGAGCGCCGGCTTCAGTTCACCCTGGTATTTAAAGTCAATCATACCAACACGTCCACCCAGACTCGTCGCCGAGTTGCCATTAACAGAAGACAACCCCGTCATATTAGTTGAGGAAGAAGGTAATTGAGGTAGCGCTACACCAGCAACAGGCATAGTACCTGCACCAACAGTTTGTCCAGTAGCTCCACCGACACCTCCTGATGAAAGCAGTAGTCCTTGAGTACGAATTGCTTGAATTGCATCTGGCGTTACGCGAGCAGGAATATGGCATATTTTGGTAATAGTTTGCGTGAACTCCAAAATATCAATCGGCGACTTTTCTACGTTAAAAGCAAATTGGCAACGCAACTCATCCGGGATGCTTTGCTTGCGAATTTCAATCGGGCGAGGAGAAACCCAGTTATTGTTATCAAATACTACCGTGTCGCGTTGTGGCGGTTGTTTTGTAGCTCGAACTGATTCGGCTAGATCAAGTGCAACTTTTGCTGACTTATTAACGCTCTTCGCTGTACGATCTACAGCATCATATGTCGCGCACCCAGATAAAGTCGCAAATAAAGCGACTCCAAATAAATATTTATTCATCGCGTTATTTCCTTAAAACCATGTTGGTATCTAGCATTCGAGAGATTTTCATCACGTTATTTCCTTGGCGCATTACTAGGTGTAACAACGATCAGTTTTTGGGGCTCATGAACATCTGCGAATAAAGGTCGTTGTGCCGTTTCATAAGCCCTAAATATTCCAACGATCGCGTCTCTAAATGAACCTTCAAAAGTAAGTTGCGCCTCAATTGGATAATCATAATCAGCATCCCAAACGAGAGCCTTCCAACCAGACTTATTAACCCAAGCGGTAACAGAATCACGAAGCGTATCGCCTTGTTTTGCTACCCATACTTGATTAATCTGCACTGGCGCAGCAGTAATTTTCCGATCTCCCACAAAAAGTGATTTTTTCGTCCAATCCACTACAACAGAAATACCTTGCTCATTTGCAAGAATATCCAGCAAATCTACCCAGCGACGACCACCTCTCCATGAGGCGGTCTGATTTGTTTTTGACACAAAATCATCTTTAAGAAATACCTGCCAGCCGGAAGGAACAATCTGCTTGATTGCATCAAGCAATTTCACGTCTTTAACAAAACCGGAAACAACAGGAATATCGGCATCTGGAGTACCAATATATGAAACAGCGACTCTCTGCAGTTCCCCAATATTTTTAGAATCTTTACTAGGCCCCGCAACCACGTTAGAAGCTGATTTCGCCTCCTGTTTTGGTAAATCTTCAATTACCTCGAATCCAGCAAGGACCGTTACAGGGACGCACATCAAAATAGATGCAATTAATTTTTTAACCATATAACTGCCTTTCAGGATTCTTGTTGCTTGTGGCCAAGTAGGGCGGCCATGTTACGAACTGCGGAACCAGCAATCTCTAGTGGCTCCACCACCTTTAGAACTGAGTCAACTTCTTCTTTATAATTGGCTCTATCCTTGTTATTACTTTCATTAGTTGATAAATCTTGAATGTGTTCTTTTTTCGTATTATTACTTTCATTTGTTTTTAATGCAACATTTTCCTTAATATTTCCAATGAAATCAGCATTTGCCATTTGCATAAACGCATGGCCAATTAGCATCAGAGTTCTTAAAAACTCATGATCTTGCTGTCCAAGCTTCTCGCTACGCTCGTCGTAATCCTTAAGTAGCCTAGCCTCATCCAATCGCTTAGGACGGAAACGTATCAATATCTTCCGTTCCTTAATTAGTTCATCCGACATTTTTTACCCCGCAAAACTAAACTGAAGCAGCTTCAAACCGCCGCGAGCATTTGCAAACTCTGGATCCTTGGGAACCACCGTGTGGGGATATACCTCACGTAGGGCATCCTCCATAAGAAGTGCGCCGCCACCGACTAAAAGCACTTGCCCCATTTCAGCGGCATCACCAATATGGCGCTTAACTTCACGGATTATTTGTGGCGCCACTTCATCAATCGCATTTTTTATAAATATTGCAATGTCATGTTCTTCACCACGAAAACGAATCTTGCCTGTCCGAACTGCATTCTCGATCGTAACCAGACGAATCTTTCCAACCTTGAATTCATTTCTTAAAGCAGCTGCAATATGGTCGTAAACGTTACCGATACCTATTTGGCCTGTGCCAGACATAGAGTGATCAACCTTATCACCCCCAAGTAGCGTCACAACATCTGTGGTACCACCACCGATGTCAACAACAGCTATCGGTAACGTTTTATCGAAGTCTTTTCTATAATTACCAACGTCATCCGTAACATAATCAATACAAGCAGCAAGTCCTTGTGCGAATACGATTTGATCAACGATTATTGGCGATGATGCACTGCCAAGGGGCGTGACCTTAATCTGCAGGTTCTCTCGCTTACGTTCAATCAAGTTATGATTAATGGTATTGTCATCGTTGAAATACACCTGAAATGGCAACCCTGTGGCCAAAACCACTTTCTTGCCACCTAGATCCAACGTCTGCAACAAATGATGAACAAGTACGCGATTAATATCTGAAGTAGCGTAATCATCAAATCGCGTATCTTCGCCATCAATATCCTGATCCACAGTGTATTGACGGCCATTTGTCTCATACCCTCCCATACCGGCATCTTCTTTGCCCATGCTACTCAAGGTAAATCCAGCACGCGCCACACTGGCAAAAGCAATTGATTTACCCGTAGAATCTAAGCCCTTCATTTGCCTAAATCCGTCATCAACAGAAATTTGAATTATGTTGCCTTCTTGTTTGATGGTCATACCTATCCCTTACTTGATTAATAAAATTTTGACTTCTGAGGCTTATCCCACCATGCAACCGCATATTTCACCGGACCAGCCAATTTTGATCGGATCAACCGGAGCGCGACCATTAAAGAAAAGCCAAAGCGCTCCAGCACACCAAAGACAACGAAAGAAATGATCGCTATGGCAAATGTCCACCAGGCGATATGTGCCAGAAAGAAAAAGAAAGGGATCCCAGCTTTAGCATCAAAAATGAAAAACCTTTCAGTCCTGGCGGTATCGCGCCATAAATTACGCTTTGCCATTAATTCCCAGCCCCTTTATCCATTAGTTGTTTTGCGAACGCATCCTCTGCTTCCTGAGTGGCGCGGATAATATCCACTTGTTCTGAAGCGATAAATCCATCCCGGTAAAGCTCTTCTGCATGCGCTAACATGGTTTGCCCGTGTTTGGCCACGAGCTCACCGGCACGTACCGGCAACATGCTGATGTTGTGGGTTGCAACAGATAGCAGCTCACGGCGCATATCGTCATCAAAAACCAGGAACTCACGGACAGCAACTCGCTTGCCATCTAAAGAAGGGAGAAGCCGCTGAGATACAATGACCCTAACCGAATCAATGATAGATCCCATAATGGAATGCATTTCTTGAACTGGCAGCGCCTGAATAAGACGCAAAAACGTTGTTGCTACGTTATTGCTATGCAACGTTGTATATAAAGCGTGTCCCGTCTGACCAGCCAAAACACCGGCTTTAATAGTCTCTGCATCGCGAGACTCACCAACAAGGATTATGTCTGGATCTCGACGCAATGAATTGACAATGCCTTGCGCAAATCCGCCCGCAATATCGTCAGGAACGCTTGATTGAACAATCAAGCATGAGTGTGTATTGATCTTGTCATAGACATATTCTATAGGTGATGCAAACTCAAGAATTCTTGAGTCAGCATCTGGCTCTTCTGCGATATACCTGATAATTGATGCAAGGAAGGTACTTTTCCCCGCGCCGGTTTCACCGGTAACAAATACCAGCCCATCCCTTGGAAATAATCCAGCAAGGAGTTTAGGATGTATTTTGCTTACATCGAGCTTGGGGGGTATATCTGCCAACTCACGAAAAACGATCTCGATTCCGAAGTTTGCATTAACCAGACATCCTGTCGCGCACCAACGGAAACGCAAATTAGCGTAACGATCCACCCTTAATGAATAAGCGTCATCAATCGGATGGCCTTGGCGAAGCTGCAGGTCTGCATTCGCGCCACCGTATAAGTCACATGTGATGCCAACAACTTCGTTGTGATTCAACTTTCTATTAGTGATCCGGACTATACGGCCATGACGCCTTGCTGAAATGGGGCGATCCGTTTGAATGTAAATATCAGAAGCGCCAATCTCCTTGGCATGCATAAGCATGCGATCAAGCTCTTGCTTATCAAACCGTATAGGCTCCTGCTTTAACAGAAAGTCCTTTAAGCGATCTATAATTTCACTCATTTTGGCACCATGATCGGTTTCCAGATCGCTGGATTTGTTTCAAGCTTTGGTTTCGCTGTGATTCTCAAAATCCTATCATTGACGCTGATTGAATCCCCATCCCCAGTTACACCTAGATTTGATTCTGCTACATATGGCTTGCTTATCATGCCCTTTGCTAAAAGAGATCGATAAAGAATCATTCCCTTAAAATCTCGGTCAAGACGAGCTAACGACTGTTCATATATAGCGTTAGCTTGGTGAACTCCAACATCCCAACCTTGAGCTATATATGATTGCCAAACCTTCTTTTCTCCATCGTTCTTTGGCAAAAGAATTCCAACCGGAAGATCCACCTTGTATTGATAGTCCAGATTTAAGTAATCTCTCCAATTGGGTGTCGCAGTTACAAATTTAGCTTGGCGCTCAATTCGATAGGTTGCATCAGCAATACGTATTGTTTCATTATTAGATTGCTTGAGATTATTTTGAGCCTCGGACAATACAGGAGGCATAACGGACTTATCCAAAATCAAGGAATTGAAGTTATAAACGTTATCTAACAGTTGCTGATTTGAATATAACGTCTTACTGATCTCATAACTGCGACGGGAAAGCCCACTGCGAACACCATAACCTAGAGCCGCTTCTTTTATGCTGTCTAATCTGATCTTTGGGATTTCTGCTGCCGCACGAACTTCTGATGTGCGATTTGCATTAGCAAGCACCACATCAAAATCAGGAGGCGCTTGCATATCAAACGCCATTTGCGTACCTCACTTCAACAACCTTCTGCAGCACACTAATAATGATATCGGCACGATTCCCTGATTGAATGCCTATATTGCGTAGATGATCTGACACTGTAGCTGGATCGCCGCCGATCTGAACAATGATAGGAATTACAGGCGGCTTCCCCATAAACTTAACCTGATATCCAGAAAAACTAGCAAGTTTACTTACAGCCTGCTCCAAGGTGCCATGCCATGGCATCGTGATAATACCTTCCATACCTGGCACCTGTTTATAAATTCTGGGCTCATTTGGCCTCAGCTTCATCTTCTCAAATTGTTCCGCCTCTGCAAGCTGAGTCAGAGACTGCTCAATAGAGGACGCAGATTTCTGCAACAATATTAAGGATTGATCCTGATCTGGCTTGGGGATCTTCCTTTCATCCTTTAACTGAGATCCAGAACATCCTGAAATTAGCATCATTATTACAACAGCATGGTAAGTCATTATCTTCATATTAATAGCCTATCAGTCATTTATACGTATTTTATAATCAAACGTAAGTCAAACTAGAATTTATATAAATTAATACTTCATGTCAACACTCATTTATCCGTTTTCAGATTTATGTTTCGTTTTTCGGATATACATAAATTAAATAAACAATAGTAAATATTGATTATTTCCGTATTCGGATGCATTTAATACAACATAAGCATAACCAGACCAAATAAGAATAGTTGATATCTACAATAAATTCCGAATACGGAGCTATGGCGCGTTATTCGGATACGCAGTCCAAACCAATATTTTTACGACGATGACAAACAAAACTTCCGTTTTCTAAAAAGAGGAATTCGGTATCTAAATTTTCTGTTGCTAACACGATAGTGATTGTGATACGTTACTTTGAATATTTTGGAAGGCAAAGTAACGTAGGGAGCTAATAAAAAATGATGATACCAAATAGACTTCAGAAAACGGATGAACAATACGCCATCAAAGCAAAACACTTATGCTATCAAGCTGCCCGTGCTCATGGCTACGAATCCCCCCATACAGTCCCCCTAACTACCGTCGCAGAGTACGTAATACGGAAAAAAGCCACTTATTCCCGTAATACCTGGAGACAATACAAAAGTGCGCTGCTCTGCCATGCAGAGCAGATTATTGATCTCCAAAATGAAAAAGTCGTAGCCGAAGAAGCTTTTGCCGCGATCCGCATGCTCAAACGCGAAACCTCTGAAGGATGTATGAAACACGGCACAAGAACATCAGCACTCAAGCAAAAAACGTTCAAAAAAGCTGATTTCAATATCGTGCTCTCATATCTGGATCAACACGTTGGCAAACATAAATATGCGCGAACGCTATCCACCTGGTTAAAGGCATCTCGTATTACTGGTATGAGGCCTAGCGAATGGGAATTCGCTAGTTTGACTACTATATTTTCGTCACCGGCTCTGGTTATTCAGAATGCAAAAGCTACAAATGGGCGAGCTAACGGGGATGAGAGAACGTTATTACTTGATATGCTCACAGAAGAAGAAATTGATATCATCCAAGAGATGATCGGAATGGTAGAGGGCTATTCTGAAAGCATATCTTTTTCAGCTCTGCAAAAAACAATGTGTGAATACATGAATCGAGCCACTCGGGCATGTTTTGGAAAAAGGCAAAAATATCCAACCTTGTACTCAAATCGACATCAATTCTCAGCTGACGCTAAATTTTCTGGCCACTCAAAGGCCGAAGTTGCTGCATTGCTTGGCCAAGCTAGCGATGAAACTGCAACTTCTCACTATGCTCACAAGCGATCTGGTGAGTCATCCATTAAAGTTTCGCCGTTAACATCAGAAGTAAAAACCGTAAGAATCAGATCTCGCGCCTTTACTCCACGCAAACAAATCAAGGCCGGCAAATAGAATATTTCAATATTAGAAGGACATTGATTAATCAGCTTAAATCTCGCTTCGGTGACATAAAGGTGGTCAATATTTTTGGCATGCAATCCATGCTGACATTCTAAAAATACATTCCCATATCAGCTTAACAGTGAATTGGCATGATCGTTCGGTGACAAAAAGGTGGTTTACTTTGACTGATAATACCAATTATTACGAGCTGCTGGATTACAGTTAACCAATTACGGTGACATTTAGGTGGTAAGGCCGAAACATCATAGTTGCTGCCTATTAAATTCAACGTTATCTAATTAAATCTAATATATTCATAGTGTTAGCGGCTACCATTTGATGCGAATAAAATCTACAAGTGACATCAAGGTGGTCAGTTATCTAGAAAATTTACCAGACAATGAATAACAACATTCAAGTCAAATCAAGCTACGGTGACATTTAAGTGGTAGTTCGGTGACATCAAGGTGGTCAATTTTTACAGATAAAAACATATTATTATTTACTTTATAATCAATAAGTTATATTTTTGTTATGAGAACACACTAATAGTTACGATGACATTTAGGTGGTAGTACGGTGACAAAAAGGTGGTGCCTTATTACCGCTACGTATTATTTCTGGATCGTGATAACGGTTTTTTGATTTTTGATTTGTAATATCTAAAAGATTTGCAATTTTTAACATGTTTATAACTGTTTATTAAACCTTGTTTTTAATACCTGTTTATTAACCTTGTTTTTAGCAAAACTTAGAAATCGCTGAGAGCCTTTATTTACAAGCCTTACAGACAATTTTATAAATTCCATAAGTGACATATAGGTGGTAGACGCGTCATATAGGTGGTAGTTAAGACAAAAAGGTGGTAGACGCGTCATATAGGTGGTTTTGAGTGACGTAAAGGTGGTCATCAACAACATAAAGGTGGTGTAATCCACAAAATAAGGTGACATAAAGGTGGTACGGTGACATAAAGGTGGCGTAATCCAGCACTCCCTTTTGCAAGCCTTGCAACATATAGAAGTTTGAGTGACAAAAAGGTGGTTAGTCATAATTAAGTATGGTGACAAAAAGGTGGTGTAATCCACAAGAGCTAAAAAATCCTAAAAACGTTTGACAATCATTAAGTTAGCTTTATACTACGACATAACTTTAATTGTGTCACCATACTTAATTATGACAACAGAAGAAGAAATTTTTGAAACTGATGGTAATGAAGAACTCTCATCTTCAGATGAGAAAGAATCTTTAATTTTAAACACAGATGGTGACGAAATTCCTTTGAGTGAAGTCGTTCTAGAAGAGTCACCTATTGCGTCTGTAATCAATAGTCTTTCTCTTTCAGAAAACCTAGTATCAAAATCCAATGCACTCATTAGAGCCAGCTACAAACTAAGCCTGCAAGAGCAAAGATTAATTCTGGCAGCAATCAGTAAAATAGACTCAAGAAAACTTAATCATTACCCAGGAAAGCCCAACCAAGCAACGGTTCACGTCTCAGCACAAGAGTTCGCTGAAACCTTTGATATCAGCTCTAAAAAGGCTTATGAAGAGCTGAGAGAAGCATCAGAAAATCTTTTTGAAAGAAAAATCACAGAGATCGATGGTAAGAAAACCACAAAAATGCGTTGGGTGAGTAAGGTTACCTACCATGATGGTCAAGGATGGGCAGAGTTAACGTTCTCTAATGACATCATTCCGCATTTAACTTTTCTTAGAGAGAAATTTACCTCATACAAATTAAATCGTGTCATCGGCCTAAAAAGTGGATACAGCGTGCGTGTATTTGAACTTTGTGTTCAATATCAAGCAACCGGCATGCTAAGAATTACACTTGAGGATTTTATTAAAGATTTAGACTTACCTTACAAAAGGTTCTCAGATATCAAACGCCGTGTAATTGATCCGGCTGTCGTTGAATTGAAAGTAAAATCTAATATGGACATTACCTGGCGTACTATTACTCAAAGGCGAAAAGTATCTTCACTGGAATTTAGATTTACTGAAGCCGCACAAGGTAAGCTTGATATCTAATCGGATTTTGAATTTTTCTGAATTTTCTTCATGACGAAGCCGACTTCTAAACCGAACACTTCACCAATTTTATTAAGCGTTTCAACCTGTGGGTTGCCAATACCAGATTCAATCTGACGCAAAGCGCCAAGTGAAATACCGCGATGTGTAGCAAACTCAGGTTGAGTAAGCTTACTAAGTTTACGTATTTTTTTTACTCCTTCAGCAAACGACAGCTCTCCTCGCTGCACTAAATCAAAGAACTGATCACGTGCCAGACGCTCTAAATTATGGTCTATATTTTTGATACGCTTGTCCACGAACCATTTCCTTTGCGGCTTCTATGTTGTAGTGCAATCGATCAACAATAACCTGATCTAAGCCATTTTCTTTCATAATTGTAGGTAACTCATCAAGTACATCACAAAAACCAGCCATATCGCTTAAAACATCATGCCTAATAGCATCGGTTGTCTCTATAACATCAAGAATTTCTTCCACATTATCTATTTCCCGCTTACTTTCTATCCATCGGCAATTACGGGCAATCATTTCTGGATCCAGGAACATGGGCGCAAAGTCATAAAGCGGGGTAAGTTGAATAGTGCCATCAGGCAGTCGTTGCATGGCCGTATTACGCCCGTGGTTGTCAGTATTTCCCATAGCCCGGTTCATCAGCTCACGCTTTATGAATTCAGCAAGTTCCTTTGCGGGATCAGTTGCAAATCTGGCAATAGCATTCGCTAACGTAAATAGTGATACGGCGCCGGGAAAACCCGGAACGCCAGCCACTGAAAGCAAGCTCTCCTGATGAATCCGAATTACCTCACCTTTATCAATATTTACTTTGCGATCGAAGCGCTCAATAAACAGCATATTATTTTTTGTGTAGCACTCACCATGTGTTCGCAAACCACAATCTTTAGCTATCGCAAAGTAAATTGCTTCAATCCGGAGAACATCAAGATCAGCTTGTGCTTTGCCTCTTGGTAATTTAACAAGCCAATGTTTAGTGGCCAACGCATCATCCAGTGCAGAGTCGGCAAACCAAAGACCATCATTATTTTGTGTAAGCAAAAACTTTGGCGCAGCTCCCTGCACTCCTGTAGTGCCAGCGGTCAGCATGGCATGCAACCATATATGATTTACAAATGGCTCATGCCGGCTGATTATTTGTTCTTGAGTGAAACCTTCAACTGGCGCATCTACATTTTGTTCACGCCATCGATCAAAATATCGGACTGCCGTATCAAGTCTGAGATTGCCAATAGGGTTGAATGCACCCAATTGCGCTAACGGGATATCCATGCTATCGCCATCAGGCTTACCCAGCTCCTGCAGTAGATATTTTCGGCCTAATCCTTGCGGCACCAGATCAAACATGAAGGCCGGACAAGTTGGTGCCCCGTTTTCTCCGATACCAATTCGTTCACCATAAACTGGCAGCGCTAAAGATACAGGAATCGGGTTTTCACCAAACTGATAGATTGGGAGATAATCGAAAAACGCATGACGCCCTTCCACATGCCTAATTTCAGCTGCGGGAATCCATACGCCGTCTTTGTGAACCTCAATGATGCTTTCCATAATATATGCATTGTAATAGCTAAAATACAATAAGTAAACGTTGTTATTTGTTTATTATAATAGCTACTATAGTAGGGAAGAGTAATTTTTACTTGAACTATATGGGGAACGTATTTTAAATGATTTCCGTTTTCCGCTACGCAACTCCGTAAACAGCATTGCTTATATGTTTAATGAGTTCCATAGTGATTTTAGTGCCGAATTCGGAGTTGCGTAGCGGAAAACGGCATTATTGAAATGAAATTCACTACATTAACGGTAAAATGTACTGATCTTTATTTTTGTAGTGGCCAATACACTCAGAGTATGTTTGTTCCCACCATTTATGAGCCCATGTATTTTCAATATATGGATTATCACTAAAGGTTTCGCCGCGCTCATAAGCTGCTTTCGCTTCAATTTCACAAAGAGCTTTTTTGTCGCCCCATGTACTGGGGCAACCAGCAGCGATAGGTGTAGCTAAATTTGGTTCATTATTCATTGTTAATAATGGTATCTGTATACGCGGTTTGAAATGAATCTCGTGGCGACACAACAGGGCAAATCCAGTGCCATTTTGGAGCCTTGCCGCCAAGCGCCGCATTCCAGCACTGGAGCCTTGCCATTCGCCCTGGCGTCTTACCAAGTTTTTCTTTGTACTCACTTAGAAAAAATGCATATTCGTGTCGCTGATATGCATTCATCCGCATCGCCGAGCGAAATATCAAAACCGAGACCAGTAGACTGGCAAACGATATGGCAAAATTAGTTGTGGTGGTCATATCTGAATCCTATTTTCCGATCTATTTATTGCGGGTTAAATATGAACGGCAAGCAGCTTCTAGGACCGCCGGCGCATTTCTGATAGCACTTGCGGCGTCCACCAGACTTTCGGATAAACCGCTCTGATACTCGCCCCTACCCACCCCATCAAAGGTCATACCTGCGGCCTTGAATAGTTCAATCTCAGGAATGCGTACCATCCATTCACACCCCCCGTTCGCGTACTGGATGACGGAAAGGATTTCGCCGTTTTCATTCTTCGCCTTCCATTCAATGTTGGGATAGCATTTGTTGGCATACCAAGTCAAATCATCTACCATTGCAGTTTCAAACTCACAGGCTAATGCCGCCTCGGCAGCCTCGGTAATTGTGGACGATGAACCATATACTCTGCAATAAAACTCACTCTCTTCGATAACTAACACGGCTTCCCAGCAAAAATAGTTGCTAACCGACCATACGTAAAGAAGGCGGTCTTTAGCTGGATGATGACTTAGTTTTTCATCTCCGGCATGCGAATCGCTAGACCACTTTCCGCCAGGCAATTCTACCGTGCAGCTAATCGTCCCAGGATAAAGCGAATCAGAAAAAATTCCTGGGGTCTCTTTATAATCTGGCAGGGCCTTAATCCAGTCTGGAAACGTGGTTTTCTTAGTCATTATAATTTTCCATATCACCCTAATCTCGCATAAAAATTAATTCTATGTGAACCTGAAGGACTGTTATGAATAGAATCTTCATAGTTGCGATTAATAATAAAAATTACTCCTTTGTAAGCCAACCAAACCTTATCCTCCTGTGGAGTCAAGTTTTCAGTGGTTAATTCACCGCCACATGCTTTAGTTACACTATCCCAGATAACCT
>Ga0208401_100069_pt1 | contig 99803 bp, 74 predicted proteins | sample LakWasM112_LOW13_2_FD_183928 | JGI IMG/M metagenome (GOLD analysis project Ga0208401, IMG submission 183928) | Freshwater sediment methanotrophic microbial communities from Lake Washington under simulated oxygen tension - Sediment Metagenome... | ecosystem: Environmental > Aquatic > Freshwater >...
TGTTAAGCAAAGAACTTGAAATTACGTTAAACAATGCCTTTAAAAATGCGCATGATAAACGGCATGAATTTATCACGGTTGAGCATTTGCTGCTGGCATTGCTCGAAAATGCGTCTGCGCAGCCGATCCTGATAGCGTGCGGTTGCGACATTAAGGCGCTACGCGGCCAGTTGACGCAATTTATCGATGAAACCACATCGCTCATTCCAGTGGGCATCCAGCGGGAAACCCAACCTACTTTGGGATTCCAGCGGGTGCTTCAACGCGCTGTTTTTCATGTACAGGCATCCGACAAAAAGGAAGTTTCCGGCGCCAATTTATTTGTCGCCTTATTCAGCGAGCAGGACTCCCACGCGGTTTACCTGTTAAACAAGCAGGATATTTCAAGACTGGATGTGGTCAATTATCTGGCTCACGGCATTTCAAAAATTGATCCTGAAAACGATTCATCCAATAGCCGGTCACCGGAACCGGGCAATCCTGATGCCGAAGCTTCGGGCAGTCCGCTGGATAAATACACCACCAATCTCAATGAAGAAGCCTTGAAGGGGCGAATCGACCCGTTAATCGGCAGAGACCTGGAGGTTGAGCGCACCATTCAGACGCTTTGCCGTCGCCGCAAAAACAATCCTTTGCTGGTCGGTGAAGCGGGTGTCGGCAAAACGGCTATCGCAGAAGGTTTGGCAAAACGCATTGTTGAAGAGCAAGTACCGGACGTTCTGATGAACAGCGTGATTTATTCGTTGGATTTGGGCGCACTGGTTGCCGGCACCAAATACCGGGGTGACTTTGAAAAACGGCTTAAAGCGCTGTTAACTCAACTCAACAAAGAGCCGGATTCGATCCTGTTTATTGATGAAATACACACCATCATCGGGGCCGGTTCGGCTTCCGGCGGGGTAATGGACGCGTCCAATTTAATCAAACCGGCACTGGCTTCAGGCCAATTGCGCTGCATAGGCTCTACCACCTATCAGGAGTATCGCGGCGTCTTTGAAAAAGACCATGCGCTGGCACGGAGATTCCAAAAAGTTGACGTGGTTGAACCTTCCGTTGAAGACACCATCCTGATTCTAAAAGGGCTTAAGTCACGCTTTGAAGAACATCATGACGTTAAATATTCGTCCGAGGCATTACGCGTGGCGGCGGAATTATCGGATCGCTATATTACCGACCGGCATTTACCCGATAAAGCGATTGATGTTATCGATGAAGCAGGCGCAAAACAGCGCATGACCGCTGAAGCCGATCGCAAACAACTTATCGACGTTGCCGAGATAGAAGACATAGTCTCAAAAATAGCCAGAGTGCCTGCAAAATCGGTATCATCCAATGACATCGACAAGCTGGGCAATCTGGAAAAGAACCTGAAAATGCTGGTTTTTGGTCAAGACGAGGCGATTTCGGCACTGGCATCGGCCATAAAATTATCCCGCGCGGGACTAAGGGATACTCAAAAGACTATCGGTTCATTCCTGTTTGCGGGTCCTACAGGCGTGGGTAAAACCGAAGTAACCCGGCAACTGGCCAAGGTATTAGGCGTAGAACTGATTCGCTTCGACATGTCAGAGTACATGGAGCGGCATACCGTTTCCAGACTGATCGGTGCGCCTCCAGGCTATGTGGGCTTTGATCAGGGCGGTTTATTAACCGAACAGGTAACCAAGCATCCTCATGCCGTATTGCTGCTGGACGAATTAGAAAAAGCCCATCCCGATGTATTTAACCTGTTATTGCAGGTTATGGACCACGGCTCATTGACTGATAATAACGGCCGCAAGGCGGACTTCCGTAACATCATTCTGGTAATGACTACCAATGCTGGAGCGGAAGAAGGCAGCCGCGCCTCTATCGGCTTCACCCACCAGGATCATGCCACCGACAGCATGAAGGTTATCGAAAAAGGCTTTTCGCCTGAATTCCGTAACCGTCTGGACGCCATTATTCAATTTAAACCATTGAATATTTCAATTGTCGGGCACGTGGTTGATAAATTCATCTTTGAATTGGAAGCCTTACTGGCAGACAAGCATGTAACGCTCGCATTGGATCCCGATGCCCGGCTATGGCTCGCCGAAAACGGCTGCGACCCAAAAATGGGAGCCAGGCCGATGGCGCGACTCATCCAAGAGAAAATCAAAAAGCCTCTGGCTAACGACTTACTGTTTGGCGAATTGGCGCACGGTGGACATGTGCGAATTTACGTGAAGGATAATGAACTGAACTTCGCTATAGAAAGCGCTGATTTGATTGTTCCTGAAGCCAATTTTTAATTCGGCAGAGCGCAGCGACCGGCTTTTAATACCGTACTAACTATTCAAGGAACTTGCGTTAATCCTGTTAATACAGGATTAACGCATACGGAATGTGATACGACCTTTGGTTAAATCGTAAGGGGTCATTTCAACTTTAACACTATCGCCGGTAAGAATTCGGATGTAATGCTTACGCATTTTTCCTGAGATATGTGCCGTCACAATATGACCATTTTCCAGTTCGACGCGAAACATAGTATTAGGAAGCGTGTCAATCACCTTCCCTTCCATTTCAATTTGATCTTCTTTTGCCATTTATAATAATCCAGGTAGTTAAAACCGCCAATAATACCATAAGCGGGTTTTTAACAACAGAAGTGTATAAGGTGATAGTCCATTTGTTTTTTATAGATTATCGCTATCTACATGAATGCCGTAGCTGCAAGCCCCAGAATTTGAGCGATAGAGCATGCTACTTTTTAGGCGACGCAGGACTCATTATCAGACATGTATACCGTCAACCAATTTGAGATACTCGCTTTCCGAGAAAATATCCGCATTATTCTCAACCCGGTCCAGATACGTCTTGCCTTCCAGGTGATCAAATTCATGCTGAAAAATTCTCGCCACAAAGCCGCTTAGCTTCCACTCCACCAAGCCGCCCTGCTGATCCGTATAACGAATCATTATGTCCCGATACCTCGGCACTAACGCGCGTATCCCCGGAACACTCAAGCAACCTTCCCAGCTTTTTTCTTGGGTTTCCGACAAGACCTCAAAATCAGGATTAATCATCACCGTCGGCTCCATCAGCGGCGCCGATGGATAACGGGGCGTAGGCCGCGACGCAACAATGATAATCCGTTTTGATTGGCCGATCTGGGGCGCAGCAATACCGACCCCGGCAGTCGTTGCCAGCGTGCTTTGCATGGCTTCGATGATTTGCAAAACATCAGCATCACAGACATCGGCAACGACTTCCGCTTTTTGTCTGAGTATCTTAGCCCCTAGCTGGGCAATTTCGCACACCCTCGTCATTGCAATTCCTGCATAAGCACAGTTTGAGCCTGAGTCGGTTCTTCATTATCGGCTTTTTGCAAGCGTTGATAGCTGCCATCCGACCGCAAGAGCCAAGCCTGAGTGTTATCTTTTAAATACAAATTCAGATCCTGCAAAATCCGGGTTTGCAATTTCTTGTTTTCAACCGGAAAACAAATTTCGACACGCCGAAACATATTGCGATTCATTAAATCGGCGCTGGACGCGTAAACCTCCCTATCGCCGCCATTTTCAAACGCATAAACCCGCGCATGTTCCAGGAACCGCCCGATAATGGATCGCACCTCTATATTTTCAGATACGCCTAAAACGCCGGGTTTTAAGCAACATACGCCGCGAACGATTAACTTGACCTCAACGCCGGCTTGTGACGCGCGATAAAGGGCACGAATGGACTGCTCTTCAACGACAGCATTCACTTGAATAATGATTTTTGCCGGTTTACCGTTTTTGGCGTGCAGTATTTCCCTCTCAATCTTGTCCATTAACCCGCTATGCAAGGTGAACGGCGATTGCAATAATTTATTCAGCTTGGTCACTTTCCCCAAACTGGTCAGCTGGGCAAATACGCGCCGGACGTCCTCGCCCAATTCTTTATCGCAGGAAAACAAGCCGTAATCCGTATAAATCTGCGCCGTTTTGGGGTGATAGTTCCCAGTACCCAAATGCACGTAGTTACGTAATTGCTTACCTTCCCTTCTTAATACCAGACACATTTTGGCATGGGTTTTATAACCCACCACGCCGTAAACCACATGCACGGCGGCTTCTTGTAACTTAGAAGCCAAATCGATATTGGCTTTTTCGTCGAATCGCGCCCTTAACTCAATAACCACAGTCACCACTTTGCCGGCTCTCGCCGCCTTGATTAAGGCGCTGACGATAGGCGAATCGGCTCCGGTCCGATAGAGCGTTTGCTTGATAGCCAGCACCTCGGGGGAAACCGCCGCCTGACGAATAAACTCAACGACCGGCGAAAAGGACTCAAACGGGTGATGCAGCAAAATATCGTGCTTTCTAATCGCAGCAAAAATGTCTTTACTGCGCTCCAACTGTTGCGGCACAGCGGGCTTAAACGGAGGAAATTTAAGGTCGGGCCGTCCAACCAAACCATTAATTTCCTGAATCCTATTAAGATTGACCGGACCATCGACCAAAAACAAACGATCGCGAGTCATTTCAAAACGATCCAGTAAAAACGTGACTGTTTCATCCGGACATTTGGCGTCAATCTCCAGGCGAACTTCATCGCCGTAATTGCGCATCGCCAGCTCACCTTCCACCGCAAGCAACAAATCGTCAATGGCATCGTCATCGACAAAAAAATCGCTATTCCGGGTGACTCTGAATTGATAGCAACCTTTAACATTCATGCCATTGAATAATTGATCGATAAAGGCATGAATAATTGATGATAAAAATACAAAATCCGCCGGTCCGCTGCCCGTTCCCTCGGCAGGCAGTTGAATGATGCGCGGCAAGGCTCTCGGGGCTTGTAAAATCGCCCGGCCGCTATTTCTGCCGAATGCATCTTTCCCGGTCAAGGAAATAATAAAATTTAAACTCTTGTTGAGGATACGCGGAAAAGGGTGCGCGGAATCCAGCCCGACCGGCGTTAAAATCGGCAATAACTCATCGTTAAAATAGGCTTCCAGCCATTTGTGCTGCGCTTCGGTCCACTCCTTACGGCGAATAAAACGGATATTTTCCTCAGCCAATTTCGGAATCAGAATCTCGTTAAGGACTTTATATTGCTCATCAACCAATTGATGGGCATGAATGTTAATCAACTCCAGCTGATCATTAGGCGTCAATCCGTCCGAACCGATAGCTTTTGGGTCGATAGCCGCCATCTGAATAACACTGGCTACGCGCACCTCGAAAAACTCGTCAAGATTGGAACAGGAAATACACAAATAATTAAGCCGCTCAAGCAGCGGCACTTTTTCATCTTTCGCCTGCGCCAGAACCCGCTTGTTGAACTCCAACAGGCTCTGCTCACGATTAATATAAAGTTCCGGTTTGTGAAGATCGATGATCTCTTCTGTTTCGTTTATGTCCATGTTGTGCTCAGATTCAAAATCAGTGGATGTTATGTTTGTACCGACTCATCAACTAAAACCTCTTTTTCCCTGCAAACCGCCGGTATGTACTGCAATAATACGTTCACCGGGCTTGAAGTAGTGTTTTTTGATTAAATCGTAGACGGCGTACATCATTTTGCCGGTATAGACAGGTTCGAGTGAAAGGGTGGTTTTTAATTCAAAGTCTTTAATAAATGCGTTTAATTCGGTATTAACTTTAGCGAAACCGCCAAAATGGTAATCCAAGTTTATCTGCCAGTTATTACGGGATTGTGACAACATGGCATCAACTTCAGCCGTTAAAAAGCCGGCATTCTTTAATGCCGCAAAACCCAGCACTGACACTTGCCCCGGAGCGGCTTCAATAATACCCGCTAAAGTCGCGCCGGTTCCGCAGGGTACGCAAAGCCAATCGTGTGGAATTTCTATTTCGGCAACCAATTCGGCTACGCCTTGCAACGCCAATGCCTGCGCCCCGCCTTCCGGCAGCCAGTATTGCGTGGGCTCCAAGCCGGACAAATATTGCCAGGGATGGTGTGTATGCCGCAAATCAGCCGGGAGCTGATGCGGCGCATGCCAGTATTTATATTGCCTCAGCAGCCTGTAATCGGCTCGGGATACATATCTAAGCTCCATGCCCCACGCTTTCATATCCAGCAAACTCGGCGTCAATTTTTCCGGTTGCTCGCCACGAACAAGCCCGACGGTTTTTAATCCTAACACCTTGCCTGCGTAAGCCAAAGCATGCAAATGATTGGAATAAGCGCCGCCCATACTGACGAGGGTATCCGCGCCTAACGACAAGGCATGATCGAGACTGTATTTAAGCTTTCGCCATTTATTACCGGAAATCACAGGATGCAGCAAATCATCCCGCTTCATCCACAGTTCGACTTGGTATTGCCCAAGCAACGGATCATCAATCTTTGTTAGAATCGACGGATTGAAGGTTTTTTCCAATTTTATGAGTTCGGAGTGCATGTATGTGCGGACGTTATAACTTAATCGCAACCGGGCAGCAGCTTATGGATCATTTCAGGTTACTGAGTTTACCCGTACACAATCCTGACTACAACATTCCGCCAGGACAAAAAATTCTCGCCATAATACAACTGGAAGACGGCAGCAACAGGGCCGTTGATCTGCACTGGGGATTGATTCCATCGTGGTCGAAAGACCGCGCAATGTCCAGTCACTTGATCAATGCCAGGGCGGAAACCCTGACTGAAAAACCGTCGTTTAAAAATGCTTACCGACATCGACGCTGCCTCATTCCCGCTACCGGTTTCTACGAATGGCAGGCTACCGAGACAGGCAAACAGCCTTACCATATACACAAACCGGACAATGCAGTATTCGCTTTTGGAGGTTTATGGGAACACTGGGAACATGACCGGGAAACGGTTTATTCATGCACTATCATTACCACCGCTGCCAACGACAAAATAGCGCCTATTCATGACCGAATGCCGATTATTATTGCACCCGATGATTACCATCGTTGGCTGGACAAGAACACCGCAGCTGTCGAGATAGCGGACTTTTTAGCCGCCGACGCCTACCGCAACATGCAGATTACCGGGATCAGCACACGGATCAACAATCCGCTGCATAATGATGAAAGTTGTTTAAGTTAGGACTTCACTCACCACGAAGACACGAAGGTTTACGTTTTGTCTTCGTGTCTCGGCAACGGCTCCATGCCTCACCTAAAGCGCCTACTGTTGGCGCTCTATCGCCTGCATCCTTGCAATCGTTCGTGGCGATCAAGCCTACTTTTTCTTCTTGGACTTAGACTTAGCAGCCGGCTTTTCGGCAATCGGCTCGGACTTATAGTCCGGCGCTATGCTGATCAATACCGTCAGCAACGCCGCTACATAAGGCACTGCCTGCACAGAAAGAATAGCTATCCACAACCTGCCGCTAAAATTGTCGAAATGTTCCAAAGAAGCCATCATCCCTATCGCCACGCTTAACAGGGTTAACAACAGCAATTCCTGCCGTATGGTGAACAGCCCGACAAATAAGGCGCTGTGTTGCTCAAATTTTGGCGTCCGCATAAACGGTTTACCCGAGGTAAACAGGCCTTGTATTGTACCTTTGGCGACGGTATGGGTTAAGGCCAATCCTGACAACGATGCGCCTAACGATTGCCAAACGGAACAAGGAACACGAGCCTGATACAACCATAAGCCCCGGATAATTTTAAAGCTGAAGATACCTACCGTCGGCAATAAAAAGGCATTGGCCGGAAGCTCGCTATGTATCGGATCGTAAAGAATCACGCCGGTTAGTACCAAACTAGTCATGGTAAACACCAACGCCAAGGCGTCTGAAAACCAAGGCAACCACCCTGCGATAAAATAATACTTCTGAGCCGGCGTCAACTTAGGCTCTTTAGAAGGCAAAAAGCTGCGCCAATGCGCCTTGATAATTTGCATCGCACCGTAAACCCAACGATAGCGTTGAGTCATGTAGCCGGACATGGTATCGGGCATAACCCCGCGTCCAAACGAATCTTTGACGTAAACAGAATCATAGCCCGCTTCATACAAACGCAAGCCTAGTTCGCTATCCTCGCAAATACACCATTCAGACCATTTACCCACTTCCAATAAAGCGGATTTTCTGATCATAGTCATCGTGCCATGCTGGATAATGGCGTTGTATTCGTTCCTTTGCACCATGCCGATATTGAAAAATCCGGCGTATTCCCAATAACAAAAGGACTTAAAAGCGCTTTGGTCGCGGTCCCGGTAATCTTGGGGCGATTGGATAAAAGCGACATTTTCATTGTCGAAGTAAGGCACCATGCAGTTAAGCCAATCGGGCGACAGGATATAATCGCTGTCGATAACAGCGATAATCTCGGCATCGGGAGCCGTTTGCTCAAGAGCATGATTAATCGCGCCGGCTTTAAAACCGGGCCAGTTTTCCAAATGGAAGAATCTGAACTTGGGTCCCAGACGCTCGCAATCGGCTTTCACCGGCTCCCACACCGCAGAATCCTTGGTGTTGTTATCCATCACCAACACTTCCAAGTTAGGATAATCGACCCGGTCCAAAGCCTCCAGCGTCATACGCACCATATCGGGCGGCTCGTTATGGATCGGCAAATGCAAAGATACCTTGGGATATTTAAAATCAGGAGACGGCGTAAGCGGTTGGAAAGTTCTGGCCGTTTTCCGGTGCCAGATGACTTCGGCTATTTCCAAACTTTCGATTAACAAGATAATCGCCGCCATGACCTGCATCAATATCAAAATACCCCAAAATACCATAGTAATATTGGTTTGGTATTGCTGGGCTCCAATCGACACTGACCAGAATATCGTCGATGCCGCAAGATTGGCAATCAAGCCGAAAAACAATAAACCGGGCAATTTCATACTGCTGCGGGTAAATAAAAACAACCCCATCAACACGACGCTGAAAACAGCCGCGCCGGCTGCCCAATGTTCCCAGTTAGGCATGGTAATAACATCGCTGTCCATAGGATATTTTGGCTGCCGATCCGCATTAAAAATACCCCAATAAGCGCCTGCTGAGCCTTCCAAAGACATTTTCCAGGGTTGATCAAACGCCTCTACAATGTAATAAGTGACTTTTTCGGCATCGGCCCGATTGAGGAATTCGCGCAAAAATTTTGCCTGATTGGATACCGACGCCGTCGCATGCTTGAAAGGCTGGCCGTCAGAAGGCCAGCCGACCTCGGTAATAACGATGGGCTTATTGGGATAGGCTTGTTGTACGGCATGATAACGGTCGAAAACATAATCCACTGCATCTTCTGCGGCAATACCTTCCCAGTAAGGCAGGATATGTACCGCGATAAAATCGACTTCAGCCACAAGCTCTGGATGTTTAATCCATATATCCCATGTTTCGGAGGTACTCACCGGCCGCCATGTGTTTCGCTTTACTTCCCGGATATATTCGATCAGCTGTTCCGCGGTCATATCGCCACGAAGTAAAACCTCGTTACCCACCATAACGCGAACGATATTGGGATTATTCTGCTTGCTGACATTAATTAACGTTTCAATTTCTTGCCGATTCTTTTCAAGATTGCCATCAATCCAAGCACCCACTGTCGTATTCAAATTATGCTTGGCGGCCAGCTCAGGAATCTTATCCAGCCCTTTAAGTACGCTGTAGGTACGAACGGCGTGAACCTTATTTGCCAGTAGGCCCAAGTCATGATCAATATCGGCTTCGCTGGGAAAGGTATTGCTTGTTTGCGTATCCTGTTTTCTCATGGGGTCGAAGGTGACGCCCATCGTGGTTTTGGTCCAAGGTTGCAATTGCAAAGGATTGTTAACATAACTCCAAATGCTGAAGTTAATGAAGACGAGTAGAGCGAGTGCAATGACAGTAACTATCTTGGTTTTCATTTAGGTGCTCGGTTATTCCGCTGGACTTAAGAAAAATGATGTTTTGATTGGGGGATTAAAATTTGTACGGCTCGTACTGTAAACTTCTGCTCGCGTCCCTTTACCTGCTGCTATATAAGCAAGACGCTTACATCCAAAAAAATACCGCACAGTATTAACTTCGGTAGCCAAGAAGGACCCTATTTTTTAGAATTAAACAACAAGATGCAGACTTAGCCGATATTTTACACAGGTTCTAAAACCGGTAAGGATTTATTTACCTCTTCAAGGCCGCTGAAAACACTGCCTTATCTCGGCCTTTAAATCCGGCTATTTATTAAAGGCCAATTAGTCGGGACTCTTTTGCCTACATCCATGTAAGCAACCTCGAGCGAATACTTTTTAAGCCTTATTTTTTAATATAAAGATCGGTAATCGAGCCGGTGATCATTTCCGCGGCAAACGCGAAGCTCTCGGATAAAGAAGGATGCGGATGGACAGTCAAACCGATATCTTCCGCATCGGCGCCCATTTCCAAGGCCAATACCGCTTCGGAAATTAACTCGCCCGCATTGGGACCGACCATGCCTGCGCCGAGAATCCTGCCGGTTTCCTTTTCACAGAGTATTTTGGTCAAACCTTCCTTGCGCCCCAGGCTTAATGAGCGTCCACTGGCCGCCCAAGGGAAAACCGCTTTGTCATAGTCGATGCCCTGTTGCTTAGCCTGGTTTTCAGTCAAGCCCATCCAGGTTACTTCAGGGTCGGTATAGGCAACAGCTGGAATGGTTAAGGCATCAAAGCCCGCTTTTAACCCTGCCGCAACTTCGGCGGCAACCTTGCCCTCGTGAGAGGCTTTGTGAGCCAACATCGGGTTTCCGGCTATATCGCCAATGGCAAAGATATGCGAAACGTTGCTGCGTTGCTGCTTATCGACAGCGATAAATCCGGCTTCATCAACGTTAACGCCTGCCAACTCGGCACCGATCAGTTTGCCGTTCGGTCTGCGGCCTACCGCTACCAAGACTGCATCGAATAGAGCCGAATCCGGCGCGCCTTTGCCTTCAAAGGACACTTTCAGACCGTCTTCCCGGGCTTCAATCGAGGTAACCTTCGTTTCCAGCCAGATGTTTTGATATTGCTTTTTAATGCGCCGGTACAAAGGGGTAACCAAGTCGTTATCGCAGCCGGGGATAATCTGATTCATCAGCTCGACCACGCTGATTTCCGATCCCAGCGCATGGTAAACCGTGGCCATTTCCAGACCTATGATGCCGCCGCCGACGATTAACAGCTTTTTGGGAATTTCTTTTAATGCCAGCGCGTCGGTCGAATCCCATAAACGCGGATCGTCGTTCGGAAAAACCGGGATTTTAGTGGGATGCGACCCGGCGGCAATGATCGCTTGGTCGAAATTGACGGTTTTTATGCCGGTTTCGGTTGCTACTTCGACGGTGTTCGATGAGGTAAATTTACCAACACCCTGAATTAAAGTGATTTTGCGCTGTTTTATCAAACCAGCGAGTCCACCGACCAGCGTATTGGTAACGCTTTGTTTCCAGGCGCGAATCTTGTCTAAATCAAAAGTCGGCTTGCCGTAACTGAGGCCGTGCTGTTCGAATTCATCGACTTCGTGAATAATCTGTGCGACATGCAGCAGGGCCTTGGACGGAATGCAGCCGACATTAAGACAGACCCCGCCAAGAGCCGGATAGCGTTCGACCAATACCACTTGCTTGCCTAAATCGGCAGCGCGGAATGCTGCCGTATAACCGCCGGGGCCGCCGCCCAATACCAGAACTTCGGCATGTATCGTAGACTCGTTAATCGCTGGATTAGCATCCATTATTATGCTCCTGATTAAAGTAACAAGCGGCGAATATCGCCCAAATACTGTTTAACGGCAGCCATGAACCGCGCGCCTTCCGCACCGTCGATCACCCTGTGATCGTAAGTCAAATCGAGCGGCAACATCAGACGCGGCACAAACTCCTTGTCATTCCATACCGGTTGCATTTTGGCGCGGGTAACGCCGAGTATGGCCACTTCGGGAGCATTGACGATAGGCGTGAATGCCATGCCGCCGATACCGCCGAGACTGGAAATGGTAAGGCAGCCGCCCTGCATATCGGCAGGCATCAACTTGCCCAGACGGGCTTTGTTGCTTTTTTCGGCCAGTTCGGCGGTTAATTCGTTGATGCCTTTGCGATTTACATCGCGCAGCACCGGCACCACTAACCCATTGGGCGTATCGACCGCGATACCGATATTAAAATACTTCTTCAATATCAGTTTTTCGCCATCGGCAGACAGCGAGGCGTTGAATTGCGGGAATTGTTCCATCGCAGAAACCAAGGCCTTGATGATAAACACCAGACCGGTGATTTTGACCTCATCCTTGGATTTTTCGGCATTCAGAGCAACACGGAACGCCTCCATTTCGGTGATGTCCGCTTCGTCATGATAAGTGACCATCGGCAGGTTCAGCCACACGCGGCTCAGGTTTTGCCCTGTCAGTCGCTTGATTTTGCTCAGTTTCTGTTCTTCTATGTCGCCGAATTGGGAGAAATCGACGCTCGGCATTGCCGGGATTCCGCTGCCGCTTTGGGCTACGCCTTCAGCCATCACCTTCTTGACGAAGTTTTTCACATCGTCTTTTAAGATGCGTCCCTTGCGACCGCCGCCAGCGGTTATTTTGTGAATATCAACGCCCAGCTCGCGGGCGAAAAGCCGGACCGCCGGTGTGGCGTGGGCTGCTACGCTGGAAACACTGCCGCTAGTCACGGTTTCCGGCAATGGTTCAGGCTTAACAACGACCGGCTCACTGACGGGAGCCGCCGGTGCAGGAGCAGAAGCAACTGCTTCCTGTACCGGCTGTTCCGGTTTTGCAACACTATTCTCTTCGGCACTTGCCAATACCGTCGCAATCAACGTCCCTTCAGAGACTTTATCGCCGGGCTTGATAAACAATTCCTGCACCGTTCCCGCCGCGCTGGAGGGTAAATCCATGCTGGCTTTATCGGTTTCAAGCACCGCCAGCGTTTGTTCCAGTTTTATCTGATCGCCCGGTTTAACCAAGACGTCGACCACATCAATATCCGCGACATTACCGACGTCAGGAACCTTAATTTCAATTAGAGCAGCCATTCTTCAATTCCTTCCGTTAAATTAGCCAGGGAGCTGTTACATCAGGGTTTATACCGTATTTGGCAATAGCCACATCCACTTTGGCGGCATCGAATTGCCCCAAGTCTGCCAAGCTCTTTAGCGCTGCAATCGTGACATGATAGCGGTCTACCTCAAAAAACCGGCGCAGATTTTCGCGCGTATCGGAACGGCCGAAACCGTCGGTGCCCAGTACCGTATAAGGAGCGGCAATAAGACCGCGAATCTGTTCGGCAAAAGCGCGGGTGTAATCGCTGGCGGCGATTACCGGGCCTTGCGCATCGGCAAGGCAATGCGTGACATGCGGCTTCTTGGGCGTTTCAGTAGGATGCAGACGATTCCAGCGCTCGCAGAATTGACCGTTTCTGGCCAATTCGGTAAAGCTGGTGCAACTCCATAAATCGGCTTCAACGCCCCAGTCGTTGCGCAGCAATTCGGCAGCCGCCTCGACTTCGCGGAAAATCGTTCCCGAACCCAATAACTGCACGCGCGGCGCTTTCTTTTTAGCGCCTTTCTTGAAACTGTACATGCCTTTGAGTATATCCAGCTCCGCGCCTTTGGGCATCGCAGGATGGGCATAATTTTCGTTCATCACGGTGATGTAATAGAAAACATCTTCCTGCTCGACATACATGCGTCGCAAGCCGTCTTGAATAATCACCGCCAGTTCGTAGGCATAAGTCGGATCGTAGGACACGCAGTTAGGTACGGTGGCCGACATCAAGTGACTATGTCCGTCTTCATGTTGCAGACCTTCGCCGTTCAACGTGGTTCTGCCCGCCGTGCCGCCCATTAAAAAGCCGCGGGTGCGTTGATCGGCAGCCGCCCAAATTAAATCGCCGACCCGTTGGAAACCGAACATCGAGTAGTAGATAAAAAACGGAATCATCGGCACGTTATGGGTTGAATACGAGGTGCCCGCCGCAATCCAGTCGCACAAGCCGCCCGCTTCATTGATGCCTTCCTGCATGACTTGACCGTGCTTGTCTTCCTTGTAGAACATCAGCTGATCGGCATCTTGCGGGGTATACAACTGCCCAACCTGCGACCAGATGCCCAGTTGGCGGAACATGCCTTCCATGCCGAAAGTTCTCGATTCGTCGGGAACGATCGGCACGATGCGTTTGCCGATATTGCTATCTTTAGTCAGAATGTTAAGCAGGCGCACGAAAGCCATGGTGGTGGAAATTTCCCGGCCTTCGCCGCTGGCTTCCAGCAATGGCTTGAAATCGCTCAATACCGGCACATCCAAGGCATAAGATTTGGCCCTTCTGGCCGGCAAATGGCCGCCCAGTTCGCTACGGCGCCTCTTCATGTAGGTCAGTTCTTTCGAACCTTCGGGAAAGCTGAGATAAGGCAGGTTGTTCAGTTCTTCATCAGTCACCGGCAACGCATAACGGCTACGGAAGTTGCTCAACGAACTGGGGCTCATTTTTTTCTGTTGATGAGAGATATTCTGCGCTTCTCCCGATTCGCCCATGCCGTAACCTTTAATGGTTTTAGCCAGAATAACGGTGGGTTGCCCCTGATGATGCACCGCTGCATGGAAAGCGGCAAAAACCTTAACCGAATCATGTCCGCCGCGATTAAGTTCATAGATGTCGCGATCCGACCAATCGGAAACCATCGCTTTCAATTCAGGGGTATTAAAGAAATGTTCGCGGACATAGGCGCCGTCTTTAGCTTTAAAGGTTTGATAATCGCCATCGACACAGGACATCATACGAGCCGCCAATAGCCCGTCTTTATCGCGAGCCAGCAACGCATCCCAGCGCTGCCCCCAAACCAGTTTGATTACATTCCAACCGGCGCCGCGGAACTCGCTTTCCAGTTCCTGAATAATCTTGCCGTTGCCGCGCACCGGCCCGTCGAGACGTTGCAGATTGCAGTTGATCACAAAAATGAGATTATCCAGTTTTTCCCGTCCGGCCATGCCGATCGCGCCCAACGATTCCGGTTCGTCGGTTTCGCCGTCACCGAGAAAACTCCAAACCTTGCGTTCTGACGTATCGGCAAAGCCCCGATCCTGTAAATAGCGCATAAAACGCGCCTGATAAATGGCCATAATCGGCCCAAGACCCATAGAAACGGTGGGAAACTGCCAGAAATCCGACATCAGCCAGGGATGAGGATAGGACGGCAAGCCGTTACCGTTCACTTCCTGGCGAAAGTTATCCATCTGTTCCAGCGTCAATCGTCCCAGCAAAAACGCGCGGGCATAATCACCCGGCGTTAAGTGGCCTTGAGTAAAAATCAGATCGCCGTCATGCTGATCGGAAGCCGCATGCCAGAAATGGTTATAACCTACATCATATAAAGTAGCCGCCGAAGCGAAACTGGCAATGTGCCCGCCGACGTTGGTGTGTTTATTCGCCCTTAGCACCATCATCATCGCATTCCAGCGCACATAAGCGCGAATACGGTGCTCTATATCGATGTCACCGGGAAACTGCGCCTGTTGATCAACGGGAATGGTGTTGATATAGGCGGTATTGGCGCTGAAAGGGATATCGAATCCCGCATGCCGGGTGACCTCAACCAACCGTTCGATCAGGAAGTGTACTCGCTCGCTGCCGTCATGCTCCAACACGGCTTGTAGCGCTTCCATCCACTCCCTGGTTTCTGCAGGATCGATGTCATTCTGTCCGGTGATTTTTGAGATTAAACTATTGGTCATTGATTGATCCTGTTACGGCGGGTATGCATGGAATAAAAATTGTCGGTTGTTTTTTACCAAGAGGGCACAAACGTAGCGTAACCCAGCATTTTACTGAAATAGTGCAAACAAGGCCAGAAATGGTCTGTTGTTGCACATAGTATAAACAATGCAAGGGGAGCAATGCACCCGTTTTAGTCATTTTAATCAAGGCAATCGCGCTTAAAGAACACTTAAGAATAGAATTTAAGGAATAAATAATAACCTTAAATCAAAAATTCAATGTAATTAAGAATTGAAGGGTCGGGTACAATTGCGCTACGCAAACAATTATCAACGGACATGAAAATACTTAAGTCCCTCTGGGCCTATCGCAGCTTTATTTTGGGAAGCGTTAATAGGGAGTTTCAGTTTAAATATAAGAACTCCTTGCTCGGATCTTTCTGGGCTTTAATCAACCCGCTTGCGATGATTGTAGTCTATACCGTCATCTTCTCGCAGTTAATGCGAACCAAGCTACCGGGAGTTGACTCGTCTTTTGCTTATAGCATTTATTTATGCGCTGGTATCTTCACTTGGGGGCTTTTCAGTGAAATCACGGGGCGTGCGCAAAACACTTTTCTCGAAAACGCAAACCTGCTGAAAAAGCTTAACTTTCCCAGACTGTGCTTGCCAGTGATAGTGGTGATCAATGCAATGGTGAACTTTTCCGTTATCTTCGGCCTGTTCACATTGTTTTTACTGATTTCCGGCAACTTTCCCGGACTCACTTATCTGGCGCTTGCGCCTCTATTAGCCATCCTCGTAACCTTAGCCATCGGCCTTGGCATCACGCTTGGAGTACTGAATGTATTCTTCAGGGATGTCGGCCAGTTTTTCGGGATTTTCATGCAATTCTGGTTCTGGCTTACGCCCATTATCTACCCGCCCGGCGTTTTGCCGCCTCCGGTACAGGATCTTATGCGCTTTAACCCAATGGCATCGCTGATTGCAGGTTTTCAGGCCTCGCTAGTAGCGAAACAATGGCCAAACTGGGACAGCCTGACCTACCCGGCAATCCTGGCAGTGCTGTTGTGTATGCTGGGCATGCACTTATTCCGCACACAGGCCGGCGATATGATGGACGAGCTGTAATGGGCACCGTCACAGTTACCAACTTGGGCAAGGCTTTCAAGCAATACCCTAGCCGATGGTCTCGGTTCGCCGAGTGGCTTCTGCCAAGCCATCAGCCCCGTCACACCCTCAAATGGGTGCTGCAAGAGATCAGTTTCGCTGTCCGGCCCGGCGAAGCCGTAGGCATCATCGGGCTCAACGGTGCAGGCAAAAGCACCCTGCTGAAAATGATCACCGGAACAACTCGACCCACCACGGGCCACATCAACATCACCGGTCGGATCGCAGCTCTTTTGGAGCTGGGTATCGGCTTCCATCCCGACTTCACCGGCCGGCAAAACTCAATATTGGCCGGACAGCTATTGGGTTATAGCGCAAATGAGATAGCCCACCTAATGCCGAAAATCGAAGCCTTTGCAGAGATTGACGACTATTTGGACCAACCGGTACGCGTTTACAGCAGCGGCATGCAGATGCGTCTGGCTTTCAGCGTAGCCACAGCCCACCGCCCCGATGTATTGATTGTCGATGAAGCCCTGTCGGTAGGTGACGCCTATTTCCAGCATAAAAGCTTTGAGCGTATCCGCGAGTTTCAAAAACAGGGAACGACGCTGCTCATCGTGAGCCATGACAAACAAGCCATCCAGTCGATTTGCGATCGCGCTATTCTTCTCAACGCGGGGCGCTTGGCCATGCAGGGAACACCCGAGGCGGTAATGGATTACTACAATGCCCTGTTGGCCGAACATCAAGAACAGCAGCTTAGTCAGACCCAACTACCTGAAGGCAAGTTAAAAACCGTTTCAGGAACCGGTGAGGCAACGATCCAGGAAATTTCTATTTCCGATTCGGAAAATAACAATCTAAATGTCGTTTTTGTCGGACAAAAAATCCACATCAATATCCTTGTAAGCGTGAATGAGGATATTGATAGCCTTGTCCTGGGTTGCGGAATCAAGGACCGGCTCGGACAAATGATGTTTGGAACCAATACCTTCCACACCAGCCAAGCCTTGACTGACTTAAAAAAAGGCGAAAACTATATTTTTACGATTGCATGTTCAGCCAACTTAGGCGTTGGGAGCTATTCAATTCATGCTTCTTTGGTGCGCAATCATTCGCACATCGAAAAAAACTATCATTGGATAGATGGCGCTCTGGTTTTTGAAGTATTCAACAAGGACAAGATCGATTTTGTCGGCTGCAACTGGAATGAAATGGTTTTCGATATTAAAACGATAAAAGAATAACTTATGCGTATTCGCAATTTTTTTTCATATTTATTCAGTACAGCAGATACGACAGCATTTACCCCCGCTCAACATATCGATAGTGCATTGCACAAAGAGCCTGAATCAGATCGCGCACTGGTCATTGTTGATATAGGATGCCGGTGGGGATTTGCAGAAAAGTTCATCAGTGACAGCGAATTTTTTCGTGTGTACGGATTTGACCCGGACCTTGAAGAATGCCGTAGCCTGAGCAGACGCTACCAACAGGATGCCGTCTCAATTATTCCTGTTGCCTTGGCCGAAACCGCCGGCAAGAGAACTTTATATATCACCCAAGAACCGGCATGCAGTTCCTTGCTGCCCCCGGACCCGGAACTAACAGAGAATTACCCGGCCTTGCAGTGCGCCCGGCATGTTTCATCTATCGAGGTAGAAACGACAACCTTGGACAACTGGGCTAATGAAAACGATGTGCAAGTAATCGACTATATAAAAATCGACACTCAAGGCACCGAGCTTGAGATACTTAAAGGCGGCATTAATATTTTGAGCAACGTCAGGTGCTTGGAGGTGGAAGTCGAATTCAACCCCATTTATCTCGGCCAAGCGGTTTTTTCAGAGGTCGATATGTTCCTTCGAGACCGGGAATTTGTTCTCTGGAAACTAACCAATCAAGTGCATTATTCCAGAGATGGTTCGCCTGATCAGGCGCTCGGCGAAGATGCCATTTTCTATGATGAGAAACAGCAGGTAAGCCACCCCATGTTCGGAGGTCAACTTTATTGGGCGAATGCGCACTATATAAAGAAAAGTGTATTAGATACTCACCCAACATCCGCATCGCAACAACTAAGGGACATAAGACTGTTTCAAGCGCTTGGCATGCCCGATGTGGTGGCTCATCTGCATGAATCAACTGCCAAGGCAGCCGGTCTATGATCATTTCCTATGCTCAGAATTTCGAAGACGTCATGCTTTTGCGCGCACTCAAGCAGGTCGAGAAAGGGTTTTATATCGATGTCGGAGCAAATGATCCCTCCATCGATTCGGTAACGAAAGCGTTTTACCAGAGAGACTGGAACGGGATCAATATAGAGCCCTTGAGCGTCCATTTTTTAGACCTGCAACAGGAACGCCCGCGCGACATTAATCTACATACTGCGGTTGGCGCATTTATCGGCGAAATCGAAATATGGGAGTGCGATGTTCGCGGTTGGGCTACAGCGGATAAAGCAATAATAGAAAAACACAGCGACATGGGACACATCGGCAGATATTCGCGAGTCCCTATGTCTACTTTAACCGCAATCTGCGAACGGAACGCGCCTCAAGAAATTCATTTTTTAAAAATTGATGTGGAGGGATTTGAGCGCCCGGTGTTGGAAGGCATGAACTTTCAACGGTTTCGTCCGTGGATTGTTGTGGTGGAAGCGATTAGCCCAAACTCCACAGATAAAGTGCATGATCAGTGGGAAAATTTATTAACGGCATCAAGCTATTTTTTCGTCTATGCCGATGGCATCAATCGATTCTATTTGGCGCGTGAACATGAAGATTTAATGGCAGCATTCGAGTATCCGCCCAACTTTCTCGACGGCTTCGTCACGGCTTCGCAAATTGAGGCAGAGGATCGAGCTTACCAAGCTAAAGCCCATACTGCCCATGCCGAAGCCTGTGCCGCTCAAGCCGAAATACGCGCTACCCATGCCGAAACCTGTGCCTCTCAGGCCGAAGCCCGCGCCACCCATGCCGAAACCTGTGCCTCTCAGGCTGATGCTCGCGCCACCCATGCCGAAGCCTGCGCCGCTCAAGCCGAAGCACGCGCTACCCATGCCGAAGCCTGCGCCGCTCAAGCCGAAGCACGCGCTACCCATGCCGAAGCCTGTGCCGATCAAGCCGAAGCCACTGCTACCCAATTAGAACTACGTGTGACCGCTTTGGTTAACAGCACCTCTTGGCGCATCACTGCACCTATGCGCTTAGTGATAGATGTTCTGCGCGGCTTTAGCATCGGCACGTTAAGGTTGCGAACCAGGATATTGGTTCAGCATGCCGCTCTGTATGTTATCGCCCGGCCCAAGCTGAGACGGATTGCCGTTACGGCGCTTGCCCGCATGCCCAGTGTCAAATCGCGCCTGAATCGCATCATGGTTGGCGTCGCCATGCCGCTCGTAACAGTCCCGCCAGTGCATCAAGGCATGGCCCACCTGCCCCCGCGGGTCCGTCACATTTACGCCGACCTGAAAATCGCCATTTCGCAACAACAAAAGGATAACGGCTGATGCGTATCGTGCTGGACCTGCAAAAAGCGCAAATCGACAGCGCTTTGAACAATGTTAACAATCCAACCTTGTTACTTGCTCAGGCTATAGTCATTAACAACCGTCGGCACGAAATCATACTGACTTTGAGCGGTCTTTTCCCCGATACCATAGGGCCTATTCGAGCGGCTTTTGATCATCTGTTGCCGCAAAAGAACATTCGCGTCTGGCACTCCCCTGCCCCATCAGGCGAACCCGAGCCAGAAGACAAATGGCGCAGAGCTGTTGCCGTGTGCATCCGCGAGGCTTTTCTTGCTCATTTGCAGCCGGATGCGGTTTTTATACCAAGCTTCTTTGACGGCTATCAGGATGAATGCGTTACCAGCATCGGTGTTTTCGCGCCGAACTTAAAAACCGTCGTTGCTGTGAATGCCGTGGACATAGTGCCAAAAAACAATACTGATTCGAATCAGGAAATCCATAGGTTGCGCTGTCTTGAACAACTAAAACTCGCAGACTTGCTTTGGCTAATGCCGCCGCTTACCGTAGATCAAGTTTTACAACACCTTGAAATACCTTCCGAACGCATTAAAACAGCCGTGATAGCCGACGATAATGACGCAATTCATCTGCTTAAAATATTCGAGGAACTCGAAAGCGCATCTCGTCAAGCCATTCGATTGCCGTTGAACCGGCGTCCAAAGTTGGCTTACGTTTCCCCGCTTCCACCCGAACGAAGCGGCATTGCCGACTACAGTGCCGAACTGCTCCCCGAACTGGCGCGCTTTTACAATATCGACGTGATCGTTAGCCAATCGGACCTATCAACACCCTGGGTAATCGCTAATTGCGGCGTGCGAACAAGCGATTGGTTTCGCCAAAATGCCCAACTGTACGACCGGGTTGTTTATCACTTTGGCAATTCCAGCTACCACCAACACATGTTCGACCTGCTGGCCCTCGCGCCGGGCACCGTCGTCTTGCATGACTTCTATCTTGGCGACATACACAATTATCTTGAGGCGTATGCAATTTCCCCTTACGCCTTTACCAGAGCGCTATACAAGTCTCATGGTTACGGTGCGCTGGCCGAACGCTTTCAGGCCAATCAAATTGCCGAGGTAGTGGGGAAATATCCCGTCAATCTGGAAGTAATTCAGCTGGCGCGAGGCGTGATTGTTCACTCCCAATATTCGCGATCCCTGGCGGATGAGTGGTACGGACGACAATTTTCAAATAACTGGAAAGTCATTCCACTGTTGCGCAAGCCGAATGCAGAAACAACAAGAGATCAGACCAGGACCCTATTGGGTTTGAAACCTGACGATTTCATTATTTGCAGTTTCGGCCTATTGGGCGCTACCAAGCTCAACCATCGTTTACTGGAAGCATGGATAAACTCCCGCTTGGCATCGGATACTCATTGTTTTTTGATGTTTGTCGGCGAAGAACACAGTGGAGAGTATGGAGCGCAACTCAGGCGAACCATTCAAACCAGCGGCCTTGGTAAACGTATCAAAATTACAGGCTGGGTGGATATGCCGACCTTTAGAAATTATCTGGCAGCCGCCGACATCGCCGTTCAACTTCGTGCGAATTCGCGCGGTGAGACATCCGCTGCCGCGCTGGACTGCATGAATTACGCCCTACCCACCCTTGTTAATGCCCACGGCTCTTTCGCGGAGCTGCCTTTTGACGCAGTTTGGATGCTGCCCGACACGTTCGATGACAGCCAGCTTATAGAAGCGATGGAGACCCTCTGGCAGAATGAAGAAAAACGATCTGCCTTGGGCATACGCGCCAAACAAGCCATACTGAACCGCCATGCCCCTGACGTCTGTGCCGAGCAATATGCTCACGCCATTGAACAAGGGTACGCCACCGCGCAGAACGGCACAGTCGGCTTAATCAATGCTATTGCCCAACTTGAGGCGCATCACCCTACCGACATTGAATGCTTGGCTCTCGCACAATCAATTTCTCAAGCAACGCCCATTGAAACAATCACGCGGCAACTGCTGATCGATGTTTCCGCGACCTGTAGAAACGACTTGAAGACCGGTATTCAGCGAGTTGTCAGGGCGATAGTCTCGGAATTTGTGCAAACGCCTCCTTCAGGTTATCGCGTTGAACCGGTCTATCTTACGAATGAAGGCGGAGTCTGGCATTACCGTTATGCACGCAACTGGACCTCGGGCACTTTAGGGGCTCCAGTGGATTGGATGGCCGATGAACCTGTCGAGTGCTTGGCTGGCGATGTTATGCTGATTGCCGATTTTACTTCGATGTTTGCAGTCGAAGCGGAGCGAACGGGGGTGTTCGAAACGTTAAAAAACGATGGCGTCAAAATCCATTTTTTTGTCTACGATCTTTTACCGATTCGAATGCCTGAATTCTTCCCGCCGGGACAATTCGGTTTTTTAGAATGGCTAAATGCCCTTACTAAGATTGCCGATGGAGCCGTGTGTATTTCTCATGCGGTTGCGGAAGATCTGAAATCGTGGATGGAAGCGGCCTGCCCGCAACGCGCAAGCCCGATGCGCATCGACTGGTTTCACCTTGGCGCCGATATTGAAAACTCCATTCCGACTACAGGCTTTCCTAATAATGCTGAAAAAGCATTATCAAAAATCAATGCAGCTCACAGCTTTTTAATGGTCGGAACTATTGAGCCGCGCAAAGGTTATCTGCAAACGCTCCAGGCGTTTACATTATTATGGCGGCAAGGCCATGACCTTAACCTCGTTATTGTCGGCAAAGAAGGATGGAATGGCCTGCCGGACGACTTACGGCGCACTATTCCGGAAATGGTAAGCCAATTGCGTAATCATCCGGAACTTGGCAAACGGCTGTTATGGCTGGAAGGGATAAGTGACGAATATCTTGAAAAAATCTATGCGGCAAGCACCTGCTTGATCGCGGCCTCGGAAGGCGAAGGTTTCGGCCTTCCGTTAATTGAAGCCGCGCAACACAAACTCCCTATCATCGTGCGCGATATTCCGGTATTCAGAGAGGTGGCGGGGCCGCATGCGCATTATTTCGTCGGCCTGGAACCATCGCAATTAGCAAAAGCAGTTACTACCTGGCTTGATCTGAAAGAAATCAATAAAACGCCGGTATCTCATGAATTGCAATGGCTCACTTGGAAACAGAGCGCTGCAAGCTTGGTTGAAAAATTAGGATTAACTCAATAATTACTATAAAGAACGGGATGAAAACATCAATTATCACCGGCATTACCGGCCAAGACGGAGCTTATTTATCGCTACTGTTGCTGGAAAAAGGATATAAAGTTTATGGCACCTATCGTCGCGTTACGGCTGACAACTGCTGGCGTCTTGAAGAGTTGGGCATCAGGAACCATCCCAACTTGCATCTGATTGAACACGATCTGGCTAATCTCGATGCCAATATTGCATTAGTGCAAAAAATGCAGCCTAGCGAAATTTATAACTTAGCTTCGCAGAGTTCTGTTGCCATGAGCTTTGAACATCCCCATGCCACGGTTCGGCGGGTCGGTGTTGGGGCGCTAAACTTGTTAGAGGCGATCCGCCTGGTTAACCCTAAGATTCGTTTTTTCCAAGCCAGCACCTCGGAAATGTTTGGCAAGGCGTCGTCTATTCCTCAAACGGAAGATACCTCATTTTATCCATGTAGCCCCTATGCTGTAGCCAAACTGAATGCACACTGGACAACAGTCAATTACCGAGAGAGCTACAACATCTTTGCCGGCAGCGGAATTTTATTCAACCACGAAAGCCCATTACGCGGCCGCGAGTTTGTAACGCGCAAAATTACCGATAGCGTAGCCAAGATCAGTCTGGGGAAGCTGGATATTTTGGAACTGGGAAACCTGGACGTTATGCGCGACTGGGGATTTGCCAAAGACTATGTTGACGGCATGTGGCGCATGCTACAGGCTGACGAGCCGGATACTTTTGTACTGGCAACCAACCGTGCCGAATCCGTGCGTAACTTTGTCCGCATAGCGTTTAAGGAAGTAGGAATCTCGGTCGAATTCAAAGGATCGGCAGAGAATGAGACGGCGGTGGTAGCGTTTCTATCCGATGAACATCCTCAAGCAAGGGTTGCGTTTAAAGCAGGTCAAACGGTAATGCGCGTCAACCCTAAATTTTATCGCCCGATCGATGTTGGGTTGATGATTGGCGATTCCGCTAAAGCCAAGGTCAAACTGGGCTGGGAACCCACTAATACATTAGAACAGCTTTGCCAAATGATGGTGAAAGCCGACTTACGGCGTAACCGGCAAAACGCCTCATTTTGAAATCCTTATCGCCTGGGCTGCGGAACGCCGATCCGCTCATGAAAAAAATATCTTGGACGGGAGGACGAATCCATGCGCGTAGCCTTTAACGCGACAGCCCTTCTTAGCCCGCTCACAGGTATTGGACAATACAGCTTTCATCTTGCAAAGGGACTGCTGGAACAAGAAGAACTCGCTATCGATTTTTTTTACGGCGCTTTTTGGGATACGCGCCTGCATCCCACCCCATCCAGCAAATTAGCGGCGGCGCTGCCCTGGCTACGGCGTCATTTGCCTTACTCCTACGAGCTCAGGCGCCAACTTCAGAATTATCGCTTCGGCCGGCATCCCAGTCGCCAACAGTTCGATCTATACCATGAGCCTAATATCTTACCGCTCCGGTTTGATGGACCCACCGTGATTACTGTTCACGACTTGTCATGGATACGGCATCCAAAAACGCATCCGGCCGAGCGTGTAAAAGCAATGAACCGCTATTTTGAAAGCGGCTTAAAGCAGGCAAACGCCATTATTACCGACTCGGTTTTCGTCAAGCAGGAATTGATTGAACTATTTGGCGTTTCGCCCAAACTTATATCGCCTATACCGCTAGGGGTGGAGCCGATGTTTATTCCGCTGTCATCGGCTCAAACCAACGCAGTGCTTAAAAAATATCATTTGACGCACGGCCGGTATTTTTTGGCCGTCGGAACACTGGAGCCGCGCAAAAATCTTTCAGTGGCGCTGAAAGCCTATCAACAACTGCCTGCAAAGATCCGTCAGGCTCATCCCCTGCTTTTAATCGGCATGAAAGGTTGGCATACCTCTGCGCTGGAACAACAAATTGCACCGCTAATACAGGCAGGCGAAGTGCGGCAACTGGGCTATGTACCTCGCGCTGAATTGGCCATGTTGATGGCGGGAGCTACGGCATTGATCTACCCATCAATTTACGAAGGCTTCGGCCTGCCGCCGCTCGAAACTATGGCATGCGGCGTGCCGGTTATATGCGCCAACTCATCGTCCTTACCGGAGGTGGTAGGCGATGCGGGGATATTGATCGATCCGCACAACGACAGTGACCTTTCCCAAGTTTTGATACGCATGATTGAAGATAAGTGTTTAAGGGAAGACATCGCGCATAAGGCAAGAAAGCGAGCAATGGAGTTTACTTGGTCAAGCTGCGCGAACAGGACGCTGGCTGTTTATCGATCAATCGCCACTTGATAGCCATTGGCGGGAATAGAATGAAGGTACTGCATTTTTACAGGACATCTTTCCCTGATACGATGGGCGGCGTCGAACAAGTTATTAACCAGATCGCTCGGGGAACCCGCGTGCTGGGCATAAAAAGCGAGGTGTTATCGCTGACGCCGGACCGTGTACCGCGTACTATCGAAATAGACGGCTACTTGGCGCACCGCGCAAGACGTAACTTACAGATTGCCTCAACGGACTTTTCTACCTCCGTATTTTTGCGTTTTTCAGAGCTGGCCGAAAAAGCGGATGTCATTCACTACCACTATCCCTGGCCATTTATGGATGTGGTGCATTTTGCGGTCGGCGTGAAAAAGCCAACAGTGGTCACCTATCACTCCGACATCATTCGCCAAAAACATCTGCTAAAGCTTTATCGCCCGCTGCAACAGCGGTTTCTGGCAAGCATGGATAGAATTGTGGCGACATCGCCAAACTATTTGTCGACCAGCCGGATACTCGAAAAATTCTCGGGCAAGGTCGACGTGATTCCGATAGGCCTGGATAAAGCAACCTATCCTGAGCCTACGCCGGATAGGTTGAAATATTGGCGCGACAATCTCGGCCCGAAGTTCTTTCTGTTTGTCGGTGTTCTGCGATACTACAAGGGGCTGCATATTTTGTTGGAAGCGGCTCAAGGAACCGACTACCCGGTAGTGATTGTCGGTGCCGGACCAATCGAGCAGGAATTGAAAACGCAGGCAGCGCAGCTAGGCTTACGAAACATTCACTTCTTAGGGCATCTGCCCGATCGGGAAAAGGTCGCGCTTTTAACATTGTGTTACGGAGTCGTTTTCCCGTCGCATCTTCGCTCCGAGGCCTTCGGCATTTCTCTGTTGGAGGGCGCGATGTACGGCAAACCGATGATCTCCAGTGAAATCGGCACCGGCACGACCTTTATTAACATCGGGAATGATACCGGCTTGGTCGTACCGCCCAGCGATCCTGACGCACTCAGGCATGCGCTGCGTTACCTGTGGGAGCATCCCGAGGAAGCCGCGACGATGGGAGAACGCGCAGAGAAGAGATATTGGCAGCACTTCACGGCTGAGCAGATGGTGGAATCATACGTAGACCTGTATGGCGACTTGGTAAGGCAGTATCGCGATAGAAGTCGTTGAGATAATACCAACTGATCAAGCTTGGTCAAAGTAGGATAAATGTGTCTGTTTAATTTTTGGGGCGCGCAATTTAAATAACTGATGTTACGCATGTACCTAATAAAAAAGCGTAGTCCACGAAAGGCACGAAAAGCACGAAAAAAAACCGGGTATAGGAACAATGAGTAAAAGCCCATCGTCAAGATTGGAAAGATGCATGCCGTAAACCGGGAAACATACGGCGCTCTATTTTTTCGTGTCTTTCGTGCTTTTCGTGGACAATTGCGTAACATCAGTTAAATAATGACAGGGCACATATGGCTACCTACGACGCAATCAAAAATTTTTTAAAACGAGTGTCACGCACAATTCCAACTCAAGATAAAGCCGCAAGCTCTCAATCTGTGCCGCTAAATCCGATGCATAAACGCTTTCTGACCGATAACCCGGTTGCATACAAAAACGCAATCAATGCCGCAGAATCTTATGTCTCAAAGCTTGAGGACGGCGAAATCGGCTGGCTCCATTCCAAACCCTTTGACCCCACGCCCGGCAATCCGCAATACTTTCGGTTGATGTTTGACCTGCTCAATATCTTGCAAACTATGGATATGCCTGTTCATGCAAGAATATTGGAAATCGGCAGCGGACCGGGTTGGGTCACCGAAATTTTATTAATGATGGGCTTTTCAGTCGATGCCATTGAGCCTTCAACCGATTTAATCTCAGTCGCACAAGAACGTTGCGCTGCATTAAAAACGCACTATCGCCGCCCTGCACCGCCCAAAGTGCGATTTCATCAAAGCACTCTTGAAGAGATCGAATTTGACGATCAGTGCTTTGATGGGATTCTCTTTTTCGATGTGTTGCATCATGTGGTGGATGAAGAAATTGCTTTAGAAAAAAGTTTCCGTTTCCTGAAGCCCGGCGGATGTTTGGGCATCGTCGAAGGCGCATGGCATCCTGACTTTAAAGCGCTAGAACGGGCACTAATCGCTGAAATGGCGAAGTTCGGCACGCTTGAAAACCCGTTCTCAGCGGAATATATCGATTATTTACTCGATAAATCGGGCTTTGTTGAGATTGAGCGATATGTCGGGGTAAATGGCTTTTTTTCCAAAAACAAACTCTCGCAACCGCTTCAGAATTTCAGCGCAAGTCCTTTGGCTGGCTCGAATAATATTACCGCCCGCAAACCCGATAATAACGGCCATCTCTATCCAAGCTGCACCGATTTTAGTTTTAAAACCGACGCCCAAATAAAAATTGTTTCCGGCGGCATTAATATTGCGACGCGCACTGCGTGTTTAGTAATAGATTTCAAAAACACCGGAGAAACGCTGCTCGATAACAAAACCGCACAAACCGGCCATATTACCTTGGCGCTTAGACAGGGTGCGCCGGGAACAAAATCGTTTTTGGAAGCCCAAGAAAGGCATGTATTGTCCGAAACATTGATTCCCGGCGCTACGGTCAAAGTGGAACTTGAATATACCCTGCCCCTCTATGCTTCGTTAGAAAACTGGGAGCTGGATGCAGTATCGGAAGGTGTTTTTTGGTTCTCCGGCCGGGGCATCAAATCTTGTCCAATACATTGCCTATAGCAGGCCATTGAAAATGATTTTAAGTGACGAAAGGATCCAAAATCCTCCTGCCGCTCGTATTAAATTTTTTTTAGTACCCTCATCGGCTTTACAGGTGCAAAAATTCCCTTTCTGCAAACGCTAGTGCCATTTATTTAAATTCGATCCTTTTTATCGATATGCCCAATTGACGGGCATCTTGGCTCAGACCCAGTTGTTTAGGCGAAATCGCGTCCGGCAAAATGAAATTAACTTGCACTTCCTTCCCGAGGTTTTTCGGCAACGCCAGGGAAATTAAATGCATGGGATGGCCGACGTCAAAACGATATTCGACAGCAGGCGCTCCCTCAACGCCAACCAAAACTCTTTGTACTGCTACGTGATCGAGGAAACCCCAGCTGTCGATTTGTAGCTCGGTCGGAGCCTTTCCGCTGATGATAGGGACAGGACAACTTAGGCTGGCGGCGCTGCGGTCGGTCCAGGTGCCGAAGTTTTCCGGGCTGCTTAAGCCGACTGTCCGGCAGATGCCAAGACCATCTTTGCTTGAGAAGCCGATAACACGGGGACTTCCGTACCATTTTGCAAGGCATGCGCCGTCGAGCATAACCAGCGATTGTACCGGCGCGGCACGACGGCATGCGGGATCTTGATCGAGGTTAGAATATTCCGAGGTAACAATAGTACCGATGCGGTTCCAATCATTAATCCACCAGCCCGGCAAAGCAAAATTCGGGACAACATCTTGCGCCCGCGGCGCCTTAAGCACCCCAATCGACATCATATAGGCAACTTGTGAAGGAAGACCGTCAATGCCATACACATAATCGGATTTCCCTGGCGTGCTTGGGATTGAAAGATCGCGACGCAATAACAGTTGATGCTCAAGTGCGACCAAGTCTGAGGTATCCAGGCTCGCTGCCACCGGCGTCACACAAAGGAAGGCGGAAACTATTAGCAGCGGCGCCAACAAATAAGCCGATGCCGTATAAAAGTTTCCGGACCGGGCAATGATAAAACCAAACTTAAACTTAGCCAGGGATATAAACATCGAGAGCTCGATAAGCAAGGCGGTATTAAGAGCAAATAGGTATTTTTTCACCGCATACTCAGAACCGTGTCCCAGTCGAAGAGCAATTATTTGCAGTAGACATAGCCCGGAAACAGACAAGCCATAGACTCCGATGTATTTCAAGGCAATTAACTGACGCGAGCGTTTGCCTTGGCCGAGCAAAAACCAGAATCGCAGGATGATAATTGAGCTTACGACGTGGAGAGCACAATAGACCGAAATCGCTCGCATACTCTGAATATAATGAATAAAAATGTCGCCATTGTTCTTACTCAAACTGCGCATTGTCGAGATCGAAGGATGCAGTGCAAGCGCTGCTATAGCGGCGAGTACTAAAAAGACCGTAAAGCTACCGGCGCGCACGCTGAATTTGCCCGGAATCGCTTGTCGATACAGGTCGATTGCGGCCAGAGCAATGAAAAAAAACAATAACTCCAGCGCCGGCAGCAGATGAATTCCCGTGGCTATATAAACTGCGACAGCCAAAAAGATGTGTCTCAGTTCAGGCCTGATGCCTCTACGATCGAAGTAAAGCATGAGCGCAACAATAAAAATAACAAAAGCTTGTGCGACCAACTGTGCGTAGAAAAAATTCTCACTTACTTCATCGGCATGCAACTCAATGTGAAAATAACGATGATTCGCCCACAGGATAGCTGATAAGAAAAAGGCGGCGATAAGGTGCGTATTCTTTGGCAGACTGAGCACAATATAAACCAGACTCGACCAGATCAGAATGATGGACAGCAGCGTTATCACCTGCATTCCGAGCAGCGCCGAACCGAATAAGCGCCCAACGACAGCAGCCAACACATGGCTGGTGCGAGGATAATAATTCATTTCGCCCAGGCTAGGATCGCCCAAATACGGTATGTTCCAAAACTCAGTCAAACGAGCTACCAGCGCATAATGATGGGCAAGATCGACGCCGCCGCCCCAGATCGAATCAATCGACCGAGTCAATAAAAAGGCAATAGTCAAAAAAAACAGCAGAATATGCAGCGTGGTTGAGGTTTGTATGACAGTGGGCGGATTTTGGCTCATCGAATTATTGCTTTTAAGAAAGGATGTGGGCGGCATGCTGACTGCGTAAATTTTACTCAGGACTATGCTGGGCCATCAGCGCGGCAACCGTTTGACCCTCGCGAATCGCGTAGTTGGTGCCGCGATCTTCCGGATAAATTTGCGCCATCGTGCTAATCCAGACATTACTGTAAGGCGTAATACGGCTTGGCACATAGGTTGAGTAGCCGCGCTCGGTGACGGGTTGGGCGAATTCGGCGCGCCAAATGCGAAAGTCCAGTATCCAGGAACGGTCGAGATCCGGAAACATGCGTTGCAAATGGCTTATACAGAAATCGAGATAGTTTTCGTCGCCGCAACCCCAAAGCGGGTCTTCTTTAGCCAAATAGCGCGAAAGATAGACGATATGCTTGCCGCCGTAATTTTCCGGTGAATCGAAATTGGTATGTTCGATAACCCCTACAAATGGAAAGCCGGGATCGTTCACGTTGAGCCAGTATGTGTCCGACAGGCTGCGGTCAAGCTCCAGCACCAGACAGACATTGGCGAGATACTTGACACGGCGCAAACCGGCCAGCCAATCTGCGTCCGCGACATTATCAAAGAGGTCTGCAATAATCGAAAACGCCGGCGTAAACAGATATTGCCGCCCTATTACATCGCCGTCGCCGGTGTGCAACCCAGTGACCTGATCATTAGCAACGACCGCGCCGGTCACCGGAGCGGCATAGCGGACTTCGCCTCCGAGCCGGATGATTTCGCTAGCCATTGCCTGCGCCAGCCGCCCGAATCCCCCCTTGAAATACGCGAGTTGCTCGCCGCCTTTGCTATCGCGTGTACTCCCCCTCAAAACCAGTTTCTTCCACATCCACACAGCGTTGACCGCATCGGAAAAAACCGAGAACTTGCTTTCGAGCAGAGGCTTCCAAACTACGCGAAACACATTTTCGCCGCACAGAGGTTCCAGCCATTCGCGGATCGACAGATGCTCGATTGCTTTCCAGTCTTTGACTTGGCGTACTCGTAACACCAAAAGGCCCAAGCGAACCCGATCGACCAACGACAGTGGCTTGAAGCGCAACAAATCCATCGGGGTCGAAAGACGCCAATGGCGGCCATTGAAGTACATGCCGGTTTTTGACTGCATCGTAATAATCTCGCTTTCCATTCCCAGCGCTTTAGCGAGTTTGGGAACGTATTCGTCGTTATCGAACCAATGGTGATAAAACTTTTCTATAGTCACGCCATCTTTAAACTCAAAAGTGCCGGCTAGCCCGCCAGGGGCGGTATCGCCCTCCATGACCAGGACCCGCTTTCCGGCCCGCGCCAATTCCAAAGCTGCCGTCAAACCGGTGAATCCGGCGCCAATTATGACCGTATCGTATTGTTTACTCATATAGTTCAGGATAATTAGCCGCTGGGAGCGGCGTTGAAGGTAATGCGGCGATTCAAGAAAAACTGCAACACCACGACCATCGGCAAGGTAATCAGTTTGGCAATGCGCGCGTCTAAATTGATAACCTCTACCAGCCACCAGAGCAGCAGGGCCGAAGCCGCAAATCCGACACTGGCGACGGTGAGAAATAGGGCTAAGCGTTGTAAAACCCGGTCGCGCATGCCAAAGGTGAAGATGCGGTTTAAGGAAAAACTTACCAGCGTACCGGCTAAATATCCGAGACTGTTAGCGCCTTGATACCAAATCCCGCTCATTACCGACAAATAAAACACGATGTAATCAGTGGAAACGCCCATGCCCCCGCACAGGCAATATAAGAAAAACTGCATCAATCTTCCTTGTGTAAAGAAACGTCTTCAGCCCTGCTCAAGCCGGTTGTCTCGCCGATCAAATATTGCGGGCGCGAGTTGAGCGTCAACAAAACGCGGCCCATGTATTCCCCCAGCATACCTAGCGCCAGTAATTGCACTCCGCCCACGATCAGTATCGCGACCATCAGCGATGACCAGCCGTCAGGCATCCGGTCGAGGGTAAATTTCTGGATGATGAATATTACCGCAAGCAGGAACCCCAGACCGGAGAAACAGAGGCCTAGGAAAGATGTGACGCGTAGCGGAACAATAGAAAAGCCAGTCGCCATCTTCAGCCAGAGCGAGAATGATTTCTTGAAGCCGTAGGCCGAGTCGCCCAAATACCGATCGTAATGATCAACCTCAACTGTGCCGATATCCCGAGTGACCGAGAGAATCAATCCGTCGACATACACATACGGACCTTGATAGCGCAAAATATCATTGCAGATCGTTGCCTTCATCGCGCGAAACGGTGATAGGTAGAGGCCCTTCGGCTTTTGTATCAGGTAGCCGGCGAGTATGCCGTTAAGACGGCTGCCGGCGATTTTCCAGCTCGCGTGTTTGCGCTGCTTGAAATGCGCAAAAACTACATCCCGCCCGCGTGCAAGCTCATCAAGCAACGCCGGAATATCAGATGGGGAGTGTTGCAGATCGTCGTCCATAGTAATGACGATCTTACCCCGCGCCTGTGCGAAACCGGCCATCAGTGCGTTATGCTGCCCCACATTCATGCGCAGCAAAATCCCACGAACCCAGGAGTATTGGGCCGACAACGCTAGAATCGTCTCCCAACTCTTGTCTGGAGAACAATCGCACACGAAGATAACTTCGTAGTTCGCGCGCAAATGCCCGATCCGATCCAGTACTGCTTTCAACCTGGCGGTCAGTTCCGGTAATACTTTCTCGCTGCCGTAGACCGGGATAACTACGGACAAGCCGAGACGTGGAGGGTTATGCATAGTACTTCCAGATAAGGTTCTTTATGTATTGATCATCAAATGCGATCCCTGCCTTGGCGGCGGCAGCCACCGCCAGGCGGGAGTCGATCATGTATTCTCCGCCCGCCGCCACAATATCATAGTTGGCTTTTTTATCGAGCATGAGCTCGAATATGTTGACAAGCTCGAGCGCGGACACTGAAAACGGGCAAGCTATATTCGTGATGACGTTATCAACTTGGTGCGTTCTGACAAGATGAGTAATGATGCTAACGACATCGCAGACATCGACCAGGTTACGCTTGGCATTCAGCCAAAGCTGAAAAGAGGCGCCGGTGCTGATTTGGCGATACAGATAATTGGTCAGGGTATGCGGATTTGAGCTATGACCGACAATTTGCGGTAGCCGGAAAATGGCCGCCTGATGCGCTGTTTCAAGCACCAACCGCTCCATTTCAATCTTATGGCGCACATAGGGCGATGCCGCCAGTTCCGGGTCGTACACCGCGCAGGTGCTGAAATAAAGGATGAATTTTTGCGCAGCTATGGCGATTTTTAACATATCCCTTTCGCGCGTAAATTGTTCTGCCCGGGTTTCCCCGGAATGGGACACTCCCGATGCAAACACGATCACCTGGGGATCGTCCGCGAAGCAAGCAGAAAATGCCTGGGCCATGAGTCCATTTCCAATTATCATTTGCGTGATTAGCTATCGCCATTGCTAATAGCTCAGACGCTTAACTACCGTAACTCCTCAACCGTTAAGTCATAACAGAAATTATTATCGCATATTGCTAAAATCAAATAACGCGTTGAGGTATCGTATCCATTCAATGTTAAGGTATTCTCCTTCTCATGACGATAATTCAAGCTCCACTGCCCCGTCATTTTGACGCTGAAACCGGGATAAGCGATGGGTTTCGCCGAACAGATGCCGGCTTTGCGGTATGTCAATTTATTGATAGATAACGCTAAGGCTATTCAAAAACGTAGAAGCAATTTTCTTACTCATAAATATTAACTTTACAGGAAAAACATGGATCTAATATTAACGCTTAAAACTATCATTCTAGGCATTGTTGAGGGCCTGACCGAATTTTTGCCGGTTTCCAGTACCGGACACTTAATTCTGGTTGGCGACTTACTGAGTTTTAATGACGACAAAGGCAAGTTATTTGAAATTGTCATTCAGGTCGGCGCCATCCTGGCGGTGTGCTGGGAATACCGCGCCAAAATCGCGGCCGTTATCATCGGCCTGCCCAGCCAAAAATCGGCGCAGAAATTCACCTTTAACTTGATGATTGCCTTCATGCCATTGGCGACGCTGGGCTTGCTGTTCGGCAAATACATCAAAGCCGTGTTATTCAAGCCTATTCCCGTGGCACTGGCATTTATCGTCGGCGCTTTGGTCATTATCTGTGCGGAAAAGCGGGAACATAAAATCCGCATTCTTGAGGTCGAAGATTTAAGCCCGCTGGATGCGTTAAAGCTCGGTATCGCTCAGGCTTTCGCGTTGATTCCGGGCACGTCGCGTTCCGGCGCAACCATCATCGGCGGCTTGTTATTCGGGCTTTCGCGCAAAGCCGCAACCGAATTCTCGTTTTTTCTGGCGATTCCTACACTGATTGTCGCCAGTCTTTACGATTTGTATAAGCATCGCGATTTATTAGATTTGGCAACCGACGCCCCCTATTTCGCCGCCGGACTGGTCGCCGCATTCCTCAGCGCGCTATTAGCCATCAAGGCCTTATTGCGTTACATCAGTCATCATGATTTCATTATTTTCGCCTGGTACCGCATCGTCTTCGGCTTACTTGTTATTGCCACGTCATACAGCGGCCTGGTGCGATGGACTGTCGATTAATATCGGTTATTCAAATAAAGGCAGCCTTCCGGCCGCATTTACGGCCAACGCAATCGATTCATTACTGCGGCGGAACGCCATTCCTTGATTCATTCAACAACGCCATGATCAATCCAGCGTCGCTGAAACTCATCGACAGGCAGCGGAGGCGAGAGATAATATCCCTGAATCTCATCGCAACCGTAAGACTGTAACAGCATCAGCTGGGACTTCGTTTCTACGCCTTCGGCGACAATTTTCATATCCAAAACCTGCCCCAAAGATACGATAGTCTTGATAAATGCCGCCTCGCTCGAGGCGGGGTCATCGATATAGGCCTGAACGAACGATTTGTCTATTTTAAGCGTCTGGATAGGCAATTTTTGCAAATAGGATAATGATGAATAGCCGGTGCCGAAATCGTCCATGGCGATGTGAATGCCGCGCTGCCGGATTTGGTGCAATCGTTCGGTCGCTTTTACAATGTCGAGCATGATCAGGCCTTCAGTCACTTCCAACTCAATCCATTCCGGATTCGTACCGGTTTCGACCAGAATGCTGTCAAGGACGGCAATAAAATCATCGGCCAGAAGTTGCAGGGGCGATAAATTAATAGCGAGTCGAAAACCTGTCAGTTGATTGGCCCATACCTTGGCCTGCAAACAGGCTGTCTTCAATATCCATTTTCCGAGCGGAATAATTAAAGCCGTTTCCTCGACGATAGCGATGAAGCGGTCCGGCGGTATAATGCCGAAGCCGGGACGTCTCCAGCGGATCAGCGCTTCGGCTCCGGTTATTCGGCTTAAATGGCTATCGGCTTTAGGCTGGTAATAAAGCTGAAATTCTTCCTGTTCTATGGCCAATCGCAATGCGTTTTCCAGTAATAGCCGCTGATGCGCGGCCTCATTCATGCCCGCTTCATAATACTGAAACAGTCCTCGACCTCTAGCTTTGGCCGCATACATAGCGGTATCCGCGTGCTTGGTCATAGTGTAAAAATCATCGCCGTCATCGGGAAAGATGGCGATGCCAATGCTGACGCCGATGAAAACCGTATGATCTTTTATTTGCACCGGTTTGGTCATGGCATTAATCAGCTTTCTGGCAAGTTCGGTGGCATCGGTGATGCCGATTAAACCGGGCAAGATAATGGTAAACTCGTCTCCGCCCATACGGGCAACCGTGTCCGTTTTGCGCAAGCAGCCTTGAATACGCGTTGCGATGATCTGCAACAAACTGTCGCCGGCCCAATGGCCGAGCGTATCGTTGACACTCTTGAAATGATCCAGATCAAGAAAAAACAAGGCGAGACGGGTGGTATTACGTTCCGCCAAACAGATTTCGTGCTCAAAACGATCCTTGAACAGCGATCGGTTGGGAAGATTGGTAAGCACATCGTAGTACGCCAACTGTTTGAGTTCGCGTTCCGTTTGTTTTTGGTGGCTGATGTCCGAAGAAATAGCCACGTAATGCGTTACTTGGCCCAGTTTGTCAGTGACGGCGTTAATACTGAGCAACATCGGGCAAAATTCGCCGTTTTTCCGGCGATCCCAGATTTCTCCTTTCCAGCCCCCCTCATTCAATAGCGATTGCCACAGGTTTTTATAAAACGCCTTATCGTGCAGTTTTGATTTCAATAGCCGGGGATTTCGACCCAGCACTTCGGAACGCTGATAACCGGTAATTGAACAGAATGCGGCATTGACCTCCATGATGGTGCCCTGCGGATCGGTGATGAAAATCGCCTCGGTACTATTTTCAAAGACTTTGGCGCTCAGTTGCAGCTGGGTTTCCCGGTTTTTCAATTCGGTGATGTTCAAAGCGGTTACCACGGCGCCTTCCAGTTTGCCTTGCTCCGAGTGCAGCAAACTGCTTTTCAGCCAGTAGATGGATTTTGCGTTATCTCTGTTTTCACTCAGGAGTTCATGCTCACCGGTGTAGTATCCGTTAAGCCGGACAGTTTCCAACAACACGGATCGGATAGGCCAAGGCAAAACCGGCAACTGCCCTGCAAGGCACTGTTGTTCGAAGGGAGTCAGCAATTCGTCGATGCCTGTTCCCAGCAAGTCAACTTCGGTAAACCCGAGTTCGCGCTCCACCGCCGTATTCAACCGAAGAATCCGGCCTTCCGTATCAATGACAATCAGGAGATCGTCAATAGTATCCATGACCCGGTCAACAAAACGACTGAGGGTTTGCTGCTGTTGCACCTTTTCTTTGAGTTTTAGTTTTTGCTGTTCCGATTCGCAGAGCATCGCATCCATGCTTTGGGTAATCACGCGAATTTGCTTTTCCTGTTTCAGATTGGCCAGCCGCAGCTTGTCGATTTCCTCGCGCAGTTGCAGCACTGTTTCGGAACCCTCTCTGCCGAAGTTAACTTCGCTGCAATGTTCAGCGGTTCCAATCAGATGGGTTTCATTCAAAGATACCGAAAATTGACCGTCGTGTTCTTTGACACGGAATCCGGAAGCCTTTAAATCGACGCACAGGCTATGCGCCGGACAAACAAGGGTATTTTCATTGAGCAGCGGACAATGCGTCAGATCGAATCCTTCGTGAGGACACTGGGCCGGCACAGCACGAAATTCACCCTGAATATTAAAAATCAGAATATCGATAGCATGATGCTCACAGGCTAATAGTAATCGGCCCTTCCAACGCGGCGGCTTAGCCGAGTCGAGGAAGGTGATCGCTTCGATGCTGACTTCACGAAAATTTGGGCTTTGACGACTCATTCCGACAACAGGCCTCGTATCATTTGGACTGTTTTGGCTACAGCCTGCTCGGTTTTATCGGACAAACCCGGAGAAAAGGGTTTGAGGGCGGCTATTTCGACCCCCGCGATCAGAATATCCGGTAGCGGTTCCCGGATGACTTTAAGCGCCTCCAGCAAATATGGAAGCCCCAGGCCGTGACCGGTAAGCTGCTCGGGCCTGTCGGCCAAATCTTCCGGCCTTAGTAAAATCACCTCTCCGACATTCCCGAAGTTAGCCAGGGCATCGACCAGAATCGCCTGACTGCAATCCTCAAGAAACCGGAGCGCATTGAGCCCGGCAATGCCTGCATTGAACACCTCGACATCTTTCGGCCACGTCAACCGGCATAGCTGCGCGTATACACGGATGCCGAAGCCGTCATCCCCGTGCAATTCGTTACCGAAACAAACAATGTTACGCATACCCATAAATTAGGGCCATACGGTGATGCGTTTGCCCGTGTCGAGTAGATGCACGGTGCAGACCAGACAAGGATCATGGGAGCGGATAATATGGCCGATTTCCACCGGGTCGTCCGGGTCGTCGACAGTCAAACCGATCAAGCTGCTTTCCCAATGGCCGTGTCGGCCTTCGCTGTCTTTGGGCGATGCATTCCATGCGGTTGGCGTCACGACTTGATAGCGGCTAATAACGCCGTCGGTGATTTGCAGCCAATGACCCAGCGCGCCGCGCGCCGCCGTTACCAATCCAAAGCCTTCTCCGTCGGGAATTTCTTTCGCATCGGGGGAAATCATATGCGGGGCGTTAGGCTGCGCGGCCAGCTCGCGTAGCGTTTCGCGCATTTTATGCAACAGCCGGGCGGTACGGTGTAAACGGGCGAACTGGCGCAACCAGGCATTGCCGCCCTCGGCCTGATATAACGAGCGGATCAGCGGCTCACCGTCGATTAGCGCATCCGCCAGCGGGCCGGTTTGTACGACTTTATCTTGATAGCGCGGCGCTTTGCACCAGGTATAGCGGTCGGAATGGGGTTGGTAATCAGGGATGGTTTGCCCCTGAAAAGGATGGCGTCCGCCCTGGTATGGCTGGAACCAGGAATAGCGTACATGTTCGGTAATTTCGGCTTGCTCGAAAGGCTCGATGTCGCCGGTATCGCCATTGAGGAAACCGGCTCTGAACAAGTGCTTGCGATGTGGGGGAAAAGTGTCTGCATCGTCCGGATCGTCATAAGCGCCATAGCTGATCATATGCGGCGTGCCGAACCCCGTGTTGTGCAGGCCTATGTCGCGACTCATCAGCGTAAACAGTCCGATGGCGCTGTCGGCATGGGCATCTTTCGCCGTTAGCCAGGTAAAGAATTCGTCAGCGGATTGTAGTGCCAGCCAAGCATCCAGGTCCGTTCCGATGATGGCCTGCTCAAACCATCGGGTCAACTTGTTGAGGATGGACAGGCTGTCGATAATATGGCGAGAGTTCGCAGGCGTAGTCACACCGCCCGGCAACATATAAGACGAATGCGGCCACTGGCCGCCAAACAGGGCGATAATCTCGACGATATGGCGCGAATACTCGAGAGCACCGCGGTGAACCGAGCCCTTAAACGGCAGGAAAGCGGCGCGCGCTTTGTCATAAAACGGCCGATCGACGTATTTGGAGTGACAAAAGTCGGCAGTGAAAAACATAAAAGACTGCCGCAGATCGCTTTGCACCGTCTCGGCCATCAAGCACAAATTACGGATGCGAATGGCCGTGGGCGGCACGGGAATTTGCCCGATATGTTCCAGCGCAAGCACCGCGGCATTTAATTGCGCGGTGCCGCAGATGCCGCAGATGCGGGGCGTAATCACCAGAGAGTCCTTGGGCTTGCGACTCACCAGGATTTGTTCGAAGCCCCTATAAAGGGAGCCGATACAACGGGCATCGACGACTTTGTTGCCGTCCAGTTCCAGCTGGAAATCGAGATCGCCTTCGACCCGGTTAAGGTCGATTTGAATGATTCGTCTGGCCATGATTAAGGATCCATCGTCTTGTTCAACACCCGGTCGGGAGCCGCATCGTGGGCCAGGCTTTTGTAAGCCATATAATTGGCCCGTTCTACGCCCAACGGCAGATGTACCGGAATGGTGCCGATTTTTTCGGTGAGGAACAGATCCTGATCCAGCGGAAAGTCGGGGGAAGTGCAGCCGAAACACGGCACGCCTGCTCGGGTCTTGCTACTGCGGCCATTCCACAGCTCGGTATTGCAAATGGCCATCGTGACCGGTCCCTGGCAACCCAGATTAAAGAACATGCAGGCCTTATCGCCGAACTCGGTGTCCTCTACGTCGTACTCATGATATTCGTTGCGGGTGCAACCCTGATGCACCGTGCTATTGAAAAAGGCCTTGGGACGGTTAACATGATCCAACTCCATTGGAAGCCCGGATGCCAGCATGGCCAAGGTTTTGGTCATCGCATTGGGGTGAGCGGGACAACCCGAGATATTGATGACCGGCAGGCCGTTTCGTGATCGCCATTCGATCGGCAATAAGCCGCCGGGAGATTGTTTATCGAACTGCAAGCCGAGACAGTCGGTCGGATTGGGCGGCGCGGCATGAACACCGCCGAACGACGCGCAAGTGCCCAGAGCGACGACATATCCGGCCTTTTCGACCAGCTCGCTGACCAAGCTCATTTTGGAACGCCCACGGTACGGATCGTACATGCCCGAGCCATTGGGTCCGGTGATGATGCTGCCCTCGATGCATAAAATGTCGAGCGCTTGCCGATCCGCGCCGATCGCCTCGATCAAAGCGTCCAGCCTGCTCATCGGCTCTATGGAAAGGGACGGTTGCCAGAGCATCTCGATGTTGTATCCATCAATAAGCTCTTCCAGCGACGGACTGTCCGCACATAGAATCGACATGGTGTCGCCGCCGCAGGAACCGGTTTGTAGCCAAAGTAGTGTCGTCATAAAAACCTCAATGATATATCGTAGTTCATGGGACATCGTTGAATAAATGCGTATTCTCCAGTAAAAACCGCCACCTGAATCGGCGCATGTCGCTGCCGGGGGACGCGCATTAAAACGAAAAACGATTTAAAAACATTACCCATAAATCCATCAAATAATCGGAATCAATTTGCAAGTGAAACGCAACTGATTGATTCTCCGATAAACCAAAAAGTCAAAGGCGATCGCCCGGATGTTACTCGCCCATCCAAGCGTAAAAGCGGATGTTATGTTACGCCCTATCTCTTTAGTTGTCGTCAAATTCGCTTGTTGAACCGGAGTCGTCATCGAGCTTCCGGAAAACCCGCCTGATTAACGACACGAGCGAAGATAAACAACGGAACGATATTAAAACCGGTTTTCCAGAAAAAACAGACCTGAACCCATGTCCTGATGGCTTGCTCAGGTAAATGTTGCCGAGGCTAAAATTGCTGATCGAGGAACTTGCAGGCTTCAAGATGCCGCTCCACATAGGCCGAGCCTGTTGTTGCGACCACTGCAAAAAGCGAAGCTGTCAACTTTTCATGAAAAACAGGGATTTGTTTTGCCGGGTTCCGGGGCAATCAAGCGACCAAACATCCTTTGATGTTTTTGGGTTTAGTGGGATTTACGTAACCTTATTTTCATTGTTACGCATGTACTTAATAAAAAAGCGTCCGCCATGCCGGTATGGATACCTGAGTACAGCAGTCCTGAGCTTAGAAGAAAGGGAAGAAGAATACTTGGCATACACCGTAAGCCGAAAACATACAGCCCTATGTTTTTTCCGTGCGTGCTTTTCCCCTCTGCGTCAGAATAGTTGTCGCCTCAAATTTTCATAACCCGTAAAATTTGAGAGAAGACATGAAAGTAAAAAACCAGTATACCGAAGATTACAAAGAACAAGCGCTGGTCAAAGTGTATAACCGAGGCGACCGGACAATTCAGTCGATTGCCGAGGAATTGAATATCAACCTATTTACCTTAAAGAACTGGATGAAACAGCCCCTATCCAACGATAAAAATCTAGCAGCGTGCCGGGGAAAATTGCCGCAAGATTGGCCGCCGGAGCAGCGCCTAGCCGCGTTACAGGAGAGCTATGGCCTCGTCGGCGAGGCTTTGAATGCCTGGTGCCGCGAACGCGGTGTATTTCCGCATCACTTGGAACAGTGGAAAGCGGAGTTCTGCGCGTCTGGCGGTAACAGTGAAGGCCGTGAAGACGCCTCGGCATTACGAGCCCTCAATAGTGCTTGGCTCATTTTTTGCCCGTTGCGACGGTTAGCCGCGATCGCTCCAAATAGCCGAACAATTCTTCCTCGGTAGCCCAGCCGCTCAGGTAATGGCATACCATTTCATAGGTGGCCTTATTGGGCGAACGCCCAATCCAAAGGCTCAGCAGAAGACTGGCAATAATGGCGCTATAGACTTGGAAGGTGACGCCATTTTCCGATTGGCAGAGCAAATGGCGGCAGCCCAATACGCATTTCAACCAGCGAAAAAACAATTCCACGCTCCAGCGATAACGGTAGGCCACGGTAATTAACTCGGCCGTCAAATCCAGACGGTTGGTCACCAGTATCAAGTGTTCTTCGGTGCCGTCGGGCCGGCGTTTACCCGTTGCCGCCCAGATCAGGCGGAACGGTTGCGGCAATAGCTTCGAATGGTGCGGCGTGCCCAGCCGCCGTAATTCCACGTCCCTTGCGACGCCCGCTGCCCGGTCGGCATCCGTCAATGAACGTTCCTGACTGACCTCGTAAGAGACATTTTCCTGAACTCGCCCGACGAAACTACACGGATAGTCATGTAATTCCTGAAATAGCGTATAGTCCGTATATCCCCGGTCGAACACGTAAAAGCCTCCCGCTTGGATGAAACGTCGCAATTCGGCTCGTTCCGAGCCCGTACCGGCAGTCACGCTCACGGCAATGGGATTGCTCTTAAAGACAGAGAAAGCCACATGCAATTTGGCTGCCCGATGCGTCTCGTCTTGCCACAGCGCCCAAGCCATGCGCGGCAGCGCCGGCAACAGGCTACCGTCTACAGCTACCAGAGGTAGCAGCGCCACCTGACAGGGTTTGGGCTTCTGCGTCGGCAGGCGGCCGGCCAGTTCCGCAATGGCCTTTTCCAGTAACGCCGCGTCGAACACTTGTTGCGCTTCGCTCAACGAGCCCAAAGAGGTGCGGTGAATGCCCAAATGACGTACTTTGTTCAAGTCGGTTAGGCGTTGCAGTCCGCGCAGGCTGCTGATGGTCGGGTTGTAATAGTACAAGAGGAACAAGAGTGCATACTGGTCGTAAAAGAGTTCGCGGTTTCCTGCCCGGTCGCGCTGAGCTCCGGCCTCGTGTAAATCGGTTAATAGAGTGCCCAGCTGTTCCAGGTATTTGAACCCTTGAACAGGGAGCTCTGCTTTCAATGGTTTCGGAATGTTCATAACAACCTCCTTGGGACGAGCTGACTGAATTTCATTTTGCCACCAAATTTCGTGCCGAACACTATTGACGAGCCCTCAAAGTGGAAAATCAACGCCTTGAGCGCGAATTAAACCGTAAGGAAAAAGCCCTGGCCGAGGCCGCGGCGCTGTTGGTACTCCAAAAAAAGTACCGGGCGCTCTTGGGGGGCGAGGTCGAATGACCGTTCTCGAAGAGCGCCGGCAGGTGATCGAATTAGTTAACGAAGCGGCGAGCGCCGGTGCCCGGCAGACTAAGGCCTGCGAGGTCTTGGGCCTGAGCGAACGCAGCTTACAACGCTGGCAAAATGGCGAAACGATCGGTCATGATCGCAGACCGTTACGCCACTATCAACCGCCGCACGCCCTGACCGACGCCGAGCGTGCCGAAGTGCTGGCCGTGGCTAATTCCGAGGAATTCGGGCATTTGCCGCCGAGCCAGATTGTGCCGCGGCTGGCCGATCAAGGCCGCTATCTGGCATCCGAATCGACCTTTTATCGGATATTGCGGGCCGCCAATCAACTGGCGCACCGTCGTAGCGAACGCCCGGCGCAAACCCGCACCAAGCCGCGCGCACTCAGCGCCACCGCGCCGAACCAACTCTATAGCTGGGACATTACCTACCTGCCGGCGGCCGTTCGCGGGCAGTTCTACTATCTGTACCTGTTTCTCGATATTTTCAGCCGCAAGATCGTCGGCTGGCAGGTCTATGAAACGGAAAGCAGCGCCTTGGCGAGTGAAGTCTTGCGCGACCTGTGCCGTCGCGAGCAAATAGCGCCAAAACAACTGGTCCTGCATTCCGACAACGGCAGCCCGATGAAAGGGGCGACGATGCTGGCGACCTTGCAAGGCTTGGTCGTGATGCCGTCTTTTAGCCGGCCGGCAGTGAGCAACGACAATCCTTATTCGGAATCCTTGTTCAAGACCTTGAAATACCGGCCAAAGTACCCGCTCGCACCGTTTGCCGATGTGGCGGAAGCCCGGCAATGGGTCACGGACTTGGTGGAATGGTACAACCACGAGCATCGCCACAGTGCCATCGGCTTCGTCACCCCGGCACAACGACATGCCGGTTTGGACGAAACCTTGCTGAAACAACGCGGGACGCTCTATGATGCCGCCCGCGCTAAAAATCCGCGGCGCTGGAGCAAAGCTACCCGCAATTGGAACAGAATCCATCTAAGACAAATCCGCCGCATAAATTTAACCAATGAGGCGACAACTAGATTGACAATTTCCGTTGACAGGCCATGTAAACTATGGAAATTAACATCCCCATAGCCACTATAGTTTCTTTATAACCGGTTTCTTCCATGTCTTTCGTGCTTTTCGCGGACTAGGTTTTTTATTATGTCATACGCATATCACAGTTATTTATTTTAAGAAGACTAGCGCTATACTTTTTTAAATAACCTGAAGTAAACTAGGGAAAATATAAAAATTCTAACCTGGCAGAAAATTAGGGAAAATATGCGCAACATTAAATTATTTGAATCCGTTAACCACCGTTTCATTTTGCTCAACGAGAGCGAATCGGGCGAAGAAGACGGCATCCGCTCCAACCAGTATCTCATCACCCATCATAATGACGGCGTGTTGCTGGATCCGGGCGGTTTTGGGGTGATGCCAAGCGTGCTGGCGGAAATGTTGCGTTACGTGGGACCTGAGCAAATTAAAGCCATTTTTCTGTCTCATCAAGACCCTGACATCGTCGGCGGTCTGTCAACCTGGCTGGAACTGTGTCACGCACCGGTCTACGTGTCCAGCATCTGGATACGCTTTTTGCCCCACTACGGTTTAAAAGACATGGCGCGATTTGTCGGCGTGCCCAACGAAGGCAAAGAGTACGAGCCGGCCCCCGGCTTTAAACTAAAAATCGTGCCCGCGCATTTTTTGCATTCCGAAGGCCAGATTAATGTCTACGACCCGCTGTCTAAAATCCTGTTCACCGGCGACATCGGCGCGGCAATGCTGCCGGCAGATAAAAACGATGCATTTGTAGACGACTTTGCCGGCCACATCCCTCATATCAAAGGATTTCACCGCCGCTACATGTGTTCTAACAAGGCGATACGCTGTTGGCTGGACACCATTGCCGAGCTGGATATTGCGATGCTCGCCCCGCAACACGGCCCGATTTACCGGGGCGCTGCGGTGCAGGACTTTCTAAGCTGGCTCAAAGACCTGCAATGCGGCATTGATATAATGCAGCCTGGCGGGTACTTTCCGCCTGAGGACTGAACATGGACCATCTATCGCACGACTGCCGGGATACAGGAGGCACGGCTCCAAGTAGGGGGAAGGTAGAGCAACGTACGGAGCCGTTGGGAGCGGTTGCCGAGCCGACTCATCTGGAAGCATTGCGCTTGAAAATTATCATCCAGATCGCCGAAATTCTGGAAAATCAAACTCACACCCAACGCTATGCAATAGGTTTATCCGAGCTTAACCACAACATGCATCAAGAGATTGTCAGTAAATTAGTAGCGGCTATGGCTACTATGGCTACCGACGACTCTGCCGCCATGATTGCCATGATCCCAACGATTTCGCAGGTCATTGATACCTGCTCCCGGCTGGATCAAAGCCTTGACTTATTATTCAAGCGACGCAGCCGACAGTGGGCATCGAACGATCAGCATATCCAAAACCTGCTGATCGAGTTTAATCAAACCTTGCTTGAACTGTCTTCCGTTTTGATTGAAAAAGACTTGTTGGAACGGCAAAGTCGGGTATTGGAACGCATTATCCTGTCGCACGAACACATCTCGCAATGGAAAGAGTTTGTGCAGGAAATTCTGGCGGATTTTTTCGCCATTTTCCCGTTTAACTTTTTTTACATCGCCTTTGCAGAAGCGAATGGCTTATCCCTCTATTTGTATTATCTGGGCCAGTGCCCGGACGAGGTCCGCGCCCAGGCGCGCGGCTTGCTGAGCCAACAGATGCTGCAAAGTATCGGCTTGCCGCCTGATTCCGCAGTGGATATTGAAGAATTCAATATCCACTGCGGGGCCGAAATCAAAACAGATCTCAATATTCGCATGATCAGCGTGCCTGTGCCTGATCATGCGCCCAATTTGGCTGGCTTGCTGGGGGTCGCTTACGCGGCTGAAAACAACCTGTCCGCGCAAGAAGCCAGCGTCATTCGCGCGATACTCGCGGTCATGGTTATGGTGGTGGGTTCCAGCAAGGTGTTATCGCGTACGCTGTTGGAACTTGAATACTACGCCGTGCATGACCCCCTTACCGGGCTGCACAACCGCCGCCAGTTCAACGATATTCTACGCTATGAAATCGGTCGTTCGGAGCGCCATAAGCACGCGTTTAGCGTACTGATGCTCGATCTTGACGACTTTAAAGACATTAACGATTCCTACGGACATCCGACCGGCGATACCGCGCTGTGCGCAATCGCCAATGCCCTGCTTGAACATACCCGCAATGGCGATTTGTGCGCCCGCATCGGCGGCGATGAGTTTGCCATTATCCTGACTGAAACCGGTCCCGAAGGCGCGCGAATAGTCGCTGAAAATGTCAGTCGCGCACTGCGGGAAATGGCCATAACATCGGCACAAGGCAACCGTTTTCATTTAACCGTTTCCATCGGCGTAAGCAGCTATCCCATTGACGGCCAAACCATAGATACCCTGTTGGAGGGGAGCGATGCCGCCATGTACAAAGCCAAGGACATGGGTAAAGACAGTGTCTGCGTCTTTGATGCCACGGAAACGCGGGTCAGCATTCGCGAGACCCGCGATAATGCCGAAAACCTGCGCGAAGCCTTAAAAGAAGGGCGAATCGTCCCCTTTTATCAATCGATTGTTAACTGCCAATCCGGCGAATTATTCGCTTTTGAAACGCTGGCCCGGCTTAAATCTCCAACGGGAGAAACGACTTCGGCGGCAACGTTTATCGAAACCATTGATAAATACGGCTTGGCGCGTGAACTCGACCTCGCCATGATCAATAATTCATTTGCCGCTAAACGCGCATGCATGGATGCCAACCGCCCGGAAGCGAACGCGAAAATTTTTATCAATTTATCGGTGCAGGAAATTCAAGGCCGCGGCATTTTAGGTTATGCCGAAGAGCTCTGCCAGGCGCTTGAACTCCCCCCCGAAAGCATTGTCTTTGAATTACTGGAACGCGATGCGATTGGCGATATGACCAACATGCGCCGGTTTCTGACCAATTTGCGCCGCAAAGGCTTTGCCTTTGCCCTGGACGACTTTGGCACCGGTTATAACTCGTTTCATTATCTGCGTGAGCTACGCTTTGAATACGTCAAGATCGATGGCGCGTTCGTACGCAACATACTGACCTCTAAAGTGGATTATGCCCTGGTGCATAACCTGTCCCGATTATGCCAGGACATCGACATTCTCACCGTTGCCGAATTTGTCGAAAGCCAAGACATTTGGGAAGCGCTCAAGGAAATGGGCATCAATTACGCTCAAGGCTATCACATCGGCATGCCGCTGCCTGAGATGAAGCAATTCTTGAAAAAGTGATAGCGGGGAGTGAAAATCGTGTCACTTCTCGGCGCTTTCCATCTTTTTTAACGCGGCGATAGCCTCCGGCAGCCCCTGCTTTGCTGCCTTGCGGTATAAAACAGCAGCCTGTTTGCTGTCCTTTGCCAGGCCCACGCCATTTTCATACATGTCGCCCAGATTGTATTGAGCGCGGGCATCGCCCTGTACGGCCGCCTTGCCGTACCAGGAAAGGGCCAGGCTGCGATCCTGCGCCACCCCTTGTCCTTTTGCATACATCAGGCCCAGGTTATATTGCGCGATGGCATCGCCCTGTTCAGCGGCCTTGTAGCACCAATAAACAGCCGAGCTATAATTCTGCGCTACGCCTTTTCCAGTCGCGTACATAAAGCCTAATTTGGTTTGCGCTTCCCTATATCCCTGTTTGGCCGCCTTGCCAAACCAATCGACGGCCTGTTGCTCGTCTTTTGCTACGCCCTGACCGTTGGCGTATATCAAACCTACCTGAAATTGAGCCTTGGCATTGCCCTGCTCCGCGGCTTGCAAATAAAGCGACAACGCTTCTGCAACTTGCCCTTGGTTGAAGGTTTGTTTTGCTTTCTTTAATATTTCTTCAATATCCCGATTAACCGATGCCGTTGTCGCTGCCTTTGTTTTTAAATCCGGCCCGTAAACAATAGTTGCCGTAAATACGCTGCCGACAACACCGATTAAGCAAAGAATCAAATTTAGCTTTTTAAATCTTTGGTTGCGGCCAAGCCGCGCCTTACTGCCGACGGAGCAAGCCTTTTTCCAAAATCCATTGATAGTTGCCCGGTAACTGGCAGGGGGATTTTTTGGCGCCGTTACCGGCGGTTCGACATAGGTTTGAGCAACGATCTTCATTATCCGCTGCGCTTTATCGGTCGCGTGTTCCCTTTCTTGCCGGGCTATCCATTGATCATGCTCGGCTCTTTTGGCTGAATCAGATAAAACCGCATAAGCGGCATTGATGATTTTCATAATCCGAAGCGCTTCTTCAGACCCGCCGGCGTATTTATCGGGATGATAATTTTGACAAAGCACCTTATAGGCGGCCTTGATAACGCTGCTAGGCGCATTGCGCGACACATTTAAATTATCGTAATGGGTTTTAAAATTGGCCATACAGTTTTCACTTAGGTAGGGTATGGCGCCTATCAATCAGTAAGCTTGATGCCGCTTTTATCAATGCTGATTAATTGTTGCTTATACAGGGCGCCGATAGCCTGTTTAAATACTTTCTTGCTCACTCCGAATGTAGCATAAATGGCTTCCGGCGGGCTTTTATCGCTCAGCATCAACTCGCCGTTATTGGCTTTCAGCTTGGCTATTATACTATCGGTCAGCGATAGCACTTTGCCGTATCCCGGTTGATGCAGGCTGAGGTCGATTTTGCGATCTTCGCGTATCTGCTTAATATAGCCGTCCAATTTCTGGCCCTTCCTGACCGGCTGATATAGCTCGTTTTGATACAACATGCCCCAGTGGCTATTGTTGACGATGGCTTTAATGCCCAAATCAGAAGCATCGGCGATGATCAGCGACACTTTCTGGCCGACTTCGAAATCCACCGATTCGTCGCTGAGCACTTTATCGATCTTGGTAGTCGCGGCGATACGGTTTTGGTCGTCGAGAAATACCTTGACCAGGTAAGAGCGCCCTACTTCCATCTCATGGTATTGTTCGCTGAACGGCACCAGCAAGTCTTTAGGCAACCCCCAATCCAGAAACGCGCCCACGTAATTCAGCGACACCACTTTCAGCCAAGCAATATCGCCCACCTCGGCTAGCGGCTTTTTGACGGTGGCGGCCAGATGGCCTTCCGAATCCACGTAAACAAATACCTCCAGACTATCGCCGACCGTACAGTTGGCGGGCAGCCGTCTGTCCGCCAACAGCACTTTTCCCGAGGTGCCGTCATCGAGGTAGACATCAGCGCCTTGTTGCTTAACTACATTCAGCTTATTTATTTTGCCGATCTTTATCATAATTTATTACACATCGTTCCCACGCTCCAGCGTGGGAATGCAGTTAGTGACGCTCCTGCGTCACGGTTGGCAACGCTGGAGCTTTGCCGGATACGTTTCCCACGCCGGAGCGTGGGAACGATTAAAACAGTCGAACGGAATGCTCTATTAAATCATTTTCGTGTTTTTCGTGCTTTTCGTGGACAGAAAAAATCAACTGGTAATCAAAAACCTGACCGCATCCAGTCTTAGCTGCGCGGCCTGGATGTTTTCATGCGCCAGCATGGTCATATCCTTTAGCTGCTCGATTTCTTCGGTCCTGATGGTCGGGTTCACTTTTTTCAGTCTGACCAGTCGCTTGATCTCATTGCTTAGCGATTCCAGCATGGCTTGGGTCGCCTCATCGACTAACTGCTGCATATCGGCTTTGGCTTTTTGCTCGGCCACGCTCAAGATATTGATGAGGTGCGGACGCTGGCTGTTCAAAAAGGCAATGATTTTATTCTTATCAAACTTGATGCCGACTTCAAGCAAATCGCGATGCTCGATGTCCGCGCTTACATCCTTTTGGTTTTGATCGATCAATACCCGGATCGGGGTATGGGGCAGGAACCGTCCGATTTGCAATTCGGCAGGCGCGCTGCACTCGACAATAAACAAACATTCAAGCAGAAACTGCCCGGCTTTAAGATCGCTATGCTTGATCACGCTGATCGCGGCGTTGCCGGTCTCACTGGACAGCACCATATCCATCGACGCGGTGACCAGCGGATGTTCCCAGGTCATGAACTGCATGTCTTCCCGCGCCAGCGCAATCTGCCGGTTAACGGTCAGAGTCAAGCCGTCTTCAGTCAATCCGGGGAAATGCGAAACGCGCAAATGGTCGCTGGGACGGACAATAAAGCAATCCGGCGAATGAAACTCGGTATCCACGCCGTAGCATTCAAAGACGTCTTCCATATAAGGCCAAAGGACCCCTTCTTTCTCGTAGCTATTCAGCTGCTCGATAAGCTCATCGGCCAATTCCTTGCGACAGGAATTCAACTCCAGCAATTGATCGCGGCCGTTATGCATTTGCGCTTCAAGTTCGACGCTGAGCGTTTGGGTCTGGGCGATAAGCGCATCAATATCGGCTGGATTTTTACTATCCAAAACCGCCACCAACTCATCGTGCAACAAATCGGCAACCCGCTGGGCTGATGAACTGTTACAGGCAAATGCATTCAGGCCTTCGTCATACCAACGGTACAACACGGCACACTCGGTATGCTCCAGATACGGCACATGAATCTGGATAATATGTTTCTGACCGATACGATCAAGACGGCCTATCCGCTGTTGCAATAAATCGGGATTGGTCGGCAAATCCAGCAGTATCAAATGATGCACAAACTGAAAATTCCTGCCTTCACTGCCGATTTCGGAACAAATCAACAGCCGCGCCGCGCTGTCGGGGTCGGCAAAGTAAGCCGCCGCACGGTCGCGCTCGATAATGCTCATGCCTTCATGAAACACCGCCGAAGCAATACCGGCGCGGTTTTTCAGGGTTTGCTCCAGATCGATCGCGGTTTGCGCCTGCTTGCAAATCACCAGGGCTTTTTGACCGGCCAGCTGTTTAACCTTGTCCACCAGCCATTCGTAGCGCGGATCTTGTTGCAAATCATCGACATTAGCCGATCCGGTTAGGGCATATCCATAACGTTCCCGCTCGGGAAAACCCTGCACGGTTTGCCGCGAGTTTCTAAACAAAATCCGCCCAGTGCCATGATGATCCAGCAGCACATTAACCAGCGCATCGCGCGCCGCCGCCGATTTTTCAGGGTCATTCAGATTTTTCAGCAAGCCGTCGACATTGTCATCTTTGAGCAGCACGGTTAAATGTTGCTGCGCGGCTTCATTCAATGCTTCTTCCGCCAGCAACAATTTGGCCGCATTCGCCACCGGCTCGAACAAGCGCTCTTCTTCGACGAAAGCGGCAAAACTGTAAAACCGGTCGGGATCGAGCAATCTTAACCGTGCAAAATGACTTTCCTTGCCCAATTGCTCAGGCGTAGCCGTCAACAATATCAGGCTGGGGGAAATCCGGCCGAGTTGTTCGACAAACAGATAATCGGGACTGGGCGCTTGTTCGCTCCATTCCAGATGGTGCGCTTCGTCGACAATCACCATATCCCAACCCGCCGCGATGGCCTGTTGTTGACGGCGCGGGTATTTGGAAAAAAAGCCCTGACTGCATAGAATCAATTGTTCGGTTAAAAACGGATTATCAGCCGCCTCATCATCGGGTTCCGCTTCAGCGAGCATGTCGTCTTCAGCATAGGTATCGAGACAACGCGCCTCGTCAAAAATACTAAAGCGCAGATTAAAGCGCCGGAGCATTTCGACCAGCCATTGATGCAGCAAGGTTTCCGGCACGATAATCAAGACCCGGCGGCTCAAGCCGTTAATCAGCCGATGGTGCAAAATCAAACCGGCTTCGATGGTTTTACCCAGCCCCACTTCATCGGCCAACATGATGCGTGGCGCAGACCGGTTAGCCGATTCATGGGCAATAAACAACTGATGAGGAATAAGCGAAGCGCGGCCGCCCAGCAAACCTTTAACCGGCGATTGCTGATGCTGCTGCAATCTGCGCCAGGTTTCATAACGCAGCAAAAACCAGGCAGTAGGATCGACTTGCCCGATAAACAACCGATCCTGGGGCTTGTTAAATTGAATATGATGATTCAGTTCCACCTCATCCAGCTGAACCTCCTGTCCATCCTCATCTTTACCTAGATAGGTAATCAAGCCGTCCTGCTCGGTTAAACCGGTGACGGTCACTTTATCTTCGTCAATCGACTCGATAACGTCGCCTACCGAAAACCGGACGCGCGTTAACGGCGCATTATCTTGCGCATACATACGCTTTTCGTCGCAGGCCAAAAAAAGCACGGTGACCCGCTTGTGCGCTACATCAAGAATAAGACCTAAGCCGAGTTCAGACTCGGTGTTACTAATCCAGCGTTGGCCGGGGATAAACTGTTCCATTTATTAAGATGCCATTAAGATTGGGTAAATATTGATTCGAGTAGGCTAATATTATAAGCGACACAGCAGAATTATTCCGGCAATTAATTGGCGCTTATTACGATCCGAAACCAGGCTTTAAGGCCCGAGCGAAGGACCGTATTTGTTAAGCGGCCATTAAGGTTAAGGCGAATAATATGAATCCAACCTTTAGCACTGGTCGACCGCCTGAGCCGGCCCGATACAGAACCCATTAAATCAATTATTTAAGGAAGATAGCCATGAAAAAATCGTTCTTTTTAAGTCCGCTGCTACTGTTTGCAATTATTTATTCATCGGCATCTTACGCGTCAGGCGGAGAAGGTCGCGGTCATGGTAGAGGACATCACAAACATCATCATTCCGAAGAGACCAGGTTTTATCCGGAACAACCCCGGCATTCGAACTATCAGGACCCACGTTCTCACCAAGGTTTGGCCGGCGGCGTGGTCGGTAGCGTTTTAGGCTACGAAATAGGTAACGGAGATCCTATTGCAACAGGACTGGGCGCCGCCGCCGGCTCTTATCTCGGCAATGGCGTCGCCGGCAGACGTTAGCCCGATTCGATTTTAAGGACGCATCTGTTTAACCGGCAAATTTGATTTTGTTAACTGAACAACACACCCAATAATTTAGAGAGAAAATCCGATGAAAAAGTTACTTTTTTTAATTCAATTAACCGCCGCTGCAATCCTGTTCTCACCGCTCTCTTATGCCGATAGGGATTGGGGACACCATGGTCACGGTTGGGGGCACCACCATGGTCACCACCATCACCGCGATTATTATCCGCAACCGCAAATAAACTATTACCCGCAGCCACAGATCAACTATTACCCGGCACCGCAAATTAATTATTATCCCCAGCCCCAGGTTAATTATTATCAGCGGCAAGCGCAATATTCAGGCGACCCGCGCTCCCACCAAGGCTTGGCGGGTGGCGTGATAGGCAGTGTTTTCGGCTATGAACTGGGTAGCGGCGATCCTATTGCTACTGGACTGGGCGCCGCCGCCGGTTCTTTTCTGGGCAATGGAATGAGCGATGGTTACCAAAGATAGTCATCCAAATCGGCCATGACGCATTTGGCTAGCTAAACAAATAAGAGGATTCGGCGCGAATTTTGAGGCCGAATCCTCTCTTCCTGTCTCCCGCAAGAAAATCCCCCGTTAAACGATTGAAATCCATTGCGCTCCCTATACCGAACTCGTCATACATTGCGCCAGCATGGCGACAATCGTTTACACAATCGATACCGCTCAACGTCCCTTTCCAGCAACACTTGGCATCAACCGGCGCAGTATCACATACTTGCTCACGTAGCGGACAACAGACCGGCAGACAATTCCTCTACAGTGGAAAAAGGTGTATACTCAATACCTTGGAAGCAGCATAACCCGATGGTATCAAGGTAATCTGCGCGGCGGATGATTCGATTATCATGGATCTGAACGACCCTAATAATTGACATCTTCAACTCTGCCGAGACGCTAGCTCAATATACTGAGGATGCGTCTAAACCTACAAGCGCAAAAATCAGCAAGTGCATATATATTGACTTTAATATCAACATATTCGTTTCCAGGTCCTGTTTGGAAGCCGTTGCGATTCTGCATAAGACATCCTGATTTTTGAATTTTTCGAAGCCCTGCTACACTGTTTTAGCTTGAGTGGCGGGCCCTAAAAGACAACTTTTAGAGATCCACTCATGAGTGAATTATTACAAGCTTCACGCACAATCCTGCTGGTAGATGATGAAACCAACATCATTAATGCCCTTAAGCGCACTTTGCGGCCTGATGGCTATACCATCCTAAGCGCCAATAGCGGCGAAGAGGGACTTGCCTTATTGACACAGCACGAAGTGGGCGTGATCATTTCCGATCAACGCATGCCGCATATGACCGGCGTGGAATTTCTACATAAAGTTAAAGAACTGTATCCAAAGACATTACGCATTGTATTGTCCGGTTATACCGAACTTGAATCCGTCACCAGCATCATTAACGAAGGTGCGATTTGTAAATTTTTAACTAAACCCTGGGACGATGACTTGCTTCGAGATAACATTCACGAGGCATTTCAACACTATGAAATGGAACAGGAGAACTTGCGTTTAAGCAGGGAACTACGCGCCGCCAATGACAAGCTGTCCATGCTCAATCAAAATCTCGAACAAAAAGTAGCCGATAAATCCCACGAAATCGTACACAGCATTAATTTATTGCAAATTTCACAGGAAATCCTTGAGCATTTACCAATAGGCATTATCGGTATCGACGAACAGAATATGATCGTAATCTCCAACAAACGCGCCGAGGCAATATTCGGCCAACCTCCCGGCACTTGTCTACTCGGACTGATGGCGGTCGATGCGTTGCCCGACGTGCTTTTGCAACTATTACAAAAAGTCTATCCTGGCGGCCTTGTACAACTTGATGAGGAAATCGTAACCTTGAATGAAGGCACTTCCATACGGGTGCTGATCAACACAATGGGCGATGCCAGCCAATCGAAAGGAATCATTATTGTCTTGTCGCCATTAAGGGAGCGCTGAAATGCCCGCCCTAAAAAAGGCATTTGCCTATTTGGCGAGTTTGCCGCCCATGCCGGTACTGCTGATGGATGCGCTGCAACAGCTTAGCGGCAAACAAAATCTAACCGCGCTGGTCGATCAGATCAGTCAGGATCCATCGATGGTGATTCTGATTTTACGCATTGCCAATTCGCCTTTCTACGGCATGCCCAGAGAAATAGGTTCGTTGCGCGAAGCCATTGTCTTACTGGGCATCAACAGAGTAAGAGACATGTTGATTAGTCTATGTTTTTCAAAAATGCTGCCTACGCAACATAAGGACTTTGATCACGACCAGTTCCGGCATCACAGCATAGCCGTTGCCGAATGTACCCGAAGCCTTGCAAGCTGTACATGCAGCAGCCCTGATTTTGCCTTCACGGCCGGATTGTTGCACGACATCGGAGGCTTGGTGATTGCCATACTTTTTCCTGACGACTTCAGCCGACTTGTTAAAATGTCTGCCAAATTCGGCATAGAAGAAGAACAAACAATACTAGGTTTTAATCATACGGACATAGGCGGCAGAGTCGCGCAATACTGGAATCTGCCTCGGGAGATTCAAGAGGCTATCGAACAACATGAAACCTACCCTGAACCCGCTACAACCAAGTCGCTCGGATTACTGGTTTATACCGCCAACTTGTTGATCGTCACTACCGAGCAACCGGATCAATCCGCTCCTGATAAACACCAAGCCATTAACGGCGCGCTTGCCATGCTCAACGTTTCAATTGACCAAGCCGCGCGTTGTAGCGACAGCGGACGGCAGTTTGCCGACCAAATCCTTAGCCTGCATTAAACAGTCATTAAAGGATTGTGCCATAATGCACGCGTCCCCCTCTTAAATTTTTTGCAAACAATATGGCTATATTGAATTGGAATAATCAGCTGGTACTCGGTATAGACTCCGTTGACGATCAACATAAACATCTTATCGATTTAACCAACCAATTAGATGAAGCTGTCGCCATCGGCGCTGACCGCGACACCATCATCAAAATCGTAAACGGCTTGATCGATTATACGGTGTACCACTTCCAGCACGAAGATCAGCTGATGTCGGCGGCACATTTCAATCCAACCATGCATGCCATACATGAAGCGGAACATAACGAATTTGTAGCCAAAATGATGGTGGTCCAACTCGAAGTCCAGACCGATGTTAACGCCATTTCCGAGGACCTGATGGATTACATGGTTAATTGGCTTTACCATCATATCCTCAATACCGATAAAAAAATGGCGCTCAGCCTGCTTGGCGGCATTGATGCCGCGCAAATCAGCATCGATAAACAAGAACACAGCGAAATTATCCAGAGTAATCTGTACTCGGCGTTACGCGAGAGTGAAAGCCGCTTTAAGGAATTGGCCGAAAATATTTCCGCATTAATCTGGATCACCAACGCCAGTCATGTGCCGATTTTTTGCAATCACTTTTGGTTGACCACTTTCAATTTACCGGCCGGCATTCCCAGCCGCGAGCAATGGCTAAATGCCATTCATCCCGAAGACCGGGACAAAGTGACCCAAACCTATAGTCGTGCGGCTGAAGAACGCAGTAAATTCAAAATCCAATACCGCTTGCTGGCCGCCGACGGCAAAATCACCTGGATCTATGAAACCGCCGCGTCCAGAGTCCGAAAAAACGGAAGCTTTGCCGGTTTAATGGGCTGCGGCATGGACATCACCTCGCAAAAACAAGCCGAAACGGTGCTGGCTCGCAGCAATGCGCAATTGGAAGAACAAGTTGAAAAGCGCACCCAGGAACTTATCAACATCAATCGAACCCTGGAATTTGAAAAAAATCAGCAGTTGCGCCTGAACAGTCAATTACAAGAAGCGCAATCGCATCTGCTGCAATCGGAAAAAATGGCCTCCATCGGTCAATTGGCGGCCGGCGTGGCGCATGAAATCAATAATCCCATTGGCTATATCAACTCCAACCTGAACTCCTTAAAAAATTATATCGATAATTTACTGGCACTGGTTGCCCTTTACGAACAAACCGAAACAACAAACGGCAATCCCGAGCAGCTCGCACACATTGAAACCTTTAAACACAAAATAGATCTGGAATTCCTGAAGACTGATGTGCTCGATTTATTGGAGGAATCCCATGAAGGCGCGACGCGGGTAAAAAAAATTGTTCAAGACCTTAAAGACTTCTCTCATCTTGATAATAGCGATGATTGGCAATGGACTAATTTGCACGCAGGACTCGAAAGTACGCTCAATATTGTTAACAGTGAAATTAAATACAAAGCAAAAATTGTCAAAGAATTTGGCGACCTGCCTGAAATACGATGCCTGCCTCACCAGCTTAATCAAGTGTTTATGAATTTCCTGGTCAATGCCGCGCACGCTATCGAAAGCAACGGCACTATCACCTTACGCACCGGCACAGAAAATGACCAGGTTTGGGTGGAAATCAGCGATACCGGCAAAGGCATAGCTCCTGAGCATCAAAGTAAAATTTTCGATCCTTTTTTTACCACCAAGCCGGTCGGCAAAGGCACCGGACTAGGCCTTTCGGTTTCCTACACTATTATCAAAAAACATCAGGGAGAAATTCAACTGACCAGCCAGTTAGGTCAAGGAACCACCTTCCGGATTATCCTGCCTATTGCCGGAGCGATTATTGAACACGCGTAAAATGGCGGTCATGCCGATTAAAATAAAACAGGAGTGGTTATGCTAACGGAACCGGCCAGCGATGCGTTCGACAAAACCGGCGCGATCTTGTTTGTCGATGATGAAGCGAATGTGCTTAAAGCCTTACGGCGCTTATTTCATAATGAACCGTATATGACCTACTTTGCCTCAAGCGGCGCAGAAGGGCTGGAGATATTGCGACAACATGCCGTCGACCTGATTATTTCCGATATGCGCATGCCGGAAATGAGCGGCGCGGAATTTTTAACCGAGGTTTTCATGCAATGGCCGGAGACCATCCGTATTTTACTGACCGGTTATGCCGATTTCCAATCAACCATTGATGCCGTCAATAAAGGCCGTATTTACAATTACTGCAATAAACCCTGGAATGATGAGGAGCTTAAATTACTGGTTCGCAATGCCCTGGAACAAAAGCGCCTGCGCGAGGAGCGGGATCGGTTATCCGACATTATTCAGCAGCAAAATAAAGAATTAAAAGAACTCAACGAACATCTGGAAGAAAAAGTCGAGCAGCGCACCGAACAACTCAAGAATGCCATGCAGCATCTTGACCGGGCCAATAAGAATCTGGAAAAACAATATATCGACTCCATCAAGGCATTCTCCCGCATTATTGAAATGCGTCCCGGCATTAAAAGCGGGCAGTCAAAATATATCGCCGAAAAAGCCTTGCTGGTTGCGCGCGGACTGGACATGAACACCGAAGACAAGAAAAATATTTTTTACGCCGGATTGCTGATTCAAATCGGCAAAATGAGTTTGCCGGATAACTTGCTGGCGGAGCCTTATTACAAAATACCGCTTGTCGACGTGCGCCGTTATTTAGCCCATGCGGTAGAAGGCGAAGCTTTATTGAAGGGATTGATCCAATTAAAAGGCGCCTCTATTTTAATCCGGCACCAATACGAACGCTATGACGGCTCAGGCTTTCCCGACCACTTGGCTAAACAAGACATTCCTCAGGGCTCCCGTATTCTCAATGTAGTCCGAGATTATATCGCCTATCTTGAAGGTTCAATGACCGGCGAGGTCATGTCCGTCAGCGCCGCAATCAGTCAATTAATGACGCGCAAAGAAAGCTATTACGATCCTGATGTTATCGACACGTTCGTCAAAGTGCTCAAAGAAGACACCAGCATTGAAGAGGAAGTGGTTGCGGAACTCCCCACGATTAAAAAATCATGGAAGAGCAGCAAACTATTTTCCGGGGCGCAGAATATGGCCTTGAGCCGTCCGATTATTGAAATTTCATGGATACAACTAAAGCCCGGCATGGAAATCGAAAGCGTCTATTTTGAGAACAAGCCTTATATTAGAAATTGTATTGTAGATCAAAAAATAATTAACAATATCAATTCATTAAGAGAAAACACCGGTAAAAACCCCATCATTAAAATTCATATGGGCAAGAAATAGTTCGACGCTCTCCTGCAAAAAACTCTCCAGTCCCGCCCCGTTAAGGCGTATGCATGAAATAACTTGAACAACTCGTACCGATAAATGTTCAGCCAGAGTGCAAGCTTCGCTTGCGCTTGCAGGCGAAGCCTGCACTCCGGCTATTAGCAACTTGCCCAGGTTATCTCGTACACATTCCTAAACCGGGATGACTCATTGTTTCGCAGCATCGGCAAGCAAACGCTTCACGACCGCCAGAAAGTGCATGACATCAACAGGCTTGGTGATGTAGTCATCAAAACCCGCGGCCATGCCCTGTTCAATATCGCATGGCGTAGCGTTGGCGCTGATGGCAATCACCGGCGTCTTTTTTACCGAATCCATGGAACGCAATACACTTAATACCTGATAACCGTCCATGCCCGGCAAATTAATATCGAGCAGAATCAGCTCGGGATGATGCGCCGAAGCCAGCTCCAGCCCCAATTCAGGCGTATGCGCCGTAATCAGCTGTAATTGCGGGTTCTTGCCCAAAATCTGGGCGATCAGCCTGAGGTTGGCCGGATTATCCTCTATATAAAGCACCGTATACCGGCATTCCTCGCCGGACGCCGCCTCCAATGCCATAGCCCGCCCTAAGTTATCGCCTCGCATATCCGATTCCGAAACGACTTGCGGCAGTTCAATCCAGAACGTACACCCCTTCCCCTCCTCGCTGTCCATGCCGATAGTACCGCCCATCATTTTCATAAGCCGACGGCTAATGGTCAGGCCGATGCCGGTTCCCTCAATATCGGTGTCTTCCGCGCCCAATCGTGAAAACGGCTGGAACAATTCCTGCCGCCGCGTTGCCGGGATGCCGTAGCCGGTATCGGACACTTCCAGACGCACCCAACCGCCCTGCACAGCGGCCTGAATCAACACTTCTCCGTGCGGACGGTTGTATTTAATGGCATTGGAAAGCAGGTTTATCAGCACCTGTTTTAACCGGGTGCGGTCGGCGCGGATCGCATAATCTCCGATTGCCGCATCGTTTATGGTGATGCCCCGCACTTGAGCAATAGGTTTAATCAACGTCAGGCATTCCCCTATCAGTTCAGCGCAAGACAGCGCTTCCATAGACAAATTGATATTGCCCGACTCAATCCTGGATAGATCCAGCACTTCGTTAATAAGCTCAAGCAAGTGTCGACCGGCCTTCAGTATCTCGTCAACATAATCCGCCTGCTCCTCATTAAGTCCGGCATCTATTTCCAGCAGTTGCCCAAAACCCAGAATCGCATTCATCGGCGTACGCAATTCATGCGACATACTGGATAAAAACTCGGACTTGGCTTTATTGGCGCTCTCCGCTTCGTCTCTGGCTGCGATCATTTCCCGCTCATACTGTTTGCGTTCGCTAATATCGCGCAAGATACCGACGAAATGCTTGCTTTTGTCGATTTCCATTAACGTAACAGTCAGCTCCAGAGAAAAAATCGTGCCGTCCTTGTGCTGCCCCGGCAGCTCAAGCTGTTTGCCGATAATCCCTGCCGGTTGCCCGTTATTGTATAAATTAAGATACCGGCCGTGTTCGCTACGGTGGGGTTCCGGCATTAACAGATTGACGCTGCGGTTAACTATCTCAGCGGCGCTATAGCCAAACAGTTTTTCCGCGGCGGGATTAAAAGAGCGGATGATGCCGGCCGGATCGATAGTGATAACGCCATCGACCACATTTTCAATAATATGCTTGAAAATAACCATGCGCGCCTGCTGTTTTGCACTTTTAAGCTCGACAAGCTTGCGTTTGGTGATGTCTTGCACTACGCCCAACATATTCAGCGGCGCGCCGTCCCCGTCGCGCACCACATCGCCGCGTTCCAGCAGCCAGCGCACCGTGCCGTTCGGCCAGACGCAGCGATGCTCGATATTGTATTCAGCGCCCTGGTGTACGCAGGCCTCAACCGCATCAATCACTTTCTGCCGGTCATCCGGGTGTACGCCATTAAGGAAATGCTTGAAGGACGTCTTCCGCTTACCCTCGGCGTAACCGAACAGCGATCCGATACGTTCAGAGCAAATGACTTTTCCGGTCTGAATGTTCCAGTCCCAGGTGCCGATATTAGCGTAACGCTGACTGCGCCGCAGACGCTCTTCGCTTTTACGCAGCGCATCGCCGGCGTCGCGACGTTCTGTGACATCATCGGCAATGCCGATGAAATGACTAAGCCGACCCTGCTCGTCATGCACCGGCGCAATGCGCAAGTCATTCCAATACGAAGTGCCATCCTTTCGATAATTGTGCAATAAAGCGCCCCCGGCGCAGCCTTCGTACAACACCGCGCGAATTTCATCGACTCCGGGCTGATCGGTTTCTTTGCCCTGTAAAAAACGCGCATTACGACCGATCGCTTCATCGCGGCTATAGCCGGTGATGCGTTCAAAGGCGGGATTGACGTAAATCAACGGCATGTCGGGCTTGCCGGCATCGGCCATGCAGATACTGCTGGCGCTGGCTTCCACGGCCCGCTCCAACAAACGCAGGCGCAGCTCGGCTGTCTTTATGCGGGAAATATCGGTACGAATGGAAACATATTGATAGGGTCGCCCGGTATTATCCAAAAAAGGCACGATACTGCTTTCAACCCAATATAAACTGCCGTCTTTACGCCGGTTGCACACTTCACCCTGCCAGATATTGCCGCCCCCAATGGTGCGCCACATATCCCGATAAAACTCCGGCGAGTGTTCGCCCGACTTGACGATACGATGATGTTGCCCCAACAACTCATTCCGACTGTAACCGCTGATCTCGCAAAACCGGTCATTAACATAAATAAGCTTACCGGCAGCATCGGTTGCACTGACAATAGCATGAACATCGAACGCCTGTTGCTGTCGCTCCCGTTCATAAAGCGTAGCCCGCAATGATTCCGTCTGTTCCCGCCGCTGCCGAAAACGCCGGGCCTGCAAAGCCACCGCCGCGACCAACTGGTGGGAATCGACCGGTTTGGACAAGAAATGCTCGCCGCTGCAATTCAGTGCAGAAAATTGTCCGGATACCGCCGCTTCCGACGCCAGATAAACAATCGGCAGCTGGGCATATCGATCATCATCGCGCACAATGACGGCCAGCTCCGGGCCGGAACATTGCGGCATAACCATAGCCAGCACCAGCACCTCGGCCGCGAACTCCACCAGCATGTCCGGAACGTGCAGAGGATCGCCGGCGTCCAGCACCGTCATGCCGGCTTGGCGCAAAATTGCCCCGTATAACGCCCGCTGTTCGGCGTCGTCATCAACCAGCAACACGCGAAAAGCGTCCAGCGGCGTCAACGCGACAGCGTCGGCAACCACGCGCAACAACGCATCAATATCCACCGGCTTGGTCAGATAACAACCGGCCCCGGCCCGATAGGCCGCAAGCTTGGCCGCCATATCCCGCCGCGCGGAGATAACGATAACCGGAACACCGTTAAGGCTCCGCTTGTTTAGCTCCGCAATAACCCGAGCACTGGTGTCGTCGCCTTCGGAAAACAGCTTATCCATAATCAGCGCGGACGGCGGTTCGGTTGCCGGGCCGGCGGCGGCAAAATCCGCCAGTTCATTAAACGCCTCCACCGTGTACCCCGCCTGCTCCAGCGTGGAACGCAGCCAACCGGCCTGCGCCTTGTCATCGCTCACCACCGCGATGCGCGGACTGTCTGTCCGCCCCGCCGGTATTTGCGGAACGAAGCCCTGGCCCGGCGGCTTGACCACTTGAGCTTCCAGATTCGCCAGCGCTTTACGCATCGCCTGCATGCCCTGTTCAGCCAATGCCCCGTCAACGGCTACGGTCGCTACGATTCGCTCCAAATTGCCCGCCGCCTCGGAAATCCGCATCAATTGGTGAACAGCCGCCGAACTCTGCAAACTATGCGCCGCGCGCTGCAAGCTCTCAAGCGAGTCATGCTGACCGCGCTCAATATCTGCCAGTAAAACCCTAAGAATCGTTAAACGTTGCGGCAGGCGCTCAATAAACGCCTTACGCATTCGGAAAAGAGTCGTCTGAATATCATTGTCCATGATCGGATTTCCTGATTAGTAAGCTGCTTCAGCTCGCGCCGTCATACTGGCATAGATGCCGGTATCCAGTCACATGGATGTGAAGGTATGACTTGGCATAATGCCTAAATCGGATATGGGTGCCAGGAATAGTCACCCTCCCTGGCTCTAGATTCCGGCATCCATGCCAGAATGACGGAGTCTTTTGCGTTGGCTGAAGCATCTTTATAATCAGGTCGGATTTTGCTAAGTTGGGCGGTAAGCGGAAGGCGTAACATTGGCGATTGATTGTGATGACTTTCGGTCCCCTCTTGGCAACGGCTGTCGGCGTTAATCCAGTTCCTGCATCGATGCCGTAACGCGGCTCAACCGGTCAACGGATCGGTGCGTGATCATGCATTATTCTCCGGCTCGGAAAATTGATCGCGAATCTTGAGAATTTCGGGTAACTGTTCCAAAAATACCGCCACCAGCTCAGGATCAAAATGAATGCCGCGATTTTCCTTGATCAGGTCCACAGCCGCTTCAAGCGTCCAGGCCTTTTTGTAGGGCCGCGCCGAAGTCAATGCATCGAACACGTCGGCCAGCGCCGCAATCCGCCCGGTCAACGGGATGGCCTCGCCGGACAGGCCGTAAGGATAGCCGCTGCCGTCCCATTTTTCATGGTGGGTCAGCGCAATTTCGCCGGCGCACTTCATCAAGTCGGAATCATCGCCTTCGAGAATATTGGCGCCGATAACGGCATGGCTCTTCATGATTTCCCATTCTTCGGGTTCGAGTTTGTCGGGCTTAAGCAGGATATGGTCGGGAATGCCGATTTTACCGATGTCGTGCATGGGGCTGGCATGTAACATTAATTCGCAATCGGCCTCATTCCAACCGATGGATTTCGCCAGCAAGGCCGAGATGTGGCTCATGCGCAGAATATGGTTGCCGGTTTCATTATCGCGATATTCGGCGGCGCGCCCCAGCTGTTGTACCACCTGTAGCCGGGTGCGGCGCAGCTCGGCGGTACGGGTCTGCACCATTTCATCCAACACCGCTTTTTGATCATGAAGCATGCGATGCATCAATTGCGCATCGAGCATATTGCGCACTCGCGCCAATAACTCATTGCAATAAAAAGGTTTGGTGATGAAGTCGCGCGCGCCTGAGTTAAGGGCGCGCAGCAAAAAATCCTGACCATGCTGGGCGGTGAGTATCACCACCGGAGGAAATAGGGGATCATTAAGCGCCTTAAGCTGTTCCATCACCTCAAAACCGTCCAGATGAGGCATATTAATGTCCAGCAAAATCAGGTCGGTACGGGCCTGCCGGTAAATCTCCAATACCTGTCTGGAATCCTGCACCAGCACCAGATTGCTATAACCTTGGGCAGACAGCATTCTATCCAGCAATTTCAGGTTTACCGACTCATCATCGACAATGAGAATACGAGCAACCTCCTTCTTGTACATGGTGTTTACCTTATATTTATCGTCTGACCGGTCTTCCGTGATTGTAGATCAACGCGTCAATTTTTCAAACTTTAACGCACATTTTCGATTAACTGCTTAAATCCCCCGCAACTGAGAGAGGAAGAACAACCCGGACAGCGATTATCGTCGACTACGGAAACTACATGCCCAAAAAAACGTAGCAGATGATGACCGCTACGCCGATTACAATCAGTTTGAATTTATTGGTCAACGACTGCTCTCGCCAATAATAAAGCACGCTTGCTTTCTGATGCGCACAGGCTGACAACAGACTGCTTTTACAACGCCGGTAAAAAGACGGCAGCGCCCGCAACAGCCGGTAAAGCCCATAGACAACGAAAGTCGCTAGGGTATAAAAAACAATAACCTGCGTTTGATGAAGATCGGTATGAAAAAGGTGTTCGACGAGGTGGTCAAGATTAAGCTCGATAAACTCAAAGGAAAGGTGGAGTATTTCAAAAAAATGCTCGAACAGGAAATGGAGCAGTTCTAGCAATAAGCCGAAGACTACGTCGGGGGCAACGATAACGGCTATGGCGAAGGCCAGGATAAGTCCCCTGACCCGGATTTGTTGCGATCGTTTTTTAGCGACATACCCGGTCAATAAGTCGCGGTCTTCATCTTTCATATTGATGAAATGCGCGCCAACAAAATAAGGATGCTGACTATCGATTGCCTGAATGTTTTTGCAATAAACAACCTTGCCGAACGTTACGATAACCGCCATGCCCGATGCAGGCAGTATCTTGATTGCCAGATAGTCGCCTTCTTTAAGCGCCTCCTCGCAACTGAAAGCCATGCCGCTGACACTGAGGTTAACATTGCAGGTTTCGCTTTCATTAAACAGAACTTCCTGCGTCGCAATATCCGGCCGGTTTTTTTTCAGGCCCGGCAATAATGCCGAGTACTGCGATCCCATTTCAACATCTGTAGACAATGAGGGAATATTGGAAAGACTATCGACATCAAGATACGGTTCGGTCAGCTGCTCTTCATCTATTTTTTGATAAAACAGATTAACTTCATCATAAATTCGAAAAAAAACTCTTCGGTTTTTATTTTTCGTCACGTTGACCTTATCCATAATCTACAACCTCTAAACCTTATATTGTCAGGATTTGATTACACTTATTACACGTCAAACATATCTAAGCCTGATCAGTGCATTGTACCCCAGCTTGGTTCCACTTATGATTCCCACGCTCTGCGTCACTGCCATTAAGTTAAGCGTTGTAGGAGCGGGCCGCGCCCGCGATGATGGCGCTATAACGCTGCAATCGCTGTGCAAATATCGCGGGCGCGGCCCGCTCCTACGGCGTGTCGATGTGCTTAAAGTGGCGCTCTGCGTGGTAACCCAGTCAGGGACGCTACGGCGTCCCGAACCGCTGAGCGGTTCAGGCTGCATTCCCACGCAGAGCGTGGGAATGATGAGTTTATTTACCGACCCTATCCTAAGCCCGATTAGTGCATTGCAGCCTAGCTTGGTTGAAGACACGTTTAGCCCACCCAAACTCTGGCGTTTCTGAACAAGCGCATCCATGCGCCATATTCATCCCAATCATCCGGGCGCCATGAATTTTGCACTGCTCTAAAACAGCGCTCCGGGTGCGGCATCATAATGGTAAAGCGTCCGTCCGTGCTGGTCAGGCCGGTAATACCGAACGGCGAACCATTGGGATTGGCCGGGAATTCCGTGGTTAACTCGCCGTAGTTATCGACATAACACAAGGCAACAGCGCCCGCCTCCAGCGCAACCGCCGGATCCACGGCAAATTCCGCCCGCCCTTCGCCATGCGCAATGGCGACCGGCATCCTGGAACCTTCCATACCGGCAAACAGGATGGACGGCGACTTTTGCACTTCAACCAAGGCCACCCGCGCCTCGAATTGTTCCGAAGTGTTGCGCATGAAGCGCGGCCAATATTCAGCGCCGGGGATGATGTCTTTTAATCCCGACATCATCTGGCAACCGTTACAAACGCCCAAAGCGAACGTGTCGGGGCGCTGGAAAAACGCGGCGAATTCATCGCGGCAGCGCGGATTGAATAAGATCGATTTTGCCCAACCGCCGCCTGCGCCTAATACGTCGCCATAAGAAAATCCGCCGCAGGCAACCAAACCGGTGAAATCGGCCAAGCTCACCCGGCCGTGAATAATATCGCTCATATGCACGTCGATGCCGGCAAATCCGGCCCGATCGAATGCCGCCGCCATTTCCACATGACCGTTAACGCCCTGCTCCCGCAGTATCGCGACTTTGGGTCTTGGCGCTTTTTTAAAGCGTCTGGTCACGTCGTAGTCGACATCAAACGTCAACACAACATTCAAGCCGGGATCGCCATCATCGGCGATGCGTTCAAACTGTTGCTTTGCGCATTCCGGGTTATCGCGCAGCGCCTGCATTTTACAGCTAAGCTCGGACCAGATGCTTTGCAGCTCGGCTCGGCCTGCGGAATATACAACCTCGCCTGAATGGCGAACGGTCAGCTGCTGCTCTTCCATGACCTTACCGATCACATACGTGCAATCGATCAGGCCCGATTGCTGCAACAGCGCCACGACGCCCTTGCAATCGCTCTGACGCACCTGCAATACCGCGCCCAACTCTTCGTTAAACAATGCCGCCAGCGCATCGTCGCCCAGGCTGTCGAGCGTCAGGGTCGCGCCCAGCCTGCCCGCAAACATCATTTCCGCCACCGTTGCCAACAAACCGCCATCGGAACGATCATGGTAACTCAGCAGTTTGCCTTGTTCGTTGAGCGTTTGTATTGTATCGAAGAAAGCTTTCAGCAGGCTTGCATCGTCCAAATCGGGGCATTCGTTACCGAGCTGGTTGTAGACTTGCGCCAATACCGATCCGCCCAAACGATTCTTACCGGCGCCCAGGTCAATCAGGATCAACGCACTGTCTTCATCCGACACATAACGCAATTGCGGAGTCAGGGTGAGATTAATATCGGCAACCGGTGCAAACGCAGTAATCACCAGCGACAACGGCGAGGTCATGGTTTTTTCTCCCCACACCGTAAGCATCGACAAGGAATCCTTGCCCACCGGTATTGCAATGCCCAGAGCCGGACACAACTCCATGCCCACCGCTTTGACGGTATCGAACAATGCCGCATCTTCGCCCTGATAACCTGCTGCGGCCATCCAATTAGCGGACAGCTTGATTTTTTTCAACGACTCTATATTGGCTGCGGCAATATTGGTGATGGCCTCGCCTATCGCCATACGGCCGGATGCCGGCGCATCAATGACAGCAATCGGCGAACGCTCGCCCATCGCCATCGCCTCGCCGGTCGCGGAATGAAAGCCCACGGCTGTGACCGCAACATCGGCTACCGGCACCTGCCAGGGACCGACCATTTGATCGCGCGCGACCAAGCCGGTAACCGAACGGTCGCCGATGTGGATCAAAAAGCTTTTATCGGCAACCGCCGGGAATGCCAACACGCGCTTGACCGCCTCACTCAGCGTGACCTCGCTTAAATCCAGCGCTTTAGTATTGGCCGGAACATGTTCGACATTACGATGCAGCTTGGGCGATTTACCGAACAACACCGACATCGGAATATCGACCGGCTTGTCGCCGAGCAACTCATCGTTCAGCAATAAATGCTCTGCTTCGGTCGCCTCGCCGATCACCGCAAACAAGCAATGTTCACGTTCGCAAAAGGCGGTAAACAGCGCCAGCGATTCGGGTTTAATCGCAACCACATAACGTTCCTGCGCTTCATTGCACCAAATCTGCATCGGCGACATGCCTATATCGGCGTTATGCACCCTGCGTAATTCGAAACGGCCGCCGCGCTCGCAGTCGTGGATGATTTCCGGCACCGCGTTGGACAAACCGCCTGCGCCAATATCGTGGATGGACACAATCGGCGTATCGCTGCCCATCGAATTACAATGATTGATGACTTCTTGGCAACGGCGTTCCATTTCGGGATTTTCCCGTTGCACGGAGGCGAAATCCAGATCCTCCGAACCGGCGCCGGAAGCTTGCGAGGAAGCCGCGCCGCCGCCGAGACCGATCAACATCGCAGGACCGCCCAGGATGATAATCAACGAACCGGCCGGAATCGGCTGTTTCTTGACCAGCATAGGCCGAATGTTGCCCAAGCCCCCTGCGATCATGATCGGTTTGTGATAGCCCCTGAATTCATTGTCTTTGCCGGGAACCGCCTGCTCGAAACTGCGGAAATAACCGGTCAGATTGGGTCTGCCGAATTCGTTGTTAAACGCCGCGCCGCCGAGCGGACCTTCCAGCATGATGGTCAACGCCGAGGCGATGCGCTCCGGCTTGCCGTTATCGGCTTCCCAAGGCTGGGGAAAGCCGGGGATTTTTAAATGCGACACCGAAAAACCGGTTAAACCGGCTTTCGGCGCAGAGCCGCGGCCGGTCGCGCCTTCGTCGCGAATCTCGCCGCCGGAGCCGGTAGCCGCACCGGGATAAGGCGAAATGGCGGTAGGATGATTATGGGTCTCGACTTTCATCAGCAAATGCGCGTCTTCTTCGACATAAGCGTATTCGCCGGTCTGCGCATTGCGTATGAAAACCCGCTCGGTTGAACCGGTCATGACCGAAGCATTGTCGTTATAAGCCGACAAAATGCCTTCCGGGCTTTTTGCCGCGGTATTGCGGATCATCTTGAACAAGGATTGCGCTTGTTCTACGCCGTCTATCGTCCAGTCGGCGTTAAAAATCTTGTGTCGGCAATGCTCGGAATTGGCTTGGGCAAACATCATCAATTCAACATCGGTCGGATTTCTGCCCAAGGTTTGGAAGCTTTCGGTCAGATAATCGATTTCATCATCCGACAAGGCCATGCCCAATTCCGTATTCGCGGCAACCAGCGCGTCGCGTCCCCGCTCGGCAATTGCTCCCTGCATTGCTCTACCTCCTGCATCCATGCAGTCGTCGATAATCGCAACATTCAGTAACGGCTTGGGCTGATGCAGCGCAAATAATTCGGGTTCGATGTCGCCGTCCAAAACGGTTTGGGTCATCCGGTCATGCAACAACGCTTTCACAGCTGCCGATAACGGTTCCTCAACAGCCAAGGTATATTCAATGCCCCGCTCAATGCGTTTAACATCGCATAATCCGCAACGCTGGGCAATCTCGGTCGCCTTGCTGGACCAAGGTGAAATCGTGCCCGAGCGCGGCACGACCAGCAAACGTTTACCCGCAACAGCAACGCCTGACTGCGTAGAACCGTAAGACAACAACTGTTTTAAAATCCCGGCTTGACTGTCATCCAAGTCATTTTCAATATCCACAAAGTGAATAAACCGTGCTGAGACGGCCTTGATAGAGGGCTCTATAGCCTGAAGTCCGGCCAGTAGTTTGTTGATGCGAAAGTCGGAAAGCGCGGAAGTTCCAGAGATTTTTAACATGTGAAAAGAAGGTACAAGGTAAAAGGTGCAAGGTTCAAGGAGCGAAATGCAAGTATCGGCTTTTTAACCTTTTACCTTGCACCTTGCTCCTTTCACCTCAATAAATCACTTAGCCAAATCAGCTTTGATAGTGTTGTGCAAAAGCGTCAACAAACTTAAACTCGTCTCGTCAGACACCGGTTTTTGTTCTTTGTCCAAAATCACGACATCGGTCTGTTGGTCGTTTTCTACTAATTTGACAACATATTCTTGTTCAGTCACGTCAAATCCTTTAAACAAAAAAACCACCTCGTCCCAAATAGACCCGTCTTCCACTTCCTGCTTGTTCGGATCATACTGAACGCGAAACAGTCCTTGTTCCTGATTGCGATTAGTCACTTCAACAGACTTTCTGCTTAAGGCTTTGCCAACCATGCGCCATGCAATTACCGAGGGCGCGCCGATGCGCAACCGCCTTGCTTCCTCGCCGGCGTTAATCAATTCAACCTGAATTAATTTCCGGTCTACAGTCGGCGCCGTTTCAGTTGCCGGGGCAGCGGCAACATCGGCTGCCTCAACGACCGGAGCGGCGGGAACCTTTGCTCTTATATCGCCGGCAAGATCGGGCGGCATGACCAACGGTGGAATTTCAGTCGTAAACTGATAATCTTTTTCCTTGTCCGGAAATAAATTCTTTATGGTGCTGCATGCCGGTACATTGGCCAACACAGCAACGATAATGAGCGACCTGATTTGAGTTTTCATAATCTGTGTTAAATAACTTCAGCCTGGCGCATTGCATCACGCACCGCATCGAAACAATCTTCCGTTAACCAGGTTAACGGTAAACGAATCCCCTTCCCCATCAAGCCCATTTCGGCAACCGCCCATTTAACGGGAATCGGGTTAGACTGAATGAACAGGTTTTTGTGCAATGCGGCCAGTTTTTTGTCGATGGCTAAAGCGTTTTCTTCATCGCCCGCTATCGCCAGCATAATCATTTCATGCACCTGTTTTGGCGCGACATTGCCCGTTACCGTAATGCTGCCGTTACCGCCCAGCAGGCAAAACTCGCGACTGCTCGCATCATCGCCGGTATAAATCGCAAAATCGTCACCGGTCAGATCGCGGATTTGTTTAACCCTGGACAGGTCGCCGGTCGCTTCTTTAACGCCGACGATGTTCTTGACATGGGACAAGCGGCCAACGGTTTCCGGCAACATATCGCAAGCGGTGCGCCCAGGCACGTTGTATAAAATCTGCGGAATGTCGACAGCATCGCTAATCGCTTGGTAATGCAGGTACAAGCCTTCCTGGGTAGGCTTATTGTAATAAGGCGTGACAATCAGGCAGGCGTCGGCGCCCGCTTCTTTGGCCAAGCGGGTCAGGTTAATCGCTTCGGTTGTCGAATTTGCGCCGGTTCCGGCAATGACCGGTATCCTGCCGCCGACATAGTCGACCACGGACTTGATAACATCGCAATGCTCATGCTCATCCAGCGTCGCCGATTCGCCTGTGGTGCCGACCGCGACCAGGGCGTCCGTCCCCTCTGTTATATGGAACTCCACCAACCTTTTTAAGCTTTCCTTGTCCACCGCACCGCGTTCATCCATCGGTGTTACTAAAGCTACGATACTACCTTGAATCATGAAATCTCTCGATCAGAATTAATGCTGTTACAAAATTGTCGCCATTATAACAAGCAAATACCTAAAACTCAGCTTGCTAGGTAATTTTACTGGTTTTTAGCCAAAAAACGCCCTGAATCTTACCGGGCCATGCTGTTACAGCCAACAGGCCGCTATGCAGACCTTCCAGGTTTTAAAAACCTGGAAGGTCTAACTTGCAACGTTTCGAACGGAGCGGCATGCCCCATCCAGCCGCAGATAACGATGAGTTTATGTTTCGGGAAGTTATTACCGACCATACCCTAAGCACTATCACGATCAGTATTCGCACCAATAGAACAAACGATTTTTTTATGTAAAATTGATTTCAAATTGAGATTGCATTGATGCAGGGGGTTTTCAATTTGGCGACGAAGGATCGTCGGCGTAAGGATAAAGTATGGATATTCGGGTAACGCTAAGCACTATCACGATCAGTATTCGCACCAATAGAACAAACGATTTTTTTATGTAAAATTGATTTCAAATTGAGATTGCATTGATGCAGGGGGTTTTTCAGTTTGGCGACGAAAGGGTTATATAAAAAAAGTCTTGATTAGCTAGATGCTTCAGCCAGCGCTAAAAGTTCGTCATTCTGGCAGGGATGCCGGAATCCAGTCACATGGATGTGAAGCCATGGACGAGTATCGAGCCTAGATCATGCAGCAATGGTATCGGCAAGTTACCGTCCATGGCGCTGGATACCGGCATCCCTGCCGGTATGACGGTGCCGGCTGAAGCATCTAGCTAATCAGGAAAGAAGTACCGCGTTATCTGTTCATCGACAACCGTGCGCAAAATTAGCATTACCCATGCAGCCGTATTCGAGTAACAACATATATTTGTCACAGAGGCTTTGCCGTAGTTAGCGATTCTCTAAAACGCGAGATACGCTGGAGCATCTGGGACTAAAAAATCCACTCAGATTTTGCTCTGATTGGAGTCAACTGAAAGGAGCTTTATATAACCAAGGAGTTAACCCCCGTACACAGACGGGTCGTGTGCCGACGGGGTAAACAATTTTCGACCTGATTATCACTTTTGGAGAATCATCATGAAAACTTTAAACACAATGTTGAAAGCCTTTTGGCAAGATGAAGCAGGCCTGACCATGGTTGAGTACGCGGTAGCAGGAACGCTGATAACCTTAGGGGCGGCAGCCGCTTTTACCGCTCTTGGAGGAGCTGTTACAGCCCAAATCGGCTTGATTACAGGCCTAATCTAGTCAATAGGGAAATACGGACAGGGAATGGGATGGGCTGCGTTTTGCCCATCCCAGCCTAAAAATGCGACGTGGCGGGTTAACTAAGTTGCGACGGGTTCTGCGCAAGCGGAAAAAAATGGATTTTTGCAAAGCTCGAACTGATTTAATCCGCCACCAAGCCAGGTCGCGCTGATGAGCGCTGCGGCCTTTGGTGATCGAATGACGCCAGTCGTTGGCACCGAACACAATCGAGCGCTACATAAAACATGCGTTTCATCCGCAAACCCGGATCTCGGCAACACTCTTCTGAAAACGGTTGCTTTTGATTTTGCCCTCAGCTTTATCGTAATCATGATTGCACCGGGAAGCTATTGCGCCTGAGTTTTAGTGTTACATGGTTAACTGCATTTACCGGCGCATAAGACTTGCTGACAATGCCGCGTAGGGGTGTTCAAAACACTAACAGCCGCACGCAACGCGCGCCCTTATACATCCAAGAGGAGGTTAATTTGAAACGTCTCCCTAACTTATATGATCCCCGAAAAGATTGACCTTGCAGCTCGCCGCCCGGCGGCTAAATGGCTAACTAATGCAACATCCGGACATGATTCGTGCTTTTCCCGAACCAAGAATTTTGCCAAAAATAACGTTCGCTTAGGCGTGCGCATGAAATAACGTGAACAACTCGCGCCGATGGAGTGCAAGCTTTGCTTGCGCTTGCAGGCGAAGCCTGCACTCCGGCGTCCCATATTGCCCATGACTTGCCACGCAGCGCGGGAACAAGAGCAAACATGCAGACCTTCCAGGCTTTTAAAACCTGGAAGGTCTAACCGGCAGACCGGTGCCGGAACACTAAAGAACAACCCGGCTAAACGCCTGATTTTGTAAGTATTCGCACGTATTTTATCAACGCACTTTCCTTGCTAGAGTGTAAATCATCAATTTAAGCTTAAAAAACACTCAATTTTCCCTTAAATCTTAGATAAGGATATGCACATGACTTTGAATAGCATACCGACGGGAGTTCTTATAGCCGTTTTGATAACAGCCGCCGTTATCGATATGAAACGTCACCGTCTCCCTAATAGCCTAACCGCAAGTGCAGCCCTGTTGGGCATAACCATGCAATGCTGGCTACAAGGGGGAAGCGGATTCTTAAACGGCTTAGCCGGTTTTTTTACCGGACTGCTGTTGTTTTTACCCTTTTACGCGATGCACTGGATGGGCGCCGGCGACGTCAAGCTGATGGCGGCGGCGGGAACCTTTCTCGGCTGGCCGGATAGCTTGCTCGCCGTGGCATTAACGACCGGCACAGGTTCCATTGCCGCGTTAGGCTTACTGGCCGCGCAAGGCGGCTTGATCGACTACGGACGCCGCTACGGCTTAATGGCCAAATGTCTGTTCTGCACCGGCAAGGTCGCTTATGTGCCGCCCGCGCCGGAGGAATCGTCATCGCTGCTTTTCCCCTATGCACTGGCCATCGCCCTTGGCACCTTGGCGACGCTAGCCTGGGTCGGGCGATTGGATCCTTTCATTGAAACTTTAGGAGGCTTTGTCCATGCGTAACGATACCTTGGCGTTTGAGGAAGAAGCGATTCGGCAAATCGCGCCGCGACCTCGCAATCTTGCCGAAACCGGACTGGCTCAGGATTTTCTTTGCGACCTGCTGGCCAAGCATTGCTACTGGGGCGGCATCCTCAACCAACAGCAATTGGTCGAACGAACCGCGCTGGCTTGGCCGGTTCTGGAAAGCCTGCTCAATTTCATGCGCACCTCAGGCTATATTGAGGTACACAGCCCCAACGAAAACTCCATGCTGCTGCGTTACGCCTTGACCGAACGGGGCCGCAACCTGGCCTTGGACGCCCAGCTGAAAAGCGGTTACGCAGGCTATGCGCCGGTACCGCTAGCGCTCTATGAACGCGTCGTGCAAGCGCAATCCATTCACAACAACCTGGTCACCCGCGAAGACATGACCCGAGTTTTTAAAGACATTGTCATCCGGGAATCGGTGCTAGACCAACTAGGCCCGGCGATGCACTCGGGCCGCCCTATCTTCGTTTACGGTCCGCCGGGCACCGGCAAAACCTACACCGGAATGCAACTGCTCGGCCTGCTCGACGATTCGATACTGATTCCCTATGCGCTGGCGGTCGGCGATTACGTGGTGCAGTTTTTCGACCCCTCCGTTCATCATCCCTTGGTCGGCGCGGACAAATCGGCTCAATTCATGCTGGATGAAGGCCACGATCCGCGCTTTGTCCGCTGTCGTCGTCCATCGGTGATCACCGGCGGCGAACTGACGCTGGAGATGCTGGAACTGGCGCACGATGCCGCGACCAAACAATATTTCGCGCCGCTGCAACTGAAGGCCAATAACGGCATCTATATGATCGACGATCTCGGCCGGCAACGGGTTGAATGTACGGATCTGCTCAATCGCTGGATTGTGCCGCTGGAACAGAAGCAGGACTATCTGACCGTCGGCTGCGGCACCCGATTTCCGGTGTCCTTCGATGTAGTGCTGATTTTCTCGACCAACCTGAATCCGCTGGCGCTCGCCGACGAGGCCTTCTTACGCAGACTCGGCTACAAAGTCCGCTTCGAAGTTCTCACTGCGGAGGAATACGAAAGCATTTGGCGGCAGGTGTGTAAGAAACACGCCATCGCATTCGACGCAACAGTCTTCCGCTACGTACTGGAGCTTTACCGCAGGGAAGACAGGCCGCTGCTGCCTTGCCAACCCAGGGACTTGTTAGGCTTGGTCATGGATCAATGCCGTTATCAAGGCCTCGCTAACCAAGTCACCGACGAACGCCTGGCATGCGCATGGAACAGTTATTTTGTGCGGCCGGTTTCAGACCCTGAACCGCTCGCACACGGTAAACCCGATGCTTTACACCCCGCCTCAAACCCACTTGTTATAGATAAGGAGAACAGAATATGTTGAACGGTAGAACACTCACGCTCTTTTTTATGGCGCTGGCTTTAGCTGTCGTCGCGGTTTTAATCGCACAACGTTGGGTCGAATCCTTGGGAAGCGACGACACGCAACAAGTGCAATACAGTAAGGTAATCGTTGCCTCTATGGATATACCCCAGTGGAAACAAGTTGGGGAAACCGATGTGTCTGAAAAAGATTGGCCGAAAGACACCGTAACCAAAGACATGTTTACGGAAAAGTCCCAGGTTGTCGGCAAAGTCGCGATCAATAACGTATTCACAGACGAACCGCTGAATAGCCGCCGCGTCGTCGACCCCAAAGGCGGAAATATATTTTCCCTGGGCTTTCCCGAAAATAAGCGCGCCTTCACCGTGCGCGTGAACGACGTCAGCGGCGTGGGCGGATTTCTGCTGCCGGACAACCATGTCGATGTGCTGGCCGCCAAAAAGCTGTCCGGAGCGAGCCAGGAGGTGCGCACGGAAACCATAGTCCAGGACGTCAAGGTCTTGGCCGTGGATCAGGAGGCGGCAGCCAGCGATAAGAACAAGCCTATTGTGGTTCGCTCGGTCACCTTAGAGATGACCCCGCAACAGGCGGAAGCGGTGTTCAAAGGGCAAGAGCAAGGTTCCATTCAGCTCGCCTTGCGCAATCCGACCGACAGGGCCGTATTAGATCAAGCCGAGACGATTGCCTATGTGGCAACCCCTCCGCTGCCGAGAGCCCATAAACCGCAGGGCAAGACCTTCACCGTCATCAGGGGAATGACCCAGAGCAAGATCGACTGCAAAGGTTACGTATGCTCTGAACAACATCTTTAATCCTACATGCTGCGCAGGACTAAACAACAATAAAAACACGATTTAGGGAGTCACCATGACCAATCCAATTAAAACCATCGCCGGCTCAAAAAGCCGAACCATGCTACCTCGCACCGGACTGTTAGGCGCCTTGCTATTGGTAGGCATGCCTTTCAGCCTTTCGGCAGGAGACTCCGCTTCCAGGGTCACGCTGGGTAAAGCCACCTTCATTTCGCTGCCTTCCGCAATCAACGGCGTAACGGTGGGTAACCCGGAGGTGGCCGATGTCAAAATACTGGACCCGACCCACCTCTATGTTCTCGGCAAAAAGATGGGCAGCACCAATGTGATTCTCCTGTGCGGCAAGAGCAATGATCCCTGCGGCCGTAACCTCGATTTGGAAGTCACCCATGACTTGGACGGCCTCAAGAGCAAGCTGTACGAACTGTTCCCGGATGAGTCGCCCAAGGTGCTTTCTTCCCAAGGTTCCATCGTCCTGAGCGGCCAAGTCTCCGGCCCGCAGAAAATGGACGCCATCTATAAAATCGCTGAAACATTCCTGCCGCAGGACGATCATCAGCCTGGCGGCGGCACGCCCGCTCCGATGAGCATTAATGTGGGAGGACAAGCCGCGCCGCAAGAACAGACCACCAAGGTAATCAACCTGATGCAGATAGGCGGCCCGCAACAAGTCATGCTCGCCGTAACCGTAGCGGAAATCGACCGGCGCTTGGCGCGCGATTTCAAAGTCGATTTCTCGGCCATCGGCGGCAGCGGCGACTTCAGTTCCGGCGCGGTCGGCGGCAATGCGCTGGTCAGCGCGCTGTCCAATGCGGCATCGGTCGGAGCCAGCGTTATCAACCCCTATGGCATGTTTTTCCGCTTCATCGGCCATGATGTCGCGGTCAAGACCGTCATCAACGCCGCCAAGGAAAACGGCTTGGCGAAGATTCTCGCCGAACCGAATCTCACCGTCATTTCCGGCCAAGATGCCGATTTCCTGTCCGGCGGCGAATTCCCGGTCCCGGTGCCGCAAAACATGGGCGTCGGCGGTGCCAGTACCGTCACAGTGCAGTTCAAGCCCTTCGGCGTCATGCTTAAATTCCTCCCGGTGGTGCTTGATTCGGGGCGGATCAGCATGAAGCTGAATATCGATGTCAGCGAAATATCCGCCGACAATGCCGTCGTGCTGCCGGCAGGCAACGGCACCTTCGTCATCCCGTCGCTGACCAAGCGTAGCGCCAATTCCTCTCTGGAACTGTCCGACGGCCAGACCTTGGGCATCGCCGGCCTGATCAACGACAGCATGCGCGAAAGCATCTCCAAGTTTCCCGGCTTGGGCGACATCCCCGTACTCGGACAGCTGTTCACCAGCCAGAAGTACCTGAAGAACGAGACGGAATTGGTGATTTTCGTCACCCCGCACTTGGTCAAACCGATCTCGCCCGACAACATCCAGTTACCCACCGACCACTACATTGACCCCAGCGATGCGGAGTATTACCTGATGGGGCGTACAGAAGCACGCAAAATGCCGGCCCGCGTTAGCGACGGACAGACTTACACCGGCGGCTTGCGCGGCCATTTCGGTCAACAACCCTAACCAGGAGCGAACACCATGAACTATCTAAAACCCCATCGACTGAGCCGGATCGAACAAGGACTTTTGGCCGTCAGCCTGACGCTTCTGGGCGGATGCGCCGAGTGGAGCAGCAACCCGGCGCGCACCCAGGCCGACTACGGCGCTTCGGTACGCAATATGGTCAGCAAGCAAATCTATAACGCGGACAAGGCGCAACACCCAGAAGACGAGGCGCCGGACGGAATGGAGGGCAATAAGGCCAATTCCGTGCTGGAAGGCACCTATCGAGGGCTGATCGTCAAACCTGAGCAACGCCTATCCCAGCCCTCGGTCTATGGAGTAGACGGCAGGGGCACCGGCATAAACACATCGGGAGGCTCGGCACGTTAAGTGTCGCGGCATTGAGGTAGTCATTATGAACACGAAAAACGGCTTCTTGATTCACTACGGTTTACGGCGCACCGGCTACCGGCTATTGGAGAGCAAGCCCCGCCGCGTTGCTATGGCTCAACGGGGCGCCATTCTGCCGCTGGTGGCTGTAGGAATGGGCGCTCTACTGGCAGTGGCCGGACTTGCCCTGGACATGGGCCACGGCTATCTCAATAAAACCAGGCTGCAAAGTGCGCTGGACGCCGCCGCTCTTAGCGGCGCTAAAACGCTGGATGAAACAACCAACATCGGGATGGCGACCACGTCCGCACAGGCCGCATTTACGCTTAATGCGGGTGCATCAGGCAATGCCGAACTTGGGAGTATCGGGATCGGCAATGTCAGCATCGAGTTTTCCGCGTCATTAAATCCCTTCGTGCCGGGAGGGGCGAATCCCCGCTTCATTCGCGTGGGCGTGAGCGCCGCCAACTTCTCCAGCCCCTCTTGGCTGCTCCAGACCGTCGGGATCGCTAATGTCAACGTCGGCGCAACAGCGGTGGCGGGACCGAGCCCCGAGCTGATCTGCCCTGAAATTTTACCTATTGCGCCTTGCGGCACGGGTGGACCGGCGACCAACTATGGTTACACGGTCGGCCAGGAAGTGATCATGAAGACCGGCTCGGGCAACAACGGCTGGGATGTCGGCCCCGGCAATTACCAGAATATCGACCTGGGTTGCGGAACGGGCGGCGGCGGTAGCTGCATCAGAAACAATATGGCCGGAGGCTATACCGGCTGCGCGGCGGCCGGGGAATCCGTGCCGACTAAACCCGGCGGTAATGTGGGACCGAACGCGCAGGGCTTAAATACGCGCTTCAATTGCCCCCCGCCGGGCTGCGGCCCTGTCGACACCGCCACTTACAAACCGGATGTGGTCATTGATGCGGGCGGCTCCGGCTACCCGGATACCTACAGTCAGTATATGACCGATAGAGCGAGTCATACCTGGGATATTCCAACGCCCACTGCCCAATATGAACCGCCCCGTCGCCTAGTGGCTGTGCCGGTAATCGATTGTACGGGAACCACCAACGGGAGCGGTTCGGTCAATGTGCTGGGCCTTGCCTGCATGTTTCTGACCCGACCGGCCAATCACAATGGCGATCAGGAAATATACGGGGAATTCCTGGGTACTTCCTGCATAGGACAGGGATCGGTTCCAAGCGCTAATCCATTCATTGGACTGGGCCCCCATACCATTATTCTTTACAAAGATTTCGGAGCGGCAGACTCATGAACAGCAAAACGCAACCTAACGCTATTCGCCGTCAACAGGGTATAGCAATGATGGAGTTAGTGATCGTCGTGCCGATCCTGTTGTTGATTTTTTTAGGCGTCAGTGAAATGGGCCGCGCCTTATTTCAATACAACACCTTGTCCAAAGCGGTGCGTGACAGTAGCCGTTATTACTCGACGCAAGTTTTCAATAGCAATGACATCGCCGGGGCAATCAATCTGGTCAAATACGGGCAAACCGGGGTTGGACCTCAACTCCTGCCCGGCGTTATAAATGTTAGTATCCCTGCGCCGGTGATCGATGCGACGGGCACTTATGTAACGGTCACAGGCAGCTATACCTTTAGTTTCTTACCGGGAAACCCTTTGGCTGGAATTGTCGGGTTATTCGGTTCCGCGCTGCCCAATCCTTTTATCTTAACGGCCACCAGCACCATGAGGGCGATATGAAACATCAACAGAAAGGCCTGTACATCGTCGAATTCGCCTTAGTGGCTGCGCTGTTTTTCGTGCTGCTGTTCGCTGTGATCGAATTCGCTCGGGCATTGTTCGTTTGGAACACCCTAACCGAGGCGACACGGCGAGGCGCGCGCTTGGCCGTTGTTTGTCCGGTAGGTCACGCTTCAATCGCCAACGTCACGGTTTTCAATGCCCCCGCCGCCGCAGGAGCCAGCGCTATACTGCCCGGCCTGGACAGCTCCGATGTCGTTACCGACTATCTGGATCAGACCGGCACGGTAACTGCCGTTTTTAACAATATCCGCTATGTTCGCGTGAGAATTGTCGGATTTACGCACACCCTGCTGATTCCGGCATTGCTCCCCGGACTTCCGGCTATGACGCTGACCGCCCCCGCCTTCGCAACAACGTTGCCGCGGGAAAGCCTGGGAGCCGTACCGGATGGCGTCGGCAGTACGCAATGTCCGTGATCGATAACCAAGAAGGCTCGTTAAACCCGTTTCGCTACCTTGACGACAGTCAATTTATAACCAAGGGATGAATGCTATGAACAGAACCAACCATATATTGCTAACCGGCCAGGGTGAGGGCAACATGGAAATCCTTCAGGGCTTGGTCAATCAGCTTCCCGGCGTCAAGGCGCAGTCCCGCGCCCTGAACGGTCATGCTCCCGATTTTTTGGGCGGCCCCGATCTCAAAGCCGATGTATTGATCCATTTTCTGGGTCTCAAGGCGGAACTGGAACTGGAAGCCTTGTCCAAGCAAAACAAGCAGGCCGGACCTGTCACGCTGATCGTCTACGACCGGGGCATGGCCGACGCTCCGCGGCTTATGCGCATGGCTATGCAAGCCGGAGCGCGCGACTTCATCATGGGGCCGCAGCTCGTTGACGACACGCTGGCCTCGGTGCGTAAGATCCTCAAGGAAGACCTCTACGCGCATTCCGCGCTCACGGCGATAGTCAACGCCAAGGGCGGAGCGGGGGCATCGACCATCGCCTGCGCTCTGGCCCACGCCTTCGCCACCCGAGAGGGCATGCAGACGCTATTGCTGGACCTGGATCTCCAGTTCGGCACCCAATGCCTGCGCTTGAATATCGCGTCGCCGCAAAATCTTGTCGATGCGCTGGCCGCGATCGAATCCCTGGATGAAATTGCCTTGATGGGTTATATGGCGAAACATGCCAGCGGTTTGCATGTTTTGAATAGGCCGGAGCGGGAGATCATCCTGCCGGGCGAAATCGATGAAAAGCGCCTTAAGCGCCTTATCGAGCTGGCGCATAATTGTTACGAACAGCTGGTGGTCGATCTGCCGCGCCTGATCGACCCGGTCTTCAACCTGGTTCTGGAACAGGCCAATCATATCCTGGTGGTGATGCAGCAGGAGCTTTTCAGCGTCCGCGATGCGCAGCGCATGATCCAGATCATGACCCAGGACTTGGGTCTGCCCTTGGATAGGATCATACCGGTCCTCAACCGCTACGAAGGTAATAATAACTTCGGGCTTGACGAGGTGGAGCGGGTTTTGGCGTTGGGCTCGCCGATCGTGGTGATACCTAATGATTTCAAGAACCTGCACATGGCCTCCAATCTGGGGGTGCCGATTGCCGAACACGCGCCCAATTCATCAGCCACCAAGAGAATCCAAAAGTTGGCCGAAACCCTGAACGGCAAGAGCCCTTCAGTCAACCCTGGGATATTCAGAAAATGCCTGTCAAAACTATTAGCGGGAGCGTAAGTCATGGGCCTGAAAAATCGGATTATCGGACATTTTAACAATGAGGAACTGCCGCCTTCTAACGCGATTGGCGCTGAGCCTGGTTCGGCGCTGCCTGTAGCGGAGCTTGTTCCGCCCTTGAAAGTGAGGGCGCTCAGCGAAACGGAACGGGAGTGGCTGCAAAAAATTCATCAAAGACTGATGGAAATGATCGACCTTTCCCAGATCGGGCGACTGGATAAAAGCCAGGCCCGGAACAAGATTCGCGAACTGGCCGAACGCATCATGGACGAACTGGCGGTGCCGCTCAATATCTCGACCCGGCAATTCCTCGCCAAATGCATAGAAGACGAGATCCTCGGACTCGGCCCTATAGAGCCGCTATTGTCCGAACCGAGCATCGCCGACATTCTGGTCAACGGCAGCGGTAAAATCTTTGTAGAACGTTTCGGCAAGCTGGAGCTTACGCCGCTACGCTTTCAAAACGACGCTCATTTGCTGAATATCATCGACCGCATCGTGTCTTCGGTGGGAAGACGCATCGACGAGTCCTCGCCGATGGTCGATGCCCGCCTTAAGGACGGCTCGCGCGTCAATGCGATTATTCCGCCCTTGGCCATTGACGGGCCGACGTTGTCGATTCGCCGCTTTACCCTGGACCGCTTACGCATGGAGGACCTCATCGATTTAAAGACCTGCACCCAGTCGATGGCGGACATGCTGATCGGCATCGTCAAGGCCCAGTTGAATGTGCTGATTTCCGGCGGCACCGGCTCAGGCAAGACCACCATGCTGAACGTGTTGAGCGGTTATATTCCGGTAAACGAGCGCATCATTACCATTGAGGATTCGGCGGAACTCCAGTTGCAGCAGCCGCATGTGGTGCGGCTGGAGACCCGTCCGCCCAATATCGAGGGCAAGGGCGAGGTGTCGATGCGCGACTTGGTTCGCAACAGTCTGCGGATGCGTCCGGATCGTATCATCGTCGGCGAAGTGCGCAGCGACGAAGCTTTCGACATGCTTCAGGCCATGAATACCGGCCATGACGGCTCGCTGGCCACAGTGCATGCCAATACGCCGCGCGATGCCCTGGGCCGGTTGGAAAACATGGTGGCGATGACCGGCTTGGACTTGCCTACCAAAATGGTGCGAACCCAAATCGCCTCGGCAATCAATGTGGTGGTGCAATTGTCGCGCCTGGAGGACGGCAAGCGAAAGCTGATCAGCATCCAGGAAATCCAGGGCATGGAAGGCGACATCATCACGATGTCGGAAATTTTCAGGTTCCAGAGAAAAGGTCTCGACGAACACGGCAATATCGTGGGCTCATTCAAGGCCACCGGCATCGTGCCCAAGTTCCATGAAAGCCTCCAGAAACGGGGTATCGATCTGCCTTTCGAGCTGTTCGATCCGGAGCGCGACGGCTAGCATCGTTGGCATGCTGCATGACATAGGCCTTGGCGATGACCGGCTGGGTGCTATTTCATCGTTCCCACGCTCTGCGTGGGAATGTAGCCAGAACCGCTCTGCGGTTCGGGACGCTGGAGCGTCACTGTCATTAAGTTAAGCACATCGACACTCCGTAGGAGCGGGCCGCGCCGGCGATATTTGCACAGCGATTACAGCGTTATAGTGCCATCATCGCGGGCGCGGCCCGCTCCTACAAGGCTTAACTTAATGGCAGCGACGCAAAGCGTGGGAACCCTAAGAGGAAATTAATTTTGCCGGAACCCTTAATTTTAATATTTTCGTGCTTTTCGCGGATCAAATGATTTTTCTAGGATAATTTGGAGAATACTCATGGATAAAGACACCTTATTAGTTTTCCTGGCGCTGGTATTCGGCGCAGTATTTTTTCTGACTCAATCCATTGTCGTGCCGACTTTCGGGACGGGGCGGCAAGAAAGCCGACGGCTCAAGCAGCGGTTGGGCATCCTTAGCGATGACTACCAGAGCGAACGCCAAATCTCGCTGGTCAGGGAGAAATATTTCAAGAAGCTATCGCCGCTCGAAACCTGGCTTGAGTCGCTTCCGGCCATGACTCGCCTGCAAGTCTTCATCGAACGCTCCGGACATGAGTTTCCCGCCTATCGGCTGGTTCTGCTCAGCCTCTTTCTGGCCTTATCGGGGGCGGCGTTGGCCTGGATTCTGAGCCACCAGTGGCTGTTTGTGCTGGCCGGCATGTCGATATTCGGCGTAATTCCTGTGATGAAGTTGAGGCGCGATCTTGTAAAGCGCTTCGCCAAATTCGAGGAGCAATTACCGGAAGCGCTGGATGTTATGACCCGCGCCTTGCGCGCCGGTTATCCATTCAATGAAACCCTGCATTTGGTCGCGACCGAAATGGATGAGCCTATCGCCAAAGAGTTTCGCATCGCCTTCGACGAAATCAATTTCGGCGTCGACACCCGCTGGGCGCTCCATAGCATGGTCGACCGCATCCCCAGCATGTCGCTGATGGCTATTGTGACCACGGTTATGGTGCAACGGGAAACCGGCGGCAATCTGGCCGAGACCTTCGAAAACATAAGCAAGCTGATCCGTAGCCGGTTCCGCTTCCAGCGCCGCGTTCTCACGCTGACGGCCGAGGCGCGAATGTCGGCCTGGATATTGGCGATGATTCCATTCGTTTTATTTCTCGGCATATCGCTGATCAATCCCGATTATGTGGGCAACTTAACGCAAGACCCGATAGGCAGGAAAATAATCCTTTGGGGGATTGTTTTGCAGATTGCCGGTAATTTTTGGATACGTAAACTGATTGCCCTGGAGATTTGATTCGCTATGAAATCCTTTATAGAAACCTTGTTTGATTTAATGGACAACCCGGATGTCGCTCGGAGCGGCGCGGTTGTTCTGTTCGCAGCCGCCATTTTTTTGGTCGGCATGGTCGGTTTATGGCTACTGGCGCAGCGCTTGGACCCGGTGAAGAAACGCTTGGACGCGCTGGTAATCGAAGACGCCTCCACGGTATCGGTCCTGGAACAATGGGCGGAACGACTGGATCGTTTCGCTCATATCATCCTACCTCACAACCAGGACCTTCAAAAAAGCACCATCGATCGCCTCACCCGCGCCGGTTACCGTTCCCCCAACAGTTTAGTTATTTATTATTTTATCCGCTTGCTGTTAATGGTCGCACTGCCTTTGTCGGTGTTGTTCATGTACCCGTTTTTCCCCCAGATCGAGCCGGACAAGTTTTTTTTCAGCGCCGCAATAGCCGGTGTGTTGGGCATGCTTGGCCCCAGCTATTATCTGGATAAAAAGACGATTAAGCATCAGCGCTCGCTCCGGAATGGACTACCCGACGCAATCGACCTGCTGGTGGTTTGCACCGAGGCAGGCTTGGGCTTAAACGCGGCCATACTTCGGGTCGCCCAAGTGATCTCCGATATTCACCCGCTTTTGGCCGAAGAATTACTGATGGTCACCGCCGAAATACGCGCGGGCGTCGATCGCACCCAAGCCATGTCCAATCTTGCCCGGCGCACCGGCCTGGAGGACATCAAGGGACTGATCACGGTGCTGGCCCAGAGCATGCGATTCGGCACCAGCATTGCGCAAACGCTGCGCATTTATTCCGAGGAGTTTAGGGATAAACGGATGCAAAAAGCGGATGAAGAAGCGGCCAAGCTCGGCACCAAAATGATCTTTCCGCTGATCTTCTGCGTGATGCCCGGCTTTTTTATTATTGCGATGGGACCGGCCGTTATCAAAGCGATGGCGGTGTTCTCGAACATGGGTTAGGGATGAGCATGAAATAATTTCGCTCTCGCTGCACTCGTCTTTATACACAAGCTTCTGCGGGCTGTCGTTAGGCGGGAAACATGCGATATACAGACCTTCCAGGTTTTTAAAACCTGGAAGGTCTAACATGCAACGTTTTGGCACAGATGGAACGTTTCGAATGAAACAACGAGCGCGCGGCGTGGGAATGCTGCGCCGCAAGTCAACGCGATGAAAATACTTCTTGCCGGGCTTTTGGCTAAGGACAGGCAAGCGGCCGATCCACGATTGAAATGGGTTCTATAAAACAATTTACATCCCACAACCAGGAGATGCTCATGTTAAAAAAAATAGTCTATTCGCTGGGTAATTTAACCGGAATCGCGCTGTTTACGTTTCTGTGTACCGCCACGTTCCAAAGCTATCAGAAAACCGGGTCCTTATTTGCCTTCACTATCGTCTTGATAAACGGGCTGATCCTGGCGATTTATTTTGTCCGCCGCGAACCTCTCACCTTGATTGAGTTTCCATTTGCATGGCTGATCAGCATGGTCACCACCGTGCTGCCTTTTCTATATCGCCCTATTCAGGAGGCTTTTTTACCGGAACTGTTAAGCCTTGGTTACTATCTACAGATCGTTGGCGTGGTGACCATCGTTGGCTCGCTGCTATCCATCAGAGGAAGCCTCGGCATCGTGCCGGCCAATAGAGGGATAAAAATAGGCGGGTTTTATCGAATAGTCCGCCATCCCCTGTACGCCTCGGAGCTGCTGTTCTTCAGCGGCTATGTCTTGTCCAATCAAAGCCTCTTTAACTTCGTGTTGCTGGTGCTGTCGTTCGCAATGCAATATTCCAGAAGCAGAATCGAGGAGAATTTTTTAAGCAATGATCCGGGCTACAGGCTTTATATGTCGTCTACCCGTTATCGATTTATTCCTGGTTTATTGTGATGACAGTCTTTAACGCAAGGCAAGTTCATCAGTTTCGCCAATGCCATAGCCGGAAGCCATCCGGAAATTTTTAGTTAATTACAATGCGGAAGGGGAATTTTCATGTCTAAACCCATTAAATCCATTACCTCGGTCAATACCTCGGCAAAACCGGCTTATACCATGCGCCGCGCCGTTTGTTGCTTGGCGCTGGTCAATGCAGCCGCGCTATTAACAGGCTGCGGGGCTGAATCAATGGCGCTAAAGCCGAAAATAACCGGGCTGTACGACGATAAATCCGCCCTGGTTCACGATATACAGGACATCACTATCGACGCTTCGTCGGCGCTGAGTCGCGCAGACCGGTTTTTGCAGCAGGGCAACAAGGACGAGGCTCTCTATTATTACGTTAGGGCGCTTGAGTTTGATGACCAAAACCCGGAAACGTTCGAAAAGATAGGCCAAATTCATGCCGAAAAAGGCAATTACGAACCGGCGGAAGTCGCCTACCAAATGGCATTGAAGCTGGACCCTAAAAATGCCCATGCGCTGGAAGGGTTGGGCCTCATTCAACTGAATACCGGCAAACAAGCCGAAGCCAAGCAATCGCTGACCGCCGCCGTAGCCGCCGATCCAAGTCTGTGGCGGGCCTGTAACGGCTTGGGATTGATCGCGGATAAGAATGGCGATTACGGGCAAGCCGCGCAACATTATGAAAGCGCATTGAGAATCAAGCCGGATCTGCCGATGCTTATGAATAACCTGGGCTATTCCAAGTATCTTTCCGGTGATTTACAGGGGGCCATGCAGTTGTTTGACGCCGCATCGAAACTCGATGGCAAATATGCCTCGGCCTGGCTAAACCAGGGCTTAGTACAGGCCCGTCTCGGCAACGATGCCGCCGCCATTAAAGCGTTCATGCATGTCCTGAACGAAGCCGACGCTTACAATAATCTTGGCTATATTTACATGATGAATGACCGGACACCCGCGGCTTACGAGTATTTTCAAAAGGCGATTTCATCATCGCCGACCTATCACAAACTGGCCAACGAAAACCTGAATCGACTGCGTACGGTGGAGAACTAAACCGGTCATACGCGGTAGGGATTGCCGGACCCGTTAGAGCGCGTAGCGAATCCAGTGCCATGGATTACAGCTTATCATCCATGGCACTGGATACCCGCTTCCCGGCGGGTATGACGAGCTTACGTATAATCTTTAAAACAGGCCTCCGCATCGCCGCGAATTGCCGTAATTCAGCGCTTCAGCCGGTTAAATTTCCTGCAATTTATAATATAGTGAGGTATAATGTCCTGATAAACAAACACATTTCTCCGCGCTTACGCGCCTTTCTAGCTTCCAACAGGTAAATCCATGTCCAATGATGTTTCTACATTACCCTCTTTCCGTGATTTAGCTCTGATTGAACCGGTGCTAAGAGCACTGAATGATGTCGGTTATGAAACACCTTCGCCCATACAAGCACAAACCATCCCGCTCCTACTGCAAGGCAAAGACGTTCTGGGGCAAGCGCAAACAGGCACCGGCAAAACCGCCGCCTTTGCATTACCCATTTTGTCGCGTATCGACCTTAAACAAAAAGACCCGCAAGTGCTGGTTCTGGCGCCAACTCGCGAGCTGGCCATTCAGGTGGCAGAAGCGTTTCAACGTTATGCAGCGCACTTAAAAGGTTTCCATGTTCTGCCTATCTACGGCGGACAAGACTACACTACCCAGCTACGCCAGTTAAAACGCGGCGCTCATGTGGTGGTCGGCACGCCGGGCCGGGTTATGGATCACATGCGTAAAGGCACGCTGAACCTGAAAGGACTCAGTTTTCTGGTTCTTGATGAAGCCGACGAAATGCTGCGCATGGGCTTTATTGACGATGTGGAATGGATTCTCGATCAAATCCCGGAAAAAAGACAAATTGCTTTATTTTCCGCAACCATGCCTTCGGTTATTCGTAAAATCGCTCAGCAATATCTTGACGAGCCTGAACATATCACCATCAAAGTCACCACCGCATCCGCTGAAAACATACGCCAACGCTATTGGCTGGTCAGCGGCGTACATAAGCTGGACGCGCTAACCCGTATTCTGGAAGCGGAAACCTTCGACGGCATGATTATCTTTGTCAGGACTAAAACCTCAACCGTTGAGCTGGCGGAAAAACTGGAAGCGCGCGGTTATTCCGCCGCCGCGATTAACGGCGACATGTCTCAAGCGTTACGCGAGCGCGCCATTGCCAATCTGAAAAACGGCAAACTGGACATTTTAATAGCGACTGACGTTGCCGCGCGCGGACTGGACGTAGACCGCATCACCCACGTCGTTAACTACGACATTCCTTACGATACCGAATCTTATGTTCACCGTATCGGCAGAACCGGACGCGCAGGACGCACCGGCGACGCCATTTTGTTTATTGCGCCCAGAGAAAGAAATCTGCTGGCTAATATTGAAAAAGCGACCAAGCAAAAAGTTGAAGAAATGGGCTTGCCTTCAACCGAGGTCATTAACAATAAACGTATCGCACGCTTCAAACAAAACATTACCGACACGCTGGCCGCCGAGGAACTGAGCTTTTTCAGCCAACTGCTGGAACAATACCAACAAGAGCATAACGTATCAGCCTTGGAAATAGCCTCCGCACTGGCAAAGCTGGTTCAGGGCGAAACGCCGTTGTTGCTGCAAAATCTGCCTAAACGGCCTAAAGACAGCCGGGACGACAGACCGTCCAGAGATGACAGATCGGCAAGATCCGACAGGCCGCAAAAAGACCGCAAGCCAAAACGCGCGTTCGGCGGCGGAGCGGATATTGAAATGGAAACCTACCGGATTGAAGTCGGCCATAATCATGGCGTAAAACCCGGCAATATCGTTGGCGCCATAGCCAATGAATCCGGCATTGACGGCGACCATATCGCACGCATCAGAATTCAGGACGACTACAGCACCGTCGAATTACCGGCGGGCATACCGAAAGAATTGTTTGAGGAATTGAAAAAAGTGCGGGTGGCCGGTCAGCAACTGAACATATCCAAAATGGGTGAAGGCGCCAAGAGAGCCGCGAAAGACGACGACGGCGCTAAAAAAGTGGATAAAAGCAAAAAAAGAGTAGGTTCTACATCCAGACGGGCAAAACCTAAATCTGATGATTGATAAACCGCGAAAGACATGAAGACTTAGGACTCCATCAATAATAACTTCCGCTTAGGGTTCCCACGCTCTGCGCTCGTCGTTATACACAAGTATCTGAGAGACACCGTCGTTCTGGCAGGGATGCCGGAACCCAGGCACAGGGATGTGAAACTATCGGCTGGGATGTCGTGTTGATCAAGCACGTGTCAATTCCGAGTTACCGTCCATGGCACTGGATACCGGCATCCATGCCGGTATGACGACTCTGAAACACACTTGTGTATAACGACGAGCGCAGCGCGTGGGAACGATGAAAATAAACCGCAAAGGGCATGAAGACTTAAATACTTCATGCCCTTCTGTTCGTCATGGTCTAAAAATAAAACTTGCCAGACCTTACTGATTCCAAAGACAACCGCCGCCAGCGTTCTCAATAGCTTCCAAGCGCTGTTGATGAGCGTCTAATTCCTCTTCCGTGCAGCGTATAATTTTTAACGCGGGACGATCCGCCGACAAGTATTTAACTTCGCTGTTCACCGCCGATTCCTCCGCCCTTCCCTGCCCTTCATCCAGCAACGAAGACTGCCCGCCGGTCATCAGCAAAAACACATCGGCCAGAATCTCGGCATCCAGCAGCGCGCCGTGCAACTCCCGGTGACTGTTATCGATACTATAGCGTTTACATAGCGCATCCAAACTATTGCGCTGCCCCGGATGTTTTTTCCTGGCGTAAGTCAGCGTGTCGAATACCTTGCTGTAATCCGTAACAGTACCCGTTCCATTATTCAGCCGCGAAAATTCATAATTGATAAAGCCGACATCGAACGGCGCATTATGAATGACTAACTCGGCACCCTGAATAAACGCAATAAAGTCCTTAACGACATCCGTAAAACAAGGCTTATCTTGTAAAAACTCGTTGGTGATACCGTGGACCTCAATAGCACCGTCATCGATGACCCGCTCGGGATTAATATAGGCATGGAAGCGCTTGCCGGTTAAGCGGCGATTAACCAGCTCCACGCAGCCGATCTCAATAATTCTATGCCCTTCCTGCGGATTCAAACCGGTCGTTTCGGTATCGAGAACCACCAATCGGTTTGTAAATGTTCGTTTATCCACGCGTCACCTTAAGACTTTTATTAATTTGTTTTTAAGTATAATTTTTTTAAACAGACATTACTTACATTTTTCAAAGCCATCGATCGCCTTCTCGCTAACAAAGTCGATCTCTATCCCTCACTGTTTTTCTGTTAAAATCTGCCGATACCGACTTAGCGCGACCTTTCCGCACATTACAGAAGACCTTCATATGACCATCAAAAAAGTCCAACCCGACAAAAACAAGCTGGATCAAATCGTGACCGACGCACGGCGCAATCAGGAACTCAGGGAACAATCTTACCGAGGCCAGGCGCTTAAACTATACCCTTGGGTATGCGGCCGTTGCGCCCGTGAGTTCGATCATAAGAGTCTGACCGAATTGACTGTTCATCATAAAAACCATAATCACGACGACAACCCGTCCGACGGCAGCAACTGGGAATTATTGTGCCTTTATTGCCATGATAATGAGCATTCAAGATACGAAGAAACCCGCTTTGACAGCCCGACAACCGGTAAATCCAGCGCGCCTGTCGCCACTCACAACCCGTTTGCAGACTTAAAATCCCTGCTGAACAATAAAAAGTAACTGATGTTACGCATTGTCCACGAAAAAGCACGAAAGGCACGAAAAAAACATCCTCTGTAGGTTTTTCGCTGACGGCGGCATACCCGGCATTCATTTACAGACTCCCAAGACAAGCTCCTTACGTCATACACCCAGGTCTGTGGGATGCCGTCGTTCTGGCAGGGACAGATATTTGCTCCTGCAATATCTGCATTCCCCACATCCCTGTGGGTTATGCCGGAACCCAGGCACAGGGAGGTGAAACTTCGTGCTACACACGTATTTACGGGATTCCGATAGCCCCTGGCCTGTCGTTGGGCAAGAAGCAGGTCTGCCTGGCAACGTTCTGATGTGTTTTAACTATTTTCGTGTTTTTCGTGGACTACGCTTTTTATTATGAGCATGCGTAACAGCAGTTAATAAGACGGCGGAAAAATCGGTTCGATGCCTTCAAACTCCGCTTCAGGATGATGTTTTATGACCAATTTTCTGATGACCTCTATGCGCTCCCGAGGAATATCCACCAGTACCAGCAGTTCGCCCTGCTCGATGGCTTGTTCAAACTGTTTTAACCTTGAATTGCCGGAATTCATTCCCGCCAACCCGCCCATCAGGGAACCGATGGTTGCGCCCGCCATAATAATCCCCAAAAGCGGCCCGCCCGCAATGGCAAACCCGGCAAAGCGTAAACCGATTAAGCCCGCCAACAATCCCGTGGTTCCGCCTAATGCAACGCCTCGCTCAACGGCCGGAAGGAAGTCGGTTTTTATCGACATCCCGGCCTCGGGGAGTCCTTCAAGCGGCGTATCTCTTTTCGCCAAAATATGAATATGGCGATCTTCTATACCCTCAGCCTGAAGCTCTTTGACGATTTTATGGGTGATGGCGATGTTGGGAACTAAAAAATAGATTCTTCTCATGGGGCGCTCTCCTCTTTTGATGATATTCACATTGACGATGAAGTCCAATGAGAGGTTATGTCAATTTTCCGGCTATCGATTTTCGGCTGAAGCGATATTCATAATAAATTTATTTCATTATGTTTCAATAAGTTAAACTACGTATTCGCTTCGGCTCATTGATCGTATATCCTCAGTATGCCGCTACCCCCCTGGCCTGAACATTTTTGCCGGCTTGCTATTGCTTACCTGATTATAAAGATGCTTCAGCTAACGCAAAAAACTCCGTCATTCCGGCATGGATGCCGGAATCTAGAGCCAGGGAGGGTGACTATCCAGAGCGCCCGTATCCGATTTAGGCATCCATGCCAGTATGACGGCGCTAGCTGAAGTAACTTACTAATCAGGATAGGCTTAATAGCGAATTCAAAATGCTTGAGGAGAGTAGCCTTGACATCGATAACCGGCTTGTTTACGACCCGATGGTTTTTTGTTTTCGTCTGGCTCTCAACCTTTGGCTTGAGCCATTGGCATCATCGCGCTGAGTCAACGACGGCTTCAGGAACAGGAAGGCTGACGGCTCAAATTAATCAGCGGGCTGGTAATGGCCTGTATTTACTATTAAAACCAGTCTGACCTATTGTCATGTAGCGAGGCCGACCCTTGAACAACTCGATAATCCCCCGCTGGGAACATTTTGAACACGATGCCGACATCGGCATACGCGGCATTGCGCCCACGCTTGAGCAGGCCTTCGAACAAGCCGCGGTCGCCATGACGGCGGCGGTCACTCCGCTGAACCTGGTTTCGGCATCGAAAGTCGTCAGCATCTATTGCGAAGCGCCCGACAGTGAACTGCTCTTAGTCAGCTGGCTCAATGAACTGATTTATGAAATGTCTGCACACAGCTTGCTGTTTAATCGCTATGAGGTCGTTATCGATGACGGCACATTATCGGCAACCGCCTTTGGCGAAGCCGTTGACCGGCAAAAACACCAACCCGCCGTGGAAATCAAGGGCGCTACGTTTACCGAGCTGCGCGTCTATCAACAAGCCGATGACGCGTGGGTTGCCCAATGCGTTGTCGACGTTTAAATACAGGAAACGTTTCGACCTTAATACAGAGATTTGTCCACGAAAAACACGAAAAGCACGAAAAAAAGCAACACTTAATCGGTCCGGGCATATTGCCTCGTCCGAAAATGAAATAATTTGAACAACCGTTTGTAACGGGAGTGCAAGCTTTGCTTGCGTTTGCAGGCGAAGCCTGCACTCCGGCTATTGGCAAGTTGCTCACGTTATTTCGTGCGCCTCTTAGGCATCGCAGAAACGATAGGAGCGAGGTTGCAAACCTCGCTCCGCTTGAATTTACATGCTTTTCGTGTTTTTTCGTGGACCCATTGCTGTTTTTAAATTACAGGAGAGAATCAATGGATACCCGTCAATTCATACAACGCGACGCAACCTGCTGGGAAATAAAGCCTTACGGAGCCATGCGCGTTCCGGCAATTATTTATGCCGACGCGCAATTGCTGGAGGATATGGACCAAAAAGTTTACGAGCAGCTTGCCAATGTCGCGACCTTGCCGGGCATTGTCGAAGCGGCTTACGCGATGCCCGACGCGCACTGGGGTTACGGTTTCCCGATCGGCGGCGTCGCCGCCTTCGATCCCGATCAAGGCGGCGTAGTGTCGGCAGGCGGCGTCGGTTTCGATATTTCCTGCGGCGTGCGCACCTTGCATACCGGCCTGACTATAGACCAGTTGCAGCCGCGCCAACAGGCGCTGGCCGATGCCTTATACCGCACCGTTCCAGCCGGTGTCGGCAGCCGGGGCAAGATACACCTGAATCATGATCGCATGCACGATATGCTGACCGGCGGCGCAAAATGGGCGCTCGAACAGGGTTATGGCGAGGCGCAGGATTTGGAACGCATCGAAGAACACGGCTGCATGGCCGGTGCCGAACCGCACTATGTTTCTCCCCGAGCCAGGGAGCGACAAAAAGATGAAATGGGCACGCTGGGTTCCGGCAATCATTATCTGGAAGTGCAGCGGGTCGCGGAAATTTTCGACCAAGCTGTCGCCAAGACTTTCGGTTTACGGGTTGATGACGTTGTGGTCACTATTCATTGCGGTTCCCGAGGCCTGGGTCACCAGATCGGCACCGAATTCCTGAAAGACATGGCGATGGCGGCGACCCAATACCGAATCGTATTGCCGGACCGTGAGCTGGCCTGCGCGCCGTTAAATTCGCCTTTAGGACAACACTATCTGGGCGCGATGCGGGCGGGCATCAACTGCGCACTGGCCAATCGCCAAATCATCACCCATCTGACCCGGCAGGCTGCGGCCAAGATATTTCCCGGCATCCATCTCGGCCTGCTCTACGACGTCTCACACAACACCTGCAAGCTGGAGCATCACATGATTGACGGCCAAAAGAAAGCCCTGTTCGTCCACCGCAAGGGCGCAACCCGCGCTTTCGGCCCCGGCCATCCCGATTTGCCGGACGTATTCAAAAAGACCGGCCAACCGGTGCTGATCGGCGGATCAATGGGCACCAGTTCTTATGTGCTGTGCGGTACCCAAGAGAGCGAACAACGCGCGTTCAGCTCGGCCTGTCATGGCGCGGGGCGGGCGATGAGCCGCACCCAGGCCGGCAAACAATGGCAGGGCCGGACGTTGATCGAAGAGCTGGCCGCGCGAGGCATTATTATTCGCAGCCCGTCGATGCGCGGCGTGGCCGAAGAAGCGCCCTTGGCTTATAAAGACGTCAGTGCGGTGGTGGATGTCGCCGACCGGGCCGGGCTAGCACGAAAAGTCGCCAAATTGGAGCCGGTGATTTGTGTCAAAGGCTAAAGGTACAAGACGAAAGCTTAAAGCAGTACCCAGCTTTAAGCGCATAAGCGCCTATGCAGCTCGTCATCACGGGATTGCCGGGATAGCAGCCATGAATGGCAAACTTCGAGCTATCCATGAGCATAGACAGCGGCATCCCCTGTCTGAAGCCGGGCTGAGTATAAGCCAGTGATGTCCATCGGCACCAGCGGCTGGAGCTATCCACACTGGCAAGACCGTTTTTACAGCGGCGTCGCCAAAAAAAACCGGCTTAAATTCTACGCAGAACGCTTTTCTGCGGTGGAAGTTAACGGCACTTTTTATCGTCTGCAAAGCCCTGCCACGTTTAAAAAATGGTTTGACGAAACCCCGCCAACCTTCAGGTTCGCAATCAAAGCCAATCGCTACTTAACGCATAACAAAAAACTGCTTGATCCGAAGGCATCAATACTGATCGAGAAAAGCCACGCCGAAGCGCTAGGGGAAAAACTGGCCGTGGTGTTGTGGCAACTGCCCGGCCTGTTAAAAAAGGATTCGGCCCGGCTGCAAGGCTTTATCGACGCCCTGCAACAATGGCCTGAAGTGCGCCACAGCATAGAATTCCGGCACGCATCCTGGTTCGATGATGAAACCGCGGATAGGCTGGCTCAAGCCAATGTCGCCGTCTGCCTGTCGGATGCCGAAACTTGGCCGATGTGGAATCGCGTCACCACCAACCTGGTTTATATCCGCTTGCATGGACATGCACGAACTTACGCCGCGTCCTATAGCAACCCCGAACTGGCCTATTGGGCCGAGCGCATTGCCCTGTGGTCGAAGCAGGGTAAGGACGTGCATGTTTATTTCGATAATGACGCCGAATGCGCCGCGCCTTTTAATGCCTTGGCCTTGCGGGTGATATTGAAAATTCCATAGGATAGTAGCGCTATAGTTATCCAAATAAACTTTGTAGGGTACGCTGCGCGTACCTTTATTTAAATTTCGTGGCGATTAAAATAGTACGCATAGCGTACCCTACATGGCTTTACTCTAACCCAGGGTATTTTCTATTTTCGCCCCGGGTATTTTCTGCTGGGGTCGCCTTCAAGCCCAACCTCTGTGCCTTGGATGGGGTTGCCCGTTATGCCGGGGAGTTTGCCAGCCCCGTCCTTGGGGGGCGGGGCGGTGGAGTAAGAGATGAGGCCGCCGACAGTGCCTTGATCCGAGATGCCGGGCTTTTTATCCCCACCATCCGAACCTGGGGCGGTGCCTCGGGTGGTTGACACCTGCATCAAAACATCGTTGGCTTCGCTACCAATGGCGAGGGTGCCGGGCACTTCTACTTTAGGCGGGATCCCGCCCTTTGCAATTCCCGCTTTTTTGTTGGAACGAGTGGTGCTGACGGGTGCGCCAGGTGGGCCGATCACCACTGGGACGATCCGCCCGTTGAAGGTGATGGACGCCTTGCCGTCGGGTTCTCTGCTCAATACGCCGCTGATGGTTCCCTTGTTGAGGCTAATCGTTTGTACGAGCCGGCCGCCGATAGACAATTCATAGCTTCCCGGCGCCAGCCCTGTGAATTGATACGCCCCATCCGCTCCCGTCGGGGCGGGGATGCCATGGTATGGGGGGCTGCATCCAAGGCACTTAACGACGATGTCGATGCCGGGAATGGGCTCACCGATCGCCATTGCCATCGGGCTTGAGAACGCCCAAGCCAGCCCCCCAATGAGCGAGAGTGCTGCGAATGAAGTTCTTTGTTTTTTTCCTGCTGCGTTGACCGTACGGCCATGTGAATTGTTCATTTCGCTGCTCCTCGTTTATTTTGTTGATGGATCATTGAAGCCGGATGTCGGCAAGTAGCACTTACGGCCCCATCGCCGCGCCGCCCAACGTTACGGTAGGGGCGCGCCGGTTGGCTTGGTTTAGCGAAGCTGACGAGCCCAAATAAAGTACCAACCTTTAAAAGCACCTGCGTCCGGCGCGTCCCTTTGACTGGCATGTTAGGCTGAATAAATACTCGCATTACAGCAGCTTTCCCACCATAGATTTGATAAGCCATATTACTGCGCTTATAAATACCAAAATCATAGGCAACAATAACATTACATTTGCCCAATTAATTATTTTTTTTCGAGAAACTCCCTTAAAAATAACTCCAATGATGAAAAGGGTGATTCCAGCAGGAATTGTTAATAGCCCTCTGCGTCAGAATAGTTGTCGCCTCAAATTTTCATAACCCGTAAAATTTGAGAGAAGACATGAAAGCAAAAAACCAGTATACCGAAGACTACAAAGAACAAGCGCTGGTCAAAGTGTATAACCGAGGCGACCGGACAATTCAGTCGATTGCCGAGGAATTGAATATCAACCTATTTACCTTAAAGAACTGGATGAAACAGCCCCTATCCAACGATAAAAATCTAGCAGCGCGCCAGGGAAAATTGCCGCAAGATTGGCCGCCGGAGCAGCGCCTAGCCGCGTTACAGGAGAGCTATGGCCTCATCGGCAAGGCTTTGAATGCCTGGTGCCGTGAACGCGGTGTATTTCCGCATCACTTGGAACAGTGGAAAGCGGAGTTCTGCGCGTCTGGCGGTAAAAGTGAAGGCCGTGAAGACGCCTCGGCATTACGAGCCCTCAAAGTGGAAAATCAACGCCTTGAGCGCGAATTAAACCGTAAGGAAAAAGCCCTGGCCGAGGCCGCGGCGCTGTTGGTACTCCAAAAAAAGTACCGGGCGCTCTTGGGGGGCGAGGTCGAATGACCGTTCTCGAAGAGCGCCGGCAGGTGATCGAATTAGTTAACGAAGCGGCGAGCGCCGGTGCCCGGCAGACTAAGGCCTGCGAGGTCTTGGGCCTGAGCGAACGCAGCTTACAACGCTGGCAAAATGGCGAAACGATCGGTCATGATCGCAGACCGTTACGCCACTATCAACCGCCGCACGCCCTGACCGACGCCGAGCGTGCCGAAGTGCTGGCCGTGGCTAATTCCGAGGAATTCGGGCATTTGCCGCCGAGCCAGATTGTGCCGCGGCTGGCCGATCAAGGCCGCTATCTGGCATCCGAATCGACCTTTTATCGGATATTGCGGGCCGCCAATCAACTGGCGCACCGTCGTAGCGAACGCCCGGCGCAAACCCGCACCAAGCCGCGCGCACTCAGCGCCACCGCGCCGAACCAACTCTATAGCTGGGACATTACCTACCTGCCGGCGGCCGTTCGCGGGCAGTTCTACTATCTGTACCTGTTTCTCGATATTTTCAGCCGCAAGATCGTCGGCTGGCAGGTCTATGAAACGGAAAGCAGCGCCTTGGCGAGTGAAGTCTTGCGCGACCTGTGCCGTCGCGAGCAAATAGCGCCAAAACAACTGGTCCTGCATTCCGACAACGGCAGCCCGATGAAAGGGGCGACGATGCTGGCGACCTTGCAAGGCTTGGTCGTGATGCCGTCTTTTAGCCGGCCGGCAGTGAGCAACGACAATCCTTATTCGGAATCCTTGTTCAAGACCTTGAAATACCGGCCAAAGTACCCGCTCGCACCGTTTGCCGATGTGGCGGAAGCCCGGCAATGGGTCACGGACTTGGTGGAATGGTACAACCACGAGCATCGCCACAGTGCCATCGGCTTCGTCACCCCGGCACAACGACATGCCGGTTTGGACGAAACCTTGCTGAAACAACGCGGGACGCTCTATGATGCCGCCCGCGCTAAAAATCCGCGGCGCTGGAGCAAAGCTACCCGCAATTGGAACAGAATCCATACGGTTTATTTGAATCCGGAATGCCACAAAACAAAGTCCTCCAAGGAGGCTGCCACCTAAGACAAATCCGCCGCATAAATTTAACCAATGAGGCGACAACTAGATTAACAATTTCCGCATGAGAGCCAACAATGGCTGGGGCGGCAGCTCAAAAAACAAGTGCCGGCCGCGTATTTTTTGCTGACCTTCACCTTGCCCGAAGAGCTGCGCCCTTTGGCCTGGCAACATCAGCGCAGTCTCTATGACGTGATGATCCGTTGCAGTTGGGAGACGCTCAGAACCTTCGCGCAGAACGATCCGCAATTGCAGGGACAGGCCGGCGCCATCAGCGTACTGCATACCCATTCGCGCCGATTGGATTATCACCCGCATGTGCATGTGGTCATGCCGGCGGCGGCTATCGATGCCGATGAACGGTTGTGGCGGACGAAAACCGGCAAAGCCAACAAATCCTACTTGTTCAACCACAAAGCCTTGGCGAAAGTGTTCCGCGCTAAACTGCTGGCGGGCATTCGCGAGCAAGGCCTTGAGCTCCCTGCCTGCTA
>Ga0208401_100080_pt1 | contig 89279 bp, 85 predicted proteins | sample LakWasM112_LOW13_2_FD_183928 | JGI IMG/M metagenome (GOLD analysis project Ga0208401, IMG submission 183928) | Freshwater sediment methanotrophic microbial communities from Lake Washington under simulated oxygen tension - Sediment Metagenome... | ecosystem: Environmental > Aquatic > Freshwater >...
TGCACAACCAGCGCCACACCTACCGTGCCGATATGCCGGTCACCGCCTGGGCGCACGCGATTGCGCGCTACAAGCTGGTGGACTGGTTTCGCGCACACGCGGTGCGCGGTGCGCGCAACGTGCCGCTCGACGGCGCGGACGAATTGTTTTCCACGCAAGACCAGGATGCCGCGCAGGCACGCCGCGACCTGGGCCTGCTGCTGGAAACGCTGCCCGACAAGCAGCGCCTGCCGATCCAGCACGTCAAGCTCGAAGGCCTGTCGGTGGTGGAAACGGCCCGCCTGACGGGATTGTCTGAGTCAGCGGTCAAAGTGGGTGTGCACCGGGGCCTGAAGGTCCTGGCGGCACGTATCAGGGGGTTGGCATGAAGACGGATGAGTTGATTGGAATTCTGGCCACGGGCGCCCGCCCCGTGGCGCCCCACCGACTGGAGCAGCGCTTTGGTGGCGCCGCGCTGCTGGGCCTGCTGGGCGCGGGCGTATTGATGCTGCTGGGCTATGGCGTGCGGCCGGATTTGGCGCAGGCCCTGCAGTTGCCCATGTGGTGGCTGAAGTTCTCTTTTGCCGCCGCATTGGCGGGCGTGGCAGCGCTGGCGCTGCTGCGCCTGGCGCGCCCCGGCATGCGCCTGGGGTACGCGCTGGCCTGGGTGCTGCTGCCGCCGCTGGTGCTGTGGATGATGGCGCTGGCTGCGCTGCAGGGCGCTGCACCCGGTGAGCGCGCGGCGATGGTGCTGGGCAGCACCTGGCGCAGTTGCCCGTTCAATATTGCGCTGCTGTCGCTGCCGGGTTTTGCCGCGCTGCTCTGGGCCATGCGCCAGGCCGCGCCCACGCGCTTGCGACTGGCCGGCGCGTGCGCCGGTCTGCTGGCCGGCGCGCTGGCCACCCTGGCCTATGCCTTGCACTGCCCGGAAATGCAGGCGCCCTTTCTCGCAGTCTGGTACGTACTGGGCATAGCCCTGCCCACGGCGCTAGGCGCCCTGATCGGGCCGCGTGTGCTGCGCTGGTGATACGGTTTCGCAATCAAAGATATAACTGCGTTGCTTCGCCTTGCCGTACGCTTGTACTGCCTGCGGCTTCGCGCCTTGTTCTCGCTTCGATTGCAAACCCGTATCAGTGCGGTAAGGCCGCAGCAATCGCCTGCGCGCGGGCGGCGTGTATCTGCTCACCCACCTGCGGGCCCTTGAGGCCGCGCTTTGCTGCTTCGGCCGCCAGTGGCGCCGTGTCCACCGCACGCGCGGCGTGCATGGCGGCCAGCAGGCGCTCGCGTTGTGGGTAGGCGGATTCTTCAAACCCCAGGCGCCCGCGGGCATCGCATTCGCAGGCCAGCAGCACGTCTTCAAAGCGCGCTGGCTTCCTGATGGCGTCGCAGCGCTCCAGCAGGCGCAGCACGGCCGCCGCGTTCAGCTCGCCACTGCGGTGGATGTTGCCGTGCTCGCGCGCCACCACGTCGGCCAGCTCGCGGCAGTCCACCGGCACGCGCAGGCGCTCGCACACGCCGCGCAGCAGTTGGGCGCTGCGCTGCTCGTGGCCGATGTGGCGCGGCAGCATGTCGGCGGGCGTGGTGCCCTTGCCCAGATCGTGCGTCAGGCAGGCAAAGCGCACGCCCAGCGGCGCGTTCAGCCGCGCCGCCATGGCAAGCACCATCATCAGGTGCACGCCGGTGTCGACCTCAGGGTGGTACTCGGCACGCTGGGGCACGCCCCACAGGCGCTCGACTTCCGGCAGCAGCACGGCCAGCGCGCCGCAACTGCGCAGCACGGCGAACATGCGGGGCGGCTGTGCCTCCATCAGCCCGCGCGCGAGTTCCTGCCAGACGCGCTCGGGCACCAGGTGGTCGGCTTCGCCGGCATCCACCATTTCGCGCATCAGCTGCGTGGTCTCGGGCGCCACAGAGAAATCGGCAAAGCGCGCCGCAAAGCGCGCCACGCGCAGGATGCGCACCGGGTCTTCGCGAAAAGCCTCGCTCACGTGGCGCAGCACGCGCGCCTGCAGGTCGCGATGGCCAAAATAGGGATCAAATAGTGCTCTAGCGCTTATTCCATCTACATCTTTAGCTATTGCATTGATAGTAAGGTCGCGCCGCGCCAGATCTTCTTCCAGCGTAACGTCGGGCGCGGCGTCCACCACAAACCCCCGGTAGCCGCGCCCGCTCTTGCGTTCGGTGCGCGCCAGCGCATATTCCTCGCGCGTCTCGGGGTGCAGAAACACCGGAAAATCGCGCCCCACCGGCAGGTAGCCCTGTGCCAGCATTTGCTCGGGCGTGGCGCCAATCACCACCCAGTCGCGGTCCTGCACCGGCAGGCCCAACAGGGCATCGCGCACCGCGCCGCCGACCATGTAAATTTTCATGCGGGCAGTTTATGGCACTGCCGAGACTGTCCTGCGTGGGCCGCCTCCGTGTGATGCGGGCAGCGCCGTGGCTATATTCGCGGACCGCCATGGCCCAATGCGCCACGCCAGGAGCCCACCCATGCCAACATCCCCCGTCATCACCATCGTCCAGCCCCATCCCGATGGCAGTCTGCCCATCCCCGCTGCAGCTCTCGCAGCGGAGCCCTCCGCCCAAGCCCTGCAAGAGCGCGCCGAGGCGCTCCAGGATCAGGTGGACGATTTCCAGGCCCTGCTCGCCAAGCCGCTGAATGAAATTCTCGCGGACCGCGAAAAGGCGCTGGAGGCGGCCGCCGCATGGGACGCCTTTGGCGCCATGTGGGTGCTGTCGCAGCGCGCCATGCGCCGCGTGGCGCTGGACTTGGCAGCGCAGCAAGGGGTGACCGAAGCGGACGTAGTGGCGCGCGCCATGCGGTATGCCAACGAGGTGCTGAACGGCGACGGCGTGGACCTGGGCGGCACCATCGCTGCGGCGCAGATGGCGCACATTGCCCGGCACCGGCCGTATTTGCGCAAGCAGTTTCGGCAGGGGTGAGCTGCCTTAAGGATGGCCTGCATAACTCCCTGCGGTCTGTGATAGTGCGGCCTCGGGCGGTCTACTGCGTTGCCTTTTTTTCCAATAGCTGGGCTATTGGCTGCAAAAGGACGCCTTGTAGCCCATCCCGATCCGCACCATCACCGCCTCGCGAGGGTTATGCAGGACATCCTCAGCGCTTCAATCGGTATGGCTCCTCAAATTCGCGGAAATCCTGCTCCGCTTTTGCCGCAGCAATCCATTCCTGCATCGCGGGCAAAGCTTCGACACGCTGGATGTACTGCGCAATCGGTTGTGGCACCGGCAGGCCATAGCGCGAGAGGCGCATGCACACGGGCGCGTAAAACGCATCGACGATGGTGAACTCGCCCATCAGCATCGGGCCGCCGTGCGCTTCCAGCAGCTCGGTCCACAGTTGCACCAGCCGCGCCACGTCGGCGCGCACGGCGGGGCGGTCGCGCCAGAGCAGTGCGCCTTGCTGGGCCAGGTCGGCCTCGATGTTCATCGGGCAGGCGCCGCGCAGGGCCGAAAAGCCCGAGTGCATTTCCGCGCAGGCGCTGCGTGCCATGGCGCGGGCCTGGGTGTCCTGGGGCCACAGCTGTTTGTCGGGATATTGCTCTGCCAGGTACTCTGCAATGGCCAGGGTGTCCCATACCGTCAGGTCGCCGTCGATCAGCACCGGTACCTTGCCCGTAGGGCTGAGCGTGCTGAGCGTTTTCTTGAAAGTCGAATTCTCGTCAAAACTGTCGAAACGGACCCTGATTTCTTCGAACGGGATGCCGCCCTGGCGCAGCACCAGCCAGGGTCTCAGGGACCAGGACGAATAGTTTTTGTTTCCGATGACGAGCTTGAGCATGTGCGGGTCTCCTTGCGCAGTAATAGAAATGGAAATGGAAAGGGTCAGATCGGCCAGACCACGCCGTTGTCGTTCAGGATGCCGTCCAGCGGCAGGTCGTGCGGCTCGGGGGCGAAGTCGTCCAGAAAACCCTGCGCATAGCCCAGCCCTACGGTGACGGGCCGCGGTTGCAGCGTAGCCAGGGTGCGGTCGTAGAAGCCGCCGCCGTAGCCCAGGCGGTAGCCGCCGGCCGCGTAGCCCACGCAGGGCACGAAGAGCAGCGTGGGCACGATGACTTCCGTGTCCTTGGGCTTGGGGATGCCGTAGGCGTCTTCTTCCATTTCGCAGCCGGGGTACCAGGCATGGAAGGTGAGGGTCTTGTGCTGCTTGTTCACCACCGGCAGGCCGATGCGGCGCGGCTGGGGTTCGTCCAGCAGTTCGCCGTCTTCCTTCCAGCGGTGCAGGGCCGGCAGAGGGTCAAACTCGCCCTTGATGGGCCAGTAGGCGCCAATGACCGTGTCGGGCCGGTCCACCAGCCAGATGCGCATGACGCGCTGCAACAGGTCGGCGCGTTCGAGCCGGTCGGGCATATTCAGGCGCTGTTCTACCAGTGCTCGGCGCAAGGCTGCTTTGTCCATCACATAATTCCCCCCATGCATTGGATGAAGATTCTGACACCCTTGGCCCTTTCACTTTCCCTCATGGGTATGGGGGGCAGCGCGCAGGCGCTGGCCGTGGGGGCGGCGCCCACTGCGGCAGACCAGGTGCTGATCGACATGCAGCAGGCGTTTCGCAAGAAGGACCGTGTGCGCCTGGCACAGCTCCTGCCGCAGGCGCGCGGCCACGCCCTGGAGCCCTGGGCGGCTTACTGGGAGCTGCGCGCGCGCCTGGAAGACGCGCAAGCGAGCGAGGTCGATGCCTTCTTGCAGCGCTGGGCGGGCACCTACCAGGAAGACCGGCTGCGCAACGACCAACTGCTGCTGCTGGGCCAGCGGCGCGATTGGAGCCGTTTTGCCGCCATGCATCCGGCGTTCCGCATGGGCGACGACCGCGAAGTGCGCTGCTATGCGCTCACCATTGCACAGATCGAAGGACGCGCGCCGCAGGACGCGGCTGCGGTGCTGCGCGAAAACTGGTTTGCCCAACGCGACGCCGACGACGGCTGTACGCATGCGGCAGGAGAGCTGTTTTCCGCGAAGGCGCTGCCTGCCATCGATGTGTGGCGCAAGGCGCGCCTGGCGATAGAAGCCAACCGCGTGCGGGCCGCTCGCGATGCGGTCGCCATCGTGGCGACGGATGTGTTGCCGCAGGTCACCCAGCTGAACGACGCGCCCACCAAGTTCCTGCGCGCGCACTCCACCGCGCCCGGACGCGAGCGCAAGGAGCTCATGGTGCTGGCGCTGATCAAGCTGGCCACCAGCGATCCTGACAGCGCGGCGCAGATGCTGGATTCGAAGTGGAGCGTCCACTTCAACGCCGAGGAGCGCAACTGGACCTGGGGAGTGATCGGCAAGCAGGCTGCGTTGCGCCTCTCGCCCACGGCGAATGAATACTTTGCCAAGGTCAGCCGCGACACTGATCTGAATGACGAACTGCTGGCCTGGAAGGTGCGCGCAGCCCTGCGTGCTGGCCAGTGGGACATGGTGCGAAAGGCGATCACGGCCATGTCGCCCGAGGCGCAAAAAGACAGCGCCTGGACCTACTGGAAAGCGCGCGCCCTGCTGCAAGGCCGGGTCACGGACGCCGAACGCGCCGAGGCCGCCGCCCTGCTGCGCTCGATTGCCGGTCCAAGCGGTTTCTACGAGCAGTTGGCCCTGGAAGACCTGGGCGAGCGCGTCAGCGTGCCGCCCGCGCCTGCGCCGCTCACGGCCGAGGAAAAAGCGGCCGCGCGCGCCAACCCCGGACTCAACCGTGGGCTCTACGCCATCTTGATTGGCCTGCGCCGCGAAGGCGTGCGCGAATGGAACTACGCCACCAACCTGCACGAGCGCGGCGGCCTGGGCGAGCGCGAGCTGCTCGCCGCCGCCGATTTCGCCTGCCAGTACGAGGTGTGGGACCGCTGCATCAACACCAGCGAGCGCACCCAGGCGGTGGCCGATTATTCGCAGCGCTACCCCATGCCGTTTGAGGGTGCGGTGGTGGCGCACAGCCGCCAGGTGGGGCTGGACCCAGCCTACGTTTACGGCCTGATCCGCCAGGAAAGCCGCTTCATCATGGACGCGCGCTCGGGCGTGGGCGCTTCGGGCCTGATGCAGGTGATGCCGGCCACAGCGCGCTGGACGGCGAAAAAGATCGGTCTGACCGGCTTTACGCCGGACCAGCTGCACGACCGCGATACCAACATCACCATTGGTACGGCCTATCTCAAGCTGGCTCTGGACGATTTTGCCGGCTCCATGGCGCTGGCCGCTGCTGCCTACAACGCCGGGCCAGGCCGGCCGCGCAACTGGCGCAACGGCCCGGTGCTGGACGCGGCCATCTGGGCCGAGAACGTACCGTTCACCGAAACGCGCGACTACGTGAAAAAGGTGCTGGCCAATACCACCAACTACGCGGCGCTGCTCACCGGCAAGTCGCAGTCGCTGCGCGAGCGCCTGGGCAAGATTGGTCCGCGCGATGCGGCGGTGCCCGAGGTGAACAAGGATCTGCCTTGAAGTTTTGGTCTTTTTGGCCTCTAGCGCTTATGGGGTAAGTGAAAGTAGCTATATTTATAATAGCTTTCCCACGGTATTGCGTATCAGCGCATGACCGGGTTTCTGCCTAAGATGGCGACCATGCTCACCGTCCACCACCTTGAAACCTCGCGTTCGCAGCGCATCCTCTGGCTGCTGGAGGAACTGGGCGTTCCGTACGATCTGAAGGTCTACGCGCGTGACCCGCGCACCCGTCTGGCACCGGCGGCACTGCGCAAGGTGCACCCGCTGGGAAAATCGCCGGTGATTACCGAAGACGGCGAGACGATTGCCGAGTCCGGCGCCATCATCGAGTACTTGGTGGAAACCCACGGCGCCCATGCCACACGCGATCTGGCGCATTTGCAGCCCCGGACCGGTACCCCCGAGCACCGGCGCTGCCGCTTCTGGATGCACTACGCCGAGGGCTCGCTGATGAACTGGCTGGTGATGAAGCTGGTGTTCACCAGCATTCCAAACCAGCCGATGCCGTTTTTTGCCAAACCCATTGCCCGTGCGCTCTGCGCCAAGGTGCAGGAGCAGCTGGTGGACCCCAATGTGGATGCGGCCCTGGCCTTTATGGAAGACCACCTGGGGCGCCACCGCTGGTTTGCGGGTGAGCAGCTGAGCATGGCGGATTTTCAGATGAGCTTTGCCGTCGAGGCCGCCCTCTCGCGCGCCGCCAAGGCCAAGGATTGCCCCAAGCTGCAGGCCTATTGCGAGCGTATGCAGGCGCGGCCGGCGTACCAGTTGGCCATTGCCAAGGGTGGGCCGGTGGTGATGGCGGCCTGACGGCGCATCGAAGGATCAGGTCTTGGCGCAGGCCACGATGCGGCAAGACTTGCCGCTGCGCCCGCGCGGCGCACAGTGGCCCAGCTTGCCGTGCACCTCGATGGCATCGAGCCCCATGGCGCGGGCAAAGGTCTGCAGCTCGGCACAGCAGCGCGCCAGCGCTTTGCGGCCGTCATCGCCTTCCAGGGGCAGGTGCAGTTCCAGGGTGCAGGCATCGATCTGGCGCAGGTAGAAGTCGAATACCCCGGCCTTGTCTTCCAGTACGGTGGACAGTGCCAGCGGCAGCAGCGTCACGCGCCGGCCGCCCTGCCCGCGCATGACCAGCGGCTCGTCGTGGCGCCCTTGCACCTGCACCACGGGCAGCGGGGAGCCACAACTGCAGCGCTCGGAGTGCAGACTGACCTGGTCGCCCAGGGCGTAGCGCACCAGCGGCTGCACATGGTTGGCCAGGTTGGTCAGCAGCACGCTGCTGGAGGGATGGCCGGTGGGCACGGGGCGCAAGTGCTCGTCCACCGGCTCCAGAATCACCCAGTCGGCGTTCACATGCATCTGGCCGTGTGCGCACTCCCAGCCGATCGCCAGGAACTCGGAGGCACCGTAGCTGTTGCGCACCGCGCCGCCGAGCTGCCGTGTGATGTGGTCCCGCACGCCAGGCGCCAGATACTCGCCGCCGGTCCAGATTTCGCGCGGCCGGATGTGCAAAGCGCCGCGTGCGGCTTCGTCGGCCAGCAGGGCTGCGGCTGTGGGGTAGGTGGCGATGGCGGTGGGGGCAAAGGCATTGAGGGCTTGCACCAGCGTGGCCAAGGGCTGGAGCAGCGAAAAGCTGCGCGTGCTGCTGGCCAGCCACGGGTTGAGGGTGCACAGCCGCCGCACCGACACGGTGCTGGCAAAGTGCCCGTCGATGGCGCCGATGAAGGCCGTGCGCTCGCCCAGCCCCAGCGGGTCCCACCAGCTCGTCAGCAGGGGTTTGGGCGGTGGGCTGCGGCGCACGGCTTCGAGTGCGTCGTACACGGCCATGGCCTGGGCATCCTGCACAAAAATGCCCGGCTGGCCGCTGGTGCCCGAGCTTTCCCACACCATGTAGCGGCCCAGCCAGGGTTCTGCGATGCGAGCCGGGTCGGCGGTGAAGGCGCGCAGCGCATCGAGTTGCAGCTGCGGGTCGGTCACCCAGTCGTCAAAGTTCGCCATCAACTGTGCCCGCGTCACCACGGGCAGTTGTTCCAGTGCGGTGGCCGGCGTGGTTCCGGCGGGCCACAGCGAGCGGTACAGGCGCGAGCCTTGCAGGGTGGATTCCAGCAGCGCAGCCAGCCGGATCTGCTGGCGCCGCGCAATGTCCTGCGGCGTGCCGCGCTGCGCGGCAGCCACGTCCAGCGACACGGTGGACAGGCGCAGCGCGTCGAACACGGTGCTCATGCTGCCGCCGCTGCGTCGGGGTCTGGCAGGACCATTGAAGCCGTCCGGGGTAACGCATTCACGCGGGCCATGGGCCGTTCTCCTGCGGGTAGCAACAGAGTCCATCATAGGACGTGCCACCCGGGCCGCCCCGACCCGTGCGCACCAGAGCAGGTGCTGCTGCAGGTTCCGCCGCAGGCGCTGCAGCGGGCTGAGATCGTGAACACGTTCTCAGACGTTGAGCAGCAGCGATCCCTCGCGCCGTGCCGCGCCGGAGCGCAGCAGCTCGTCCACCAGGCTGTCGAGCCACTCGCGCTCGCTCTGGTCCGCAAAATGCGTGGCGTGCAACTGGCCGAAATACGGGGTGGCCTTGGCCCAGGCTTCCAGTGCGGGCTGTTCGATGCGCTGCCATTCGAGCAGCTTGTATTTCAGCAGCACCTTGGCGGCATACAGCGCATGCTTTTGCGGCGCGCGCACAAAGCCGTCAAGGCGCCGCCGTGCGGTGGACAGGGCGCGCGGCGCATCGCCAAACACCGGGCCGTGACCAGGAACGACGACCAGCGGGTCGAGGCGTTCGATCACGTCCAGCGTGGCACCCACCTCGTCAAACGCAGCAATGCCTTCGAGCTCGGGGAAGACCACGCCAAAGCCGTTTTCCCACAGCGCATCGGCCGATATCAGGATGCGCTGCTGCGGCTCAAACAGCACGATGGAATGCGGGTCGTGTCCCGGCGCGGCGTGTACTTGCCAGGGCTTGCCGCCCAGCGACACCTCGCTGCCCGGCGCCAGCACGCTATCGCAGCGAAAGGGCGGGCATTCCTGGCCGGTGGGCGTGTAGCTGAGCGCGTAGGCATCCCAATGGCGCACATGCTCTGCCTGCCCGGGCGGAATGGCGGTCTGCACGCCCGGCCAGGCCTGCTGCAGGGCGGCATTGCCCCCGCAGTGGTCGCTGTGCAGATGCGTGTTGAGGATGCGGGTGAGCGGTGTGCCGCCCAGCGGCGCATCGTCCAAGGCCGAGCGCACCAGGGCCACGGTTTGCTGTGCGTGGCTGCAGTAGCCGCTGTCCACCAGCGCCGCGCCGTCGGGCCCCGTGAACAAGACGTTGTTGGACGAGAGCCAGCCGCGCTCGAATACGGTGATTTCAGGCGGTAGCGCAGGTGTAGCAAGCGTCATCAGCTATTGTTTTTGAAGTTCATGCGGTGTGCCGCAGCTCGCGCCGCAGGATCTTGCCCACATTGGTCTTTGGCAGATCGTCGCGGAACTCGATGCGGCTGGGGCGCTTGTAGCCGGTCAGGTTGTCGTGGCAATAGCGCGCCACATCGTCTTCGGTCAGGCTGGCGTCGCTGCGCACCACGAAGAGCTTGACCGATTCGCCCTGGCGCTCGTCGGGCACGCCCACTGCCGCGCATTCCAATACGCCGGGGCACAGCGAGACCACATTCTCGATTTCGTTGGGGAAAACGTTGAAGCCGCTGACCAAAATCATGTCCTTCTTGCGGTCGATGATGCGGGTGTAGCCCCCCGCGTCCATGATGCCGATGTCGCCGGTGCGCATGAAACCGTCGGCCGTGAAAGCGGCGGCGTTTTCCTCGGGCTTCTCGTAGTAGCCCGGCGTCACGTTGGGGCCGCGGATGCAGATCTCGCCCGGCTCGCCGAGTGCCAGACTGTTGCCCTCGTCGTCCTTGATGGCGATGTCGATGCCCGGCAGCGGCAGGCCGATACTGCCGGAAAACTCGGTGGTGTTGACCGGGTTGTTGGTGCCGATGGCGCAGGTTTCGCTCATGCCCCAGCCTTCGACCATGGTGCTGCCGGTCACTTTCTGCCACTGGCGCGCCGTGCCCTCGGACGCTGCCATGCCGCCGGCCTGTGACACGCAGAGCTGCGAGAAATCCAGTGTGCGGAACTGCGGGTTGTGGAGCAGCGCATTGAACAAGGTGTTCACCGCCGGCAGCATGTGGAAGGGGCGCTTCTTGAGCACTTCAACGAACTTGGGAATGTCGCGCGGGTTGGGAATCAGGGTCAGGTGCGAGCCCTGGCGGATCGCCAGCAGGCACAGCGTGAGCGCGAAGATGTGGTAGAGCGGCAGCGCGGCAATGCTGTTGGCCTTGGTGACGTCGCCCATTTTGGCCAGGGCCGGGGTGAACCAGGCCTCGGCCTGGAGCGTGGCGGCGACGATGTTGCGGTGGGTCAGCACCGCGCCTTTCGACAGCCCCGTGGTGCCGCCGGTGTATTGCAGGAACGCCGTGTCGTCCAGCGTGGCGCTGCTGGCGGTGAGCGTGCGCCGCGCGCCATCGGACAGGGCCTGGCGGAAGGTGACCAGCGTGCGCCCCGCCGAGAGCGGCAGGTCGTAGGCCGGCACCATCTTGGCCAGGTGGCGCACGGCAAAGGTGATCCAGCGGCCGTACCAGAAGCCCAGCAGGTCGCCCATGGACGCCATCACCACGCGCTGCACGCCGGTGTGCTCAATGACTTCGGCCAGGGTATGGGCGAAGTTCTCCAGGATGACGATGGCGGATGAGCCCGAATCCTTGAGCTGGTGTTCCAGCTCGCGTCCGGTGTAGAGCGGGTTGACGTTGACGCAGATGTAGCCCGCGCGCAGCACCGCCGCCATGGTCACGGCGAACTGCGGGATATTGGGCAGCATGATGGCCACGCGCGCACCGGGTGCGAGCCCCTGGCCCTGCAGCCAGGCGCCCAGCGCAGCGGACTGGCGGTCAAGCTCGGCATAGCCCATCCACTGCTCCATGCAGACCGAGAACGGGCGCCCGGCATGCTGGCGCATGGCGTCTTCGATCATGTGGGCGGCCGAGCGGTATTGCTCGGGGTGCACCTCGTGCGGTACGCCTGCGGGGTAATTCTTGAGCCAGATCTTGTCCATGCGAGGGAGCGGGTGCAAAGTGATGAAACCTTCGATTCTGTTGGACCTCTCTGGGCGGGCCTACCGGGCTTGTCCTAGGGTGCGGGCCAATTCCGTCTCGCAGGCGACAAGCTCGGCGTCGAACAGCAAGTCCATCAACCGGGTCTCGCGCTCGCGTACCGTGTCCAGAAAGCCTTCGACCGCGCCGCGCTTCTTTGCCAGCGCGCCAAACGTGTCGAAACCCATCTCCAGGAAATGCTGCAATGCGCCCATGCCTGCCGCCTGGGCGGGCCTGCGCATGGTGCGCAGGAGAAGGCGCAGGCCGGGCGTGCGGGTGAAGCGGGTCAGGTCGTGGCCCAGCTCCATCACCCAGGCCAACTGCTGGCGCCGCGCTTCGGGCTGGCCCGCCGTTTTCCAGGCGACGGCGTAGCGGCCCGCTTCGGGTGTGGTTTCGGGCTGCGCCAACCAGGCCTGGGCCATGGCGTGGTCCAGCTCCTCGGTCTTGGCGTGCAGCAGCGCCAGCGTCAGCGCGGTGTGGACCACCGGTCGGGGAAAGACGGTTTGCAGCGTGCCGGCGATGCGTGCGAACTGCGCGTCGCGGGCGCTGTAGTCGCCAGGGCTGTAGAGCTCATCCAGGAAAAACTGCGTGGCGGGGCGTACCGTGGGGTCGCGCATCAGGTCGGTGTAGCTTCCCATGAAGCGGCGCGACTGAAACTGTTTGATGTCGCGCATGGCGGCGGCCAGCGCGGGGTTGGACGCCTGCGCTGCGCGCAGTTCGGTCACGCGGGCAATGCTTTGTCGGATATTTTCTGCGGCGTCCATTTCGAGATTTCGGCTTGCACAATAGGGCTTGCACCCATTACACCATTGCCATAATCCTGAATCCGGCAGTTGTCCGCTCGCAATCGTCTTGGAGCATGTATGAACAAAGGTGATAGCCGCTTCGATCGAGTTCACCTCGGTAATGAGCAGCGCTATGCACTCAGCAGCACCACTCTCGCCACGCCATGCGGCGTTGTTCCTCCTTGCGCACAGGAGTGCGCTGCGTCGTCCCGCCTAGCCTGGCGCGCCGATAGCAGCACTGCTGCGCGCATCCAACTGCCGGATTTAGGATGATCGCCCGCCTTCAAGCCATCTGGACCATTTGCCTGTTGCTGATTGCAGCCTTCTGGCTGGTTTTTGCGCTGCCGCGCTCGCCCGTTTGGGCCGTGGGCGGTCTGGCGTTTGCCGCGCTACTGTACCTGGCCGTGATGGCGCTGCAGTTCACCTTGATGCAGCGCGTGAATGCCGCAGACCCGGCGCCGCGTGCGCGGTTCCCGCAGGTGCGGCGTGCCTGGTGGGCCGAGCTGGGCGTGGCGCTGCGCGTGTTCTGCTGGGAGCAGCCCTTTCGCAGCCGTGCTGAGCCCGACTGGCTGCCCACGGCGCCCACCGGCCAGCGCGGTGTGGTGCTGGTGCACGGGTTTTTGTGCAACCGTGCGCTCTGGCGCCTGTGGTTTGCACCGCTGCGCGCCGCCGGCCACGCCTACGAGGCTGTGAACCTGGAGCCGGTGTTTGGCTCGATTGACGACTACGCGCCCACCATAGAAGCCGCGGTGCAGCGCGTGGAAGCGGCCACCGGCATGGCGCCGGTGCTCATCTGCCACAGTATGGGCGGCCTCGCTGCCCGTGCCTGGCTGCGTGTCTGCGCAGGCGAGCTGCGGGTGCAGCAGGTCATCACCCTGGGCACGCCGCACCGCGGCACCTGGGCCGGGCGCTTTTCGCGCGCCGTCAATGGCCGGCAGATGGCGCTCGATGGCGATTGGGTGGGCAATCTTAGCGGCGCCGAGCCGCCGGGCCGTGCGGCGCTGTTCACCTGCTGGTATTCCAACTGCGACAACATCGTCTTCCCCACCAGCACCGCCACCTTGCGGGGCGCCGACAACCGTTTGATCACCGGCGTGGCGCATGTGGAGATGGCGCGCCGCCCCGAGGTGCTGCAGGGCTGCCTGGCCTTGCTGGCGCGGGCAGCAGATCCTGTTGTAAAAAGTTAAGAGAAATTGGCCTATAGCGCTTATCTGTTAAGCGTTAATAGCTATTGAAACAGGAGTAACTTCCCTGCCTGCTCAGTCGCCTGATGCGTTGGCTGCGATCTCGGGCAGGCCGCGCAAGCGTTCGTACACCGGCGCGAAATCGGCCGCCGTCATGTCGAACAGGTCCTGGAAGCTGTCGATGACGAAATACGTTTCCTGGAAGCTGTCGATCTTGTAGCGGGTGCGCATGGTGCGCTCAAGCTGCAGCGGCCGGCGCTGCGGTGCGCTGCTTTGCACCGAATACGGCAACTCGCCTGACGAACTCAGAATGCCTGCGCCGTAGGCGCGCAGGGCGCCGGCTTCGCGGATGAGCCCAAATTCGATGGTGTACCAATACAAGCGCGAGAGCATTTCGCAGGCGCCCAGGCGCTCGGCCTTGAGGCCGCCCTGGCCGTAGCGCTGCACGTAGTCGGCGAACACCGGGTTGAACAACAGCGGCACATGGCCGAACAGGTCGTGAAAGATGTCGGGCTCGACGATGTAGTCGAACTCTTCGGGCGTGCGGATCCAGTCCGTCACCGGGAACTTGCGGTTCGCGAGCAGGGTGAAGAAAGGCACTTCGGGGATCAAGCCCGGCACACCGACGATCTCCCAGCCGGTGGCGGTCCTGAGGCGCTCATTCACTTCATCGAAGCGTGGTATGCGGTCTTGCGCGCCCAGCGACGGCAGCGCGGCGATGAAGGCCTCGCTGGCCAAGCCTGGCAGCAGCGCCGACTGGCGGGCGTAAAGGCGCCGGTAGGTGTCATGGTCCTGCTCGGTGTAGCGGGCGTAGTCTTGCGGGCAGGTGTAGTCGGCGCCCGCGCGGGCGTAGTCGCCACGCGGGGGGCGCACGCTGGCGCCATAGACAACGGGTTCGACAGCCATGGGGTCTCCTTTTCAGTCTTCATGGGGCATGCACCGACCACGGCGCATGCAACTGGCGCGGCCCAGGCCAGGGCCGCCGCGCAAGGGCCGCCCCGCCGCGCTGGCGGCGTCCCCTGCCCGCATCGCGCAGCGATGCGAGAGCGGGGGAAGGAGCGGAGCGACACAGGGGGTGTCTCTTTTCAGGCTGGTGCCTTGAGCACGCCGCGGCGGATCTGGTCGAGTTCGATGGATTCGAACAGCGCCTTGAAGTTGCCGTTGCCGAAGCCGTCGTCGCCCTTCCTCTGGATGAACTCGAAGAAGATGGGGCCGAGCTGGTTCTCGCTGAAGATCTGCAGCAGCAGGGCGTCCTTCTTGCCGTCGATCAGGATCTTGCGCTTGTGCAGCTCTTCGAGCGGCTCGCCGTGGCCGGGGATGCGTTGGTCCACCAGTTCGTAGTAGGTGTCGATGGTGTCGAGCAGGCGCACGCCGCTTTCGCGCAGGCCATCCACGGTCTTGTAGAGATCGTCCGAGCCCATGGCGATGTGCTGGATGCCCTCGCCTTTGTACATATCCAGGTACTCCTGAATCTGGCCGGGGTTCTCTTTGCCTTCTTCGTTGATCGGGATGCGGATTTTCCCGCAGGGGCTGGTCATGGCCTTGCTCTTGACGCCTGTGACCTGGCCTTCGATGTCGAAGTAGCGGATCTCGCGGAAGTTGAACAATCGCTCGTAGAAATCAGCCCACTCGCCCATGCGCCCGCGGTGCACGTTGTGCGTGAGGTGGTCGATGTAGGTCAGGCCGTGGCCGAAGGGCTGCAGGGCTTCCTGGGCGCTGACGCCGGGCAGTGCCTCGAAATCGACATCGAAGAAGCCGATGTTGCCGATGTCGCCGGGCTGTGCGCCGCCCTTGCCGCGCCAGCGGTCGACAAAATAGATCAGGCTGTCGCCAATGCCTTTGATGGCCGGGATGTTCAGTTCGCCCGGCCCCGCCTTGCCGGCGTAGCCCCAGGCGCCCAGCGACACGGCGCGCTCGTAGGCCGCCTTGGCGTCGTGCACGCGGAACGCTATGGCGCAGACGCTGGGGCCGTGCAGGCGCGCAAAACGCTGGGCAAAGCTGTCGGGTTCGGCGTTGATCAAGAAGTTGATGGTGCCCTGGCGGTACAGCGTGACATTCTTGTGGCGGTGGCGCGCGACCGGCTTGAAGCCCATGGCCTCGAAGGCGCGGCCCATGGCGGCTGGGTCCGGTGCGGCGTATTCAATGAATTCAAAGCCGTCGGTGCCCATGGGGTTGTCCCAGGCGGCGTGGGCGTCGGTGGACGCAAGGGTCTCGGTGGGGTGCATGCGGTCTCCGTCTTGTGGAAGGTTCTTGGCGCTGGTTCGCGAAGCTTTGATGCGGCGCGGGCGCGCCGTTGCGAACGAACTCCTGCACTGTAGAGGCCATTTAAATCAATATTTAGGCGAATTGTTGGGTTTTTGCGCAGGTTTATGCAGCAACCCTGCGTTGCATCAATGCGCTCAATGGCGCATCCGCGGCCCCCAAAGGGGCGCCTGCGCAGTTTCAGCGGGCCGGGGTGGCGCGCAGCGCCAGCGCCGCATCAAGCCGCAATTGCTCCTGCGGGGTGAAGCTGCGGTCGCGCAACTGTGCCAGGGCATTGGTGTCGGTCTGGCTTGCCTGGGCGCGTGCATAGTCGTCCAGTCGTGCGTTCCAGTCGCGGTCTTGCGCGTCCAGCTGGGCCAGGCGCTGGGCGGCGTCTTCGCCAAAGCGCGCGCTGCGCTGGGCAAAGCGGGTGCGCTCGTCGGTTCCGGCGGCGTTGAAGGCGGCGGTTTGTGCGCCCACGGTTTCTTGCACCACGCTTTGGGCGCGCTCGGCGCGTTGTTGCGGGTCGAGTTCGGTTTCCGTGCCTGCGAGCGCCTGGCGGCGCTGTTCCTCGGTCAGATCGGGGTTGCGCTCGATTTCCAGGCGCGCCAGGGTGTAGCGGTCGAGCGCCTGCTGGTCGGCAAACAGCGCGTCGAATTCAGTTTCGTCGAAATACTGGCGGCGCAGTGCATCGCGCGCCTGCAGCACGTCGCGCAGGGCCCGCGGATCGGTGGCGTCCTGGGGTGGCTTCAGTTCGCCCAGGGCGACGCGGTAGTCCACATAGCGCTCGGCCAGGGCCAGGGCGCGCGTGCCGAGCGCCTCGCCAAAGCGCCGCGCCACCAGCTCGGCCAGGCGTCGCTTCAAGGCTTGAGGATGCGGCATGTCGCCGGCTTCCAGCAGCATCGCTTCCAATTCATCGCGCAGCCCTGGGGTGAGCAGGGGATCGGCGGTGGTGGAACTCAGCGCGGAGGTCCCACGGGCTGGTTCACCGTTGCGCATCGGCGATGCCCCGGCGCCTGCCGGCAGCTTTGCCATGTTTTGCGCAGCTGATTTTTCAATGTCCTGCGGCACCAGCCACCATGCGCCGGCCGCAAGCACTGCGGCCGTGCACATCAGGGCGATGGTGCGCCCATTCACAGCCCGGCGTTCTTCAGGCGGTTGGCCTGCTCACGGTACAGCGTGACCGGGTCGGGTGAGAACCAGTCGCGCAGGCCCACCATCTGGTTGACTTCGTCCAGGTGGTTCTGCCGGTAGTCGCCCAGGTGGCGGCCCAGGTGTGCCGAGCAAGCCGCAACCAGTCCATCGTTGGCTTCGCCAAACACCAGGCCCGTGGCAAACAAGGCCGCGTCGCTCGGGTCAAGCACGTTGGTCAGCGTGTTCTTGCCGGTCCAGGAGTAATAGCGCACGCCCGCCACGAGCTCGGCGCCGTTGCCACAGCCGCTGGCGGGCACGCCTGCGCCAAAGCGCTGGTTGAAGCGGGCCGATCCGGTCGTGGTCAGCGAATCGAGGGCGGCGGTGGGCATCTGCGGCAGGCCGCTGCCGCCCGAGGCCAGGTTGATCAAGGTCACCAGGGCACCAGCGGCGCCCTTGGCAACCGTCTCGCCCACACTGCCGGCTGGAGCCACGCCGCGCAGGACGTCGGCCACGCGCGAACCGCGGTTGACGCCGCCGACCGAAGTAACCGAAGCAACGAGTTGCGGCGCCACGCCGGCCACATAGCGTGCCGTGGGGCCGCCGTGGGAGTGGCCGATCAGGTTCACCTTGGCTGCGCCGGTGATCGCCAGAATGTTGCGCACCTGCGCGAGCAGCTGTTCGCCGCGCACCTCGGTGCTGTTGGCGGCCGAGACCTGCGCCACGTAGACCTGGGCGCCGCTCTGGCGCAGGTTGCTTGGGATGCCGTAGAAATAATCGAGACCAAAGACCGAATCAAAACCGAACAGCCCATGTACCAAGACGATGGGATAGCGTGTCTGGGCATAGTTGCTCGCGGCGGTGGCAGGCAGCGCGGCGGCAAACAGCAGAGCCAAAGCGAATAGCCAGCGCCTGCGCAACTGGCGGAAAAATGCGGTCATGGGTGTCTCCTGGTATTTGTAGGCAAAAAAGAACGCTCGTTCGTTTTTGTGAAAAGAATTATTTCTGTGGCAGCCCTGGCTGCGTATCCGGAGATACCCGGGTTGCCGCAAGTCGCGCAGACGGAACCTGTATCGATAAAATCCTGCGTAATGCAAATCAAAGACGCACTCGACAAGCTGGATCGGTCTATCCTGCGCTGTCTACAAGCCAACGGCCGCGAAACCTACGACGTCATCGGAGAGCAGGTGGGCCTTTCTCCCAGCGCGGTCTTGCGCCGCGTCAAGCGCCTGGAAGAGGTGGGGGTGATTGACCGCTACGTGGCACTGGTCAAACCCGAATCGGTGGGTTTGGGGCTGACCGCCTACCTCAACGTGCGGCTGGAAAAGGCCACGGAGAGCCACAAGCGCAATCCGATGGACGTGTTTCGCGCGGCCGTCCAGACCTGGCCAGAAGTGGTGGAGTGCGCTTCGCTGACCGGAGAGATGGACTACCTGCTGCGCGTGGTGGTAGCCGACATGGCCCATTACAGCCGCTTCATCATGGAGACGCTGCTCAAGCACCCGAGCGTGCAGGACTGCAAGACCAGCTTTGTGCTGGATCACGTGAAGGCCACGACGGCGGTGCCGGTCTGACCGCATTTCGCGCCTTTGTCTGACAAGCAGAGAGAATGCAAGCTATTGATTCTATTTGTTAATTTGGCTTTTCAGTCTAATTTGTTGCAATGCAGCAAAAAAGACTTGGAAAGCACAGTCAGAGCGCCTATATTGCTTGCATGACTGAAACCAAAGACTGGCTCAAGACGTCCTGGGACGCCGGAATGCACCTTTTGCGTCCCTCAGGCGCACTGTCGTCGGGCGCTTCGCGCAGCCCGCTGATGATTCCCATCCGCTCGCTCGGTCCGCACCACCGGGAGCGCATCGTTCAGCATTTGCTGAAGCTCGCGCCAGCGGATCGTTACCTGCGGTTTGGCTACTCGGCAAGTGACGAGCAGGTGCGGCGCTACATCGAGCAGCTTGATTTCGAGCGCGACGACATCTTTGGTATCTACAACCGCCGTCTCGAACTGATTGCCATGGCGCACCTGGCGTTTGCGCCCAGCACGGCGCACAGTGAATGTGCCGAATTTGGCGTATCAGTGCTTGAGCACGCGCGTGGCAGGGGCTACGGCGCGCGTTTGTTCGAGCGTGCTTGTATCCACGCACGCAATGCAAACGTTCGCATGCTGTTCATCCATGCGCTTTCAGAAAATACCCCCATGCTCAAAATCGCCCGCTCGGCCGGCGCCGTGGTACGGCGCGATGGCTCGGAGTCCGAAGCTTTTCTGGAGCTTGCGCCCGCAAGTCTGGACACGCGCATGGCCGAGGTGGTGGAGGATCAGTTCGCCGAACTGGACTACCGCTTCAAACAGCAGGCGCACCAGTTCTGGGCCTTTTTAAGCGGGATGCAGGCGCTGCGCAGCGCCGCGCCGGACGACGGACCGCCGCCGCCGCACTGAGTCAGTAGGAGGCAGAGCGCCCGCGCCACTACACTAGCGGTCTGTTTCACTACCGCACGTCCTGCACCCGAAGGCAGTGTCCGACCCGCATCCCGCGCGCGCGCTTGACAGAGAAGACAAGCGCACGTTTTTGCAAAAGCTCGTTGAGTTCATCCACCCAGGACCCGATTCGATCGAGGAATTGGTGGTCATTCTTTCCGAGGCCGAAGACAACGAACTCATCGGACCCGAATCGCGCGTCATGCTTGAGCGCGTGCTGCGCATGGCCGACCGCACGGCCGGCGACGTCATGGTGGCCGCACCCCGCATGGATTTGCTCGACATCGATGCGTCGATGGACGAGGTGCTGCGCCTCGTGATCAACACCGCGCATTCGCGCTTTCCGGTCTACCAGGGCGAGCGCGAAAACATCATTGGCGTGCTGATGGCCAAAGACCTGCTCAAGCTGCAGCGCGCGCCCGAACTGCATGTCCGCACGCTGTTGCGTCCCGCCACCTTTGTGCCCGAGACCAAAGGCCTGAACGATCTGCTGCGCGAGTTTCGCAGCAACCGCAGCCATTTGGCCGTGGTCATCGACGAGTTTGGTCGCGTGGCCGGCCTGGTCACCATTGAAGACGTGCTCGAAGAAATCGTCGGCGAGATCGAGGACGAATTCGATATCCCGGAAGACGAGGGCGACATCTTTGCCCTGGCCGACCGCACCTACCGTGTCAGCGGCGACACGCCAGTGGAGCGCGTCGCCGAAGCCTTTGGCGTTCCGATTGCCGGCAGCGATCCGGAAGACGAGTTCGAGACCATTGGCGGCCTCATTGCGCACGAAATGGGCCATGTGCCCCAGCGCGGCGAGCACCTGCAGTTCTGCGGCCTGCACTTCGTGGTTTTGCATACCAAGGGCGGCGCGGTGCGCTGGTTCAAGGTGACCGGAGCCACGCAAGACCTCGCGCGGCCCGATTGATGCGGGAACTTGGCGGCGCCGCGCGCGCTGGGCTCGCGTGCGTTGCGGGGCTGGCGCAGGCGGCGTCGCTGGCCTGGCCGGGCAGCGGTGAGCCCCTCTGGTGGCTGCAGATTCTCTCGCTCGCTGTTTTTGCAGGCCTGCTGCGGTCCGCCACGCGCCCCGTCCGTGCCGCTCTGCTGGCCGGCCTGTTTGCCACGGCCTGGCTGTGCGGGAGCTTCTGGTGGCTATTCACATCACTGCACACCTACGGCGGCCTGCCAGCGCCGCTGGCCGTTCTGGCCGTGCTGGGGCTCGCGCTGTTCCTTGCGTCGTATTACGCCATTGCGGGCGGGCTCTACGTGCTGCTGGCGCCCGCCTCGCGGCTCGGCGCTGCGCTGCTGTTCGCCGGGCTCTGGCTGCTGGCCGAGCTGGCGCGCAACACCCTTTGGACAGGGTTTCCATGGGGCGCCGGGGGCTACGCCCACGTGGATGGGCCGCTGGCGGGGTTGGCCCGGCTGGTCGGCGTCTACGGCATTGGCTTTGTGGCGGCGCTGCTGGCCATGCTGGTCGCCAGCCTGCGCGCCGCAGACCTGCGGCGAAGCGCCGCCTGGCTGCTGCTGGGCACCCTGGCGGGCGGACTGGCCGCCGCGATCGGGCTGCGCCACTGTGCGCTTGGCGGCTGCAATCGCCCTGCGATCGCGGCGCACGCGCCGCTTGGTTTGGCGCTGCTTCAGGGCAACATCCCGCAGGACGAAAAGTTCCAGGTGGGCAGTGGCGTGCCGACGGCTCTGGCCTGGTACGCGCGCGAGCTTTCGGCCGCCAGCGCCGCGCTGGTGGTGGCGCCCGAAACCGCGCTGCCCCTGCTGCCGGCGCAACTGCCGCCCGGCTATCTGGAGGCCATCGCCCGGCGCTACGCAAAGGGCGGCCAAGCTGCCATGGTTGGCATTCCGCTGGGGGACATGAAAGCGGGTTACACCAATTCGGTGCTGGGCTTTGCGCCGGCTCAGAACGCACCGTACCGATACGACAAACACCACCTTGTGCCTTTCGGGGAATTCATCCCCCCTCTTTTTCGCTGGTTCACCGAGATGATGGATATTCCTTTGGGTGATTTCGCCCGGGGCCCGCTGAGTCAGCCTGCCTTTCTGTGGCGCGGCGAGCGCATTGCACCCAACATTTGCTACGAAGACCTGTTTGGCGATGAGATCGCTGCGCAGTTTCGCGTGCCCGAGCAGGCTCCTACTGTGTTGCTGAATCTAAGCAACATTGGCTGGTTCGGCACCGGCCTGGCGATCGACCAGCACCTCACGATCAGCCGGATGCGCACACTGGAGTACGAGCGTCCGATGGTGCGTGCAACCAATACCGGCGCCACCGCCGTCATTGACTACCGCGGGCAGGTCACGCACCTCCTGCCTCGGGCGACGCGCGGCGTCCTGCTGGCGCAGGTGCAGGGGCGAAGCGGCGCAGTGACGCCCTTTGCCTGGTGGGCGGCGCGCTGGCGCCTGGAGCCGCTGTGGCTGCTGGGTGCGATTTGTCTGCTGGCCGGTCTGTTGGCGCGCCGCCGCGCTCGCAACCAACGCCCGAAGCCGCTCGCGTAAAGCCTCTCTACAATCGGGTCTAGACGCAATCATCTAAAAATGGCACTTTCCGCCTGTCTGGGCAGCGCTTGAGCAAGCGACCGGCTCCGACGGGGCGGGGCAGGGCAGGGCACTACCCACAGAATGAGCGCTGCGCGGGCAGCCCTGGAGCACGATTCACATGGCAGATTCCTTTTCCTACGAACAACTGATCGCTTCGGGCGAAGGCCGGCTTTTTTCGGCCGACAGCGGGCGACTGCCCCTGCCGCCGATGCTGATGTTCGACCGCATCACGCACATCGACAGCGACGGCGGTGCGCATGGGCTGGGCAGGATCCGGGCGGAACTCGATGTGCGCCCGGATCTTTGGTTTTTCGACTGCCATTTCCGGGGCGATCCGGTGATGCCCGGTTGCCTGGGCCTGGACGCCATGTGGCAGCTGATTGGTTTCTACCTGACGTGGCTGCAACTGCCGGGAAAAGGCCGTGCGCTGGGCGCGGGCGAGGTCAAGTTCACGGGCGAAGTGGGGCCCGACGTCAAACTGGTCACCTACGAAATCGACATCAAACGGGTCATCAAGCGCAAACTGGTGATGGCCATTGGCGACGCCCGTTTGTTGGCGGATGGCCAGGAAATTTACGTGGCAAGCGACCTGCGTGTCGGCCTGTTCAAAAAGGACGATGCGCCTGCCGCTGCGAAAGTGACAGGAGAGACTCCATGAAACGCGTGGTGATCACGGGCACGGGCATCGTCTCGTGCATTGGCAACGACAACGCAGCTGTGACGGCTTCTTTGCGGGAGAGCCGCTCGGGCATCCGTGCCATGCCGGAATTTGCCGAGATGGGCCTGCGCAGCCAAGTGGCGGGTGTGCCGCAGATTGATCTGGACACAGTCATCGACCGCAAACTACGCCGTTTCATGGGCGATGCTGCGGCCTACGCCTATGTTTCTCTCAAGGATGCCATTGCGCAGTCGGGGCTCACGCCCGCGCAGGTGTCGCATTCGCGCACTGGCCTCATCATGGGTTCGGGCGGTGGCTCGCCTGCCAACCAGATCGAGGCCGCAGACACCCTGCGCAGCAAAGGCATTCGCCGCGTTGGGCCTTACCAGGTGACGCGCTGCATGGGCTCGACTGTGTCGGCCAATCTGTCGACGGCATTTGCCATCAAGGGCGTCAATTTCTCGATTACCTCGGCCTGCAGTACCTCTGCCCATTGCGTTGGCATGGCAGCGCAGCAGATCGCTTTTGGCTTGCAGGACGTGATGTTCGCAGGTGGCGGCGAGGAGCTCTCCTGGGGCTTGGCACTGCTGTTCGACGGCATGGGCGCCATGTCCAGCAAATTTAACGACACGCCCGAGAAGGCCTCGCGTCCTTATGACACCGACCGTGACGGCTTTGTGATTGCTGGCGGCGGCGGCGCGCTGGTGCTGGAAAGCCTGGAGCACGCCCAGGCGCGCGGCGCTCAGATCCTGGCCGAGATCGTGGGCTTTGGCCTGTCGTCCGACGGCGAAGACATGGTCGCCCCATCTGGCGAAGGCGCCATTGCGTGCATGCGCCAAGCGATCGCTAACGCGGGTGGCGGCCCTATTGATTATGTGAACATGCATGGCACCTCCACTCCCGTGGGTGACGTACCCGAGCTGCGGGCGCTGCGCGAAGTCTTTGGCGATGCAGTACCACCGTTTTCTTCGACCAAGTCGCTCACCGGCCACTCCCAAGGAGCGACGGGCGTGCAAGAAGCGATTTACTGCCTGTACATGCTGCAAGGCGGCTTTATCGCCGGTTCGGCCAACATCGAGAACCTGGACCCAGCCGCTGAAGGTATGCCGATCGTGCGCGTGTCGCGCGATGCGCCGCTCACCACCGTGTTGTCCAACAGTTTTGGCTTTGGCGGCACCAACGCCAGCCTGGTGCTACGGCGCTGGGACGGCGCCTGATCCGCGGGGCTGCTCCAGGCCCTGCGTAAAATCGTGTGCTTGCGCGCCGATCTGGCGTGCCAAGGGCCTGGCCCCATTTTTTCTCGCGCGGCCCGTGCCGCGCAGCACACCCCATGTTGACCTTCCAGCAAATCATTCTCAAGCTCCAGTCGTACTGGGACGCGCAAGGCTGCGCGTTGTTGCAGCCCTACGACATGGAAGTGGGCGCGGGCACCTCGCACACCGCCACCTTCCTGCGCGCCATTGGCCCTGAGCCCTGGAAGGCGGCCTATGTGCAGCCTAGCCGCCGCCCCAAAGACGGTCGCTACGGCGAGAACCCCAACCGCCTGCAGCACTACTACCAGTACCAGGTGGTTTTGAAGCCCGCGCCGAGCAACATCCTTGAGCTGTACCTGGGCTCGCTTCAGGCACTGGGCTTTGATCTGAAGAAGAACGACATCCGCTTTGTCGAAGACGACTGGGAAAACCCCACGCTGGGCGCCTGGGGCTTGGGCTGGGAGGTCTGGCTCAACGGCATGGAGGTGACGCAGTTCACCTACTTCCAGCAGGTCGGCGGTATCGACTGCAAGCCCGCCACGGGCGAAATCACCTATGGCCTGGAGCGCCTGGCCATGTACCTGCAGGGCGTGGACAACGTCTACAACCTGGTCTGGACCGAGGGCGCTGACGGCTCCAGGCTCACCTACGGCGACGTCTACAAGCAAAACGAGGTGGAGCAGTCCACCTACAACTTCGAGCACAGCGACGCGGACTTCCTGTTCACCGCTTTCAACGCGCACGAAAAACAGGCCAAGCACCTGATCGAGGTGCAGCTGGCCCTGCCGGCGTACGAGCAAGTGCTCAAGGCGGCGCACAGTTTCAACCTGCTGGATGCGCGCGGCGCCATCAGCGTGACTGAGCGCGCGGCCTATATCGGCCGCATCCGCAACCTGGCGCGTGCCGTGGCACAAAGCTATTACGAGAGTCGCGAGCGCCTGGGCTTCCCCATGGCACCGCGCGAATGGGTCGCACAGATGGCCCCCAAGGCCGCTTGAGCCGGAGCCCACTTCATGACAACAAAAAATCTTCTGGTTGAGCTCTTTGTCGAAGAGCTCCCTCCCAAAGCGCTGCAAAAACTGGGCGAAGCGTTTGCGGGCGTGCTGTTCGAGCAACTCAAGGCCCAGGGCCTGGCGACCGCGGATTCGGTAGTCACGCCATTCGCCTCGCCACGCCGCCTGGCCGCGCAGGTGACTTCCGTGGCCGACAAGGCCGCCGACAAGGCCGTACGCCAGAAGCTCATGCCCGTCAGCGTGGGACTGGATGCCGCTGGTACCGCCACGCCTGCATTGCTGAAAAAGCTGCAGGCGCTGGGTGCTGATGTCTCTGATCCGGTGGCTGCGGTTGCCGCTCTACAGCGCGCACAAGACGGCAAGGCCGAAGCCTTGTTCTACGACAGCGTGCTGCCCGGCGCTACGCTGCAGGAAGGCCTGCAAAAGGCGCTGCACGAGGCCATCGCCAAGCTCCCCATCCCCAAGGTGATGACCTACCAACTGGAGACCGACTGCGAACTCCCCGGTTGGAGCAGCGTGCAGTTCGTACGCCCCGCCCACGGGCTGGTCGCGCTGCACGGCAGCGACGTGGTGCCAGTCAAGGCGCTGGGGCTTAAGGCGGGCAACCGCACGCAGGGCCACCGGTTTGAGGCCAAGATCTCCCCCGTAGTGCTCAAGGATGCGGACAGTTATGCCCAGCAACTGCGCGATGAAGGCGCCGTCATTGCCGGCTTCGCCGAGCGCCGCGCCGAGATCGCGCGCCAGCTGGCTGCTGCGGCCGCAACAGTGGGCAACGGCGCCCATGCCATTGACGACGATGCCCTGCTCGACGAAGTGACCGCGCTGGTGGAGCGCCCCAATGTGCTGGTGTGCTCGTTCGAGCAGGAGTTTCTCGGTGTGCCGCAGGAATGCCTCATCCTCACGATGAAGGCCAACCAGAAATACTTCCCGCTGCTGGACGCCGCCGGCAAGTTGACCCACCAGTTCCTGGTGGTCAGCAATATCACCCCGGATGACCCAAGCCTGGTGATCGGCGGCAACGAGCGCGTGGTGCGGCCGCGCCTGGCGGATGCCAAGTTCTTTTTTGATCAGGACCGCAAGAAAACGCTGGCCTCGCGGGTCGACGGCCTGGCCAAAGTGGTTTATCACAACAAGCTGGGCACCCAGGGTGAGCGCGTAGAGCGCGTTCGGTCAATAGCCAAAGCCATTGCGCAGCAATTGGGCGATAGCGCGCTGGTGCAGCAGGCCGACCAGGCCGCATTGCTGGCCAAGGCCGATCTCGTGACCGACATGGTCGGCGAATTCCCCGAGTTGCAAGGCACCATGGGCCGCTACTACGCGCTCAATGATGGCCTGAGCGAGGCGGTGGCGGACGCCATTGAAGACCACTACAAGCCGCGCTTTGCCGGAGATACCTTGCCGCGGAGCACGGTGGGCGTGGTGGTGGCGCTGGCCGACAAGCTGGAAACCCTGGTGGGCATGTTTGGCATTGGCAACCTGCCGACAGGGGACCGCGACCCATTTGCGCTGCGTCGCCATGCGCTGGGTGTGATCCGCATGTTGGTGGAGAAGGATTTGCCGCTGGATCTGAACGCGCTGCTTGCTGCTGCCGTCCCTGCGTTTGGCGACAAGATTACGGATTCCACCGCGCAGTTGGCCGACTTTATCTACGACCGCCTGGCCGGCAACCTGCGCGAGCAGGGCTATAGCGCGCAAGAAGTAGACGCCGTCTTGGCCCTGCGCCCCCAGCGCCTGGCCCTGGTCGAAAAGAAGCTGGCAGCGGTAAGGGCTTTCGCCCAGTTGCCCGAAAGCCCGGCCCTGGCCGCCGCCAACAAGCGCATTGCCAACATCCTCAAGAAGGCCGAGGCCGAAGGGCCGGTCGACCCGCACGTCAACCCCGAGCTGCTGCAGGAGCAGGCGGAGCAGGACTTGTACGCCGCGCTGCAGCGCTTCGTTCCCGAGGCCAATGCCCAGTTCGAGGCGGGCGATTTCACCGCGTCGCTGCAAACCCTGGCCGTGCTGCGCGCGCCCGTCGACGCCTTTTTTGACGACGTCATGGTCAACGCCGAACAAATGGACCTGCGGCTGAACCGCCAGGGCCTGCTCAAGAGCCTGCATCTGGCGATGAACCGCGTCGCCGATCTCTCGCGTCTGGCGGTGTGAGCCTCGGCGGCGCGCCCCAGGAAGCCGCCAGCCGCAGGCGCCGGGCGGCGCTCGTCCTGGCGTTTGGTCCGCCCATCTTTCTTGCGTCCGTTCGGACGTGGCTTGAATGGCAGGACGGTCGGCACCCGCCGACGCCAGCGTTTTCCGTGGCGCCCCTGCCGGTTTCCGATTCTGTCGGCGCTCTGTTTCTGCCCTGGCTGCTTGCCACTTTCGCGCTGGTGCTCATGGCGGGTGGGTTGTGGTGGTGGTGGCGGCGCGGCGGCGTGCGCGCCGTGCAGCGCCTGCTGCTGGCCCTGTGGGCGCTGCTGTGGGTGTGCGGGTCCGGCGCGCTTTGGGTCTCCCACGCCAACACCGCGCAGCTTGCCCCACTGCCGGCAGAGCAGGCGCGCGTGCTGGGCCTGCGCCCGCGCCCGCCCACGTTGCGCGAGGTGGGTGGCAGCGAGGTGGTGTTGGCGGTTGCGGGTTTGGCAGAACCGCAGCGCGTGCGCATCAACGACGACCGCGTGGCGCTCTGGCAGCCCGGCCAGCGCCTGAGCGCCGAGTTCGCGCAGGGGCGGTTCTACGGCCTCTACCTCACGGGCTGGGAGATCCAAGGGCCGGCATCGGTCCTGCAATAGCCGGATAATCTCTCCATGAAACTCGTGATTCTTGAGCGCGATGGCACCCTCAACGCGCTGGCAGAGGGCGAAGAGTTCGTCGCTTCGCCCGACGACTGGCATGCCTTGCCGGGCGCGCTGGAGGCGGTGGCGCGCATCAATCGCCAGGGCTGGCATGCGGTGGTGGCCACCAACCAGCCTGGCCTGGGGCGGGGTTTGTTCGATGTGGCTGCACTCAATGCCATTCACGCCAAGATGCACCGCCTGCTGTCGGCCGCCGGGGGGCGCATCGATGCGGTGTTCTATTGCCCGCATGCCCCCGATGAGCATTGCCTGTGCCGCAAACCGGCGCCGGGGCTGCTGGAGCAAATTTGCGATCGCTACGGCGTGGCTGCGGCCGATGTGCAGGTGGTGGGCAGCGGCGCCGCACATCTGCAGGCGGGCGCGGCCATCGGGGCGCAATTGCACTGGCTGCGCTCGCTTGCCTTGCCACAGCCCTTGCCCGGCACGCCCCTGCCCGGCGGACTGCCGCCGCAGACACAAGTGCACCAGGACCTCTCGGCCTTTGCTGACTACCTGGGGCGCGACGAAGCGATGGCCAGCGAGCAGGCGGTTCTGGTGGCGTCCTGAGGCGTGCAGGCGGGCATGCAGGCACTGCTTCAACTGGCGCTGGATTTCTTCGCACCCATGGCGGATCCGGTTTCGGCGCCGCCTAGCGAAAATTTAGAGTCAAATAGGCCTCTAGCGCTTATTCCATCTACGTTAACAGCTCCTAAATCAGGAGTAAATAGACCCACGGGCGTTCTGCAGGCGCCCCCTGCCGCACTCTTTGCTCCAGCGGTTTTCCGCCATCCCCATGCGAAGCGCGAGCTGCGTCTGGGCGATGCCGTCGTGGGCTACGCGCTGGTGCGTGCGCGCCGCCGCAGCATCGGCTTTACCGTGGGGGCAGAGGGGCTGTCCGTGCGCGCGCCGCAGGCGGTCACGCTGGCCGCGATCGACGCCGCGCTGCAGGCCAAGGCCGGCTGGATTGTGCGCAAGCTGGGTGAAACGCGCGAGCGCGACCGGCGCCAGCAGCACGCGCAGATCGTCTGGTGCGACGGTGTGCAGCTGCCCTATCTTGGGCAACGGCTCGGCGTGCGGCTGGACCCGGCGGAGCCGGTGGCGGGGCGGCTGGTGGCCCTGCCCGACGCGTTGCCGACGCTGCACCTGGGTTTGCCGGCCAGTGCCACACCGCAGCAGATGCGCGATGCCGTGCAGGCCTGGCTGGGCCGCAGCGCACGCGCGCATTTCACCCAGCGGCTGGAGCATTTCGCGCCGTCCATGGGCGTGCGCTGGCAGCGCCTGGCGCTCACCAATGCCCGCACGCGCTGGGGCAGCGCGCGCAGCGACGGATCGATCCGCCTCAACTGGCGCCTGATGCACTTTGCGCCCGAAGTGCTCGACTATGTGGTGGTGCACGAACTGGCCCACCTGCGCGTGATGGATCACAGCCCGCGCTTCTGGGCCGAGGTGGCTGCGGTGCTGCCCGATTACGCGCAGTTGCGCCGGCGCCTGCGCGAAGAAACCGCGCCAAGTTGGGAAGACCGCTGAGCGCCTGAGTCTCTGCGCCGCCGAGGCTCAGGCGTGGGTCAGCCAGTCCGCGTGCTCGATGTCGTTGAGGTGCGGCAGCGTGTTGAAGGTCTGCAGCATCAGGCGCTTGGGCGAAATGCTCATTTCGCTCACCGCGCTGTTGCGAATGCGCATGTTGAGCGCAATGGTGACTTCGGGCGCGGTGCCCAGCACCTCGCCGACGGCGGCTGAAATGGGCCCGCCGCTGGACACCAGCAGCACCTTGCGGCCGGCATGGGTGTGGCGAATCTCGTCCAGCGCGCCATGCACGCCCGCAGCAAATTCGTCCCAGCTGGACATGCCCACCGGGCTGATCACGCCCGCCATCCATTGCGCCAGCGCATCGCACAACAGGCGGAAGTGGTGCCGGTAGCCCTCGGGCGTGTCGGGGCGCTCCAGCGGTTCGGGGTGAATGGCGCGGATCAGCGCCAGGCTGTCGTATTCGTTCAGGCCCGGCGTTCGGGTGGCCTGTGGCGCGCCGCCCAGACCTTGCACGATGCCCGCCAGCGTTTCGTCGTGCCGGCGCAGCGTTCCGCTGTAGACGGCGTCAAACGCCATGCCGCGCGCGCGCCAGAACTCACCCAGTCGCAGCGCCTGCCGGTGGCCCATGGGGCTGAGCTGGTCGTAATTGTCAGCGCCAAACGAGGCCTGGCCGTGGCGCACGAGGTAGAGGGTTCCCATGCGCCCAGTGGGCCAGAACTGGACGCGCCCGTTTGTCGCGCGGGTGACGGCGCCGCGGCCGCTGGCCCCGTGCACGCCTCAGGCTGCGGTCAGCACGCCAGCGAAGACGTCGGCGTCCACATTGCCTCCAGTGAGCGCCAGGCCCACCACCTGTCCGGCCAGAGCGTCGCGCTCCTGCAGGGCCGCCGCCAGCGCAGCCGCGCCAGCGCCTTCGGCCACGTTGTGCGTGTCGGTAAAAAGCGCGTGCATGGCGGCGCCCACCTCACCGTCGCTGACCTGCACGATGTGGTCGATGTGTGGCGCAATGAGGGCCAGCGCCTGGGCGTCGGCCACCCGGCAGGCCATGCCGTCGGCCAGCTGGGTGGTGACGGGCGCCTCCACCACGCGGCCAGCGGCCACCGAGTCGGCATAGGTGGTGGCGTGACTGCTCACCACGCCCACGATGCGCACGCCATGGCCCAGAGCAAGTTTTGCGGCAATGGCCGAGCAGGCACCCGAGCCCTGGCCGATGGGAACGTAGACGACATCGAGTTGCGGCACGGCGCGCAAAAATTCCCACCAATAGGTGCTGACGCCGCGCAGCAGATCAAAGTGAAAGCTGGGCACCATGTGCGCGCCGCGCTCGCCGGCCAGCTGCATGGCGTACTCGCGCGCCTCCTGAAAGTCGCTGCCGCATTCCACCAGCGTGACCCCCAGGGCGCGCATGGCGGCATTCTTTTCGAGCGAATTTCCCTGAGGCACGACGATGGTGCAGGCCACGCCGTTCTTGCGCGCGGCCCAGCCCATGCTTTGGCCATGGTTGCCGCGCGTCGCGCTGATCACTTCGCGCGGCAACTCGCCGCGCTGCGCCAACTGGTCAAAGTACGTCAGGCCCCCACGAATCTTGAAAGCGCCCACCGGCGTGTGGTTTTCGTGCTTGACCCAGCACGCCGCGCCCAGGCGCTCGCTGAGCAGGGGCCAGTGGTACTGCGGCGTGGCCGGAAACTCCTCGTAGATGAGCCTGGCGGCAGTTTCAATGTCGGAAAGCGTGGGGAGAGAAGACATAGTTTTAGGACTTACGCAAAGTTGTTCCAGTAAGGCGCTCTGACGCAGACAGTGCAAGCGCACGGCAAGCGCACGGCAAGGAAGAGCAACGCCGCTGGGGCGATTTTGCGTAAGTCCTGAGTTTGCAAGGTCAAGGGAAATGCACACGGCCTTCGATCGCCGTCAGGCAGCGGCCGCCCACCCAGACCTGGCCGCCGTCTTCCTGAAGAATATGCACCCGCCCCGCTCGGCCCCTGCATTCGCCTTGGGCCACCCGGTACGCCGAGGGCGCCAGGCCTTCGCCAATCAGCCATTGCGCCAAGCTGGCATTGAGGCTGCCGGTCACCGGGTCTTCGCTGGTGCCGAGCGAGGGCGAGAAAGCGCGGACCGCCGAGTTGGGGGCGCCCTCGCTGGATGTGTCTGGGGCGATGTAGGCCACGCCCACGTCCTGGCCAAGGTTATGCAGGCGAGCGTGGTCGGGCTGCAGGCCGAGCACGGCCTCGCGGCTGTCCACCAGCAGCGCCAGCCAGCGTGGACCGTTGTCGAGCACGCGGGCAGCGCGTATCTGCTGGGGCCGCAGACCCAGTGCGCCGGTCACCAGCGCCAGCAGGGCCGGGTTCGGCTCGCTCTGCTGCATGGGCGGTGCTGCGAAGGCCAGCAGACCATCGTTCTGGCGGATCTGCACCAGACCCAGCCCGCATTCCTGCACGGCACAGCCGGGGGTGCGCGGCTGGCCCCCGGCCGCCAGCCAGGCATGGCAACTGCCCAGGGTGGGATGGCCGGCAAAGCTCAGTTCGCCACTGGGAGTAAAGATGCGCACCCGGTAGTCGGCGCCGCCCGCGCGCCCGGCCTCGCTGGGGGGCAGCAGAAAGGTGGTTTCCGACAAGTTGGTCCAGGCGGCGAAGCGCTTGAGCGCGCGTTCGGGCAGGCTCTGTGCATCGAGTACCACGGCCAGGGGATTGCCATCGCCATGGCGCTCACTGAATACATCAACCTGGAGGAAAGGGAGATAGGTCATGCAGCGCTTTTCAGAACCAAACTTCTACAGTGTAGAGCGCTGGCGCAGCGTGCGGACGGCATCTGCCAGCGCGGCGATTCCGGCGTCGATCTGCGCGCTGCTGGCGGTCACGAACGACAGGCGCAAGGTGCGCGAATCGGCCTCGCCGGCATAAAAGGCGGCGCCCGGCACGAAGGCCACGTTGCGCTCCACTGCCAGCGCCAGCAGCGTGGTGGCGTCCATGCCGGGGGGCAGGCGCAGCCACAAGAACATGCCGCCGGCCGGCCGGTTCCATTGCACCTGCGCAGCCGCAGTGTCCGGGGAGCCGAACTCGCGCTCCAGTGCCGCCAGCATGGCATCGCGCTGCTGTCGGTAGAGTGCCCGGATGGTAGGCACATGCCGCTGCAGGAAGCCGCCTTGCATCACTTCGACCACCATGCGCTGGTTGAAGCCCGGGGTGTGAAGATCGGCCGCCTGCTTGGCCTGGAGCAGCTTGGGGAACACTTCGGGCGGCGCCACCAGGTAGCCCAGGCGCAGGCCAGGCGCCAGCACCTTGGAGAAGCTGCCAAGGTAAATGCAGCCCGACGGGTTGCGTGCCGTGAGCGGGGCGGGCGGTGGTGCGTCGAACCACAGCTCGCCATACGGGTTGTCTTCGAGCAGCGGCAGCCCGAGTGCGGCAGCGGCTTCCACCAGCGCCGCGCGGCGCGCCTCGCTCATGGTGCGGCCGGTGGGGTTTTGAAAATTGGGCAGCACATAGAGAAAGCGCGCCTTGTCGGCCCCGCTGCCCGCCAGGCGGGCCAGTGCGTCGATCTGCACGCCTTCGTCGTCGCTGGGAACCGATTGCACCACCGGCTCCATCGGAGCAAAGGCTTGCAGCGCGCCAAGATAGGTGGGGGTTTCCACCAGCACGCGGCTGCCGGGGTCGATCAGCACCTTGGCCACCAGGTCCAGGCCTTGCTGCGAGCCGGTGGTGATCAGGACCTGCGCCGGGTCCACGTCCCAGGGCAGTTGCGCTGCCACCGCTTCGCGCAGCGGTCCGTAGCCTTCGCTGGCAGCGTACTGCAGGGCAGCTGCGCCGTCGTGCTGCAACACCGTGGCGCAGGCGCGGGCAAAGTCGTCCACCGGAAAGGTGCGTGGCGAGGGCAGGCCACCGGCCAGGCTGACGATGCCCGGCTTCTCCGTGAGTTTCAGAATTTCGCGGATGACCGAGGGGTTCATCTTTTCGGTACGCGTGGCGAGTGTCCAGGACATGTTGGTCTCCTTGAGTGGGGAATGTGCGCTCGCTGGTGCCGGGGTTCAGCGCAGCGGCGATGTCGCCACCGCCGCCGGGTGGGCGGTGGTGGCCGGGCGGGAAAATTGTTTTCCAATCAATACCGTCGCCACCACGGAAGCGGCGAAGGCGAGCGTGACGCCGTCCAGCGCCTCGCCCAGAAGCGGCACGGCCGCCAGAATGGAGAGAAACGGCTGCAGCAGCTGTGCCTGGCTCACGCGCAGGGCGCCGCCCAGCATCAGGCCGCGGTACCAAGCAAAAAAGCCGGCCCACATGGAGAACACGCCGACATAGAGCAGACCTCCCCAGGCAGACGGCGCCACCGCGTGCTGCGGCCACAGCCACAGCGTGCCGGGCAGCGAAACGGGCAGCGCCAGAACGCACACCCAGCAAATAACGCGCTCTGCACCCAGTTCCGGCGTGACCTGCGCACCATAGATGTAGCCAATGGCGGCCGCGAATACGGCGCCCAGCAGCAGCAAGTCGGCCCACTCGAAGCCAAAGCCAGTGCCGTGCTGGTGCGCACGCAGCACCGAGAACATCACCACCAACAGACTTCCGGCAACGGCGCAGACCCAAAAACCCAGTCGGGCGCGCTGGTGCAGCACCCAGGCTGCCACCGCAGCGGTCACCAGTGGCAGCAGCGCGGTGATCACGGCAGCGTGGCTGGACGTGACGATGCGCAGTGCGTAGCCCAGCAGCAGCGGGTAGCCCACCGCGTTGCCGAGTACGGCCAGGCCGAGCGGCTTCCAGTGGTGGCGTTTGGGCAGGGGTGAGCGGGTGGTCAGCAGAAAAATCACCGACAGGCAGCCCGCGAGCGCGGCGCGCGCCAGCGTCACAAACCAGGGCGAGAGCTGCGGCGCGTCGTGCGTGCCGGTGGCCAACCGCGTCATTGGCAGCGTGACGGCAAAGATGGTGACGCCCAAAATGCCCAGGGCCATGCCCAGAGTTTCGTCCTTGCGCTTCATGTGCGCAGCATCCAGCCGGCGGTGAGCACCAGCACCAGCGCCATAGCGCGGTTGAACCACAGCAGGCGTGCGCCCTGTGCCAGCCAGTGGCGCAGCAGGGCGCCCGTGCTGGCATACAAGAGATTGCTGGAAAAGGCGAAGACCAGCATTACGGGCAAGACCACCGCCAGGCGCTGCAGGCTGTCGGTGCGCCCCGCCACCCAGCCAGCAACGATGGTCAACGCCAGCAGCCAGGCCTTGATGTTGACGAACTGCAGCGCCACGCCTTGCCAGAAGCCGACGTGCATGCGTGCCGTGTCGGCTTCGGCGAGCTTGCTGCTCCCCGCGAGCTTCCAGGCGAGCCAGAGCAGGTAGCCGATGCCCAATGCCTTGATGGCGAAGCGCAGCAGTGGTACCGCCACCACGGCCGCGCCCAGACCGCCGGCGCACAGCAGCAGCAGCAGCGTCCAGCCTACCGGGACCGCCAGCACAAAGCGCATGGCCGGACCCAGGCCGCGGTTGGCGGCCAGCGCCGTCGAGAGCGTGGTGTTCGGCCCGGGCGAAAAGCTCATGGCGGTGGCCAGGGCGAGCAGGGCGGTGAATTCCGTGAGGGGCATATGGGCTTGAAAATCAATCCTCCAATGTAGAGAGCTTGCCGCTACAGTTCCGGTACAGTTCCCCGTACAAATGCATCATCTGTATTGGCGTATGCATCGGCACACCCGACGCTGTGCACGCTGGTGCGCCACGGTTTGAAAAGGCCTGCATGCTGACCCGCACTCCCCGGCGTTCCCTGACCGATCAACTGGCCGAACGCTTTGCCGAACGCATTCGCGCGCGCCTGCTGGCTCCCGGTGCGCGCATGCCCTCGGTGCGCGAATGCGCGCGCCAGCAGCAGGTGAGCCCCTGGACGGTGGTGGCGGCCTACGATCAATTGCTGGCGCAGGGCCTGATCGAGGCGCGCAGGCAGCGGGGGTTTTATGTGCGCGATTTAATGCAAAAAATGCCCTTAGCGCAGACGGGCATTGCACAATCAGCTATAAAAAATATAGTAAATCGTGCCCCCGGCGGCGCCACACCCTTCGCGGGCCTGCCCCCCGGCTCGCGCATTCACGCCACGGCGTTGATCCGCGGCATGTTCCACCCGCCCTCGGGTCAGGCGCAGCCGGGTGCGGGGGTGTTTCCAGCCGCCTGGCTGGAGGATGCGCGCTTCATGCTGGCGGCGGTGCGCAAAGTCGCGGCCAGCCAGGCGCTGCGCGAAGCCTCGTTCAGCTACGGTGAGCCCATGGGCGACGCCGGCCTGCGGCAGATGCTGGCGAACCGACTGACTGAGCTGAGCGTTGCGGCGCATGCCGGCCAGGTCATGACCACGCTGGGCGCGACGCATGCGCTCGACATCGTGAGCCGCACCCTGCTCAAGGCGGGCGACCCGGTGATGGTCGAGGAGCCAGGCTGGTCGGTCGAGTTCGCCCGGCTCGATGCCCTGGGCATGCGGGTGCTGCCGGTGCCGCGCGGCCCCGACGGCCCCGACCTCGCCGTCATGGCGCGCTACTGCGAAGTGCATGCGCCGCGCCTGTACGTCAGTGTCAGCGTGCTGCACAACCCCACAGGATATTGCCTGTCGCCGGCCAGTGCGCACCAGGTGCTGCAGTTGGCGCAAAAGCATGATTTCCACATCGTCGAAGACGACAGCTACAGCCACCTGGCCCCCGACCACGCGACGCGCCTGTGCGCGCTCGATGGGCTGCGCCGCACGGTCTATGTGGGTGGTTTTGCCAAGATATTGGCGCCGAACTGGCGCATCGGTTTCCTGGCCGCGCCGCCCGCGCTGACCGAGCGCCTGCTCGACACCAAGTTGCTGTCGGCGCTGACCACGCCGTCCATTCTGGAAAAGGCACTGGCCTTGTGCATGGAACAAGGCCAGCTGCGGCGCCACGCCGAGCGCATGCGCCGGCGCCTGGCGCAGGCCCGGGTGCGCTGCGTGCAGCTCGCACAGGCCGCGGGCTGCAGCTTTGCGGCCGAGCCGGCCGGCCTGTTTGGCTGGGTGGAAACGGGGGTCGACACCGACGCCCTGGCCCAACGCATGCTCGATGAGGGCTACCTCCTGGCGCCGGGAGCACTGTTCCATGCCAGCCGGCAGCCCAGCACGCTGATGCGGGTGAACTTCGCCACCTCGCAGGACGCGGCCTTCTGGCGCGTGTTCGAGCGGGTGCGCGGATGAGCTGATACACCCCCTGTGTCGCTGCGCTCCTTCACCCCTCTCTCGGTTCGCTGCGCGACCCGGGAGGGGGACGCCGCCAGCGCGGCGGGGGGCCGCGGCCAGCCTAGGCCCTTGCGCGGCGGCACTGGCATGCGCCGCATTGGTTTTGATGGCCGCAACACGCCTCGCCTCGCGGCCCCATGCGTCCCGCCTAGCTCCCTCTCAAAACCTCCAGCGAAGAGAGCACGCGCAGCAGGGCGCGGTTGACTTCCTCCAGGCCCATTTCGTAGGTTTCGCCCAGCTCGCGGATCGCCGCGCAGTCGTCCCCTTCCAGCGCCAGCGCCATTTCCAGCGCCGGTGCATAGGGGCCGGTGTGCATCACCGCCGCGTCGTAGATGCGCTCGGAGAGCGGGATGCGGTGCAGCGCATTGCCCAGCGGTTCGCCCAAAAGATCTCCGAGGGTATGGAACAGGCCGCACAGGTAGACCTCGCGGCGCAGCTCGTTCTGGATGCCGGCCTCCAGAAGGTGGTCGGTCAGCAGCGCGCGGATGACCGCACCGGCACGCACCGGTTCCATGTCGGGCTCGGTGCTGGCGTGGGGCAACTGGTCTGAGAGCCAGCGCTTGAGCGAGCCATAGCCCATCATCACAAAACCCCGGCGCAGCGAATCGACGCCAGTGCGCAGCCCGAGCGCAGCCGAATTGGTGTAGACCATGAAACGGTAGGCGAGCACCGGGTCTTCGCTCACGATGTTTTCAAACGTCTCCAGCGACTGGTCTGCGTCGATGGCTTTCATCAATCGCAAAATGATGTGGTGCGAAGGTGCCGCTGGCTGGTGGCGCAGGGAATACAGGATGTCTTCTATCGGCCAGCCGGCAATCGCCAGGGCCTTGTGCTCGTCCAGACAGTGCGTGAGCAGCGCTCGGCTGGGCAGGTTTTCGTACATCTGCCCGTTGATCACCGGGCTTGCGGCAGGCGCATGCTTTTCGTTTTTGGCCGCCGCGCGCGCAGCCGACTGCGCCTGCAGGACAGCGGCGGCGTTTTCGGCGCTCAGGCTCAGCAGGCTGTTTTCAAAGCACACGGCGATGCCGGGTTCCGGCAGGCGAGAGAGCTCGCCGCGCCATACCAGGCGCAGACCGCGCTGGTGCGCAGCCTTGACACGCTCGTGAATCGCGGAGTCGTCCAGCCAGTCGCCCGGCACGGCGATCCAGGGGGTGCCGCGCGGTGCATGTTCCAGCATGTCGCAAAGCAGTTGGCGGTTTTGCGGTGCCAGCAGCAGCGGCGGGCTGCTGGCCGTCCAAAGCTCGACCAAGGTGCGCAGCAGATGCGGCGTATCCACGGGGGCGAGGGCGTCGCTCTGGACCTTGAGTTCAACGCCGGCAAGCGTGCGCCCACGGCCCCACAAGGGGCGGTAGGCGAGAACCAGGCTGCCGAGAACGGATTGGACCATGCGCTGAGCGGCGTGTGCAGCACGCGCCGGAGATCAAGAAATGAAGTTGAACAGCGACAGCTTCTGCACCATGGCGTAGGACTTCAGGGCTGCCTCGTACCCGACCTGTTGGTTCTGAAAGTCGGAAATGCCCTGAATCATATCGAGGTCCTCGGCGCGCGAGCGGTCCGCTTCAAGCTGCACGCTGCGCGTGTCCTGGCTGCCACCGATGCGGTCGGCGCGATTGAGCAGTTCGCCCGCATAGCTGCGCACCGACTGCAGGCGTTCCAGCCCGCGATCCAGGTTGGCCAGCGCCTGACCCACCGCCTGGGTGGGTGTGCTGGCGCTGCCGGAGCCGATGTCGCGGATGGCGGTGTCCACCGTGTCGAAGATGCTGGTGCTGGGCTTGAGCGCGAGCGTCATCGTGTCGCCCAATTGTGGGCTTCCGGTGAGGTTCAGGCGAAGGCCCGGGATGGCGGTCACCGCAAGCGACGCCGGTTGCCCCGGGACATAGTCGGCCGAGGTAAATGGGTTGGCGCCATTCAATGGGGCTCCAGGTGGGGCGCTGGTGACGCTGTATTGCGCTGCCAGCGTGCCTGGCGCGCCGCCGGCGATGTAGCTGACACTGATCTGGTAGTCATAGGCATTGCCGCCAGGAGTCAGGGCAATTTGTGCCGGATCAGTGGCTGTGACTGCGCTGCTTCCGAGAGAATGGGTGGCCGGAACGGCTGCACTCAGGCTGGCATTGAAGACGCCGTCGCGCTGCGGCTGGAACATGAAGGCGGCGTCGCCGTCGAGCGCGTTGGGGATGCTTACCGAAGACCCGGCCATTTGCCCGGCCAGGCCATCGAACTCGCCCAGGGCGTTCAGAAACGGCGTCGCCGCGCTGCCCAGAGCGCTAAGCAGCGGGACCCCGTTGGTGTCTTTGCGGTTGGCGACGTCCTGCAACTGCGTGCGCAGCCCCTGCAACTGGCTGGCCACCGAGGCGCGGTCGCTGGCGTTGAAAGCGCCGTTGCCGGCAGAAACTACCAATTCGCGCATCTGCTGCATCACCCCCACGGCGTCGCCCAGCGTGGACTCGGCCTGCGCCACGGCGTTGCGCTGCAGGTCAAGTGCGCGTTGCTCGGTCTGGATGCGGGTAATGCGTGTCATGGAGCGCTCGGCTTGAGCGGCAGCCACCGGGTCGTCGCTGGCGCGCACGACACGTTTGCCGGACGTGAGGTTTTCCTGCAGGTTGGCCAGCGAGGTCTGCCGCGACGTCATGTTGCGCAGTGCACTGTCGTACATGTTGGCGGTGGAAAGGCGGTTGAGTGCGTTGCTCATGGCGAATTCCTTGGCGTTCAACGCCCCATGGTCTGGATCAGGGTGTCGAAGACGCTCTGGGCGATCTGAACCATCTTGGCCGAAGCCTGGTAGGCCTGCTGGTACTGGATCAGGCGCGCCGCTTCCTCATCGAGGTTGACGCCAGAGACGGCGGTGCGGTCGCGTTCGAGGTTGGCGGCGAAGGACGAAGACAGCTCGGCGGCAAATTGCGCGCTTTGCGTGCGTGTGCCGATCTGCGCCATGGCGCCGGCAAAGCCGTCGCTGAGCGTGGCGCCGTCAAACATCGGGGTATCGCGCAACGCCATCATGGCATCCGCATTGCCGGTGTTGCGCTTGTACCAGTCGCCGTACTGCGGATCGGTGGCGTTGCCCACGGTGACGCTGTCGCCCGTTTTCGGCGTGCCGCCAAGTTTGATCTCCCAGCCGTCGATGCTGATGGCCTGGCCCGAAGTGAAGGTGTAGGGCGGGCCGGCCAGCGGCGTTGGTGGTGTGGTAGAGGCGTCGAACGGCGCGCCGGTATTGCCTGTCAAGGTGAACGTGGCCGGCGTGCCGCCGGTAAAACTCAGGACCACGCCGGCGGCCGGCGGCAGCGTCAGCGGCGCGGGCTCGCCGCTGGCCTTGAGCGATGCCAGCTGCAGCGAACCCGCATTGGATGCGCCCATGGCCGCGTTGACTGGGTTGGCTGCCGCAAGCTGGCCGGGAGAAAACTGCAGTGCTTGCATTTTTCCCGCAGCATTTTTCAGCGGATTGACGAAAAACTGGTCATTGGCATTGAACGGGCCGCCCGGGGTGAGCTGCAAACCGCGGTCGCTGAAGAAAGTTTGCAGATCGGCCATGTTGGCGAAAGCCTGGGCCTGCCCATTGGGCTGCGCAGTGATCGTGCCGGTGGTGCCGCCCGTGAAGACCACTACGTAGCTTGATGCGGGCAACTTGTTCGGGTCGGAAATCGACAGCGCCAGACTGCCTGCCGACGTGTTGGTGATGGCGGGCTGCGGCTGCACCGGAACCACGTCGGAGAGCAGCGCCTGGCCCATGCTGCCGTCCAAAGTCAGCCCCAACTGATTCTGCTGGTTCAAATTGAGCGAAATCGCCGTTGCCATGCGGTTGAGCAGCTGGTAGCCCTCTTGCAGGTCGCTGTTCTGAAACCGCAGCAGACCGGCCACCGAGCCGCCGCCCAGCGTGCTCTCGCCCAGTTCGGCCTTGGTGGACGAGCCCGGCTGCTGGAAGTACAGGCGCTTTTGGCCACTGGCGGCGCCAAAATCCTGCGGGTCGTCGATCGACAGCGACGCCGCCTGGTTGCCGAGCACCAGCGGCTGGCTGCCGGCCACGAAGACGCTGACCGTGCCGTCGTCGGCAGCTACCTGGGTGGTCTGGATATGTTGATTGAGGTTGCGAATCAACTGGTCGCGCTGGTCCAGCAAATCGTTGGCGGGCTGGCCGTTGCCTTTGGCGCGCGCGATCTGGTCGTTGACGCCCGCAATGTTCTGCGCAAGCAGATTGATGGCCTTGATGTCGCCCTTGAGCTGCTCGGTGACGGTGGCCGCAATTTCGTCGAGCCGATCCGAGGCCCCCACCATGCGTTTGGCGGTTTCGTCGATGCGGGTCAGCACAATGTTTCGTGCCGTCAGATCGGTGGGGCTGTTCACCACGTCCGAGAAGGCGTTCATCATGTCATTGATGGCCGCGCCCAGCCCCGAGGCGCCCCCGGAAAATACGTCCTGCAGTTGGCGCAGTCGCTCTACGCGGGCCGAGTCGCTTGCGTCCACCGAAGCGGCCGCAGAGGCCTGGCGCGTGAGCAGTTCGCTTTGGTTTCGCAAAATCGTAGCGACGTCCACGCCCTTGCCGATGTAGCCGCCGCCGGTGAATTGCCCCGGCACGGTCTGCAGCACCACGCTCTGGCGCGAATAGCCCTGGGTGTTGACGTTGGCGATGTTGTTGCCGGCAGTCTGCAGGGCCACCTGGTTGGCCAGCAGGGCGCGGGAACCGACGTTGAGCAGACTCATGGCCTACCTCGCATCTCTTTGGCCACCATGTGGCCAGCGGCCCACAACGTGGCGCGGCCGAGGTCAGTGCCCCCGCGCAAGGGCCGCCCCGCCGCGCTGGGGGCGTCCCGCTTGGGGGAAGGCGCGAAGCGACTCAGGGTGTGCTTCATCGTCAGGCCTGCGTCTGCTGTGCGCGCAGTGCGCTCTGGATCGCGCCGCCCAGCTTCTTGGCGTACGCCGGGTCGGTGGCGTAGCCTGCCCTTTGCAGCTCGGCCGCGTAGGCGGTGGCCGAGTCGGTCTTGGCACGGGCCTTTTCGTAGCGCGGGTTGTCGTTGATCAGGCGGGCATAGTCGCGGAACGAGTCTTCGTAGGAGCTGTAGGCGCGGAATTTGGCAACCACCTTGTGCGCCACGCCATTTTCGTATTCGGTGGTGGTGACTTCGGCCACCTTGCCGGTCCAGCCGCGCCCGGCCTTGATGCCGAAAAGATTGAAGGAAGTCGAGCCATCGGCGTTCTTGATTTCGCTCTTGCCCCAGCCGGTTTCGTGCCCGGCCTGGCCCAGCATGAAGCTCGACGGTATGCCGCTGTCGAGCGCGACGCGCTCCGCGGCGTCACTGTGGTACTGCACGAAATCGTCGCGTCCCTTGGGCGCCGGGCCCATGGGCGCAGCCGGCGTGGCCGACGCTGCGCTGCGTGCAGCCGGGCGCGCCAGGCTGAGCGTGGAGGGCGAGACGAGGTTCACATCGCCGCCCATGAGCTGCTGCGCCAGCTGGCGCGAGATCGCCTCAGACAGTCCGCCGGGCCGGCCCGACATTTGCACCGACAGTTGCTGGTCCAGCAGGTCTGCGCCCAGGTCGCCTTGGGGGCTGTCGAGCAGACCCGACTTCATGGTCGCCTCGCGCATGCTCTTGATCATCTCGCGCATGAACAGCGACTCGAACTGTTTCGCGGCTTCCTTGGTGGCCTCCGGGCTGTTCTGGCCGGCCTGAAATTTGAGGTTGTTGAGCGAACGGGCATCCACTGCCAGCGCATTGGACGTACTGGCGGCGGTGGTGGCGGAAAGCGAGAAAGCCATCTCAATCCTCCTTTCGCGGGCCGTGGGCGGGCATCAGATCACCTCCAGCTCGGCATTGAGCGCGCCGGCGGCCTTGATGGCCTGCAGGATCGCCAGCAGGTCGCCGGGCGTGGCGCCCAGGGCGTTGAGCGCGCGCACCACGTCGGCCAGCTGCGGCGACGACGGCACCTGAATGATGGCGCCGGGCTCCTGGTTGATCTTGATGCTGCTTTGCTGCGTCACCACCGTTTCGCCCTTGGAGAACGGAGCCGGCTGGCTGATGACAGGCGTGGAGCTGATGGTGATCGACAGGTTGCCGTGCGCAATGGCGCAGGGCCCGAGCGTGACCGCCTGGTTGAGCACCACCGAGCCGGTGCGTGCGTTGATGACCACCTTGGCCGCCGGCGCGATGGCATCGAGCTGGAGTTCTTCGAGTTCAGCGATAAAGCCTACGCGGGCGCCGGGGTCGGTGGGCGCACTGACCTGCACGGTGCGCCCGTCAAGGGCAGTGGCGCGGCCCGCGCCCATGCGCTTGTTGATGGTGTCGGCGACGCCGCGAGCGGTCTGGAAATCTGATGCGTTCAGTCCCAGCGTGATGAAGTCGCCGTCGTTGAGCGGTGTGGGCACCGAGCGCTCGACCTGCGCGCCCTGGGGAATGCGCCCCGCGCTCAGGTGATTGATCTGTACCTTGCTGCCGCCCGACGACGCGCCGGCGCCGCTGATCACCACACTGCCCTGGGCCAGCGCATAGATCTCGCCGTCGGCACCGCGCAGCGGCGTCATCATCAACAGCCCTCCCTTGAGCGACTTGGAGTTGCCCATGGACGAGACGGTGACGTCGATCTGCTGGCCTGGCTGGGCAAACGCGGGCAATTGCGCCGTGACGACCACAGCGGCGACGTTCTTGAGCTGCAACTGCGACGAGGCGCCGGCCGGCAGGCTGATGCCCATCTGCTGCAGGTAGTTTTGCATGGCCTGCGTGGTGTAGGGCATCTGGGTGGTCTGGTCCCCCGTGCCGTCGAGGCCCACCACCAGGCCATAGCCCGTCAACTGGTTGCTGCGCACGCCTTGTACCGCAGCCACTTCCTTCACTCGCATCGCGTGCGCGGGCAAGGCGGCGGCCAGCGCCAGCAACAGGCCAGCGCAGAGCATGCGAAGAAGGGGGGAGCGCACGTAGGTCATGGAGCCATTGTGCGAGCCGGTCAAGAATGCGAACGGACGATAAAGCCCGGCAAAGCCCGCCAATTGGCGCAGTCGCCACGCCCGCGCTATCTGCTAAAAAATACAAGCAAAAATGGCCTCCAGCGCTTATGCATAAAGCGTTAGAAGCTATAAAAATAGGAGTATTTTTGTTGCGAAAAGCGCGGCGCCGGGAGCGCGGCGCTGTCGCTCAGAACGGAGTGACGTTGTTGAAAAACCGCCCCAGCCAGCCCGTGACCTGCGCCTCGCCCTGGGCGCCGCGTCCACGCGACTCGACGCGCACATTGGCCACCTGGGTCGAATTGACGATGCTGCCTGGCTGCAGTGTGCGCGGGTCCACAGTGCCTGAGAAGCGCAGCACGTCCACGTTCTCGTTGACGCCAATCTGCTTTTCTCCGGCCACCACAAGATGGCCATTGGGCAGTACCTGCACCACGGTGGCGGTGATGGAGCCGGTGAAGGTGTTGGCGCTTTCTGTGCCGCCCTTGCCGGCAAAGGTGTTGCTGGACTTGGCGCCCAGCTTCGTTTTGTCGGTGAAGGTTGAGCCGACAAAGGGCAGGGCGGTGATACCCGCCTCGACGCCCGAAGCGCGATCCACAGTAGACGAGGACTTTTGGCTGGCCGAAACGTTCTCCACGATCACCACGGTGACGTTGTCGCCCACCATGCGCGCGCGCCGGTCTTCGAAGGCCGGGCGGTAGCTGACGGTATGGAACAAACTCCCCGTGGCCGGTCCCTGCACCACAGGTTGCGGCGCGACGGGCACCGGCGTGGTCGGCAGAATGTCCACCGGCGGCGTCGGGGACAGACTCGCGCAGCCGCCCAGCAGCAGGGCGAAGCCCGCGCTGGCCAGGGTGCCAAGCCGTGACGGGGAGAAAAGATTGAACGCGCGCATGGCAGGGGCCTTTGGAAGGGTTCAGAGTTGGGCCAGTTTGGCCAGCATCTGGTCGGAGGTCTGGACCGCCTTGGAGTTCATCTCGTAGGCGCGCTGCGTCTGGATCATGCTGACCAGTTCCTGCACCACGTTCACGTTGGAGGTCTCCAGGTAACCCTGCACCACGGTGCCCAGGCCGTTGGTGCCGGGCGTGCCCTGCGTGGGCTGCCCCGAGGCAGCGGTTTCGATGTAGAGGTTCTCGCCGCGCGGCTCCAGGCCGGGCGGGTTGATGAAGTTCGCCATGGCGAGGTTCCCAAGCGGCTGCGGCGCGGTGTTGCCGGGCAGAAGGGCGGCCACGGCGCCGTCGGCGCTGATGCTGATCGAGGTGGCGCTGGGCGGAATCGTGATGCCATTGGCCACGGGCAGACCGCCGGCAGTCACCAGACGGCCTTGTGCGTCCACCTGGAAAGAGCCATCGCGGGTGTAGCCGGCCGTGCCGTCGGGCAGGGTCACCTGGAAAAAGCCATTGCCCTTGATGGCGACGTCCAGATTGCTGTTGGACTGCTGCAGGCCGCCCTGCATGAAATTGCGGCTGGTGGCCACGGTGCGCACGCCCAGACCCAGGTGCAGGCCGGTCGGCAACTGGTTCTGCTCGGTGGTCTGGCTGCCTGCCTGGCGCAGATTCTGGTAGATCAGGTCTTCGAACACCGCACTGGCGCGCTTGTAGCCGGTGGTGGAAACGTTGGCCAGGTTGTGCGAGATGACGTCCAGCTGCGTCTGCTGCGCTTCCATGCCGGTCTTGGCGATCCAGAGGGAATTGATCATGGCTTGCTCCTTGGCTGCGCCCTAGAGCGTGTTATGCACTTTTACGTGCCCGCGAAAGCCGGGGAAAGGCCCGGCAACTAGGCGCAGGACGCACCACGGTATTGATACCGTCAGCGACCTGCAACGACGTGGCCGGGCCTTTCCCCGGCTTTCCCGAAGGGTTGGCACCACAAGCACGCGCTCGCCGCGTTGCAGTGCTTGCCAAGGCATCAGCCTTGGCGGCGCGCTGCGCCTTGCGATCACGTGCCTGTGGGACCAACGAGGGTACGTAAAAGTGCATAACACGCTCTAACCGTTCATGCTCAGCAACTGGCTGGCCGATTTGTCGTTGGTCTCTGCGGTTTGCAGTAAGCGCATCTGTTGCTCGAACTGGCGCGAGGCGGCGATCATTCCGACCATGCTTTCCACCGGGTTCACATTGGACCCTTCCAGGGCGCCTGGCAGCAGGCGCGCCGTGGCGTCCTGCGGCAGGGGTTCGCCGGACCGCGCGCGAAACAGGCCGTCGTCGCCGCGCACCAGCGGGTCTTCGTTGGTCGGCGTGGCCAGTTTGAGGCGGCCGATGGCCGAGGGTGGCTGGCCAGCCACCTTGGCGGTGATGGTGCCGTCAGAACCCAACGACACTTCCGCCCCGGGCGGCACGTCGATCGGCGCTCCACCGTCCGAGAGGACCGGCAGGCCCGCGCCCGTCAGCATCTGCCCGTTGGCGTTCACCTCGAAAGCCCCGCCGCGCGTATAGGCCTCGGTGCCGTCCAGGCCTTGCACGGCAAACCAGGCATTGCCCGTGGCCATGGCGTCCAGATTGCGCCCGGTGCGCTGCACGGCACCGGGCGTATCGCGGTAGCCGGAGGTGGCTTCGAGCGCGAACACGCGCGTGCTGGCACCATCGCCCTGCAACGGCACCGCGCGAAACGTGGAGAGCTCGGCACGAAAACCCGTGGTCGAGGCATTGGCCAGGTTGTTGGACAGCACCGCCTGCCGCTGCGCGGCGGCGTTGGCGCCCGTCATGGCGGTATAGATGATGCGGTCCATGGTGCAGCCTTTCTTTTTCTATGCGTTGCTTCAAGAAGCCTGTGGCGTGGCGTTCGTGCCTGGCGCGGCCTGCGCCAGCGACCGCCGCGCAAGGGCCGCCCCGCAGCGCTGGCGGTGTCCCCCTTCCCGCAGCGCGCAGCGATGCGAGAGAAGGGGGAAGGCGCGCAGCGACGCAGGGGGTTGGCGCCTCATCTCAGGTTCACCATGGTGGACATCACCTGGTCTTGCGTCTTGATGGTCTGGGCGTTGGCCTGGTAGGTGCGCTGCGCGGTCATCATGTTGACCAGTTCGGCGGTCAGATCGACGTTGGAGTCTTCCAGTGCCCCGGAACGCAGCATGCCCAGGTTGCCCACTCCTGGCTTGCCCATGACGGGCGTGCCGGAATCATTGGATTCCACCCAGTTGTTGCCGCCTACAGAAATCAGACCTTGCGGATTGCGGAAGGCGGCCAGGGCTACCTGCGCTTCGGCACGGGTGACACCATTGGAATAGCTGGCCATGACCATGCCGTCGTTGGAGATGTTGATGCTGGTGAGTTCGCCCGAGGCAAACCCGTCCTGCGTGAGATCGGCCACGGCGAACTTGCTGCCGAACTGCGTGGTGCTCGTCAGATCGATGGTTACCGGCCACGGGGCCGGCGGGTTGTTGGGGTTGGACAACGACGGATCCACCGTCACCACGAACGGGTTGGTACTGGCGGCTGTGTCGTACTTGCCATTGGCGTCAAAAGCGACGTTGCCAATAGGGGCCGCCACGACAGGAGGGACAGCCGTCGGGTCGTCGAGCTTGTCATAGACCTCCCAGGTGTTGGCGGTGCCGGTTTTGACGAAATACAGGCTGACGGGAACGGCCACGCCCTGGCTGTCGTACACGTTGATCGAGGTGCCGTAGGTCGAGCGCGGCGTTGGCGGCACCTGGGTCGCTGCTTCTTTGGCCCGTGCATCGAGGTTGATGGCGGCAGTGATGTTGTCTGTCTTCTTGGCCGGGATCGGTGAGCCAGTCGGAAAGCTCAGGGGCACGGGCTCGGAGGTGCCGGCGCCCGTGGTGGCGTCTACCTTGAAGCCCATGACATGCGAGCCGTCGTTGGCGACCAGGTCACCGGTCTTGTCGAGCTTGAAGTTGCCGGCCCGGGTATAGGCTGGCGAGCCATCGGGCTGCTGCAGCCGGAAGAAGCCACCGCCGTTGATGGCAACGTCAAGATTGTTGCCGGTGATGGTGATGTTGCCTTGAGAGAACTGCTGCGCCACGGCTGCAACCTCGACACCGATGCCGGCGTTGCTGCCGCCGCCGGTGCCAATCGATGCGGCAACGATGTCAGCGAACTCGCTGCGCGAGCCCTTGAAGCCCACGGTGTTGGAGTTGGCAATGTTGTGGCCAATCACGTCCAGGTTTTTGCTGGCAGCGTTGAGACCGGAGAGGCCTTGTTGAAAACCCATGGTGTGCTCCTGAAAGGGTGGATGCGGAACGCGTGGTTAAAGAATGGCCTTGATGGCGCTGTAGCTCGTCGTGCCGCCGCGAGACAGCTGCAGTGCCAGTGCGCCGTTGTCCATGCTGACGGCGGTGACCTGATCTACCGCGAGCGGGACTGCGTCTACCGGCGCGTCGCCGTTGGCGGCCATGACCTTGAAGTGCAGCGGGCCCGTGGCTTCGTAGTCGCCCGCCTGCCAGTCAAAGTTGTAGCGACCCGCCTTCAGCGCGCCCAGGTCGACAGTGCCCACCTGTTTGTTGTTGACATCCAGCACCTGGACCTGAACGCCGGCTGCAGAGCCCGCCAGGTCAAAGGCGCCGCCACCGCTCTTGGTTTCGGTGTCGAACGTCAGGGTGTTGTCGGGCACCAGTACGTTGCGGCCCACCATGGCGCCGCCCTGCATCAGTTGCTGCGCCGCAAACTGACCAGCCAAGCCTTTGACGGTTTCGTTCAGCTGCTGAATGCCGGTGACGGTGTTGATCTGCGCAATCTGCGAGGTCATTTGCGCGTTGTCCATCGGATTCATGGGATCCTGGTTATTGAGCTGCGCCACCAGGAGCTTGAGAAAGCGGTCCTGGGCGGACGCGGCGTCGTCCGCAGCGTTTGTTTTGGTGGTCGGGGTGCTGCCCGTGTCGAGCACGCTGGTGGTGGATGAAGTGCTGCTGATCATGGAAGGAACTCCGGTTTACTGACCCATCTGCAGGGTTTTGAGCAGCAAGGTCTTGGCCGTGTTCATGACCTCGACGTTGTTCTGGTAAGAGCGCGAGGCGGAAATCATGTTGACCATTTCCTCCACGGCGTTGACGTTGGAATGCGTAACGTAGCCATCGGCGTCGGCCATGGGGTTGCTTGGGTCGTGCACCTTGCGGCCGGGGGTTTCGCTCTCCTGGATGGCGCTGACGCGCACGCCCGCAGCGTCGTCGCTGCCCATCGGAGCCGTCTGAAAAACCACCTGACGGGCCTTGTAGGCCTTGCCATCCGGCCCGGCGACTGCATCGACGTTGGCCAGATTGCTGGCCACCACGTTGAGGCGCTGCGCCTGCGCGCTGACGGCACTTGACGAGACGTTGAATATGGAAAACATCGACATGGGCTACCTCGCTGGGCTATTGGCCCTGAATGGCGCTGAGCATGGTCTTGGCATTGCCATTGATGAAGCGCAGCGTGGCTTCGTACCGCACGGCGTTGTCCATGAAAGCAGCGCGTTCGCGGTCCAGATCGACCGTGTTGTTGTCCAATGCCGGTTGCGTCTGCACGGCGTAGCCCAAGGTGCTGCGTTCGGAAAAGCCGGGCAATGGGATGTGACCGGGCGCGCTGGTGCCGTAGTCGCCGCTTCGGCTTTCCTGGCTGACCGACATTGCGCCCTTGCCCTGTGAGCCGCCTGTGGCGGCGCTGAGCGCTTCGGCGAACTTCATGTCGCGCGCCACGTAGCCCGGGGTATCGGCATTGGCGATGTTGCTGGCAAGAAGACGCTGGCGCTCGGCACGCAGCAGCAGCGCGGTGCCTTGAAAGTCGAGCCGGTTGGTCATCTTGTCGAGCATGTCGTGCCTCACACCTCTTTTGTATCTGTGCCGAGGGCAGGGCCTGCGGCGTGGTTTGATTATGGAAACTCAGGCGTTTTTCTAAAGTGGAAAGAACGCGGCAATTGGCGCGCAGTTCGGTGCTTTGTGGCGCGGGGCGCTGCCTATAGTGCAAGGGGTGAAAAGGCCTGCAAGCGCGTGGCCAGCCTTCCAAGGAGAATCCGCATGTCTTGTCCGTTTTTTGACTGCCTAAGCCCCGTGCGATGGGTGCGCGTGGCGGGCGCCTGCGCGCTGACTCTGCTGCTCGGCTCGGGCGCCTGGGCGCAAGACGCCGCGACGTTGACCCAGATTACGCAAAGCTGGATCGACAACAGCCTGCACAGCGGCGCCGCAGCTCAGTTGCCACTGCGCATGGAAGTGGAGGTCGGCGAGCTGGACCCCCGCCTGCGCCTGACGGCCTGCGCCCGTGTGGAACCCTATCTGCCCGCCGGATCGCGCTTGTGGGGGCGCACGCGGCTGGGCCTGCGCTGCGCTGAAGGTGCGAGCCGTTGGAACGTATTTTTGCCGGTTACCGTCAAGGCGTTTGGTCCCGCTTGGGTGCTGACGGGCAATGTGGCCTCAGGTGCGGTACTGACCCAAGCCGATGCTACAGAAACCGAAATCGATTGGGCTGCGGACTATTCTTCCGTGGTCGCAGACCCTGCGCTCTGGGTGGGCCAAGTGGCTGCGCGCCCCTTGCAAGCAGGGCAAGCCTTGCGCCAATCCATGGTTCGCGCGCCCAAATTATTCCAGGCAGGGGCGCAGGTGCGGGTTTCGGCCCAAGGCGTCGGCTATGCGGTCAGCACAGGTGGCCAGGCGCTCAGCGCGGGCAGCGCCGGACAGACTGTGCGCGTGAGAATGGATAATGGAAAGGTAATTAGCGGTGTTGTTGATGAAAATGGAACAATAGCGGTAAACCTTTGATGCGATCCATCCACTTAGACCTAAAGTCTGGCGCATGGGCGTCGAAAACATTCCTACCGGTCCCCGACTTGCAGGGGGCATGGAGAAGGCAATGAAAATAGGTCAACAACCGGAACTGTCCAGCGCCGTCGCGCAGTCGAACGCCTCCAAGCAGGCGAAGACCGCCGCACTGGCGACAGAGGTTAGCGCCAAGGCGCCTGCTGCGTCCGCCGCAGCTGCTGGCGTGCCGGTGACGCTTTCGCGCACCGCACGGGAAATTGAGCAAACGGGGCGCAGTCAAAGCGATTTCGACGCGGGCCGAGTCAAAGCAGTGCGCAGCGCCATTGAAAACGGCACTTTCAAGGTCGATGCCGGAGCGATTGCCGACAAAATGCTGGCGAACGCCGAGGAAATCATTTCGCATTCGCGCGGTTGATACGCCTGAACGCACGATTTTTCCTGAGATCGCTGCAAGCCGACCTGTTGACGCATGACCACCCTCTCTCCTGTTGAGGCGTCCCTGGCGGCTGTTGAAGCCTGCCTGGCCAGAGTGGGTGCGGCCTTGCAGAACTCCGAAGCCGACGCATTGCAGTGCGCGAGCGAACAACTGCGCATGGCGGCGGTGCATTTTTCTCAAGCGCTGCAGGGCTCTGCGGCGTCACTGTCACCCGCGATGGTGGTGCGCGTGCGCACGGTCTCGGTGCGGCTGACCAGCCAGCGCGACGCACTGGCCCGCATGTCTGCTGTTGTGGACCGACAGGTTCGTACCCTTGTGCCCGAGCAGGCACCATCGACTACCTACGGCACTTCGCCGGGTGGACGAAGCGCTGGCGTGGCGCGTATCTACCGATCCGCAGGCTGAAAGCATAAAAAAGGGCGCATGGCGCCCTTTTTTATGCTTTGCACTTCTTCAGTGGCTGCGCATTCGGGCGCGCAAGCGAGCGATCGACTGGCTGTGCAGCTGGCAAACGCGTGATTCGGTCACGCCGAGCACTGCAGCGATTTCTTTGAGGTTCATGTCCTGCTCGTAGTACATGCCCATGATGTGCTGCTCGCGTTCGGGGAGGGCTTCAATGGCAGTCACCAGTGCGTTGCGCAGGCGTTGATCGCGCAGCATCGCCATCGGATCCGTGGGCGCGTCGTCCGTTTCGTGGCGTTCCAGAAAACCTTCGCCATCGTCGCCGTCGCCCCGCGTCATGTCTTCCAGATACACAAGCTGGGTGCCACGCACTTTTCCAAGCAGGCTCTGGTAGTCGGACAGCGACATGTCGAGGTCCTGGGCAATCTCAGATTCCAGCGGGCTGCGTCCAAGTTTTTGCTCAAGTCGTCGAACCGCTTTTTCAATATCCTTCTGGCTCTTGCGCGAGCTGCGAGACATCCAGTCGGCTTCACGCAGTTCGTCCAGCATCGCGCCGCGGATACGCTGGGTAGCGAAGGTTTCGAACTGCACGCCCTGCGTTGCCTCGAAGCGCGTCAAGGCTTCGGACAAACCCATCATTCCGACCTGGATCAGATCGTCAATTTCCACATTCGCGGGCAGCTTGGCGATCATGTGATGCGCCAGCCGGCGTACCAGAGGTACGTGCTGGCGCAGCAGGGCATCCCGATCAAGCTGGCCTTTTGCGGTGTAGGTCACGTCAGTGGCTCGTTGCAAGGGGCGTTGCGCGTTGCGCAGTATGGGTGGATGGTAGCGCAGCGAACAGCCCCGAACTGCAAAGTGTTTCGGCATTTTCCAGTAGCTGCAGCGCCAGGCGCTGCAGGTCTGCAGGTCGATGGGCGTCCAGCAACAGGGTGCGCGGAACCCGGCCCAGGTGCTTGGCAGCGCAGTCGCACAGCACGCGCAACTGTTGCTTTGCGACCCCGCGCTCCTCGCTGCTATGCACCAGACGGGCGACGGTTCCCATCAAACCTGTATGCAGAGAAAGCATTTTCAGTTGCTGGTAGCTGTTGATCACGGCCTTGCTATCGTCTTCAAGCAAAACCAGTGGTGATGCGCTGGAGCCTTCCATGAGCGGCGACGCAAGCACGGCCATGGGCGCATACAGCAGGACGACGGCGTAGCGCCGCAGCAGGGGTTGCAGTGCCAGCAGGGCTTGTGACGCGCCAGCTCGCCTGCTTGCAAGTTCGGCCAGCCCGCGCGCCGCAGGCAGTACAGCCAGCGAATCTGCGCCAGGCAGCTGGGTCGGGGGGTCAATCCACAGCGTGTCGTCCAGTAGCTCCAGCAGTCCGGGGGCTTCAGCCGTCTCGCGCTCTGATCCGTCGAGCACCACGGTGGGGTAGCCCAATGCTTGCAGATGGGTGCAGATATCCCACAGCACTTGCAGGCCCGTTCCGCCAGGTGAGCCCGCCACAGGAATCAGGCGCAGGCCGTCTTGCGGTGTGCGGCCGTACAGGCTGGTGCCTTGGTGCAAGCCGAATTCAAGCATCGATCAGTCCTCGGCTGCGCGGCTGCTCAGCATTGTGGGAAAAGAAAAAGTTCAGTTCGGTGCTCTTGGGATCAAAGGCCGAGCGTGCCGGAGAACGCATGGATGTTGCGACGAGCGCGTGGGCGTCAGCGGCTTCCCAGTCTTCCGGTACGCGCTGTCCGTTGGTCACGCCGCGCAGCAGCAACTGGTGGCGGATCAGTGCGTCCATTGACGGGCCAAGCTTTACGGCTTCGTCCACCTTTGTGAGGATCGCTTGCTGGACGCCCGGGCTCTTGAAGGCCATCAAGGTGTCTTCCAGGGTGTCACCATGGCTGCCTGCATTGAGTACCAGCAGCCGTTGCACTTCGGGCAGATCAAGCACCTCCAGCATGTCGCGTCGGCGCGGGTCGCGCGGGGCCACGCCTGTGGTGTCAATCAACACCATCTTCTTGCTGCTGAGCAGACCCAAAAGATCCTGCAGCGCTGCCTGGTCGTGCGCAAGGTGCGCGACGATGCCCAGCATGCGGCCGTAGCTGCGTAATTGCTCATGTGCGCCGACGCGGTAAGTATCCAGCGTGATCAGGCCGACGCTGGCAGGACCATGGATGCGCGCGCACAGCGCCGCGAGCTTTGCCGTGGTGGTGGTCTTGCCCACGCCCGTGGATCCCACCAGCGCGTAGGTGCCGCCTTGTTCGTACAAGGGTTGCGTGTTGGCGTCGGTCTTTACATTGCGCTCCAGCACTTCCATCAGCCAGCGCACCGACTCGGCGGCGCCAAGCTCTTCTGGAAGCCGTTCCAGAATTGTGCGTGCCAGCGCGGGAGAATATCCGGCCCGGATCATCTTGAGCATCAGGTTGGACTGGATCGGATTCTGGCGTGCCTGCCCCAACCAGGACAAAGTGTTGAAGCGGTCCTCGATCATGTCTTTCATGGCCTGCAATTCGTGCATCACGCCATCCTGGTTCGACAGCTTCGGTGACTGCATTGCCACAGGGGATTCGCGGCGCGAGCGCGCTGCGGGCTGCGGCGCTGCCTTGGTCAGCGGATTGTGGCGGGTCATCGGAGTGGCGCCAGCGCGCGGGACGGGCACAGTCTCGGGCGTGCGGGCTGGGCGCTCGGCCTGGAGCGTTTCGGCTTCCCCCAACGCTTCGTGGCGCCGACGCAGCATGCGTTCGCGCACATAGTCCTGGAACGACAGTGTGCTCATGGCCAGCGTTTCGGTGTCCTGGTGCACGGGGTTGCTGGCGGCCCGCACGTTGCTTGATTCTCGCGGCGCGCTCTTGGACACCGGGCGCTCCTGCATTGGGGGGCTGGCCGCTTCGTCCAGCGCATTGAGCGTCTCTTCCGCCGTCGCGACAACTTCCACGCCGTTGGGTGTGGGCCGGTTGGAAAGAATCAGCGTGCCATCGCCAAAGGCCATCCGGGCCTTGGCAAGCGCCTCGCGGGCCGTGGGCGCATGGAAGCGTTTGATGTTCATGCCGTTGCTCCTTTGAGGATGGGGCCAATGCGTATCGTGTGGGTTTCAGGAATCTCGCTGTGCGCCAGCACCTGCAGGCGCGGCGCCACGCGGCGCACCAGGCGGGAAATGGCACCGCGAATGGCGTCGGGTACCAGCAGGCAGGCCGGCAGTCCCATCTCTTCCTGGCGCATCGCCACTTCCGCAGCCTTCTGCGTGAGGATGTCGGCGACGCCCGGGTCCAGCGAGGGGCCGCTGGCGTTGCCCAGGGCTTGCACCAGCAGGCGCTCGAGACCGGGCTCGATGGCGATCACATTGAGTTCCCGCGTCGGGCCGTAAATTTGCTGCACGATGGCCGGTGACAAGGCGACGCGAACACGCCGTGCCAGTTCCACCGGATCGGTGACGGCGCCGGCATGCTCAGCCAGCGTTTCGATGATGGTTCGGATGTCGCGGATGTGCACGGACTCCTCCAGCAGCAGCTGCAGCACTTTCTGGAATGTGGCAATCGACACCATTTTTGGGACTACTTCTTCGATGAGTTTGGGTGCCATCTTGGCCACATGCTCCACCAGTTGCTGCGTTTCGGTGCGGCTAAGGAGCTTGGCTGCCTGGACTTGCATCAAGTGTGACAAATGCGTAGCCATCACGGTTTCGGAATCAACGACGGTAAAACCGGCCATTTGCGCGGCTTCCTTCTGCTGATCGTCGATCCAGTGCGCTGGCAGGCCAAAGGCGGGGTCGGTGGTCGGCGTGCCAATGAGCGGCGTGCTGATGCCGCCAGGGTTAATGGCCAGATGCATGCCGGGAAAGGCTTCGCCTTCGCCGACCATGACGCCGCGCAACGTGATGCGGTAGCCGCTGGGCTTGAGTTCGAGGTTGTCGCGCACATGCACCGGCGGGGGCAAAAAGCCCACTTCCTGTGCAAACTTGCGCCGCACGCCCTTGATGCGGGTGAGCAGATCGCCCTGGCGCGTTTTGTCCACAAGGGCAATCAGGCGGTAGCCAAGTTCCAGGCCCAGCAGGTCCACTGGCTGCAGATCGTCCCAGGTGGCTTCGCCGTCGCCAGCGGGCGCAGCGGCTTCTGCGACCGGAGGCGGCACTTTGGCGCGCTGCAGCAAAATCCAGGACAGATAGCCCAGCGCCGCGCCAATGGTCAGAAACACGACATGCGGCATGCCGGGAATCAAACCGAGCAGCACCAGAATGGCCGAGGTGATGCCCAGCACCTTGGGCGACATGAACAGCTGCCGCACGATCTGCTGGCCCATGTCGGAATCCTTGCCGACGCGCGAAATCACCATGGCAGCCGCCACCGAGATCAAAAGACCCGGAATCTGCGCCACCAGCGCGTCACCCACGGCCATCAGGATGTAGGTGTCGGCCGCCTTGCCGGCGGACAAGCCATGCTGAAGCATGCCGATGGAAAAGCCGCCGATGATGTTGATGAACAAAATCAGAATGCCGGCCACGGCGTCGCCGCGCACGAACTTCGAGGCGCCGTCCATCGAGCCGAAGAAGTTGGCTTCCTCAGCCACTTCGGCCCGCCGGCGCTTGGCTTCCGTCTCGTCAATCAGGCCCGCGTTCAAGTCGGCATCCACCGCCATCTGCTTGCCAGGCATGGCATCCAGGGTGAACCGGGCAGATACCTCGGCGATGCGCTCGGCGCCCTTGGTGATCACGATGAAGTTGATGACCACCAGAATGGCGAAAACGATCAATCCCACGGCAAAGTTGCCGCCAATCAAGAAGTGGCCAAACGCCTCAATCACTGCGCCGGCAGCGCCTGGGCCGGTATGGCCCTCAAGCAGCACCACGCGGGTGGAGGCCACGTTGAGCGAAAGGCGCATCAGCGTGGTCAGTAGCAGCACCGAAGGGAAGGCCGCGAAGTCGAGCGGCCTCAGCATGTAGGCCGCCACCATCATCACCATCAGGGCGACGGCGATGTTCAGCGTGAAAAATACGTCCAGCAGCCAGGGCGGAATGGGCAGCACCATCAATGCCAGGATGGCTACCACCAGGAGCGGTGCCGAAAGGCCCGATGCACTGGCGAGTCGGCCGCCTGCCCACTGCTGGGCGGATTTCATCGTGACAGTCATGCGGGCTCACCTTGGTGGTTTGCGCGGGTCAGGGGGTCGAGTTCGGGCGGAACAAAGGGCTCGGGAACCTCACCGGGCATCGGGCCTTCACCGCGCAGCGCGGCCTTGAGGCGGTACACGTAGGCCAGCACCTGGGCCACTGCGGTGTAGAGCTGGGCCGGAATCGGCCGGTCAAGATCCGCGTTGGCATACAGGGCGCGGGCCAGCATGGGCGACTGCAACACCGGAACGGCATGTGTCTTGGCCAAATCGCGGATGCGCATGGCGATCAGATCGGTGCCCTTGGCAATGACCTGGGGTGCGGCCATGCCTTCCTCGTACTTCAGCGCGACGGCATAGTGCGTTGGGTTCATCACCACAAAATCGGCCTTGGGGACGGCGGCGACGCTGGCGCGATCGGCGATCTCGCGCTGGCGCTGGCGTATGCGACCCTTGATCTCGGGGTTGCCGTCAGATTCCTTGTGTTCCTGCTTGACTTCCTGGTGCGACATCTTGAGGCGCTGGCGAAAGAACACCGACTGCAGCGGCACATCCACCAAGGCCGCCAGGAAAACTACCAGCAGCAACAGCGCCATGCCCTCAGTCATCCAGTCGGCCACGTGAGAAATGGCCGAAGTGGAGGGTTGCAGCACCAGCGTTGCCATGTCGTCGATGCTGCTGCCGAGGTACTTCCACGCCACGGCCGCCAGGATTCCCGTCATGAGAACCATCTTGGCGACATTGGCCATCTGCTGCTTCGAAAACAGGTTGGCCGCGCCTTTGAGCGGGTTGAGTCGGCTGAAATCCGGGGTGATCGGCTTGGCGCTGAACACCCAGCCACCGGCGGCAATGGCGCTCAGCAGCGCGGCGCCGCCGGTCAGGATGGCGAAAAAGGCACTTGCAATCAGCCCGGTTCCGGCCATGGTTTGCAGGCGCGCAATCATCGATACGGGCGACTTCATGGTGTTGGCGTCGAAGGCCAGTTGCCGCGCCATGTCGAGGCGAAGATGCTCGATGAGCTGCGGTGCAAAAATCAGCAACACCATCGCCCCGGCTCCCAGAATCGCCAGATGCGAGAGATCGCGCGAACGAGCGGCCTGCCCGTCGGTACGGGCCTTTTGCAGCTTGCGCTCGGTGGCGGGGAGGTTGCGGTCCTGGCTCGATTCCATGATGGCTTGACGGGTGGTGTCAGGCCATTGTCGTGAGCAGCGCCGGAATCTAAAGCGCGATAAGCGGGCGGGACGCCCGCTTGATTACAGCCTGTTCATGGTCTCAGAAACCGAGGCTGGCCAGAAGGTCGTCGACTTGCGACTGGTCGGTCACCACGTCGGAGGAGGCTTGTGGGTTGACGACTGGCCCCGAAAGATGGTGGCTGGCGGGTTCTGGCAATGCAACCACCGCGTTGGGTGGGGCGGTCTGAATGACCAAATGGACCAACTGCTCTTCAATGGTGGCGGCAAGGGCGACGACGCGCGCAATCACCTGGCCCGTGAGATCGTGGAAATCCTGCGCCATCATGATCTCGGTCAGGTGTTCATCCGCCGTCTGGGTGACGCGCGAGACATCGTCCAGGAAGTTCATGATCGCGCCGGTCGCCACGGCGGCCACCGGATCGCGCACCAGCGCCTGGCGCATGCGCGTGGCTTCTGCGGAGAGATAGTCGTGTTGCAGCTTGGCCTGCTCCACGCGGGTGAGCACCTTTTCTGCCGCTTCGCCGGTCAGACGCGCAATATAAGACAGGCGGCTTTGCGCGTCAGGCAACTCGCCCATGGTGTTGCGCAATTGGTCTGCGTAACCCAGCTCGCTAAGGGAGTCGTGCAGCTGGCGTGTGAGCAGGCCGATTTTCTGGTGAACATCAAGATCGGACGGTGGCGTGACGGGGCGAACGATAGGGTCTTCCATGGCGATCTACAGCCCCGCCTTCTTGATGATCAAGGTCACCTTTTCTTCCAGCGTCGCCTTGGTGAAAGGTTTGACGATGTAGCCTGCCGCACCGCCCTGAGCGGCTGCCACGATGTCCTCCTTGCGTGCTTCCGCTGTCACCATCAGCACTGGGAGGTGCTTGAGCTTCTCGTCGGCCTTGATCTCGGCCAACAACTGAAAACCGTTCATGTTGGGCATGTTGATGTCGGTGACGACAAAGTCGAATTTGCTGTTGCGCAGCTTGTGCATCGCAGCAACACCGTCCTCGGCTTCGTCGGCGTCGGCAAATCCGCTCTCCTTGAGCAGGTTGCGGACGATGCGCCGCATCGTGGAAAAGTCGTCAACAATCAAAAAACGAAGGGCATTGGACACGTGGGACCCTTTCGGTCGGAAATTGCAAAGTACTAGCGCCCGACATTGGAAGCAGGGGCCGCAGGGGGCTGCGGGCTCACTGCCACGGCTGCCGGGCTGGCAGGAACGGCTTTTTCCTGCGCTTGTGTATCCGATTGTGCCGCAGGCTCGGCAGTGTCTGTTCCCAGCAGCCGCTCTTCGGCTTCGCGGGTAAGCACCGTGATGCTGATGCGCCGGTTGGCTGCCGCGCGCGGATGCTGCGGGTCGAGCAGGTCACTGGCGCCCAGGCCCACCACCCGGGCGAGCTTGGCGTCGGGCATGCCGGCGGCCACCAGTTCGCGGCGCGATGCGTTGGCACGGTCCGCAGACAGCTCCCAGTTGCTGTAGCCGCGGTCTCCATTGCCATAGGGCGTCGCGTCGGTATGGCCGGCCAGACTGATGCGGTTCTGCACGCCGCCCAGACCCGCGCCAATTTCGCGCAGGATGTCGCGCATGTACGGTTTGACCAAGGCGCTGCCGCTGTCAAACATGGGGCGGTTCTGGTCGTCGACGATCTGAATCTGCAGTCCGTCGGGTGTCACGTCAATATGAATCTGCGAGCGAAATTCATTCAACCGGGGGTTTCCCGCAATGATCGCGTCCATGCGTTCGCGCAGCGACTTGATGCGCTGGGCGTCGCGCTGGGTCTGTTCGGCACGCATTTCTTCGGCGGAGAGCCGCCGATTGGTGTTTTTCTCGGCGTCGGTGCGCCGCACCTGGCCATAGACCTTGCTCAGATCGTTGCCGCCGCCCGGAATGATGCTGGAGCTGTTGCCCGCGCCGGTTCCCCCCGACATGGCAACCGCCAGGGGTGAATTGAAGTAATCGGCAATGCCTTGCAATTCCCCCTTGGCCGTGGAGCCCAGCAGCCACATCAGCAGGAAGAACGCCATCATGGCCGTCACGAAGTCGGCATAGGCGATCTTCCAGGCGCCTCCATGCACAGGGTGCTTGCCCTTGCGAACACGCTTGACGATGATGGGCTGCAGTTTCTTTTCTGCCATCGTGGCCCCCGGCTATTTCCGGCCCTTCACGTGGCTCTCAAGCTCCAGGAACGTGGGCCGCGCCGTAGAGAACAACACCTTGCGTCCGAACTCAATGGCCGTGGCCGGGTTGTAGCCCTGCATGCTGGCGAGCAAAGTGGCTTTGATGCACTGCAGCTCCTTGGCGGCATCGTCCATTCTTTGTTCCATCAGGCCGGCCAAAGGCTCCACCGCGCCGTAGGCCAGAAAAATTCCCAGAAACGTCCCCACCAGGGCCGAGGCGATCATGCCGCCCAGCACCGACGGCGGTTGCCCCACCGAACCCATGGTGTTCACCACCCCCAGCACGGCCGCCACGATGCCGAAGGCGGGCAAAGCCCCCGCCAGCCGCGTAAGGGCCGCCACGGGCGCGTTCGCCTCTTCGTGGTGGGTGTCGATTTCGCTGTCCATCAGCGATTCAATTTCGTGCGAATTGAGGTTGCCCGAGACCATCATGCGCAAATAGTCGGTCAGGAACTCAATCACGTGGTGGTCCGAGCCCACAGCGGGGTACTTTTTGAAGATCTCCGACTCCTGCGGCGCCTCGACGTCTTTCTCGATGGCCATCAGGCCGTCCTTTCGCGCCTTCTGCAGAATTTCGTAGAGCATGGCCATCAGCTCCATGTAGCGCGCCTTGGTGTATTTCGAACCCTTGAACAGGCCGGGCATTGCTGCCATCGTCGCCTTCAGCACCTTGGGCTGGTTGGTCACGATGAACGAGCCCAGCGCGGCTCCGCCAATCGTGATGATTTCGAAGGGCAGCGCCTCCAACAGCACCTTCATGTTGCCGCCGTGTGCGATGAAGACGCCAAACACGCAGCCGAAGGTGATGATGTAGCCGACGATGATGCTCATGGTTGCGCGATTCTGGCAGAGCCAAAGTGCTTTGTTCCGCAGAACTGTCCCGTGTAGCACGTCCAGATCGGTCGGTCGTTGCGCCGCTGCGGGTGGCAAGCGGGGTGCAGTAGATCGGAAAATTTAAGTCATTTTGGCTTCTAGCGCTTTATCAGTAATCGTTGGTAGCTATAAAAATAGTAGCAATCACCTTGTTTTGTGCTGCTGAAGACACGCGAAAAGCAGAAAACGCACAAAAAGTTACGGGATGCCTAAAGTTTGTTGCATGTGGGTCCGATAACACATTCAACAGGGAATCCAAGCCCTGTACCTCACAGCAACAGCAAGCAAGGGCTTGGGTTGCCAAAGGTTGGGCCGCCGGCTAGCGCTGGCATTTTGATAACGGCAGCAATGCCGCACGTTTGAGCTTACACAAGGAGCTATCACCATGGCAGCCACTATCAACACCAATGTCCAGTCGCTTACTGCGCAGCGCAATCTGAGCACGTCGCAAAGCTCGCTGGCCACCTCCATGCAGCGCCTGTCCTCGGGCCTGCGCATCAACAGCGCCAAGGACGACGCCGCTGGCCTGTCCATTTCCGAGCGCATGACCAGCCAGGTCAGGGGCCTCAACCAGGCTGCGCGCAATGCCAATGACGGAATATCCATGGCGCAAACGGCGGAAGGCGCGCTGAGCAGCATCACCGACGGTTTGCAGCGTATCCGTGAGCTGTCGATTCAGGCCGCCAACGCCACCAACAGTGCGAGCGACCGGGCTGCACTGCAAAACGAAGTCTCCCAGCGCGTCGCTGAAATCTCGCGTGTGGGCTCGCAAACCCAGTTCAACGGACTGAATCTGCTCGATGGCTCGTTTACCAGCCAGTCGTTCCAGGTCGGTGCCAACGCCAACCAGACCATTGACATCGCCAGCATCGGTGATGCCCGCGCGTCCGCTTTGGGTGGCAACGTGTTGACGGCCGATGGCACGGCCACGGGTAGCGTAGTTGCCGCGTCTGCGACGGTGAATGGTGTGGCAGCGATGGTGGCGGGGACGGCATTCACCATCTCCACGACCGATGCCGCCGGCAGCGTGCAGACGACCGCTCCGATTACCTATGCCGCAAGTGCCGGCGCCAATGTGATTGCCGGGGCCATCAATACGGCCGGCGCTGGTGCAGGTGTGACTGCAACCGCCACCAACAGCGCAACGCTGTCCGGGTTGTCGGCAGCTGGCACAGTGACGTTCACGCTGAACACCCAGAAAAATGCCACCACCCCACCGGATGGCACTTTCACGGCGGTGTCGGCCAATATCAGTGCAGTGGTGACCAACCAGAGTGATCTGTCGTCGCTGGTTTCTGCCATCAACGGCCAGCAATCGACCACCGGGATTACGGCCGAGTTCAGCACGGCGGGCGACAAGTCCAGCATCACCCTGAAAACACTCGATGGCCGCAATATTGGTATCGGTGCCTTTGCCAACAGTACAGCGGGCAACGACAGCGTGTCTTTCTCTGGCCAAACCCTGACAGAAGCCGGCACAGTGGCGGCCGTTAAAACGGGCACGATCGCTCTGTCCAGCGGCCGGGGAGCCATCTCAACGGCCAATGCCGGGGCAGATGTTTTTGCTGCGGCAGGCACGAACAACAGCTCGTTCCAGTCGGTGGCAGCGGTTGACATCTCTACGGCGGCTGGCGCACAGACTGCTTTGGGAACCATCGACTCCGCCCTGGCACAGATCAGTGGCAGCCGGGCCGCCTTGGGTGCCTATCAGAACCGCTTTGACTCTGTGATCACCAACCTGCAAACCACCTCTGAAAACATTAGCGCCTCGCGCTCGCGTATTCAGGACGCAGACTTTGCTGCAGAAACAGCCAACCTCAGCCGTGCCCAGATTTTGCAGCAGGCCGGCACCGCGATGGTGGCTCAGGCCAACCAGTTGCCGCAAGGTGTGCTGGCCCTGCTGCGCTGATCAAGCCTGGCGTGGCAGCGACGGGCAATGCCCGTCGCTTGGTGGAATGCGGTGCGGGGGTCCATGTGGCCCCCGCGCCGTTTTTGTTTGGTGGCCAGAGAAAGGCGGAAATCCGGTGTTTCATCGCGGCTTTGCCAACGGCGGCGCTCTCCAGAATAAAGACCCAAGGGATCAAGGCGCGTGCGCTGGCTATCCCGAAGTCCGAGAGCACTGAAAGCAATCCCTCTGTTTGCTGACCGTGCGTTGATTCACAGCTTTATTTCAGGAGCTATCACCATGGCAGCCACTATCAACACCAATGTCCAGTCGCTTACTGCGCAGCGCAATCTGAGCACGTCGCAAAGCTCGCTGGCCACCTCCATGCAGCGCCTGTCCTCGGGCCTGCGCATCAACAGCGCCAAGGACGACGCCGCTGGCCTGTCCATTTCCGAGCGCATGACCAGCCAGGTCAGGGGCCTCAACCAGGCTGCGCGCAATGCCAATGACGGAATATCCATGGCGCAAACGGCGGAAGGCGCGCTGAGCAGCATCACCGACGGTTTGCAGCGTATCCGTGAGCTGTCGATTCAGGCCGCCAACGCCACCAACAGTGCGAGCGACCGGGCTGCACTGCAAAACGAAGTCTCCCAGCGCGTCGCTGAAATCTCGCGTGTGGGCTCGCAAACCCAGTTCAACGGACTGAATCTGCTCGATGGCTCGTTTACCAGCCAGTCGTTCCAGGTCGGTGCCAACGCCAACCAGACCATTGACATCGCCAGCATCGGTGATGCCCGCGCGTCCGCTTTGGGTGGCAACGTGTTGACGGCCGATGGCACGGCCACGGGTAGCGTAGTTGCCGCGTCTGCGACGGTGAATGGTGTGGCAGCGATGGTGGCGGGGACGGCATTCACCATCTCCACGACCGATGCCGCCGGCAGCGTGCAGACGACCGCTCCGATTACCTATGCCGCAAGTGCCGGCGCCAATGTGATTGCCGGGGCCATCAATACGGCCGGCGCTGGTGCAGGTGTGACTGCAACCGCCACCAACAGCGCAACGCTGTCCGGGTTGTCGGCAGCTGGCACAGTGACGTTCACGCTGAACACCCAGAAAAATGCCACCACCCCACCGGATGGCACTTTCACGGCGGTGTCGGCCAATATCAGTGCAGTGGTGACCAACCAGAGTGATCTGTCGTCGCTGGTTTCTGCCATCAACGGCCAGCAATCGACCACCGGGATTACGGCCGAGTTCAGCACGGCGGGCGACAAGTCCAGCATCACCCTGAAAACACTCGATGGCCGCAATATTGGTATCGGTGCCTTTGCCAACAGTACAGCGGGCAACGACAGCGTGTCTTTCTCTGGCCAAACCCTGACAGAAGCCGGCACAGTGGCGGCCGTTAAAACGGGCACGATCGCTCTGTCCAGCGGCCGGGGAGCCATCTCAACGGCCAATGCCGGGGCAGATGTTTTTGCTGCGGCAGGCACGAACAACAGCTCGTTCCAGTCGGTGGCAGCGGTTGACATCTCTACGGCGGCTGGCGCACAGACTGCTTTGGGAACCATCGACTCCGCCCTGGCACAGATCAGTGGCAGCCGGGCCGCCTTGGGTGCCTATCAGAACCGCTTTGACTCTGTGATCACCAACCTGCAAACCACCTCCGAAAACTTGAGCGCCTCACGCTCGCGTATTCAGGATGCAGATTTTGCGTTGGAAACAGCCAACCTCAGCCGTGCCCAGATTTTGCAGCAGGCCGGCACCGCGATGGTGGCCCAGGCCAATCAACTGCCGCAGCAGGTCTTGAAGCTGTTGCAATAAGAAAATAGCCTGCGTTGGTGTTGATCACGCAGGCGATCAAACCACAGCGGCGGCAGATGGGATCTGCTGCCGTTTGTGTATGTGCACCCGCTGGCCGCCAGGGGCACAGGTGCTGGCAATGGGCCTTCAGTTATTGGTTTTTTTGCCGAAGAATCGTTAAGCCGCCCTTGCGGTTGAGGCAATCGGCTGCACAGGGCAAGCCTTGGGCCAGCCGGCAGGGGCTTGGAGCAGCGGTTTCTAGGAGGTAGTTATGGCTACGATTTCATCGGTAGGCATTGGCAGTGGTCTGGATGTGAAAAACATCGTTTCGCAGTTGGTAGCCCTAGAGAAGCAGCCACTGACCCAACTGAAGGCCAAGGCGGACAATGTGCAGGCGCAGGTGTCTGCGTATGGCCAAATCAAGTCCCTGGTGTCGACCCTGTCGGATGCGGTGGGGGCGCTGGCCAGTTTGACCGGGTGGAATGGGGTCACGGCAAGTTCCTCAGACAGCTCGTCAGTCAGTGTCAGCGCTATTGGTGGCACATCGCCCACCGTGTTCAGCGTGGGTGTGACCACGCTGGCCAAGGCCAAGGCCACCACTTCGGCGGCTGTTACCCCGTCTGGGTCGCCAGTGGGCCAGGGCACCCTGAATTTGTCGCTGGCCAGTGGATCGTCGGTGAATGTTGAGGTCTCGGCTGAGGACACGGTGGCCAGTATTGCCAGCAAGATCAATGGCGCGGGTGCCGGTGTGACGGCGACTGTGCTCACGGACGCGGCGGGTGACCGGTTGATGTTGCGTAGCGCGGATACAGGCGTAGAGGCGGCGTTTACCCTGAGCGTCACCGCGGATGCCGATGGAAATCTGTCTGATGCCGCAGGGCTGTCGCGCCTGGTGGAGGGGAGCACGACGACCCAGTCGGCCACCGATGCCGTTGCTACCGTGAATGGTGTGACTGTGACTTCGCCGTCAAATACGTTTGCCAATACGGTCGCAGGGGTCACTTTCACTGCTCTGAAGGTAACGTCCACTCCCGCTGAGATCAACATTGCGCGGGATTTGTCGTCGGTCAAGACAGGGATTGATGCCTTTGTCAAGGCATACAACGAAATCAACAAGGCCATCACGGATGCGACCAAGTACGACGCGAGCACCAAAACAGCGGGTGTTTTGCAAGGTGACGCTACTGCGCTTGGTTTGCAGTCGGCCTTGCGGGGCTTGTTGCAGTCGGGCACAGCGGGCGGTGCTTTCTCCAGGTTGTCAGACGTTGGCATTACGCAGCAGTTGGGCGGGGCGCTGGCTATTAACAGTGCCAAGCTGGATGCTGCGTTGCTGAAGCCTGATGATTTGAAGAATCTTTTCAGGGCCGATTCCGGCAATACGCTGACTGACGGCATTGCCACCAAACTACAGACGTTCAGTGCGGGTTTGATGACGGCAACCGGCCTGTTTAGTACCAAGGAAGCTTCGCTTCAAAAGGCTTTGGACAGGAATAGCGCGGACCAGACCAAAGTGAATGATCGAGCCGCCCGTGTCGAGGTGCAACTCAACAAGCGCTACAGCGCATTGGATGCCCAAATGGCCAGTTTGACGGCGCTCAATGCCTATATCTCGCAGCAGGTGGCTACCTGGAACAAATCAACGGCTTGAAATGCCGCTTTTGTTTGCCGCAGCACCTGTCGACAGGCAATGCATCGCCCAGCAGGTGGCGACATGGAACAAGCGGTCTGACCATGGAGGCCGAACTCCGAACGCAGGCGCGTTTGCACGCCCGCTTGCCCTGGACCTTGCCTGGTGGGGGCGAGCTCCGAATAGCGCCAGATTCACCCCTGTATTTCCTCCTGAAATTGCTTGAGTTTCACCAGCAGCTGTCGATATGAATAACAAGAAGCAAATCAAGGAGCCGTCCATGTTCACTCCAGTCCATTCTCGTGCCGCCAGTGCCTATCGGCAGGTGAGCGTTGAGTCCGGCGTCGATGGAGCCTCGCCCCACCTGTTGATCAAGATGCTGTTTGACGGCCTTGTCCAGTCGCTCAACGCCGCACGCGGCGCGATGGCGCGTGGTGATATTGCAGAAAAGGGTCGCCAGCTCGGCAAGGCCGTGCGCATCCTGGAAGAAGGTCTCAAAGGCGGGCTCGACCCAGTGCGCGGCGGCGAGTTGGCCGCCAACCTGGGCGCGTTGTACGACTACTGCATCTCCCGCTTGACCCAAGCCAACCTGCGCAGCGATGTTGCGGCCGTGGAAGAGGTCTTGAAACTCATCTCTCCCGTAGCGGAAGGTTGGGGCCAGATCGCCTCGGCGCCGGCTGGGAGGGTCTGAGCCATGTCCAGCGTATTGATCGACTACTACAAAGCCATCGAAGACAGCAGCCGCAAGATGCTGGAGGCCGCCCAGGCCAAGGACTGGGACGGCGTCGTGCGCTACGAAGGCACCTGCGCGGTGCTGATTGAAGAACTGCGCTTCAAGTCCCAGGAGCACGATCTGCTGCCTGAACACCGCAAGGAAAAAACCGTGATCATGCAGCGCATCCTGCGCAACGACGCGAAAATCCGTTGCCTTGCCGAGCCCTGGATGGCGCAGTTCGAGCACATGTTCGAAGGGCAGCCACAGGTGATGCACTGAGGCACCAAAATATATAGACAAATTAGGCCCTAGCGCTTTATGCACGGGCGCTGGTAGCTATGAAATTTGTAGTTATGCTTGCCTGCTGCGAGGCGAGCACAGGTGGCCGAGAAAGTCTCAGTCAAATCTGCCTCTGGCGCTTATCCATCAAGCGCTATAAGCTATTAAAAATGAAGCGTCTGGTATGCAGGGGCGCACCCGCTGCAGCGTCGCCTACACCTGCATATTCATGATGTCGGTGTAGGCCTGCACCATGCGGTTGCGCACGTGCAAGGTGGCCTGAAAGCCGATCTGCGCTTTCTGAATGGCCACCATCGTCTCTTCCAGGCTCACCGCCGGGTTTTCCATCTGCACTTGCGTCTGCAGGTTGCTGGCGTGGTTTTGCGCCGAACTGACCGATTGCAGGGCGCCCTTGAGTGCGCCTGCAAAGCCGACTTCCTTGCCTTCGATCTGCGCTGCAGCTGGGCGACGCGCCTGCCCCGCGCCGGTCAACGGGGCGAGTGAGCTGGTGATGCGCATGTCCATGGCAGTGTCCGGTGAATGAAGGCAGGTGGGTCGAGCGATCGGATGAGGCAATCCTAGCGGCGGCGCCATGCTTCATGCGTGGGAAAAGATGGCGAAAGCGGCGCCTTATCGGGTGAACGCGGCGGGGTGGCTGTCCAATAATCATTCCACGCAGAGCCTTGCCACAGCCTGTGAACCTGGAAACCACCGATGTCCGCAGTCCTTCCCGTCGATTCCGCCCATATGCCGTCCGGACCGTCCTGGATGCAGCGCCTGGCCGCCATGGACCGGGCTCAGCGCATGCGCCTGGCTGTTGGTGCGGTGCTGCTGGTGGGTGTGCTCATTGCTGCCGTGCTGTATGGCCGCCAGTCCGACTATCGCGTCTTGTTTGCCAACCTGAGCGACAAGGACGGTGGCGCCATCGTCGCGCAGCTGACGCAGATGAACGTGCCCTACAAGTATTCCGAGGGCGGCGGCGCCATCACGATTCCCGCCGACCGGGTGCACGACGTGCGCCTGCGTCTGGCAACGCAGGGCTTGCCCAAGGGATCGGTGACGGGCTTCGAGCTGATGGAGAACAACCGCTTTGGCATGACGCAGTTTCAGGAGCGGCTCAATTTTCAGCGTGGGCTCGAAGGCGAGCTGACCCGCTCGATCCAGGCGCTGTCGTCGGTGCAAAGCGCGCGCGTGCACTTGGCTTTGCCCAATCAGAACGGTTTTTTTCGCGAGCAGCAAAAACCCTCGGCTTCGGTACTGATCAGCCTGTATCCGGGTCGTGTGCTGGACCGGACGCAGCTGGCTGGCATCGTGCATCTGGTGGCGTCCAGCGTGCCCGAACTTGCGCCTTCGGCGGTCAGCGTGTTGGATGACACCGGAAAGCTGTTGTCGAATTCGCCCGACGCGGCGCAGAGTGGGGCGTTTGACGCCCAGCAGCTGCAGTACGTGCAGCAGCTTGAGCAGCAGTACACGCGCCGCATCATGGAGATGCTCGAACCCGTCATGGGCCGCAACAACGTACGGGCGCAAGTGACGGCCGACGTCGATTTCAGCCAAACGGAATCGACATCTGAGCAGTTTCGCCCCAACCAGACGCCCGACGCGACGGCCATTCGCAGCCAGCAGGTAATGGAAACCAGCGGCAACACCAGCACCACGGCAACGGCTGCTGCAGGCGCCGTAGCCAACCAGCCCCCAGGCCCTTCGGCTGCGCCCATCAACGGCGCCAGTCCGGCTCCCACCGCCGCTGGCCAGCAGCAGGCGAACGAATCGGGCAGCCGCAAACGCGAATCCTCGACCAACTACGAGGTGGACAAAACAGTCAAAGTCACGCGCGCGGGGCGCGGCACCGTCAAGCGCCTGAGCGCAGCTGTGGTGGTGAACTACCAAAGCAGCCTGGAGCGGGGCAAGACCGTGACGAAGGCGCTGCCCGCCGAACAGCTTGAGCGCATGACTGCACTGGTGCGGGAATCCATTGGCTTCAACCAGGAGCGCGGCGATTCCGTGAACCTGATGAACGCGCCTTTCCAGGTAGAGACGGAAACGGTGGTGTCGCCGCCCCTGTGGAAACAACCGGAAACCCTGGATCTGGCCCGTAGCTTCGCCTGGCCTGTGGGAATGTTTTTGTTCGGCACCCTGGTTCTGCTGGGATTGGTCCGGCCAGCGTTCAAGAATTTGGCCGCTGGCAGTCCGCGCCGTGGTCAGTCGACGGGCGGCAAACTCGATGCGATGGAAGCCGAGGCGCCCCAGCGTCCGGCCCTGCCGCCGCCCACCCGCTCAAACGAGCCGGTGCCGCCGTCGGCCGAACAACTGCGATTGGAAGACGCCCGCGTGCTAACGCGCGAGAATCCGATGGCTGTCGCCAATATCATCAAGGGCTGGGTCAATGGCGACACGGCCTGACCGCAAGCCCGCCACGATGCCGGAATCATGGACGAACAAGGTCTGAACGATGCTGCGATCTTCCTCATGTCGCTGGGGGAGGAAGAAGCTGCGGAAGTTTTCAAGCATCTCTCTCCGAAAGAGGTGCAAAAGCTGGGCGAGACCATTGCGCGCATGCGCAACGTTTCGCGCGAACGGCTGGACGAGGTCATCAACAAGTTCGCGGGAGCCGCAGCGGAGCAGAGCCTGCTGGTCTCTGATACCAGCAACTATGTGCGGGCCGTGCTCAAGCGGGCGCTGGGGGACGACAAGGCCTCGCTGCTGATCGATCGCATCCTGCAAGGCGGCGACGTCTCGGGCATCGAGAGCCTGAAGTGGATGGACCCGCTGTCGGTGGCCGAGCTGCTGCGCAACGAACACCCGCAAATCATTGCCGCGATTCTTGTGCATCTGGACTACGACCACGCAGCCGGCGTGCTGATGCAGTTTGGCGATCGCCAGCGCAGCGAGGTGCTGCTGCGCGTGGCCACGCTGGAGGGCATTCAGCCGGCGGCGCTGAAGGACCTGAACGAAGTGCTTTTCAAGGTGCTCTCTGGTGGCGACAAGGTGCGCAAGAGTTCTCTGGGCGGCGTCAAGGCGGCGGCCGAGATGATCAATCTGCTGGGCAACAACACCGAGGGCGTGGTGCTTGAGAATATTCGCGCCCACGACCCCGATCTGGCGCAGAAGATCATGGACAAGATGTTTGTTTTCGACGATGTCATGAAGCTGGACGACAAATCCATTCAGACTGTGCTCAAGGAAGTGGCGTCGGAAACCCTGGTGGTGGCGCTCAAGGGCGCTGCGCCCGAGCTGCGCGAAAAATTCCTCTCCAATATGTCTTCGCGCGCTGGCGAGGCGTTGCGCGAAGACCTGGAATCGCGCGGGCCTATGCGCTTGTCGGAAGTCGAGGCGCAGCAAAAGGAAATCTTGAAGACGGTGCGCCGCCTGTCCGACGAAGGCCAGATTGTTCTTGGAGGCGCCGGTGACGAAGCCTTCGTCTAACAGCCGGCTCTACACCCGCTTCATTCCGAGCGAGGAGGTGGGGGATGTAACGCAATGGCAGTTTCGCGCCATGGGCGCCAGCCATGAGGTGGAAGTCGACGCGCCGGAGCTGCCGTCGCCCATCGACGAAGCCGAGCAAAAGGCCTTGTTGCAAGAGGCGCACGGCGAGGGTTTCGCGCAAGGCCAGGTGCAGGGCCGCGCAGAAGCGGCGCTGGAGTGGCAGCAGAAGTTTGATGACTATCTGGCAGGGCAGGGAACAGCCGCTGCGCAGCAATTGGCGGCGCTCGTCACCGCTTTCGAGCGCGGCCTTACGCAGTCGCAGCAGATGCTGGCTCAAGGAGTGCTCGAACTGGCCTGCGACATTGCGCGCCAGGTGGTTCGGCGGGAGTTGCGCGCCGACAGCGAAGCCCTGCGACCCGTCATCCAGGAGGCGCTTGCAAGTCTGGTAGCCGATGGCCAGCCCACCTTTGTGCGCTTGCATCCCGAGGACGAACGGGCGTTGGGACCTGCGCTGCGCTCGGAGTTTGCCGGAACGGCGATTCAGTGGATTGCCGACGCTGACGTCCCCCCGGGCGGCTGCCTGGTCGAGCAGGCAGGCACGGTGATTGACGGCAAGCTGGAAAAGCGCTGGCAGCGTGCAGTCGCACCCCTGGCCATCGATGCGCCCTGGCAAACCGAGGCCGATCATGGAGTCGACTGACGTCAGCTCCGCCTGGAGCGCTTTTATGGATCAGGCACGCAGCCGCGCAGCCGCCGCTGCGCCATTGGAAACGCGCGGTTCGCTCACGCGGCTGGCGGGCCTGGTGCTGGAGGCCACAGGAATCCGAGTTCCTGTGGGATCGCAGTGTTATGTGGAGATGGGGCAGGAGCGCACGCTGGCCGAAGTGGTTGGGTTTTCGGGAGAGCGCGCTTTTCTGATGCCGGCTGGTGATACGCAGGGCCTGTCAAGCGGCGCCCAGGTGGTGCCGGCGCCGCCTTATGTTGCACCGCTGCAATTGTTTGCCGCAGCGCAACCCATGCAAAGGCTTAGCGTCCTGCGCCTGCCCATGGGCGATGGTCTGCTCGGGCGCGTGGTGGATGCCCAGGGCGTGCCGTTGGACCGTATCGGGGCGCTGCAAGAGGTGTCGGCCGATCCCATGGACCGGCGCCTCATCAATGCCATGGACCGCGACCCGGTCCGGGTGCCGCTCGATACGGGGGTGCGCGCCATCAACGCCTTGCTGACGGTGGGGCGCGGGCAGCGCCTGGGCCTGTTTGCCGGCTCGGGCGTGGGCAAGAGCGTGCTGCTGGGCATGATGGCTCGCTACACTGCAGCCGATGTGATTGTGGTGGGCTTGATTGGTGAGCGCGGCCGTGAAGTAAAGGAATTCGTCGAAGATATTCTGGGCGCGAAAGACCGCGGGCGTGCCGTGGTGGTGGCTGCCCCCGCAGATGCACCCCCCTTGCTGCGCATGCAAGGGGCGGCTTACGCCACGGCCATTGCCGAGCATTTTCGAGACAAGGGCAAGCATGTGCTGCTGCTTATGGATTCGCTCACGCGCTTTGCCATGGCCCAGCGCGAAATCGCCCTGGCTATTGGCGAGCCACCCGCTACGAAGGGCTATCCGCCTTCGTGTTTTGCCAAGCTTCCTCAGCTTGTCGAGCGCAGCGGCAATGGCCTGCACGGCGTGGGTTCGATCACGGCCTTCTATACCGTGCTCTCGGAGGGAGATGACCAGCAGGATCCGATTGCCGATGCCGCGCGCGCGATTCTTGATGGGCACATCGTGCTCTCACGCGCCTTGGCCGAAACGGGGCATTTCCCCGCTATCGACATTGAGCAGTCCGCCTCGCGTGTGATGCACAACGTCGTCGAGCAACAGCATTTCGAGTTGGCCCGCCATTTTCGGGCGACGTACTCGCGCTATCAGAAAAGCCGGGATCTGGTCCAGGTGGGCGCATACATGAGCGGATCGGACCCTGCGCTCGATGAAGCCATTCGCCTGCAGCCTGCAATGGAGCGTTTTCTGCAGCAAAACATGTTCGAGTCGGCGTCGCTCAACGAGAGTGTGGCGGCAATGGCAGACGTGTTTCAGTGATTGACCAAGATGAGCGCAAACCCACGAAATGCCTTGCTCGTCGCCGTGGAGATGGCCGAACGCCAGCGCGACGCAGCCCGTCACAGCTTGCGCGATGCGCAGGCGGGCGCTTTGGCCGCGCAGGAACAAATGGCGCAACTGGAAACCTACGCGGCGGAAACTGATGCCCGCTGGGGAATGCGCGCAGGTGCCAGCCTGGCACCGGAAGTGCTGTTCCACCACCGGCATTTCATGGGGCGGCTCGAACATGCCATGCAATTGCAGAGCCGGGTTCTTGCCGACCATGCACAGCGCGTGGCCGGCAGTGAACGCGCTCTGCTCGCCGCGCAAGTGCGCCTTGCAACGCTGAAAAAGCTGGTTGCCAAGCGGCAGCGCGAGCTGGAACTGGTGCAGCAGCGGCGTGAGCAAAAACAGACCGATGAACGCGCCTTGCTGGCGCCGCGCCTGCGTTTTGACGCGCACTGAACTTCCTGAAGGCCAAGATCATGGACACCCAACGTATTGCACCTTCCGCACCGTCCAACGGTCCCCTCGCCCAGCGGCACAAGTCAGCGCAGGGCGCGGTGGATGGACCAGGTGCGTTTTCCGCTTTGCTCTCCGGGCTGGACGAGTCGGACGCAGATGCGGCAGCGGATGCGCCAATCGCGAAAAACTTCTCCTCGCAGGCAGCGGACCCTTCGGCTGGTGGAGCCGATCCGCAATGGGCCCCCTTGGACGGCAGCATGTTGGCCTGGGTGCCGCCAGCTTCCGAGCCGAGAGCGGCCGGTGGCGCCAAAGACGGAGTCGACCTCTCTGCTTCGGACAGTCTCTCTATAGCGTCCAGCCGACTGCAATCGGTGTCTGCCAGTTCGGCGCCCTATACACCGCGAAGCGCGCCATCCATTGATACCCTTGGTTTGGAGACCGAGCAAGGTCTCAGTGGCCTCGTCGCGGGTCGAGGCGCTCTGACGTCTGCGGTCCCTACTCTCAGCGGCAAAGGGTCGACGGATTTTCGTACATCTGATTCTGCGCCGACAAAGACTGTCGGGGACATCGCCCACACGCGTGCATTGGGCGCGGCAGGTATTCTTCGCAATCCTGCTGAAGCGGCACAGAGCCTGCTGGTGCAGCCCGTCGCGTCTGCGCAGCGTATTGCTGCGGGAGAAGCTTCGGCCAATGCGCAGGCGGTCCCGGTTTCTGTTGCCCCACAAGGTATTTCTCAAAGTGCAGTCGGCCTGGTGGGGCAGACCGCGCGCATGGATATGGTCGCCGCTGTGGCAACCGGTGAAGTGGCCGCTTCGTCAGCGAAGCCTGCAGTGGCGGGACGCAAGGCCGTTGCCTTCACTTTGTCGGACAAGGGTCAGAGGCTTGCACAAGTCACAGACTTGGTGCAGCGCCATACGGCGCAAGCGGACACCCTGGGCAAGCCGGGCACGACCAAGGAACTGCGGGCAGGGTTTGAAGCCAGCCAGCTTCACCAGATGCAACAAAAGGCGGAGGCTGTGCGCGTGAGCATGGGCGATCCGGTGCTTGCCCCCAGCGTGGCTGTTGCACCGTTTGCCATGGCTCCATGGGTTGCCGAAAGGCGAGGGGAAGGCCCGTCATCGCGCCTTGAGCAGCGGGGCTCAGTTGGTACGCCAAGTGGTCAGGCCTTCGGTGAGGGCGGCGCGTCTCTGGTGGATCTGCCGGGCGGTGCCTCTATGGATGGCTTAGCCCTGTCGCCTGAAGAGACCATTACCGAGCAAGTGACTTACTGGTTGGGGGAGAACCTCAAGAACGCGGAATTGACGATTGATCATGCCGGGCAGCCGATCGAGGTCCGCGTTTCGCTGGCGGGCAACGAGGCACATGTCGCATTCCGCAGTGATCAGGCGCAGACACGCGAACTTCTGGATGCCAGTATGGGCCAGCTGCGCGAGCTGCTTCGCAGTGAGGGGCTGGTACTCTCTGGCATGAGCGTCGATTCCCAGGCAGCAGGCGATCACGGAGAAAAAGGTGGTGACCAACCCACGGGCCGCGAGGGCACTGCGGAGGTGTCTGTTGGCGCGGTTGAGCCGACGGCGCCCACGCGCCGAATTCTGACGGATCGCTCGGTAGACCTGTTTGTCTGATGGCTTGACCTCAAGGACGTCCTGCATAACTCCTCGCGGCGTGTGATTGAGCGGCGTCGGGCGGTTTGCGGCGTTGCATCCCATCCTGACCCGCACTACACCCACTTGCGTAGAGTTGTGCAGGACATGCTTAACTGGGTGGAATGTTGCGCGTTAACGGGCTTTATCTGGCTATCATGGTTTGGCCGGGCGTCAATAATGGTTCCTGTGCACGGCGCTGACCTCATGCAGGCGCTCGTGCCCTCTTTTGCCCTAGCAAGAAAGTTGGAACGTGTCGACCACTGCTGAACCCGAAAAGAAGCCCGTCAAGAGCAAGAAGTTGCTGATCATCGTAGTGGTGGTCGTGCTGTTGCTTCTGATGGCGGGAGGTGGCGCGGCGTACGTGCTTTCGCAGCGCCACACCGCCGATGAGGACGGGGAAGAGCTTGCCGCCGCGCAAGAGCATGCTGAGCCGGCGTCGGTTCCAACCTTTCTGCCTGTCGATACCATGGTGGTCAATCTGGCAGATCCGGGGGGGGAGCGGTTTGCGCAAGTGGGTATCACGCTGGAATTGGCCGATGCCAAGACGGCGGAACGCGTCAAACAGTACATGCCAAGCATACGCAGCAGCGTGCTGTTGTTGCTTTCGCAGCGAACCTCGGACGAGCTGCTGCGGCGCGACGGAAAGGAAAAACTGGCGCACGATATTCTGCGTGAGGTCTCTCGCCCTCTCGGATTTTCGGTGCCCGAGACGCCAAGCGCTGCAGTGCCAGGAACAACGGATGGCTCGAAAGCAGCAAAGACCAAGGACAAAGACAAAAGCAAGAAAAGAACCAAAACCGACGTGCCGGACAACCCGGTTCGCCGGGTGTTATTTTCTGGGTTCATCATTCAATAGCGAGCCAGGGAGCCTCCCATGAGCGAATCGTTCCTGTCGCAGGAAGAAGTCGACGCCCTGCTCGAAGGCGTCACCGGCGAGAGTCAGAAGACTGAGCAAGAGGTCTTTGAGTCCGGAGAGGTCCGAAGCTACGACATTTCGAGCCAGGAGCGCATCGTGCGCGGGCGCATGCCGACGATGGAAATCGTCAACGAGCGCTTTGCACGCAACTTCCGTATCGGTCTGTTCAATTTCATTCGCCGCAGCCCCGAAATATCGGTGGGCATGGTCGCCGTGCAGCGCTACAGCGCGTTTTTGCGCGAACTGGCTGTGCCGACCAACTTCAATATCGTAGCCATCCGGCCCCTGCGTGGCAGTGGGCTCATTGTGTGTGAGCCTTCGCTAGTTTTTGGAATTATCGACACCTTGTTCGGAGGAGTAGGGAAGTTTCAAACGCGAATCGAAGGGCGTGATTTCTCTCCAACCGAGCAGCGCGTCATCAATCGGCTGGTGGATGTCATTTGCGCAGAATATAAAAAAGCTTGGCAGGGGATTTATCCGCTGGAGTTGGAGTACCAGCGTTCGGAAATGCAGCCACAGTTTGCCAACATTGCAACTCCCAGCGAGATAGTTGTCTCCACCGCGTTTCAGCTGGAAATCGGTGATTTGTCGGGTGCGATTCATATCTGTATGCCGTATGCCACGCTGGAGCCAATCCGTGATGTTTTGTATTCGTCCACGCAAGGTGATTCCATCGAGGTGGACCGGCGCTGGGTCCGGGTTTTGACGAGAGAGATTCAGGCCGCCGAAGTGACACTGGTTGCCGAGCTCGCACGTGCTGACGCGACGGTCGAGCAATTGCTTGCCATGAAGCCGGGCGATTTCATCGAGCTCGATCGGGAGCCGCGCATCGTGGCCTCGGTGGGCGGGGTGCCGGTCTTCGAGTGCCAATACGGTACGCACAATTCCAAATACGCAATACGTATTGAAGAATGTCTGCGCAATGCGGATGTCAACTGGATGGGGGACAAGAATGTCAACTGAAGACAATAAAAATGCGGGTGAAAACTCGGCAGAATCTGCAGGCGAAGCGGATCCGTTCGCGGGTTGGGCTGAAGCGCTTGAAGAGCAAAAAACCTCCGGTACCGCTTCTGACGCTGAGCAAGGGGGGCCGCTAAGCGGTGAATCGAAGAGACCTTTTGATTCTTCGTCCTCTGCACCAGTCAGCGATATCAATATGGTGCTGGACATCCCTGTCCAGTTGTCGGTGGAACTTGGGCGTACCAAGGTGCCGATCAAATACATTCTTCAATTGGCCCAGGGGTCGGTGGTCGAGCTCGATGCACTCGCGGGTGAACCTATGGATGTCTTGGTCAACGGGTATTTGATCGCGCAGGGCGAGGTGGTCGTGGTGAATGACAAGTTCGGCATCCGGTTGACCGACGTGGTGACGCCTTCCGAACGCTTGCGCCGCGTCAGTCGAGGCCAGGGATGACGCAGACGCTTCTGCTCGTTGTCCTGTTTGTCGCGGGTATTGCCACCCTTCCCTGGTTGGTTCGTCGGCTGCAGCAGCGCCATGGCGGGTTGGCCGGACCTTCTGCGGCATCGCCGCGGGTGCTGTCCGCCATTGCCGTCGGCCCCCACCAGCGGGTGGTCACCGTGGAAGTGGGCGCAGAAGGAGAACGCACCACGTTGATCCTCGGTGTAACACCCCAAAGCATCTGTTGTCTGTACACGCAGCCTCCCAGGCGGGAGGCTACATCTTCGCCCTCTTCGTTTTCGCTTGAGATGGCCAATGCGGTGGCGCCTGCCCCCGAGGCCGCCAAGGGCGCCTGAGGTGCTTGCAGCGATGACAAACTTTACACGCATGTTTTCGTGGCGACTGCGCTTTGTTCCCCCTCTGCTCGCACTGTTGGGAAGTCTGCTCGCGCATGGCGCGTCGCATGCCCAGGGAAATGCATCGCTGCCGCTTTTGATCGGTTCGGGCCCGTCAGGCACGAATTACTCGGTTCCCATCCAGACACTGCTGTTTTTTACAGCGCTCTCGTTTTTGCCGGCCATCCTGCTCATGATGACGGGATTTACCCGAATCGTGATCGTCTTGTCCTTGCTGCGTCAGGCGATCGGTACGCAGTCTGCCCCGCCCAACCAAGTGATCATTGGGCTTTCGCTATTTCTCACCTTGTTCGTGATGGGTCCCACGCTGGATCGGGTGTACCAGGATGCGTATGTGCCGTACACGACCAACGCGATCGGCTTTGAGGAAGCTGCGGCCAAGGCCGAAGCGCCAATGCGCCAATTCATGCTCAAGCAGACGCGACAGTCGGATTTTTCCTTGTTCTCGCGTTTGGCGCGCTTGGATGCTTCGGTCACGGCCGAAACAGCGCCATTTCGAGTGCTGGTTCCGGCCTTTGTCACGAGTGAGCTTAAATCGGCATTTCAGATCGGTTTCATGATCTTCATTCCGTTTCTGGTGATCGACATGGTGGTTTCCAGCATTCTGATGTCGCTCGGAATGATGATGCTTTCGCCGGTTTTGGTGGCGCTACCTTTCAAACTCATGCTCTTCGTTCTGGCTGACGGCTGGAATCTGCTGATTGGTTCTCTTGCTGCGAGCTTTGTCACTTGAAGTATTGGTAGGGAGGGTCGGCACGTTCGTTGATATTTTTGATCGTTTGGCGATGGCCTTTTTAATTCAGGCCCGTAACTCAGGAGTGCCTCAATGTCTCCCCAATTCGTACTGACCATCGGGCGCGATGCGCTGACCATACTGCTGATGATTGCCATGCCCGTTCTGGGCGTGGTGATGGCGGTCGGCTTGTTGGTGAGTATTTTCCAGGCGGTCACGCAGATTCACGAAGCGACTCTGGCATTTGTACCCAAGCTGGTAGCCGCGATGGTGGTTTTTGCTGTTGCCGGACCGTGGATGGTGAGCACCCTGGTCGACTTCATTCGACGGACCATTGAATCGATTCCGTCGGTCGTTGGGTAGCGCCGGGTTCGGTAGCTACTGAAGACTAAAGAGGTCTGACTTGTCGGCAGGAATGGCCTTAACCCAAGCGATCGTTGCAGCCGTCGCCAGTGGGTCTGTGGTGACGCGGCGGCGATGTTCGGCCTCCTTTGAGAATCGCGTAGGCGGCCCTCGCAAGCAGAGGAGCCCTCGCGCATGATCACCTTTTCCGAAGCGCAGATCGTTGCGTGGTTCTCACCCATTCTTTGGCCGTTCCTGCGGGTGTTAGCCTTATTTTCCGTATCGCCAGTTTTTTCCATGCGCGCGATTCCGGTGCGGGTTCGCATTGGCCTGGCATTCTTTGTCGCGGTGTGCGCCCAGGCAACACTGGAAGGCCAACCGGTCTTGCCTTTCAACAGTCCGGATGCCTTGGGTGCGGTAGCTCAGCAGGTGCTGATTGGATTGGCCATTGGATTTGCAGTTCGTCTGGTTTTTGCTTCGGTGGAACTCGCTGGTGAAGTGATTGGCTTGCAGATGGGGTTGAATTTCGCCTCATTTTTTGATCCTGCGAGCAATACGCAGGTCAGCGCTGTAGCGCGATTCTTTGGCCATATGGCCACGCTGTTCTTTGTGGTCATCAACGGGCATTTGATGGTGCTCATGGCGGTGGTCAAGAGCTTCGATCGCTTTCCTGTTGACAGCCATTTCCTGGCGGCGATCGGCGAGATGCGCTTGTACGAACTCGGGACGTCTTTGTTTTCCAGTGCGCTCTGGATTGCACTGCCCATGATTGCCTTGTTGTTGTTCGTCAATCTGACACTGGGCATCATTTCGCGAGTTGCTCCGCAGATGAATGTGTACGCCGTGGGTTTCCCGGTGACATTGACGGTGGGGCTGCTAGGGATCACTGCGACGCTACCCATGCTGGAGCAACCCATGCTGACGTTGATGCAGCAGGCCACGGATTTGTTCATGGCACAGCGCTGACGACGCTGCGGTTGCGTAATATTTTGCGCAAGTCCAAGCGTCACGAACGGCGCCACTTGGGAAAGTGACGCTACACCAATCCGTTGCGAATGGCGTAGACGGTGAGCTCGGCGTTGTTGCTGAGTTTGAGTTTTTCGAGGACCCGTGCCCGGTACACACTCACCGTCTTGGGGCTCAGCATCAATTCCTCGGCAATTTCCGAAAGACGCTTGCCAGAGGCGATCTTGAGCAGCGTTTGCAGTTCCCGCTCGGACAAGGCCGCGTGCGCTGCGCCATTGTCTGGTTCAGAGATGCTCTCGGCCAGCATTTGCGCTACGTCCGCCGTCAAGTACTTGCGCCCTTGCGCAATCATGCGCACCGCATCAATCAAGGCCGCTGGATCGGCGGCTTTGCTCGCGTAGCCGTGCGCGCCTGCTCGCAGGCAGCGCACAGCGTATTGATCGGCGGGATTCATCGAAACCACAAGCACCTTGATGGCGGGATGGGTCTCGCGCAATGTACTGAGCACCTCCAGTCCGCTGCGGCCAGGCATGTTCAGGTCCAGAAGCAAGACATCGCAAGGCGCAGAGCGCAGCGTGTCGCGCAGTTCGGGGTAGCTGCCTGCCTCGCCACATACTTTGAGATCCGAAGCTTCCTCAAGAGTATCGCGCACCCCTCGGCGCACTACCGCATGGTCGTCGCAGAGAACAATGTGAATCATGAGGACGCATCTCCAGTCCAGACACTTGGGGTCAGGGGTACCGAAAGTATCACCGACGTGCCTTGCCCCTCGCGGCTGCTGATGTCCAGCCAGCCCCCTACCGTTTTCGCCCGCTCTTTCAGGCCTGCGAGACCAAAGCTCTGGTGCTTGTCTAGCGCTCCAGCAGCCATTCCCTGACCATCGTCAGAGACTTCGACGGTGAGGACTCCCTCACCGTCCGAGAGTTCGATGCTTACCGCTGCAGCTGCGGCATGTTTTGAGATGTTGGTGAGCGCTTCCTGCGCTGTGCGGTAGGCAACCAGTTGCAGTTGTGCAGGCAGGCTGCCCATTCGCAGGCTGGAATGCAGGGTCACTTTGACGCCCGTTCTTTGCTCGAAATCCTTGACCAGCCACTGCACTGCGAACGCCAGACCTTGATCGAGTACCGGCGGCCGCAAGTCTTTCATGATGCGCTGGCTCGCTCCCAGGGCATGCTGAAGCATTTTTGTAGCCGCGTGGGCATGACGAACCGTATCGTTTTGTGTGCAATGGCGTTCGATCCAGGCGAGATCGAAGCGGATGGCCGTCAGGGCTGAGCCGATGTCGTCATGAATTTCTCGGGCGATGGATGCGCGCTCCTTTTCGATGGAGTCTTGCAAGTGTTCGGTCAGCAGTGCCAGGCTCTGCTGTGAGCGAGCTAGTTCCAGAGCGACATGCGTGCTCTGTGCACGGGCCCGGTGGACTTCACAGGCACGCGAAATCACGTGGGGAAGACGAAACATCTGGTCTTTCAGCACATAGTCAGCCATGCCTAGCCGAATGGCGTCAACGGCCGCCGCTTCACCGATGGCCCCCGACAACAAGATAAAAGGGGGAGCTTGTGGTGTAGCGGAGACGATTTGCCACGCATCCAGCGCCGTAAACCCAGCCAGTTGGTAGTCAGCAAGGATGACGTCGAAATCAGTGTCTGCGACCGCCGCTGCGAAGTCGGGCAGTGTGTCAACCTGACTGAGCATGGCGAGAACACCATTTTGGCTCAGCGCGAGGGCGGTCAGCCGATGGTCTGCAAACGAGTCTTCGAGGTGGAGGATGCGCAGCGGCAACGCAGTTTCGACGGGCACCATAAGCGAGCTATCATAGGATACAAATTGGAACAAACAAGCGTGTTTGCCCCGTAGGGAACACGCGCCTTCTCACATCCAATACGGCTATTGTTGGCGATAGGCTGACGTGATGCGAGCGCCAGAACGTGTCAATGTGTTTGGAAGCCCCGTTGCCCATGATTGAGGATGTCTCCATGCAACCAGTTTCAGAGTCAACCAGAGGTCCCGGGGTGCATTTGCCCGTCATGGTCGCCGCCGAACTGCAGGATTCCTTGCTGGTCGTCATGCATGATCTGCATCGCCTGGAAGGCTTGCTGAGTCACGCCACCGATAATTTATTGGAGCGTTTTGGTGAAGCCAACGAGTCGCTCACTGAATCCCTCGTGCACGGTTCACCGGAGCTCGTTGCTGTGCAAACCGCCTTGCGCAATGCGGTTGTCGAGTTGCAATTTCAAGACATGGCGTCGCAGCTGATCTGGCATACCACGAAGGTGCTGCAGAGCTGTGCCTTCCAGCTAGCCGCCGAAGCGATGGGATCCGAAGAGGGAGAGGAGCCAGCTGCATTGGCTCAGATGGCCCCAGACCGTCCCAACCCTGTCACGCAGAGCGAAATGGACGCTGGATCGATCGATCTGTTCTGATCCGAGCAGTCGCCACACTTTTATTCAATCAAGTCAGTTGGAGCACATACATGCAATCAATTCTTGCCGTTGATGACTCGCCGTCCATGCGGAAGATGGTGTCATTTACCTTGACCGGGGCGGGCTACCATGTGGTGGAGGCGTTCGATGGGCAGGATGCGTACGAAAAGGCGCAAAGTCACGAAATTGATCTGGTGCTGGTGGACCAGAACATGCCGCGACTCGACGGTATCGGGCTGACGCGCAAGCTGCGTGAGCATCCGAAGTATCAGACTGTTCCGATCCTGATCCTCACTACAGAATCCAGCGATCAAATGAAACAGGCCGGTCGCGCAGCAGGTGCCACGGGTTGGCTCGTGAAGCCATTCGATCCCAACCGCCTGATTGAAGTGATTCGAAAGGTCATGCCATGAAGTCGAGCCAAGACAATTCTCGTTCTGCAGGAGTGCGCCATGGCTGACATACACCAGGAAAGTAGCGGGGGCGCAGACTTTGACCTGAGCCAGTTCTATCAGATTTTTTTCGAAGAGGCCGGTGAAAACCTCGACCAGATGGAGCAAATTCTGCTTGATCTGGATCTGGAGAGTGCGCAGGACGAGGAACTCAACGGAATTTTCCGGTGTGCCCATTCCATCAAGGGTGGCGCAGCCACTTTTGGTTTTGCCGACGTGGCCGAATTGACGCATCACATGGAGTCGCTGCTCGACAAGCTCCGGCGCCACGAGATCACCCCGGTCCCGCAGATGGTCGACGTCTTGCTGGAATCGGCTGACGCATCGCGTGTACTGCTTGCTCGCCATCAGGCAGGCTCACAGGACGAAGCGCCTTCCTATGCCAGTCTGGTTCGAAGAATCAGTGAACTTGCTTCAGGAGAGGCTCCGTCTGCACCCGAGCCCACGCCCTCAGCAGTCAGCACTTCGCCAGCTCCCGTGTCCCAACCCGCTGTAGTGGTGGCCGCGCCAGGCTCGCCTGTCCTGACGGGGCAGCGGCAGCTTTTGGTGCGCATTGGTCCGCTGGAGCGGGTGGAGAGCGCAGACGCTATCAAGGAGCTGTTTCGGGACATTTCCGGCCTGGGGATCATCGCTGACGAAGCCATCGACGATGCTTCGATGCGAGCATTCCGCGTAGACACGAGTTCCTCTGACGAGGATTTGCTCGATCTTTTTGCCTTTCACGTGGCGAAGGAGCAGGTCTCCATTACAGCGCTAACGTCTCCCGCACTGGCGCCAGCGTCAGCTGCAGCCCAAGTGGATGGCGATTCCACCTACGGATTCTTTCAGGATGCGCCGGGCCTGCCTGGTCAAATCTCCAAGAGCCAAACTGTGGCGGGACACAGCCCGACGAGTCCCGAACCGAACAAGCCGCTTTCGCCAAAAACTCCTGACGCCAAGGCAGGAACGCAGCCGCAGATGGAATCCGCCACCATCCGGGTAGCGGTGAGCAAGGTGGACCAACTGATCAACCTAGTCGGGGAGTTGGTCATTACGCAAGCCATGCTGGCACAGAACAGCCAGGATCTCGACACGGCGGTATATCAGCAGTTGCTGGCTGGTTTGGCCGATCTCGATAGAAATACGCGCGACCTGCAAGAGTCGGTCATGTCCATCCGCATGATTCCGATGTCCATCGTGTTCAGTCGGTTTCCGCGCATGCTGCGCGATCTTGCCAACAAGCTGGGAAAGAAGGTAGATCTTGTTACGCTTGGCGAAGCCACCGAGCTTGACAAGGGGCTGGTCGAGAAAATCACGGACCCACTCACCCATCTGGTGCGCAACAGTGGCGATCACGGAATCGAGATGCCTGCGGACCGCCTCGCCAAGGGAAAGCCTGAACATGGGACCATTACCTTGTCGGCCTCGCACCAGGGAGGGTCCATCGTTATCGAGGTCAAAGATGATGGGCGGGGGCTGTCCCGTGAAAAAATTCTGCGCAAGGCCCACGAACGCGGAATCGAGATCTCTGAACACGCGACCGATGCCGAGGTCTGGCAGTTGATTTTCGCCCCGGGATTTTCCACGGCGGACGTCGTCACCGACGTATCCGGGCGAGGAGTTGGCCTGGACGTGGTAAAGCGAAATATTGCAGCCCTCAATGGCACGGTGGAAGTGGATTCGTCAGAGGGTTATGGGATGCGCGTTTCGGTGCGCCTGCCGCTGACCCTGGCGATCATGGACGGCATGTCGGTTGGAGTGGAAGATGAGGTCTACATCCTGCCCTTGTCCTCAGTGGTCGAGTCGTTCCAGGTAAAAGACGAAGAAGTCAGCACGGTCGCACAAGGGTCACGACTGGTGAAGGTGCGCGATGAATACATGCCAGTGATTGCAATGGAGAAAATTTTCCAGGTGCCGCGCAATGGATCTGACAGATCGAGCACCATCATGGTAGTTGTCGAGGCTGATGGCAGCCGGGTTGCGCTGCTGGTCGATGAATTGCTCGGCCAGCACCAGGTCGTGGTGAAAAACCTCGAATCCAACTACCGCAAAGTTCCCAATGTTTCCGGGGCGACGATTCTGGGCGATGGTAGGGTGGCCCTCATTCTCGACACTGGAAGTCTGGTGCGGCGCGCACGCCATTGAAACTTGCGGATCTGTCCGTGTGCCTACGCAAAAAAAGGAGAGACACCAATGAACGTCACAGATAAAAAGGACTCCAGCGCATCTTCAGGAGCGCGGGAATATTTGACTTTCCGCCTGGACAAAGAGGAATACGGTATCGACATCCTGAAGGTGCAGGAGATCCGAGGCTATGAGCCGCCAACACGCATTGCGCATGCCCCGGAGTTCATCAAGGGTGTTGTCAATCTGCGCGGAACCATTGTGCCTATTGTGGATATGCGCATCAAGTTCAACTGTGCGCACGCTGAATACGACAACTTTACGGTCGTCATCATTCTGAATCTGCGCGAGCGTGTCGTTGGTGTTGTCGTCGATTCGGTCAGCGACGTGATGGAACTCGCTTCCGAGCATATTCAGGCGGCGCCAGACATTGAAAGCGCCATTGACAGTACATGCATTTATGGCTTGGGCTCTGTCAATGATCGTATGTTGATCCTTCTCGATATCGAAAAACTGATGTCCAGCGTCGAGATGGGGCTGGTATCAGCGGGCGAATAGCGACGCGAGAATTGGTCTCCATGTCCAGGGCGCTCCATTCTGGCTGCCGCCCAGCGGTTTCCAATCCTGGCGGTCTGGCGGTCCGTGTGCAGACGAAAGTCACTTCATGAAACCAGCGTTTGTTCCAGAGCTTGCTCCCGCTGGTCCACTGGCGCAAGGGCGCGAATTTATCTGGACGCAGGCCGACTTTGCCCGTGTCCAAGGGCTCATTTACCAGCGCGCTGGCATCAGCCTGCACGACGGCAAGCACGCCATGGTGTATAGCCGCCTCTCACGTCGTTTGCGTGAAACGGGCCATTCCAGTTTCACTGAGTATCTGACTTGGCTGGAACAGCATGACGGGGGAGAGTGGCAGGAGTTTGTCAATGCCTTGACGACAAACCTCACGGCCTTCTTTCGTGAGCAGCATCATTTCGAAATATTTTCCGACTATCTCGGATCGCGTCCGCAGGGTTCCCCGTGGCGTGTCTGGTGTAACGCCGCTTCTACCGGGGAAGAGCCGTATTCCATTGTCGTCACCGCGTTCGAGACGCTGGGTCCGAACGCTGCGTTCAAGCTGGTGGCGAGCGATATCGACTCGCGTGTGCTCGCAACGGCGGCCCAAGGGATGTATCGCATCGAGAACCTCAAAGGCTTGTCCCCAGAGCGCATGCACAAGTTCTTTCTTCGAGGCAAGGGTGCCAATGCCGGCTTGGTGCGAGTCAAACCGGAGCTGGCGCGCGCCATCGAATTCATCAGCGTCAATCTCATCCGGGATGATTGGCCTTTTCGTGAGCCCTTCGACGTGGTCTTTTGTCGCAACGTCATGATCTACTTTGATGCACCCACCCAGCGCCGCGTTCTGGAGCGCATTCACAGAGTCCTCAAGCCAGGGGGCATGCTCTTTGTGGGGCATGCTGAAAACTTCAGCGAATCACGCGATCTGTTCACCTTGCGCGGGAAGACCGTGTACGAGCGGCGATAAAGCCGTACAACCCCTCACTGTTCCTCGGCATCCTCATGATTCCCCCAAGTTCCACCCCTGCTTCTGCTGTGAGCCCGCCCTCCGCATCGGATCGCCGGCGAGCGCCACGTATCGCACCTCTGGCTCCCGAGATTTACGGCTCCAACCTCGTGGTCTCTCCTGAGTCCTCGCTTGATGAGCTCAAATCACGGCCGCGCAGGCCCGGTCTGGCGTCTTTCTTCTATCTCGATCACCATTTCCAATACAACGCGGTCAAGGTCTTGCCCGGCGAATACTTCGTGGCGAACGAAAATTTGGTGATCATGACGGTGCTCGGCTCTTGCATCGCTGCCTGTATCTGGGACAGTCGGATGCGGGTGGGTGGGATGAACCATTTCATGCTGCCCGACGGCGATTCGATGGATGTATCGGGCCGCTATGGTTCGTATGCCATGGAATTGCTGATCAATGAAATGCTCAAACTGGGCGCCCGCCGCGAGACCATGCAGGCCAAGATTTTCGGCGGAGCGCAGGTCATGCACAGCTTCACAACAATGAATGTTGGCGAGCGCAATACGGCCTTTGTCGTCAACTATCTTCAGACGGAGCGCATTCCTATCGTCTCCGAAGATGTGCTTGATATCTATCCTCGCAAGGTTTGTTTCTTCCCAGTTACCGGCAAAGCCATGGTCAAGCGCCTCGCGCATGCGCATCCTGAAGCGCTTGTGGCCGAGGAAAAGCGCGGAAACGCCCGAACCGTGGCGCAGGAGACGTCGGGTGGTTCGGTCGACCTTTTCTGAAAGCGCAGTTCGAGAATGAGCAGCAAGATACGTGTCATCGTGGTGGACGATTCGGCGCTGGTGCGCAGTTTGCTTTCCGAGATCATCAATCGCCAGTCCGACATGGAATGCGTGGCTACCGCCAACGATCCATTGATTGCACGCGAACTGATTCGCGAACTCGATCCTGACGTGATCACGCTCGATGTTGAAATGCCGCATATGGATGGGATTGATTTTCTTGGCAGACTCATGCGCCTGCGCCCCACGCCTGTGGTGATGATCTCCACCCTCACAGAACGCGGCGCCGAGGTCACGCTGAAAGCCCTTGAGCTTGGCGCGGTGGATTTTGTCGCCAAACCGCGGGTTGGCATCGCCGGCGGTCTGCAGGAACTTTCGCACCAGATCGTCGACAAGATTCGCGTGGCTGCAGTCGCGCAAGTGCGTCGCCTTCCCCGCGAGCAGTCGGGCAGCTCGGGCACTGCAAGCCATCTTCCCTCGCCGACACCATCACCGGTGGGGCTTTTGGGACGCCTTTCGACAGAGAAGATTGTTTTCATCGGCGCATCCACAGGGGGCACCGAAGCCATCAAAGAAATCCTGGTGCATCTGCCCCCCGATGCCCCTGCGATCGTTATCACGCAGCACATGCCGGCAGGGTTTACAACCAGCTTTGCCGCGCGTCTCAATGGCTTGTGCCAGATCAGGGTGAAGGAAGCCATGAACGGTGAGCGAATTCTCCCCGGCCACGCCTACATCGCACCCGGCGGCACCCAGTTTCACGTTGGACGCAGCGGCGCAAACTATGTCGCGGTAGTGGACGACGGCGCGCCCGTCAATCGCCACAAGCCGTCTGTGGAGGTGCTGTTCAAATCCGGTGCGGCGGTGGTGGGACGCAATGCGCTCGCCATCATGCTTACGGGCATGGGCGCAGATGGCGCGGCCGCCATGCGCGAGATGAAAGACGCCGGCAGCTACAACTTTGTTCAGGACGAAGCCAGCTGCGTGGTCTTTGGGATGCCGAGAGAAGCCATCGCGCGCGGGGCAGCCGACGAGGTGTTGCCTTTGCAAGCGATTGCGCCGGCTTTGGTAGCCCGCTTGCGCGGCAGCGGAGATAGGGTGCACCACCGCATTTGACAACTGCCGGCTTTAGGCTGAGAGCGCTTCCCAGCGTTCGAGCGCGTGCATAAGTGCTTCCTCCAGTTCGCTGTCTCGCATTTGCAGCGTGACAGCATGTGCGGCGTCGTTTTGGTAGAGCGTGCCATCGGCAAGGGCCGTTTGTACGGTCGCCTGCTCCGCTTCTAGTGCTTCGATTAGGGCGGGAAGCTCGTCGAGTTCCCGTTGTTCTTTGTAGCTAAGCTTCTTTTTTGATAGCTTACTATCATTACCAGATAAGCGCTGGAGTGTATTTTCTATCGGATTTTCTTGGGGCGCAGGCGCCACAACTGCGGACGCTTGACGCAGCGCGCGCGCGCGCGCTGACTGCAGCAGCCAGTCGCTCACACCGCCCTCATACTCGCGCCAAATTCCATCCCCTTCGAATGCAATGGTGCTCGTTACCACGTTGTCAAGAAAGCGGCGGTCGTGGCTAACCAGAAACACCGTGCCGTCATAGTTTTGTAGCAGTTCTTCAAGCAAATCAAGGGTTTCGATGTCCAGATCATTCGTCGGCTCGTCCAGCACCAATACGTTGGCCGGGCGTGCGAACAGCCGCGCAAGAAAGAGTCGGTTGCGTTCGCCACCCGACAGTGAGCGGACTGGTGAGCGCGCACGCGCGGGCGAAAAGAGAAAGTCGCCAAGATAACTGCGCACATGCTTGCGCTCCTGGCCGATCTCGATCCATTCGCTGCCAGGGCTGATGAAATCTTCAAGTGTGGCGTTCAGATCGACGCCTTCGCGCATCTGGTCGAAATACGCCACCTGGAGCCGCGAGCCTTGCCGCACCGAACCGCTGTCAGGCGCAATTTCGCCAAGAATCAGCTTGAGCAAGGTGGTCTTGCCCGCGCCGTTGGGACCGAGAAGCCCCACCTTGTCGCCACGCAGAATGGTGGCGCTGAAGTCGCGTACGACTTGCTTGTCTCCATAGCGCTTGCTGACTGCTTCCAACTCTGCAACCAGCTTGCCGCTTTGTGCCCCGGAAGAAATATCAAGCTTGACATTGCCAAGCGCCACCCGCCGGGCCGAGTGCTCTGAACGCAAGGCTTCAAGCCGAGATATGCGGCTTTGACTGCGCGTGCGACGTGCCTCCACGCCTTTGCGGATCCAGATTTCTTCCTGTGCAAGAAGGCGATCAGCCTTGGCCGCGATGGTGCGCTCTTGCGCCAACTGTTCCTGCTTTTGCTCCACGTAGCGCGAAAAATTTCCGGGATACGACAGCAGTTGCCCGCGGTCCAGCTCGACGATTCGGGTAGCCACCCGATCGAGAAAGCTTCGGTCATGGGTGATGGTTACCAAGCTGCCTTTGAAATCGCGCAACAAGTCTTCCAGCCATTCGATGGAGTCGAGATCAAGGTGGTTGGTAGGCTCGTCGAGCAGGAGTACATCGGGGCGTGTGACCAAGGCTTGGGCGAGGGCAACGCGCTTCTTCTTGCCGCCTGAAAGATCGCCAACCCGCGCTGAACCCTCGAGATGCAGGCGCTCCAACGTTTCCTCTACGCGCTGCTCCCAGGTCCAGCCCTCCTGGGCCTCAATTTCTGTCTGCAGTGCGTCCAGATCGACATCTTCCGTCGCTGCGAAATATTGTTCCCGCAGCGCGATGATCCGCGCCAGTCCTGCCGAGACGGAAGCAAACACAGAATCGTCGGCTGCAAGCTCGGGCTCCTGCGCAACAAAGGCCAGACGCAGGCCGCGCTGAATCTGGCGGACGCCATCGTCGGGCAGGCGCGTTCCTTCCAGAATTCTAAGCAGTGAGGATTTGCCGGCGCCATTGCGGCCGATCAAGCCAACACGCTCGCCGCTTTCAAGGGAAAAATCTGCATGGTCTAGCAGGGCGACGTGCCCGAAGGCGAGCTGGGCGTTGGAGAGAGTGATGAGTGCCATGTTGTGCCGATTATCGGCATGGAGTCGCAGTGGCACAGACGTTGCCGCAATCAATCAGAGCGTCTCCACGCCCCGGCGTAAAAAATTTCCTCTCGTGTGGTGATTGCTATCGAAAACCCGTACTACAATGCGAGGCTCAGCTGATGGCGGACAAGATCTTACGGGGTTTAGGCGGTTCGGCTGGGGCGGGGGAGATTG
>Ga0208401_100098_pt1 | contig 73954 bp, 64 predicted proteins | sample LakWasM112_LOW13_2_FD_183928 | JGI IMG/M metagenome (GOLD analysis project Ga0208401, IMG submission 183928) | Freshwater sediment methanotrophic microbial communities from Lake Washington under simulated oxygen tension - Sediment Metagenome... | ecosystem: Environmental > Aquatic > Freshwater >...
ATTTCGCGAAATGGATAGCTTCGCGGTCTGCCTCCTCTTTTTGGGGCACGCGCAATTTCAAAAACTGGACATAACAACTGCCATTGCTCGTCGGTTAAATTCGTCAAGTACAACCGCCAGCCCTCCTAGGCCAAAATTGTTGCAGCTTAATCGATCGTTTAGGTTTTTAAACAGCTTCTTATAACCGCGGCCCAACGTTTGAAGTTGACTGTTTTGAACTATGCGGGCGACCTGGCGGACGGGATAATTTATCCCGTCCGCTTTTGGGTAGTCTGTTGATGCAGCCTTTAACCCCGCTGTTTTTCCAGCAAATAATCCAACCAACGATTGGACAGCTTTTCCTGTACGGTATTTTGTCGCAACCTTGCATTCAAATGCGGAAAATCAACCTTATCCAAATCCTGATCCTGGTTGTAGCAGGAATACACAAAGCATTCCTTGCCGGTGTCGGGATCGACATGTTTGCACAAGCATTGCGCGCAAATGCCTTTCATCATGCACTGCATCGGCGAGTTGATAGAGCCGATGGCATGATGCGCTTTGTTTAAGTAAGGTTTCAGCACATCGAAGCGCGCGCTTTTTACCGCCGCCATCATGCGATCCGAGCCGATCACGATCAGGTGATCGACATCCGCCAGCGATAGGGGTTGTTCGCCTAATTCGCCTTGGGCGTAAGCCAGCATGCATTCCAGGATATTGCCGACAAAGGTTTTGTCTTGCGGGCGGGTCGGCGTGATCGCGGTAACGCCTTCGCCTTTATCGACGGACCACACGATAATATCGGCGGCGGCTTCGACATCCTCGACTTTAAAGCGGTCTTGCGCGTATTTGTAGCCGGCAAAATAAATCACTTTATTGCCCGCCGCTCTTAATGCCTTACCGATCGAGAACAGTACCGCATTGCCCAGTCCGCCGCCGAGCAACAACACGGTTTCGCCGGTCGGTATATCGGTCGGCGTGCCGGTCACGCCCATCAGTACCAGCGGATCACCGACTTTCCAGGTTGCGCACAGGCGCGAGGACGAACCCATTTCCAGTGCGATCAGCGAGATGGTGCCTTTTTCCTTATCGACTTCGGCACCGGTTAGCGCCAAACCTTCTGCTGCCAGCACCGTGCCTTCGACGACAGGCGCAAAAGCTTCGTAGTTTTGTACGCGGTAAAATTGTCCGGGGTGGAATTTTTCCGCCGCCATCGGTGCTTTGACCACGACTTCGATAATGGTCGGCGTGAGTCGGTTGATGGCGACGATAGTGGCTTTAAACGCGTCATCCAATCGGGCGAACAGGGCTTTTAGCGCCGCATCGCGTTCCGGTTGCCGGGCGGGATCCAGTCCGGCCAGTTCATTTTTAAACAGTTCAACCACGTAAGGGTAGCCGTTTTTGGCGCTGGCCATGGCTTTAACCACGTTGCCCGCGTAAACGGGATGGTTGTCGCCGTAAAAACTGATGAACTTGCCGTCTTTCTGGTAAGAGGTCAGCGGCGCGGGTTTGCCGAGCTTGGGCATGGCGTCATCGTGCATCGGCACTAATTCGACCGAGTCGTTGGTCCATTCGGGCTGATAGCGCTGGAAAAACCATTTATCCATCACAAAAGTGTCCGGGTATTCGCTTTGATAAATGGTGTTCGGCGAGGTGCCCGCCGCAACATATAAGCTGCGCAACGGCACGGTGACATGCTGCCCCGAGTTGTTCCAGCGTCCGTCTTCCAATGCCAGTTTTTCAAATTCCACCGCGTTCAAGTGCCCGAATTCGTCGGCTTGCGCGGCCAGCGGACTCATGCCTTCGGCCAAGGCGATGCCTTCTTCCAGCGCTTTGGCGATTTCTTCGTGGTTTTGGCGATACGCGGGCGCATCGTTAATGCCTTTGCGGTAAAACAGCGTGACGCCGCCCCACGCTTCGACCAGCGGTTGGAAATCCGGTTGCTCGCCTTCCGCTTCGGCGCGTTGCCGTTCGGCGTGTATGGCTTTGCCGTGGGCCAGGAATTCATCGAGTATGAGGGTTTCTTCCTGATCGTAGCGGCCGCGAACGGATTGCTCGCCATAGGCGTTAACCAGCGTTTCATAGCGGTGCAGGATTTTTTCGACCTGCACCGGATAATACGCCATCAATTCGGTTGCGGTATCCATGGCGGTCAAGCCGCCGCCGATAACGCCGGCAGGCAGGCGCACTTGCAGGTTCGCCAGCGAAGAAGCCTTGGCCGCTCCGGTTAACTGCAAGGCCATCAGGAAATCCGATGCCTTGCGTATGCCGCGCATCAGGTTGTTTTTCATATCGATAACCGTCGGCTTACCGGCGCCCGAGGCGATACAGATATGGTCGAAGCCCATCTTCCATGCGTCTTCAATGGTAATGGTTCCGCCAAAACGTACGCCGCCGTAGGAACGGAACGCAGCGCGCCGTTGCAGGGTCAGGTAAATGACTTTCAGGAAGTTCTTGTCCCAGCGCACGGTAATGCCGTATTCGGCCACGCCGCCGAAACCGGCCAGGATGCGCTTGTCCAAATCTTCGTACAGGTCTTGAAAGTTGACAATCGGCGCAGGCAAGTTGTTGCTGTCGCCGGTCAGTTCCACGGGTAACGGTTCCAGTTTTAAGCCGTCGATACCGGCAACGCCGAAGCCTTCGTTTAACAAGTAATGGCTCATTGTGTAACCGGCGGGACCTAAACCGACCACCAGTGCGTTTTTGCCGTTGTAAGGCAGCATGTACGGACGTTTTACGTTTAGCGGATTCCAGCGGGTCAGCAGGCTGTATATTTCAAAGCCGTAGGGCATGAATAATACGTCGGTCAGTACGCTGGTTTCAATTTGCGGAATATCGACCGGATCGGTTTTTTGGTAGATACACCCTTTCATGCACTCGTTGCAGATACGATGCCCGGTGCCTGGGCACATCGGGTTGTCGATGACAATAATCGCCAACGCGCCGATATTGTCGCCATTGCGTTTGACCAGATGCATTTCCGATATTTTTTCATCCAGCGGGCAGCCGATGGTGGTCACGCCCAGCGGGTCAACCTTGAAGGTATTGGTTTTTTTGTTACGCATGCCCTTGGAGCAGGAGTCGGTGTCGCGCTCGTGGCAGTAAATGCAATGATTGATTTCGGACAATACTTGGCGTTCATTGAAACGCGGGTCGGTCAGCTTGAAGCCATCCCGACGGCGGCGGTGTTCCTGCTCGCCCATCCAGGCCTTAAATTCGCCGCGATCGACCAGATCATGCTCAACCAGCTGATCGAAATCGCGTTTTTCCGGGAGCTTGAAGCTCGGCCAGTTAGCAACGACATCGTTATCCTGTTGGGCGACAAAACTCCAGCGCAGCACGACGTCCATCAGGCCGTTGATGAATTCGGCGGGATCTTGCAGGCTGATGATGTCGTTAAATTCGCTTGCCGCTTCTGGGTGTGCGGCGAGTTTGGAGCGCAATGCCTCGGCGACCAAATCGGCATTTTCGTAATCGCTGTCTTTACCTTTGGCAACCAGCTTGTAATGACTGTACAGCAGTCCGATAGCCGCGCCGACCCTGGCAACGCGGTGTTCTGCGTCATCATCCCGGTTGGCTTCGGGGAAGCCCGCGTCGATCAGCAGGTCAAAGCGGTTCAGGACAGCAGGAATAGCCCAATCATCGGCATTTTGGCCTTTAAAGAAGAACGCCAGCTTATCGACTATTTCATTTTTAAAAGTAAAAATGGTATCGATCTCGTCCTTGATTCTTGCGCCCTGCGCCTGATGCTGCTCGGAAACATTGAAAATCTTGGCGACAAACCGGCCGACATAAGGCCCCATGCGCACCAGCAGGTCGGAAATAGCCTCCGGCGACAAACCTTCACCCTGATTCCGGCGGTAAGCCTTGAACTCATTGTGCAGCTCTGAATCATGGCGTTCAACCGAAGCATCAAACACATCGAGCAAATCTTTCAGACGTGCTGAATCGTATAAATCGGGGTAGTTAAAGCCGGGGATGCCTAGGGTAAGATTGTGTTGTTCCATAGTTCTCGTGTTTGATTAGATCGATTGTTGATACAGGCCGCATAAAAAATGGCTTTAGCTGTACGCAAAAGGTTGCCGAAAAGACTTAAAAAACCGTGTATTGTAAGTAGATATGACTTTGTTTGCCACAGATAATCTTTGGTTGTAGGGCGGATTGAGGCAAGTTCTCGGTCTGCCGGTCGTTATTCTTGGCAGACTCACGCTGTCGGCATCTTCTCTCTCAGTTTTAAAAAACGCTGATACCGGGTCATTGAAATGTCGCCGTTTTCGGCCGCCGCGCGCACTGCGCAACCCTTGTCAACCAGATGACGGCAGTCCTTGAATTGGCATTGATCGATTAAAGGCTGGAATTCGCGGTAGCCGTAGGCCAGTTGTTGTTCGCTTAGGCCCGCCAATCCGAAGATGGCTACCCCCGGGCTGTCGATTAAATCGCCGCCTTGGTTCATGTGGTACAGCGTTGCGGCCGTAGTGGTGTGCCGCCCGTGTTTGGTGGTTGCCGAGATGGTGTTGGTTTTCAGTTCTTTGTCGGGAATGATCGCATTGGTTAGCGATGACTTACCGACACCCGATTGCCCCGTTAAAATACTGACCTGACCTTTTAAAGCGTGTTTGAGCTCATCCAGTCCCGAGGCCTGGGTGGCGCTGACCCGGTACAGCGCATAGCCCAGATTGGTATAGTCCAGTAGTTCCTGTTCGATAGCGGTCGATTGCGTCAGATCGGTTTTGTTCAGCACCAGCGCCGCATCGATATTGCGATTCTCACAAATCGCCAGATACTGGTCGATTAGCAAAAAATCGCAGTAAGGCTCGACCGCGAAGACCACAAACACGGTGTCGATGTTGGCGGCAACCGGGCGAACTTTGCCGTTTCTGGAAGGACGCATTAATAACGAGCGTCGGGGCAGGATTTTTTCTATGCGGCCTTGGTCGGGCGAGGATTGCGTCCATAAAACCCGGTCGCCGACTGCGACGGTTTCGAGCCGTCGCAGCGTTTGGCATAGCGCAATCTTGTCGTGATATTCAACGGCGATGCCCTGGCCTAAATGGGAAATGACCAGGCCTTCAAGTAACTCAGACACGTATTTTCGATTCTAAATTGGCAATGCGGATAGCCGCAGGCGGGTGGCTGTAATGGAAGGCGGAATACAAAGGGTCCGGCGTCAAGGTGCTGGCGTTTTCTTCAAACAGCTTGACCAAGGCGCTGACCAGTTTTTCGGCTTTGGCATTGTTTGACGCGAAATCATCGGCTTCAAACTCGAATTTGCGTTGAAAATAGGCGCTGATCGGCTGCATAAAAAAGGTAAACGACGAGGATACCAGCATGAACAACAACAGGGCGGCGGCATGTGACGGTTGTTCCACGCCCAGTCCGGTGTAGAACCAAGGCTGGTCGATCAGCCAGCCTAAAATCGCAAAACTGATCAGGGTCATAATCGAGTTGGCAACCAGCATTTTGATGGTGTGCTTGCATTTGAAATGTCCCAATTCGTGAGCCAGTATCGCTTCCAGTTCCTCATCCTCTAAAGAATTGATCAAGGTATCGAAAAACACGATGCGCTTGTTGCTGCCGAGGCCGGTGAAGTAGGCGTTGCCGTGGCCCGAGCGTTTGGAGCCGTCCATGATGAAGATGCCCTGGCTGCTGAAACCGCAACGGGCCAGCAAGCCCTGAATCCGGTCTTTTAACGAGCCTTCTTGCATCGGAGTGAATTTATTGAATAACGGCGCGATCACGGTAGGGAACAGCCAGCTCATCAACAGCGCAAAGCCCATCAAGATGCCCCAAGCCCATAACCACCACAGTGAGCCGATGCTGTCCATGACCCACAGGATTAAAGCCAGCAACGGCATGCCAATCGCGGCGACCAGAACCAGTTGCAGCAGTTGATCCTTGATGAATTGCTGCGGGGTGCTTTTGTTGAAGCCGAATTTCTCTTCAATCACAAAGGTTTGGTAGACGCTGGTGGGAATTTCAACCAGCGTCATGACCAGGAAAACGCTGGCGACAGCGGCCAAGCCTGCGATCAACGGGTTTTCAAGCGAAGACGCCCAAAATTCGAAAGCGAAATTAATGCCGCCGCCGAGCGTCATCACTAACAGCAGAATAACGCCGATGATGCTGTCTATATCGCCCAGCTTGCTTTTTTCCAGCGTGTAGTCGGCGGCTTTTTGGTGAGCTTCCAGCGAAACGGTGTTTTTAAACGCTTCCGGCACGGCGGAACGGTGCTTGGCAACGTAGCCGGCGTGTCGTTTAGCCAGCCAAAACTGGACCGAAAAAGAAAGAGTTAGCGCGATTAAAAAGACGATGGTAAAGCTATTCATAAGCGAGTTTCTTCAATGTTTAAGAGTTAGACGTACAGATTAGCCAATGCTACACTAACCGCCCTCTTATATACAATGGAATCGACAAATGGCGCAGGACCCATCGCATCTTATCTGGATAGACCTCGAAATGACCGGGCTGGATCCTGACAGCGATTTGATTATCGAGATTGCGACGATCGTTACCGATAAGGATTTGAATATTTTGGCCCAAGGTCCGGTGTTGGCCGTGCATCAGTCCGATGCGGCATTGGCGGCGATGGACGAGTGGAATCAGCATCATCATGGCCAATCCGGCTTGATCAAACGCGTTAAGGCGTCCACTATCGACGATGGGGAAGCAGAACGGCAAACGCTGGAGTTTTTAAAACAATGGGTGCCAGAGAAGACCTCGCCGATCTGCGGAAACAGCATCGGCCAGGACAGGCGTTTTTTGTACCGCTATATGCCTGAGCTGGAAGCGTATTTCCATTATCGCAATATCGATGTGTCAACGCTGAAAGAGTTAGCCGCCAGATGGGCGCCTCATGTAAAAGAGGGGTTTAAAAAGGAGTCCTCGCATCAGGCCCTGGACGATATTATCGAATCTATCGAAGAGCTGCGTTATTACCGCGAGCACTTCATCAGGTTTTAGCTGATGAATCAAATTCTTGCGGTTGCATTGGGCGGTGCGTTCGGAGCGGTGGTGCGGTTCCTGGTGTCATCGGGCATTTACCAGTGGCTGGGGCGCGGCTTTCCGTATGGCACGCTAGTCGTCAACGTGATCGGCTCGTTTATGCTCGGCCTGCTGACCGAATCGCTGATGCAGCAGCGCATCACCATCACCTTCGAATACCGGGCGGCCATTTTGGTCGGCTTTATCGGCGCGTTTACCACCTTCTCCACGTTTTCGCTGGAAACGTTTTATCTGATAGAGCAGGGCCATTTAACCAAAGCGGCGGTGAATATATTCGGCAGCGTGACGGTCTGCATAGTGGCGATCTGGGTCGGTTTGCTGTGCGGCAGAGGCTTGTTTTATTATTCGGACGGCGTTATCCAGTTCTCGGGCGGCGTCATTCCTTATGCGCTGATGACCGTTAACGCGATCGGCGCTTTTCTGATCAGCATCATCGCGACTATCTTGTTGCAGAAAGTGGCGCTGGCCGTGGAATACCGCGTCGTACTGACGGTGGTCATGGTGGGCGTTTTTTTAACGCTGTCCGGCTTGTATTTATTGCTGTTTTTGGTCGAACACGGGTTTTCATTCGACGTCAATTTGAATTTAATGCTGGGTACGTTTGTCGGCAACAGCTTGATTTGTATTTCGGTGATTTGGATGGGCTTGTTGGTGGGCAGGCAGATTTGAGAGGCCCAAGGTAAAAGGTTCAAGGCGAAAAAAGCCGGGTAGGGTACGCTGTGCGTACCATTAACCTCCGAAAGGTACGCGAAGCGTACCCTACATATTTTATCGTTCCCACGCTCCTGCGTGGGAATGCAGTCTGCGCCGCTCCAGCGGCGCGAAGTCAACTACGCAATTTTATTAAAGGTAACTACGCAATCATGTTAGATCCCCGCTTATTCAGAACCGAGCTTGATTTTGTTAAGGAACAGCTAAACAGACGTTCATTCGATTTTAACCCAGAGTATTACTCCGAGCTGGAAGCCCGGCGCAAAGACATCCAGGTTAAAACCCAGGAATTGCAGAACGAACGCAACAGCAGTTCGAAAGCCATCGGCATCGCCAAAGCCAAAGGCGAAGATGTGCAGCCGCTGCTGGATCAGGTTCAGCATCTGGGCGACGAGCTGAAAGCCGCGGAAACCGAATTGTCCGACATTCAGGCAAAAATGACCGCTTTGATGGAAGGTATCCCCAACATTCTCGATGAGAGCGTGCCGAACGGCAAGAGCGAAGATGATAATCTTGAAATCAGCCGCTGGGGTGATATTCCGAGCTTCGATTTCGAGCCCAAAGACCATGTCGATTTAGGCGCAAAGATAGGCATGGATTTCGAGCTGGGCGCAAAAATCGCCAGCGCAAGGTTTGTCGTTTTAAATGGGCCGCTGGCGCGCCTGCAACGGGCCATCATCCAGCTGATGCTCGATACGCATACTACCGAACACGGCTACAGCGAAACTTATGTGCCGTTCCTGGTCAATGCCGACAGCTTGCGCGGCACCGGGCAGTTGCCCAAGTTCGAAGCCGACCTGTTCAAGGCCAGCGACGATCCCGGCTTATACCTGATTCCGACCGCCGAAGTGCCGGTTACCAACATCGTCAGGGATGTGATCATCGACGCCAAAGACCTGCCGCTTAAATTCGTCTGCCACAGCCCTTGTTTCCGCAGCGAGGCCGGCGCTTACGGTCGCGATGTAAGAGGCATGATCCGTCAGCATCAATTCGAAAAAGTCGAGATCGTGCAAATCGTAAAGCCGGAAGATTCGGCTGCGGCGCATGAAGAGCTGACTAATCACGCCGAAGCCATATTGAAAAAACTCAACCTGCCTTACCGCAGGATGTTGTTATGCGCGGGCGATACCGGCTTTTCATCGAGCAAAACTTACGATTTGGAAGTCTGGCTGCCGGGGCAGGGCACATATCGGGAAATTTCATCATGCAGCAACTTCAAAGACTTCCAGGCGCGCCGCCTGCAAGCGCGCTGGCGCAACCCGGAAACCGGCAAACCTGAGTTGGCGCATACCCTGAACGGCTCCGGTCTGGCGGCGGGCAGAACCCTGATTGCGGTCATGGAAAATTATCAGGATGCCGAAGGGCGCATCCGTATTCCTGATGCATTGCGTTCTTATATGGGCGGCTTGGAAGTTATTGGATAGTGAACGGCTTAACCGTCCACCCTTCGACAAGCTCAGGGCGAATGGTTAAGCTAAGAACTTGCTAATATTAAAAATTGAGGCCAGTCATGAATACAGCAGAAAAGATTTATCAGGGTGTACAGGATTTTCCAGAGCCATTGGCTTTAGAAGTTTTGCATTTTGTAGAGTTTTTAAGGCTTAAAAATCAGTCGTCAATAAATCAGGAATTGGAGCAAAAAATTCAGCAGGGAATTAATCAGGCTGATAGCGATTTGGGGATCACGGTAGATGATGATTATGTTGATAAGTTAAACCAACGGGTTCAACAACGGCTTGATGCATCCCAGAAAAACTGATGGCGTATCAAGTAAAAATCATGCCTCAAGCAGATGAAGAGCTGGAAGAATTAGCCCGCACAAAGGAGGCGTGTCATTGCTAGCAGCCGTTGAACAAACAAGATTGAGGGTATCGAAGAGCACTGAGGCGAAACGAAAATCGCAACTCGGCCAATTTCTTACGCCTGCAAGAATGGCTCAGTTCATGGCTGGCTTGTTTACATCGAAAGGCAATCTTGATTGCCGCTTGCTTGATGCTGGCGCAGGCGTCGGCTCGCTTTCAAGTGCATTTCTTGAGCGGTGTGTCACTGGCGAATTGAGTTTTAAAAAGGTAGAAGTAACTGCCTTCGAATTAGACAATCTTATCCATGAAGAATTAAATAATTCACTTTCCAGTTACAAAAACAGACTGACTGTTGTTTATGAAATACTGGGTGATGATTTTATTGAGCAGGCCGTCAATAGAATACAATTTGATTTTGGTAATGGATTTACTCACGCAATCCTTAATCCTCCCTATAAAAAAATCAGTAGTAATTCCCGCTACCGCCTATTGCTTCGACAGGTGGGGATTGAAACAGTAAATCTCTATTCCGCTTTTGTCGCCTTGGCTCTGGCAATGATGGAACCGGGTGGACAGGTCGTTGCGATCATTCCGCGTAGCTTCTGCAATGGGCCGTATTACAGACCTTTTCGCGACTTTATACTTGAGCGGGCTGCAATTCGACGCATGCATTTGTTCGGCTCACGCAGCAAGGCATTCAAGGATGATGATGTGCTGCAGGAGAATATTATTGTGTTGCTTGAGCGTGATGGGCAGCAAGGTGACGTGACGGTGACTACATCGACCGATGACAGTTTCGCTGACATCATAACGCATACGCATCCATTTAACCGGATTGTGTTTCCCGATGATTCCGAACGTTTTATCCATGTACCGACTTCGCCAGAGCGCAACGTCATCGAACTTTCCAATGCAATTCACTGTTCGCTGGATGACCTTGGCATCAAGGTGTCGACGGGGCCGGTTGTCGATTTTCGGTTGAAAGAGTATCTCCGTGATATGCCGGAACCGGACACTGTGCCACTGTTGTACCCTGCGCACTTTGCCGGGCAAAATATCGAATGGCCGAAATTTGGCATCAAGAAGCCAAATGCTATCCAGCGTAATTCCGAGACGGAAAAGTGGCTGTATCCGAATGGTTTCTATTGCGTAGTTCGTCGCTTTTCATCGAAGGAAGAAAAACGCCGGATCGTTGCCAGCGTTGTTCAGCCGGACACCTTTGGCGATGCTCAAATGCTGGGGCTGGAGAATCATCTGAACGTGTATCACGAGAACAGGCATGGTTTGTCGGAAGCTCTTGCGCGTGGCTTGGCTATATACCTCAACACGACTGGCGTTGACGAAAACTTTCGCCGTTCGAGCGGTCATACCCAGGTCAATGCAACCGACCTCAAAATGATGAAATATCCGAGTCGGAAGGCGCTGATTGCGCTTGGCGAATGGGCAAAGCGTTGCGGCGAGCCTACACAAAAGATGATTGATGAGCAATTGGATAAGTTGAGCGCATGACCGCGAACAATAACAAGCATATCGACGAAGCGTATAAGATTCTCATTTCTCTCGGCTTGCCACGTGCGCAGCATAACGAACGATCCGCGCTATGCCTGTTGGCGCTGTTGAACCTCGTTCCCAGCAAGCCGTGGGCGCAGGCCGAAAATCCACTTGTCGGTATCACGCCGATCATGGATTGGTCGCGGGAGCATTACAACAAGGATTATGCGCCTAACTCACGAGAGACATTCCGACGCCAAACCATGCACCAGTTCGTTGATGCTGGGATTGCTCTCTATAACCCTGACAAACCGGATCGCCCGGTGAATAGTCCGAAGGCTGTTTATCAGGTTGCCCCCACAGTGTTGACGCTGCTGCGCAGTTTTGGCACAGCCCAATGGCACGATAATCTGACAACTTATCTAGCTTTGAGCCAGACGTTGGCGGCAAAGTACGCAATGGAGCGTGAGCAAAATCGTATCCCGATGCAGATTGCACCGGGTAAGGAGATCACTCTCAGTCCCGGCGTACATAGTGAGCTGATCCGCGCCATCGTGGAAGATTTTGCCCCGCGTTTTGCGCCCGGTAGCGTGTTGATCTATGCCGGAGATACTGGAGACAAGTGGGGATACTTCGATGCGGTCTTGCTGGCCGAGTTGGGTGTAGATGTGGATTCGCACGGCAAGATGCCTGATGTGGTGTTCCACTTCGTCGAGAAAAATTGGTTATTACTGGTGGAGTCTGTCACAAGTCATGGGCCGGTTGACGGTAAGCGTCATGCAGAACTGGCGCAGCTGTTCTTCGGGTCAACTGCCGGGCTTGTTTATGTGACTGCTTTTCCCAATAGGTCGATCATGGGTCGTTATCTTAGCGAAATCGCATGGGAAACCGAAGTGTGGGTGGCAGACGCACCGTCGCATCTTATTCATTTCAATGGTGTGCGTTTTCTTGGGCCGTATAACGTACTCTAATAAATTTTTCTGTTCGCGCATGGAAACAGGATGTGGTGTATGGCGCTGCCTTTATGCCCGAGTTTTTATGGTCAACGCAACCGCTTCCCGCTCAGCGCATCATAAATAGCGGTTTCCTGTGTCAGTTCACCGACTTTGCCGTGAACGATAAAAATATCTGAACCAGTAAAGGTTTTTAGCAGTTTTCTCGATTCTTTGATGGCGGGGCGGGTCGTCGGGTTGGCGCTGGTGGACACTAGCGGGCTGCCGAATTGGGCGCATAAATCGCTGGCTATCGGGTGGCCGGTCACTCTGACGGCTAGGGATTGATGCTCGCCGGTCAGCCATTTCGGCACCCAGGGCCGGGCCGGAACGACCCAGGTGACAGGGCCGGGCCAGGTGGGCGTTATACGATCAATGATGGTTTGGTTTAAAACGAGGTAGGGGCGCAGTTGCTCCAGAGATGAGGCAATAAGAATCAGGCCTTTTTCTATCGGACGCTGCTTGATGGCAAGCAGCGTCAGCACCGCAGCTTCGTTGAGCGGGTCGCAGCCCAAGCCGTAGACGGCTTCCGTGGGGTAAGCTATCACTGCTCCGGCTTTGAGATGGCGGACGGCGGTTTTTATTTTGAAGGGTGAGTGATAGGGCATTTTTGAGTTTACGAAGCTGAGTTATAAGCATGGAGCTTTATATAACTCGTCATCCCGGCAGTGAATGCCGGAATGACGGCAGCATGGTTGAGCGGGCGCCTTAAACTGAAGGCGAATGAATTCGCCCCTACCCGGTGGGTCCTTGCACATCCGCCGGATCGCCTTCATACGGCGTTGCGTACTTACATTCTTTTTGCGGACAAACCTTTTCCACGCCGCGCCGTTTGGTTTCCTTGACGGTCAAAATAGGCCACTCGCATTCCGGGCAGCTTTCTTTTACCGGCGCATTCCACAACGCGTAATCGCATTTCGGGTATTCCGAGCAGGAATAAAATATCTTGCTGTTCCGCGATTTGCGCTTGAGGATGTTGCCTTTTTTGCATTGCGGGCACTCGACGCCGGTGTCCATCGGTTTTTCCAACGGCTCTATATGCTTACATTTGGGATAGCCGCTGCAACCGATAAATTTGCCGTAGCGTCCGGTCTTAATCACCAAAGGCGATTCGCATTTAGGGCAGACCCGGCCTTCCACGACTTCGGGCTCATCGCTTGCGCCGCCGTCATCGTTCAGGTTCCGGGTATAAGAGCACTCGGGGTAGTTGGTGCAGCCGATGAACCGACCATTCCGGCCTAAACGGATCGACAGCGGGCTGCCGCAATCGGGGCATTTTTCGTCGATGGCTTCCTGGGTGACATCCTTGCGTTGGACGCTTTCTTCTTTTTCCTGGATCAACGTGGTGAATGGCGTCCAGAAATCGCGCATTAACGGAATCCAGTCTTTTTCTCCCCGCGACACCGCATCCAGTTCGTCTTCCAGGTTAGCGGTAAAATCGTAATCGACGTATTTGGTGAAATGTTCGGTCAGGAACTTGTTGACGATTCTGCCGACATCGGTCGGGTAGAAGCGTTTGCCGTCCAGCGTGACGTATTCGCGGTTTTGCAAGGTCGAAATAATCGACGCATAGGTCGACGGCCGACCGATACCGTGTTCTTCAAGCGACTTTACCAGACTGGCTTCGCCGTAGCGCGGCGGCGGTTCGGTGAAGTGCTGTCCGGCATTGATGTCGTTGAGTTGCACAGGGCGGCCTTCTTCCATCGGCGGCAGAAAGCTTTCCTTGTCGTCGCTTTCGTTACTGTCGTCTTTTCCTTCCAGATAGGCGGCCATGAAGCCGGGGTGGGCTATCGTTGAACCGGTTGCCCTGAATACGTGCTTGCCGCCTGCGCAACTCAAGTCGACGGCGACCATGTTCAGCGTAGCATGTATCATCTGGCAGGCGATGGTGCGCTTCCAGATCAGCTCGTAGAGTTTGAACTGTTCGATGCTCAGGTGGCTTTTTATCTGGCTGGGCAAGTACCGGGGAGATGTCGGGCGTATCGCTTCGTGCGCTTCCTGGGCGTTTTTGGATTTGGTCTTAAACACTCTCGGCTCTTTCGGCACATTTTCAGCGCCGTAGTTTTCGGCAATCAACGCGCGGATTTCTTCGACAGCATCTACCGACAGGTTAACCGAGTCGGTACGCATGTAAGTGATTAAACCGGCGGTTTCGCCGCCTATGTCGATGCCTTCATAGAGCTGCTGGGCAACGATCATGGTGCGTTTGGTGGTAAAGCCCAGTTTGCGCGAGGCTTCCTGTTGCAAAGTCGAGGTGATGAACGGCGGGGCGGGGTTGCGTTTTTGCTGTTTCTTCTCCAGCTTGGCGACCATTAATTGGCCGTCGGCGGCATTCAATAAGGTTTGCTTGGTTTTTTCCGCCAACTCCTCATCGGTAATGCTGAATTGACTGACTTTTTCGCCGTCAAACTGGGTCAGTTTGGCTTTAAAGGCTTGATCCTGCGCGGTCAGTGCGGCGTCAATCGTCCAATATTCGCGGGATTTAAAGGCTTCGATTTCCAGTTCGCGCTCGACGATCATGCGCAGAGCGGGGCTTTGTACCCGGCCCGCCGATAGGCCGCGGCGGATTTTTTTCCATAGCAGCGGCGACAGGTTAAAGCCGACCAGATAATCTAAAGCACGGCGCGCCTGTTGGGCGTTTACCAAACTGATGGCGACTTGTTCCGGGTTGGCGATAGCTTCGGTGACGGCTTTTTTGGTGATCTCATGGAATACGACCCGATGCACCGGCTTGTCTTTGAGTAGCTTTTTTTCTTTCAGAAGTTCAAGCAAATGCCAGGAAATGGCTTCCCCTTCTCTATCAGGGTCAGTCGCCAGATATAAGGTGTCTGCGGTTTTAAGGGCTTTGCTGATAGCCTGGACATGTTTTTGGTTGCGATCGATGACTTCGTACTTCATGGCGAAGTCGTTGTTCGGGTCGACCGCGCCTTCCTTGGGGATCAGGTCGCGGACGTGTCCGTAAGAAGCTAAAACTTGAAAGTCTTTGCCCAAATATTTTTCGATGGTTTTGGCTTTTGCAGGCGATTCTACAATGACGAGATTCTTACTCATTTATTTAAAAGGATGAAAGGCGAAGGGCTAAAGACGAAGGGCGAAGGGCTAAAGGCGAAAGTGTATGTTTTTTGCCTTTAGCCCTTCGCCTTTCGCCTATTTTTTAATGTAAATAAGTTGGAATAAGGTCATAAACAATATCTTCCATCCTGGAGAAAGCGATTTCTTCGTCCGGTTGGCTGAGCAATACCATCAGCACTATCCATTTCAGCTTTTCCATGGACAATTCTTCATTTTCCAGCGCCATGGCCCGGTCGATGACAATTTCCCGGTTGGCTGAGCTCAGAATGCCGCTATGCTCCAGGAACATAATCAGGTTGCGGGATTCAAGATCCAGCCTGGCTTTTTCCTGACTGCAAAAAATACGGAAGGTAGGCGACACGGATGCTTTTATTGCCCGTTGCAAGCTAAGCGATTCGAGCCAGTCGAAAGCTTTATTAACTTCGATTTGTTCAAAGCCCGCTTCGAGTAATTCTGTTCTAACGATATCGCTGTCAGGAAGTATTTCAATTTCATCCTCCATGTAGTTTTCGAATAAGTACATCAGGACATCAAAAATATTTTCTTTCATAAGGTTTTATTTGTTTATTTGATTCGGGTATAGCAACCGCCGGCGGTTGCTTCTATGTAACCTTGCAGTTCCAGAATCAGTAACATTGACGAAATAACTTCGACGGATTCGTTGGCGTTTTCAACCAGAGTATCGATAGAAGTTGGGCTAAACATGACAAGATTCAATAATGTTTGTTGCTCCAGGTCAAGTGTTGATTGCATTGTTAGTGGGGGTAAAATCTCATCTTGTTGATTATATTGATTTAGTTCTTCGAGAATATCTTGGGTGGTTTCGACAAGTTTTGCGCCTTCACGGATTAATGCGTTGCAACCGCGGGCCAATGGGTTGTGAATAGAGCCGGGGATGGCGAACACCTCGCGGTTTTGTTCGAGCGCCATTCGGGCCGTAATCAATGAGCCGCTTTGCTTGGCGGCTTCAACCACCAACAGGCCTTGGCATAAGCCGCTGATAATACGGTTGCGCCGGGGAAAGTGGTTGGCTTTGGCGGTCGTGCCGGGCGGAAATTCCGAAATCATTGCGCCGGTATTGACGATTTCAGTCGCCAGCTCTTTATGTCTCGCCGGGTAGACGCGATCCAGCCCGGTACCCGCCACCGCAATCGTATAACCGTTGGCCTTTAATGCGCCTTGATGGCTGGCTGCGTCTATGCCTAAAGCCAGTCCGCTGGTGATCACAAAGCCGCAATGACTCAGGGTTTTGGCAAAGTTAAAGGCGATTTCCAGGCCTGAGGTCGAGGGATTGCGGCTGCCCACCATGGCGATTTGCGGCAATGATAATAATCCGGGATTGCCGCGTATGAACAGAATAGGCGGAGGATCGGAAATTTCCTTTAATTGCCGCGGATAGTTTGCGTCATTGAGGGTGAGCACGCTGTTATTGTCCTGATTCAGCCAGCTCAGGTCATAGTCGATAAGCGTCCAGTCAGGATTCCTGATGGCATGAACGATGTCGCTTTTTAAGCCCAAGGCGCTAAGCGCGGATGATGATTCTGCAAACAGCTGCGCCGGGGTATGATGTTCGAGCAAGCGGAGAAAAGTTCTGCAACCGACGCCTGGCGTGCGCAATAACGCAAGCCAGTATTTAATGTCGGGGTCGGGTTGTTGCGCGGTGATGTTCAGGGGGTTTTTACTTTGTCTAAAACATGAATAGCCTGGGTCGCCTTCATGACCAGGGCGTAACTGACGCGCTCAAACGGACGGAACACCATCAAGGCGCCGGCAACTTCATCCGGAAGATTAACGGCATCATTTTTGATCGGGCTGTATTCGTCGCCGACAATCTTGCCGGTTTTATAGATATTCAGCTCATGTCCGGCTAAAAGGCCGTCGGTAGTGCCTTTGTCAATTACGACTATGTTATAGCGGCCGATTTGGGAGACGCCGCCAAGCACGCTGATAATACTGCCTTTGATGGTTTGTTCGGGGGGGCGGGGGAAATAAGTTAAGGCAAGCTCCTCTTCCGTATGGGCCATAATCCGGTCGCCGGTGCGGATTTCACGGTCGGCTTTGGTGATCGCCAGTGTTGCCGGGTCGCCGGGTTGTTGCAATGAGGCATCGGCAATGTATTGCGCCTCATAGCCCAGAATTTCTCCGTTTTCCGGGCTGACGTAAGCGTTTCCCGGCCGGTAAATGGTGTGGGACAGATTTTTGGAATCGGTGATCGAGCGCACATAAACGCGGTCGCCGGTGCCTACGATGATATGTTCTCCTGCAAAGCCGACAACATAAGGCGCATTGCCAAGTTCATTCTCACCCACTACTTTGGGCGATGCCAGGTAGCTTGCTATGGTTTCGGTCGGGATTAATCTGATAGCCTGTTTCAGGTCGGTTTCCCTAATGCAAGGCAGTACCTTTCCCGCTTCGGAAACGGCAAAATCTTTGCGGCCGTGTTTATAGTCTTCTTCCTTAAGTACGCAAGGGGAATGGGGAGTTGTCTGATGCCGGGCTTGAGGAACTAGGTCGCTTCTGGAAAGATTCAACTGCGGCCTGCCGTTGACTACGGAAAAATAAAGGGTATCGCCGGGGTAAATTAAATGAGGGTTTTTAATTTGGGTATTGTGGCTCCATAGTTCGGGCCATTGCCAAGGGTGCGTTAAAAATTTACCGGAGATTTCCCACAAGGTATCGCCTTTGACGACAGTATATTGATCGGGACGGGACGGATTGATTTGTATTTCATCACCGGCTGTCCATGCCCGTGTCGCTGTGGGTGCATTGTGTGCCAATTCGCTCTTGGCGGATTGGTCATCAGCCCAGGCGCTTAAGCTGAGCAGCAGGGAAACTATCAATCCGGTGAATGTTCGAAAAGCCATGTTAGGGTTCCTGTCGAGTCTTTTTGTACTATCTGAATTCAAAGTTTAGATGAATTCAGATAGAATTCCAGTATTCAATTATTATAGTGGAGAGTTTGTTGAGTATTCTATCTATTCTCGAATTTCCGGATGATCGGTTGCGCAAGAAGGCGGCAATCGTCCAAAAGGTCGATGATAAAGTTAAAAAATTGGTCGATGATATGCTTGAAACCATGTATGAATCGCATGGCGTAGGACTGGCCGCGACCCAGGTTAATGTGCATCAGCGGATTGTCGTTATCGATGTCAGCGAGGACAAGGACGCCCCATTATGTTTAATCAATCCTGAGATTATAGAAAAAGACGGGGTTAAGGAGTCCGAAGAAGGCTGCCTTTCGGTGCCCGGTTTTTTTGAAAAAGTAGAGCGGGCTGAACATATCATAGTTAAAGCCTTGAACCGGGAGGGCGAGCCTTTTGAGTTAAGCGCCAGGGATTTACTGTGCGTGTGCGTTCAGCATGAACTGGACCATCTGGATGGGAAACTGTTCGTCGATTATATTTCCCCGTTAAAACGGCAGCGCATTAAGAAAAAGTTGGAAAAAATACATAAGATGGAAACGAGTTGAGCATGAAAATCATTTTTGCCGGAACCCCCGAGTTTGCCGTGCCTTGTTTACAGATGTTGCTGGATTCGGAGCATGAAGTTTGCGCCGTTTATACCCAGCCCGATCGTCCGGCGGGCAGGGGGCGCAAATTGCAGCCAAGCCCTGTCAAAGAGCTGGCCTTAACGGCCGGAATTCCCGTTCTTCAGCCGCTTACGATGAAAACCAGCGAGGATTTGCAACAGATCAGCGCCTTTGATGCCGATTTGATGGTGGTGGTCGCTTACGGCATGATCTTAACGCAAGCCGTTCTGGAAGCGCCCAAGCTGGGCTGCATCAACGTGCATGCGTCATTGTTGCCGCGCTGGCGCGGAGCCGCTCCGATTCAGCGGGCCTTGATGGCCGGTGATGAAAAAACCGGCGTGACCATTATGCAGATCGTGCGCAAGCTTGATGCAGGGGATATGCTGCACAAAGAAGAATGCGCGATCGGCGAGACTGATACGGCCGGCGACTTGCATGACAAATTGGCCGCGTTAGGTCCAATAGGCCTAGCCAAAGTGCTCGCGCAAATAGAGGCGGGAACCGTTCATCCCGAACCGCAGGATGAGGCGTTGGTGACCTATGCCGAAAAACTGGAAAAAAGCGAAGCTGTTATCGACTGGACGCAAGCGGCTGCGGATCTATCCCGAAAAGTAAGAGGCCTAAATGCCTGGCCGGTCGCGCAAACGCTGTATCAGGGCAATGTGCTGCGCATCTGGCGGGCAGTGCCGGTAAATGACGAGTCCATAGTAGGGGCGACCGGCCGGTCGCCCTTAGAACCCGGCACCGTACGCTGTGCCGATAAACACATGGACGTAGCGACCGGCAAAGGTTTTTTAAGGCTGCTGGAAGTACAGCTGCCGGGCGGGAAGCGCATGCCGGTTCAGGCTTTTTTGAGCGCTCACGACGTTAACGGGGTAAAACTCGGTTGAATATACGATTAGTCGCGGCCAAAGTATTATCTCGTGTTTTGCAAGACGGGCAGTCTTTAACTGTCGCCCTGGATAATGCATTTCCGACCATAGACTCGGCTAAAGACCGGGCATTCATTCAAGCGCTGTGCTACGGCGTTTGCAGGCAATATCACCGATTGGATTTTATTTTAAGCCAATTGCTGGAGAAACCGTTAAAAGATACTGACGTAAAGGCGTTGGCGTTGGTGGGTTTGTACCAGCTCAAATTCATGCGGGTAAAACCTCATGCAGCGGTGTCCGAAACGGTGTTGGCGGCACGTAAAAAACCGTGGGCCAAGTCGTTGATCAACGCCGTGCTCAGGACCTATCTGCGCGAGCAGGAAGTGCTTGAACACAAGGCCGATAAATTCCAGATTGCGGCGCTGAGCCATCCCGACTGGCTGATTAAGCAAATTGAGCAGGATTGGCCGGAGCAGGCCTTAACTATTTTCTTGGAAAACAACCAGCAACCGCCGATGGCGTTGCGGGTTAATTTATCGAAAACCAGCCGTGAAGATTATCTGCAACTGTTGACCGGGCAGGGTATAGCTGCGGAAAGCGTCAGCTTTTGCCCGTCGGCTGTTATTCTGGACAAGCCGGTGCAGGTAGACCTGCTGCCCGGTTTTGCAGGGGGACTGGTATCCGTCCAAGATACCGCCGCGCAATTGGCGGCCGGATTGCTGGATGTCCAGCCGGGGCATCGTGTATTGGATGTCTGCGCCGCGCCGGGTGGCAAAACTGCGCATATTCTTGAAAGTCAGCCGCAGCTAAAAGAACTGGTTGCCGTCGATATAGACGAGTCCAGGATGCAGCGGGTCGGCGAAAATTTAAAGCGGCTGAACTTGCAAGCCAAGTTGGCGGTCGGCGATGCGGCTAATCCTGCAAGTTGGTGGGACGGTCAGCCGTTCGACCGGATTTTGCTGGACGCGCCGTGCTCGGCCTTAGGCGTTATCCGCCGTCATCCCGATATTAAATTATTGCGCAGGGCCGAAGACATCGGGCAGTTGCAGGCCTTGCAAAAATCCATCCTGCAAGCCGTCTGGCCGCTGCTGGCGCCCGGCGGATTATTGCTGTATGCGACCTGTTCCATTTTAAAGCAGGAAAACGAGCAACAGGTTCAGGCGTTTTTGGCTGAGCATAGCGATGCGGTCGAGCTGCCCATAGACGCGGACTGGGGAACAACCGGCGCATGTGGACGGCAAATCTTGACCGGCGACTCGGCAATGGACGGGTTTTATTATGCGCTACTGAGTCACTGATGTTACGCATTGCCCGCGAAAACAGATAAACGCGCCTTAACTAAATGACGGCGGTCGTGAGTAGGGCGTGCCGTGCGCGCCTAGAAGCCTTAGAAACCAAGGCGCGCAGGCACGCCCTACGGAGGATATTGCTATGCAGGGATAAGATGGCGGACAAGGAAGATCAAATTCGTGCCGTCCGCGGCCTGTCTTTTTCGCGACGGTGATAGACATTCGTAAGATCAGTTGCCTACATAAAACGAATCGCTTGCCAACTCAATTAAGGATAACCAATGTATTCAATCATCGCTTTTGCCACTCAATGGGGAAGTAAGTATGGCGGCATCAACAACCTGCTGGAACATGGGAACGATACAACATTTTTGAGAGCTTAGTTTTATGCCGGAACAAAATAAATCCATCGTCTGGTTACATCTATCGGATCTGCATTTTTGCAAAGCCAAAAGCGGTTACGATATGCACCGGGTTATCGATGCGTTGTATAAAGACTTGAAAACAATGCAAGACGATTATGGTTTGCAGCCGCAACTGATGTTTTTTACCGGCGATGCCGCTTTTGGCAACTACGGCGCTGGTGCAGGTTCTACGCTGCAAGAGCAATATCAGGAAGTTGATCAATTCCTCACTGAAGTACGCCAACTGTTTACTGTCGAAATCCCTAAAGATAACTTGTTTCTGGTTCCCGGCAATCATGACGTAGATCGCAATGAAGTCACTGATGATCAAGCTCTGTGGCTCGGCCAACAACAAGACACGGAAAGTGTCAATTCACTGATTAAACAAGGCGGGAAACAATGGCAGCGCTACATGGAGCGGTTAGCCCAGTACCGAAATTTTTTAGAGCGCTACGAGTACACCCATTTGCTCAGTGATCCTGAACGCCTGATTTATCATGAAGTCCGGGAAGTCAACGGTGTAAAAATAGGCATAGGCGGCTTTAATTCAGCCTGGAGCTGCGGCAAGGATCAAGAAAAAGGCAAGCTGTGGCTGGGCGGCGACTGGCAAAACGGCACCATTATCAGCAACCTTAAATTGAAACAGGTCGACCTTAAGCTTGCGCTGATTCACCATCCTACAGGCTGGTTTGTCGAACATGAAGATCATGTAATGCGTCAGCAAATGGAGCGGGATTTCGATTTTTTCCTGCATGGGCATGAGCATCAGGGCTGGGTGAATGCCAATGTTGACGGCCATGTCCGTATTTCCGCCGCAGCGAGTTACGAACGCGCCGACCAAGAAAACGGCTACAACTTCGTGCGACTGAACCTGGAATCCGGTGGTGTGGAAGTATGGTTGCGAAAGTATGATGCAAGCGGTGGCGGCTGGATTCCACGGATTATCGGTAATGGCAGGACTACGAACGATGGGATGTGGTTAATACAAAATGATCGCCTTGCCGAAAAATTCAAGGTAGCCTCAGTAAAAAGCAGAAGTCTTGAAATCAGGCAAGACCGTTTTGAACCGGCAAGCACCAATGTTTCCCAAAAGGTAAGGGCGGAAGTCCGTGACAAAATCCGAAAATTAATTGCCAAACCTGCGATAGAGACGATTAAACAAAATCTTCTTAAAACGCAATCAATTGACCCGGAAGAGCTATTAGTCCCGTTTGATGTGGAGCCGTTTCCAATAACTGAAGTAATTGACGATTGGCATTCGGCGGTAAGAGACGGGCTTAAGGATATGGCGGAGCAACGATCTAACCCATTGCCGCAAGCCGTTAAAACGGCAAAAGAAATATTCGAATGGTTACTGAGGCTGGCAGTGCCTGATGCTTGGGTGGCATCCAAGGCTTTGGAAAATCCTTATTCCTCATTAAAACCGGAAAAAAATTTCGCGGAAAAATATTCCATGTGGGCAGAGTTGGGTAATAGCCGTCTAGTGGGCATCCGGCCTTTTTTGGAATTAGCCGAGGATAACTTCAAAGTTTTTTCACCCAACCAGATTAGTCATAATGACTTGGAACTCGGTTTAACCTATGAAGATGCTTTGACGGAAATTTTAAAGCTTATTTGGGTTGCCGTTCATAAAACTTTACCGCCAACCGATCAGGACTGGCGCAAACAATTACCGCATACTTTAAAGAGAAGATACGACGATGGAGAGCGCTATCATATTACGATTCCTTATTCCAAATTTGCGGCCATTTCCGGAAATAGAGTTTGGAGTGAGTTAGATAGAATTCTGAGGCATCTTGGGATTTTTGTCTGCGCGACAGATAACGGCGAACCGATGTTAATCGTTCCCGAAGATGAATTACTTGTAGCAATCCGAGAATTCCTTCTCCTTCTAGGAAAACACCAATGAAAATGAAACCTTATCCTACAGCCGCTATCCACCTCCCCAAACAAGGCTCCTGGCCGGAAAGCTTTCATGAATTCGAAGCCGAACACGGTTACGCGCTGATGGCGGCAGAAGCGGCGGGACGGCCCTTGCTATTACGGGGCGAACCGGGCACCGGCAAAAGCCAGTTGGCGAGGGCTGCTGCTGTGGCTACCAATCGCCTGTTTTTATCGGTGGTGGTCAACGCACGTACCGAATGCGAGGATTTACAATGGAAGTTCGACGCAGTAGGGCGTTTGGGTGAAGCGCAGATATTGGCTTCGGTGCCGGATGTGGACCGTCTTGGCCGTCTGCAACCTGCGCATTTTCTCAGTCCTGGACCTTTGTGGTGGGCGTTGGATTGGCGCTCAGCCGAGCAAAAGTTTAACAACTGCATCAATCCCTGCGAGCCGATGCCGGACAAGCCGGAAGCTTGGCATCCGGGGCAGGGTAGCGTGTTATTGATTGATGAAATCGATAAAGCCGACACCGATTTGCCTAACAGTCTGTTGGAAACCCTGGGCAACGGCGATTTTAAATTGCCCTACCTGGGCGGTTCAGTCCGCAAGCAAACCGACGTGCCGCCGCCTCTAGTGATCATTACCACCAACGAAGAACGCGAACTGCCCGCTGCGTTTGTGCGCCGTTGTCTGGTGTTGCCTTTGAACCTGCCCGAAAACAAAGCCGAATTAACCGATTTCCTTTGCCGTCGCGGTGCCGTGCATTTTGGTACGCAATGCAGCGAAAAAGTGCGTATGCAAGCCGCAGACATGCTGGTGGAAGACCGTTGGAATGTCGAGCCCGGACAACCCAGGCCCGGACAGGCCGAATACCTCGACCTGCTCAGAGCCGTCATCGGCATGGCGGAAACCGAAACCGAACAGCTTGAATTGCTAACTGCCTTGCGCCGTTTCGTGTACCGCAAAGCCGCCGCGCAAGCTTAAAAAATGACCACGCTGTTAAACCGCGCCGACCTGTTGGCCTGTTTAAAACAGGTCGGCAAAGACGATCTCGACAGCTTTGCCGCATTGTTCGGTTTTGAGCTTAGAAAATGGGTTAAGGTTAGACAGATACAACGTGTAATAGATGTTACCGGACTCACTCCGAGATTTAGCGGTACCGGCGATACGGTTGAAAAGGCTTCAGCCCAGTTCCACCGTATCGTCGCACACCGCCGTTTTAAGGCCGAGGAAATAAACTTTGATGAACCTGAATGGTACATCAAAGCCCGGCCTTTTGAAGGTAATGAGGCAACCCTTAAAGCGCCGGAGGGAGCCGTGCCACCGCCACAACCCGTATTAATGCCTTGGCCCAGGCTTTGGCCGTGGTTAAAACTGGCCTTAGGCGCCAATGGCCAAAGTCACAAACCCGATTTGCCGCGTTTAGTCGATAGCGTGGCGAGCGGCCGAATATTGCGCCATTTACCGAAAATTAAGCGCAAGACTTGGGCTGCTCAGGCGCAACTGATCCTGGATTTCGATGCTTCCTTGTTACCGTTCTGGTCGGATTTTAACGGCTTACATGAACATTTAGCCGATTTTCGGGGGCAGACAGGATTAGAAGTGCTGGCATTTCCCGATGGGGATCCGGCCGGGCGGTGCTGGCAGGAGACGCCCGAAGGTTGGCGCGACATTGGGCGGTACCGCCCGCCAGCCGCGGACGTTCCGGTGTTGGTGTTGAGCGATTTGGGATGTAATGACACAAGCGGACAACGCCGTTTGCGCTGGCTGCGCTTCGGCAAACAATTGGCGCGCACCGCTCACCGGGCAGTCGCGTTATTGCCTTGCCCGCCGCGCTGTTGGGACGGCGAGCTGATGCAGTTGTTCATATCGGCTTATTGGGATCGCGCCGTGCGTCCGCCCCGGCAGCTTGTCCGTAGTTTCGCTTATTCGGCAGCGAGCAGGGCAGGGCAGGACTCCAGCGGCGCAGAGCGTCTACTCACCTTGCTGGCTTGTGCGCTGCGCGTCGAACCGGCGTTGCTGCGGGCGGCGCGGCTGTTATTTCCTGCCGGCGAAATGGACGTTAGCGCCGAATACGCGGCCTGGAACCATCCTGACGTCCATGCAACCAACTTGGGATTTTATTTTGCCCATGAAAAAGTTGCCGGCTATCGAACCGGCTTGCAGGTAGCGAAGGATTTGTCGCAACAACAAAAAGACCGCGCTGCAAGATTGATGATGGATCACCATGCGCATTTATCGCCGGTTATTAACCACGAAGAACAATTGGCTCAAGCCGGGCTATTCAATATCGAGCCCCTCGGCCCGTCCCAAGTTTTCGCAGAACGTCTGGCTAAAACCCTGGACGAAAGCCAAGGAGAAATCGGCCGATTGTCCAGGCAATGGTTAGGGCGGATGGGCGGTCGGCAACATGCTTCATTATGGAATAACGAGTCCTTGGCTGTCGCCTGGGTTAAAGCGCATCTGGAGGACGACTCTTTCAGTTTGCCATTGCCGGAAGGCTTATCGCTGGAAAAGCTGGCTTGGGCGCTAAAACCCAAATCGATTGTGACTCGCCGACTTTACCAGCAAGGGCAAGCTTTGGTTTTGTCGGTTGCAGAAGCTCAAGGCAGCTTGGTCGGAGAAGTCCGGCAATCAAGCGATTATGTGCAGGTCGAAATCTTGAACGCCACGGGCGGGATCGAGTCATCGTTGTTGTATCGCATCACCCAGCCAATACCGCTGCCCCCGAAGCAGCGCTTGCGGATTCGCACCGACCTTGAAGAATTGCAACTGGATAGTTTGGCAATGCCGGGCTGGGCCAGTGTGATAGGCCGGGATGCGTTTGGCCTCTATGCCGATCTTGAGTTAAAAGGCATCAGCCAACGCTTCCGTTGGATAGCGCCTGGCAGTTTCATGATGGGCTCACCGGATTCGGACCCTGAGCGTCGGAAAAATGAGATTCAACACGAAGTGACGTTAACCCAAGGCTATTGGCTGGCCGATACTGTTTGCACCCAAGCTTTGTGGCAGGCGGTGACAGGTAGCAATCCGAGTCGGTTTCAGGGTGGCCTAAATAATCCCGTAGGAAACGTTAGTTGGGACGATGCCCAAACAGTTATCGAACGGTTAAATCGGATGATTCCCGAGTTAAAGGCCCGGTTGCCGACCGAAGCGGAATGGGAATACGCCTGCCGGGCAGGGACAACGACACCGTTCTCGTTTGGCGACAACATCACGCTGGAGCAGGTCAATTACGATAGCAATCATCACTATGCGGGGGGAACTAAAGGCTTGTATCGGGAAAAAACCGTAGCGGTGAAATCCTTGCCAGTTAATCCCTGGGGTTTGTATGAAATGCACGGTAATGTTTGGGAATGGTGTGCTGATTTGTATGGCAAATATGTATCGAGAGCGGCAGTTAATCCTGTGGGGGTTAATAATAGCTCTTCCCGTGTGGTGCGCGGAGGAGGGGGTAATGGCTGGTATGCACGCTCTGCCGTCCGTGACGGTCGCAGTCCTGTTTTTCGCGGCGGTAACATAAGTTTCCGTCTTGCCCTAGGTTGAATGGCGCATCTCAGACCGGTTGCAGTACGACGGGCGATGTCATTAAATTAAGCACAATGACACTGTAGGAGCGGGCCGCGCCAGCGACATTTTTCTCGTTCCCACGCGCCGCGTGGGAATGCATTCGAGGCGCGCTGCGCCGTGACCAGCAAGTGGCGGCTGATACGGCGAATAAGCTACCCGGCACAGGACGCGCCGCGTCCTTAATGCGTTCCCACGCGCCGCGTGGGAACGAGAGGGGCGACCTTGCTCTGTAGATAATTAACTACAAAGACAAACGTACCGCATGCCAAGGCATTTCGCGCGACGCCAAGTAAACTATGAGGATTAAGCGTTATGGGCCGAAGCCGTTACCGAATCTGCCATGAACAAGCCTATACCCAAAGGGCATAAGTTTCGTTTGAGCAGACGAGCTGCTCAACTCAGCTTTAACCTGCACCGTGCTGAACTGGATACCTCTATTCACGCGCCCGCAAACAACAGGCATAATCATCGACGCTTTACGTTACAGGCAAGAACAGCTAGGCTGGAAAATTTACGGTTACGTTATGTTGGAAAACCATCTTCATATGATTGTACAAGCAGAGAATCTGGCTATAGAGTTGCCGCAGTTTAAATCCTACACGGCTCGCAAGTTGATCGACCATCTGAAGCAATGCCGCGCCGAGCGCTTGCTGAGGCAACTGGCGTTTTTTCGCAAGGATCATAAACGGGATCGGGATTACCAATGCTGGGAAGAAGGCTCGCATCCGCAGCTGATCGAAAACGAACAAGTGCTACGGCAAAAACTGGATTATATCCATCAAAATCCGGTGAAACGGGGCTATGTGGATGAGCCTGCGCATCGGCGGTATTCCAGCGCCGGGGATTATGCGGGTGGCGTTGGGTTGGTTCCTGTCTTTAAGGACTGGCTGTGATTCGCGGCGCAGCGCGCCTCGAATGCATTCCCACGCGGCGCGTGGGAACGAGAGAAATAGTTTCAGCTATTGGAGGTTCAGGGCAATCACGCTTAAACTTTCACCGCTTATGGAAAAATAAATGGAGACGCGACTTTAGTCGCGCATGAGGACCCTGCACAGACGATGATGATAACGATCATCGGCGCGACTAAAGTCGCGTCTCCGCATTTATAGCCCAAAGACTTGCTGTTTTTAAGGTAACTAACATGATTGAAATTGCTGTATGAATGCCGCTCATCCCCGGTTTTTTCCTGCATCCTGGGCTGCCGAATGGGGCGAAGACAGGCAAGGCCTGTTCATGGTTCTGGGGGTTAACGGCGTGTTGCAGCGTTTTCGATGGATAGGGCCGGGAACGTTTCTAATGGGCTCGCCCGAAGAAGTTGAGCGCATGGACGATGAGATTCAACATCCGGTAACTCTGACCCAAGGCTATTGGCTGGCGGACAGCGCCTGCCCCCAGGCCTTGTGGATGGCGGTGATGGATAAGAATCCAAGTAAGTTTCAGGATGACCCGAATAATCCGGTGGAAAACATTAGTTGGGATCAAGTACAAGTGTTTATCGAACGGTTAAACCGGATGATTCCCGAGTTAAAAGCCCGGTTGCCGACCGAAGCGGAATGGGAATATGCCTGCCGGGCCGGTACAACGACGCCGTTCTCGTTCGGCGCTAACATTACGCCGGAACAGGTCAACTACGATGGCAATTATCCCTATGCGGACGGGGCAAAAGGCTTGTATAGGGAAAAAACCGTGCCGGTGAAATCGTTGCCGGTTAATCCCTGGGGCTTGTATGAAATGCACGGCAATGTTTGGGAATGGTGTGCGGATTGGTACGGCGATTATAACCCGGAAGCGGCGGTTGAATCAGCGGGGCCTGATAGCGGCTCTCTCCGCGTGTTGCGCGGCGGCTCCTGGCTCGGCAGCGGCAGGGACACGCGTTCTGCTGACCGTTACGGGATCGTACCGGCTAACCGCTTCGGCGACTTCGGTTTCCGTCTTGCCCTAGGTTGAATGGCGCATCTCTGGAAAGGCTGGCAAGTAGGCGGGCGGCAGCCGGACGGACAGTTGCGCGGTAGCGCGGCGGTCAGGCCGGTGCCGCCTGCCGATAGGAATAAATCGCCGTAAATAATTGCAAGGTATCGACGGCTACGGTTAATTTGATCCCGATCTGGGTTATGTTGCATGCAGGGACGGCATTCCTGAAAGCATTGCCCGATACCCGCCACAAAAGTTTTATGCCTTTTCTTTGCGCCGGATATGATAAATTCATGCGTTCTTTATCGATAAATTAAGATTCCCATTTTGTTAAAAAACTTTAGTTCGGCTGCCTTGTTAGGCGGTTTTTTATTGTGGCTGATGCCTGTCTTCTGTCATGCCGGTGCGCCCGGCGCAGCCGAAGGCTTCGGCGTGACGGTGAAAAATGCCGAGATGACGTTGCAAGGCGATAGCTATGCGTTGTCTGCGGATATAGATTACCGGCTCAGCGCTCGGGCAAAGGAGGCCTTGCAAAACGGCGTGCCTTTGTATTGGGATGTGCATATCAAGACTCTGCAACATCGCGACTATTTTTGGGATAGTACGCTGTCAAGCACCGGTCTTCGTTACCGCATTCAATATCATGCCTTGCTGAACATGTACCGGGTCAGGAATGAAGGCGACGGCGAACTGTATAATTTTTCCACGCTATCCGCAGCGCTGGATTCGATGGCGGCGATACGCGATTTTCGGGTGCTGGAAAGGTCGGCTTATGTGCCGGGAAAACGCTATGCGGTCGGTATTAAAGTAACGCTCGACCGGGACGCCCTGCCGTTGCCGCTGCGCCCGATCGCCTACACTAACCCGCAATGGTATTTATCCAGCGATTGGACATTATGGCCTTTGACAAAATAAAACCCCCGATCAGTTTGTCTATATTGATCCTGTTCGGCTTGATTCTGCTGCTGTTGCAGCTACTGAGTTCGGCGACGCAGGAGTCGTCAGAGTTGAGTGCGATGTACTCCTGGCTGCTGTTGGTCAACGGGCTGGGATCGGTGGTATTGCTGGGCTTGGTCGGCGCTAATATTTATTCGCTGGCCCGGCAGTTAAAAAAACGCGAGGCGGGTTCGCGGTTAACCACGCGCATGGTGTCGCTGTTTGTGGTGCTGGCTTTGGCTCCGGCCGCTATCGTGTTTTATTTTTCGATGCAGTTTCTGCATCAGGGTATCGACAGCTGGTTTAATGTGGAAATAGACCGGGCGATGGAAGACGCGCTGGAACTCAGTCAGGCATCTTTGGACCAGCGGATGCGCTGGCATTTGCGGCAAACCGAGCAATTGTCCGGGAAGTTGGTGGATGTGCAGGAAACGCTGGCAACGCTGGAAATGGAAAATCTGCGCGAGCTTTCGGGGGCGTCCGAGATGACCTTGTTTTCCCGGCAGGGCAGGATTATTGCCTCAAGCAGTATCAATCCCGGCGATATTTTGCCGAGCTTGCCGGATGAGCATACCTGGTTGCAGTTGCGCCAGAATTCCGAGTTCGTCGCCTTGGCTCCGGTGCGCGAAGATGAATTGATGATTCGGGTTATCGTTACTATCAAGGGCAAGGAGCCGCAATATTTACAGGCCTTGTATCCGGTGCCGGTAAGAATTGCCGACTTGGCCGATTCGGTGGAATTCGCTTTTGTGCGTTATCAGGAGATGCATTTTTTAAGGCATTCGTTAAAGTTGAGTTTCTCGCTGGCCTTGTCGCTGGTTTTGTTGATGAGTCTGCTGGCGGCGATTTGGGTGGCCTTTATCAGTATCCGTAATATTGTCGCGCCGGTAAAGGCGCTGGTTAAGGGTACGAAAGCCGTGGCTTCCGGGCATTATGACCAGGAGTTGCCGGTTATGGCACAGGATGATTTGGGCTTTCTGGTGGAGTCTTTCAACGAGATGACGCATCGTATCGCCAGGGCCAGCGATGAAACTCGAATGGCCGGGATTGAGGTGGAAAATCAACGGGCTTATCTGGAAACGATACTGGCTAATTTAACGGCGGGAGTGATCAGTTTCGACGCGGAACATAAGATACGTACCGCGAATCAGGCGGCTTACCGGATTTTTCATATTCCTGTGACCCAGTTTGTCGGGCGGACTTTGTTGGAGCTGGTCCAGAATTATGCGGAACTGGCTGAGCCGTTAAAATCCATTCAGCGCTTGTTGGAGCAAGCCGATGATATATGGCAGCAGCGGATTGCTTTCTTGGGTCCTAATGGGCGCCAGGAATTGCTGTGCCGGGGTACTCCGCTATTTTCCCAGGAAGGTCAGCGCGTCGGGGCGGTCGTGGTTTTCGATGATGTGACCGATTTGATTCAGGCGCAAAAAAATGCTGCGTGGGGAGAGGTGGCGAGAAGACTGGCTCACGAAATCAAGAATCCGTTAACGCCGATACAATTATCGGCAGAACGCTTGCAGCACAAGCTGGCCGATAAGTTGGCCGAGGGTGATGCGGATATGTTGCTGCGTTCAACCACAACCATTGTGCAGCAGGTTGTCGCGATGAAAGAGATGGTGGATGATTTTTCGGAATACGCCAAGCCGTCCAAAAAACAGACGGTAGATATTGATTTGCCCGGTTTGGTTCAAGAGGTGTTGGCGCTTTATGTGTTAAAGTCGGGGGTTAAATTTAAGGTTGACTATGAAGCCGGTTTGTTAATGATTAAGGGCGATCCGGTTAGTATCAGGCAGGTTCTGCATAATCTGATAAAAAATGCGTTGGAAGCGATAGGCGACAAGGGCTTGATCGAAATAAGCCTGCACCGGGTGCAAAAAAATAATACCGATTTTATCGAAATAGCGCTTTATGATGATGGACCGGGCATTAAAGATGATCAAATCGAGCAAATTTTCGAGCCCTACGTAACTACCAAGGCCAGGGGGACGGGATTGGGCTTGGCGATAGTCAAAAAAATAATAGAAGAACATGGCGGTGCGATTTGGGTCGACGCCAGCCGTAGGCCGCCAGGGGCGGCGGAAGTGTCGCAATCGTCAGGGAGTCGAGGCGACAAAGTGGGAGCGGGATTTATCATTCAGCTTCCGGCGTGTAATTTTTGAGGTGCCGTAAAAAAATATGAATGCACAAACACCGCATATATTGGTTGTAGATGATGAGCCGGACATTCGCCGGCTGGTCTGCGAAATTCTTGAGGATGAGGGCTATCAGGTCGCTACGGCCGAGAATGCCGGTGCCGCCAGAGAACTAAAAAAGGCTAAAGCGCCCGATTTGATCCTGCTCGATATTTGGATGCCGGACACTGACGGCATTACCTTGTTAAAAGAATGGGTTGCGGAAGAGGCGATGCTTTGCCCGGTGGTGATGATGTCGGGGCACGGCTCCGTCGAAGCCGCCGTTGAGGCAACCCGGCTGGGGGCTTACGATTTTCTTGAAAAGCCGCTGTCGCTGGCCAAATTATTATTGATCGTGGAAAGGGCTTTGGAAGCCAGCAGCCTGCAAATGGAAAATGCGGGGCTTAAGCAGCAGTTGCACGCCGATATTGAGCCGGTTGGCAAGAGCGCTACCGTTGCGAGACTCAAGGACCAATTAAAGCGCTTGGCTCAGCACGATGCCAGAGTATTGTTTGTCGGCGAGGCGGGCGTTGGCAAGGAGATGTATGCCCGATACCTGCATAATAACAGTGCGCATCGGGATGGCCCCTTCGTGGATGTGGCGGTAGGCAGCATATCACCGGAAAATTCGGCGGTGGAATTTTTCGGCAAAGAGGATGCGGGTAAAATTTATCCCGGCCTATTGGAGCGGGCGCATAAAGGAACGTTGTTTTTAGGCGAAATTTGCGGCATGGATAAGGAAACCCAGTTAAAGCTGCTCGGCGCCCTGGAGTCCAGTTCTTTCCTGCGGGTAGGCGGTAGCGAGGCGGTGCGCGTCGATGTCCGCGTGGTGGCGTCAACCCGCATTGCCCTGGATGAGGAGGTTAAGGCCGGGCGTTTTCGGCAGGACTTGTATTATCTGCTTAATGAAGTCTCGCTCGATATTCAGCCGCTTCGGGAGCACAGTGAGGATGTGCCGGCATTGCTGAGCTTTTATGTCGATTATTTTGTCAGTCAGGACAGGTTGCCTTTCCGGAAGTTTTCCATGGCTGCACAAAATTTCTTGCGCAATTACGGCTGGCGCGGCAATGTGCGGGAATTGAAAAATCTGGTGCAGCGCTTGATGATTCTGGGCGCCGGCGAAGATATAGAGATGGATGAGGTGAAGGCGGCGCTAGGCTCGGTGATCGGCGATACCGTTATTTCCCACGCGGTGCCTGAGTTTTTTAATTTACCGTTAAAAGAGGCCAGGGATCATTTTGAGAAAGCTTATCTGGAGTATCATTTTGAAAGAACCGGCGGCAGCGTTGCAAAATTGTCAGCCGCCGTGGGCATGGAGCGAACGCATCTTTATCGCAAGTTGCATTCATTGAATATTAAGTTGTAGGCGAAAGGTGTGCGGTTTTTTCGCTTTTTGCTCTTCGCCTTTCGCCTGAATCACAAATAAACTTGAAACATCCCCTGATTCTTAGTAAAATCTCGTTTTTTATATTAAGCCTTTAACAGTAAGCCTAAGCAACGATGAAAACATTTAGTGCAAAGCCAGCAGAAGTTAAGCGTGATTGGTACGTGGTCGATGCAGAAGGAAAGACTCTTGGTCGTCTTGCTTCTGAAATTGCGCTACGCCTTCGCGGTAAACATAAACCAGAATATACACCGCATGTTGATACCGGTGATTACATTATTGTAGTAAATGCAGAGAAGATAGGCGTTACCGGCAATAAAGAAAAGGATAAATTGTATCAGCATCACACAGGTTATGTCGGTAATCTTAAGACTGTTACCCTGGGTAAATTGAGAAAAACTTTCCCTGATCGTATTCTTACTACAGCAGTTAAAGGAATGTTACCTAACAATCCACTGGGTCGTGCAATGTTCAAGAAATTGAAAGTTTATGCGGGTCCTGAACACGATCATCAGGCTCAACAGCCACAAGTATTAGAATTATAAGCGGGTAGATCATGGTAGCAGCAGCTCAGTACTACGGAACAGGTCGTCGTAAATGTGCAATAGCACGCGTTTACGCAACGTCAGGCACCGGAAAAATCACTATTAACAAGAAAACTATCGAAGACTATTTTGGCCGTAAAACCGACCAGATGGTTTCTCGTCAACCATTAGGTTGTGTTGATATGGAAGGTAAATTCGATATTAATGTAATCGTTAAAGGCGGCGGTCCATCAGGCCAGGCCGGTGCTATTCGTCACGGTTTGACTCGTGCGTTGATGGTATACGATGAAGCCCTACGTCCAGCGCTTAGAAAAGCAGGTTTTGTTACCCGCGATTCGCGTATTGTAGAACGTAAAAAAGTGGGTTTACACAAAGCCAGAAAACGTCCACAGTACTCGAAACGTTAATCGACTACTTCCATGCAGTAACTCGCGTCGTTACTCATGTGAAAATAAAAAGGGCTGCATTCGTAAGGATGCAGCCCTTTTTTATGGATATTTCAAAGAGGATTGGGCGGTGAAGATTTCGGTTGTTGTTCCTGTTTATAATGAAGCTGATAATATTAGCGCTCTAATTGCAGAGATCGTTAACGCTATGAATCAGGCCGAAGCCTATGAAATCATCTATGTCGATGACGGGAGCAATGACGAGACTGCGGCAGTTTTAAAACAGACGCAGACAAATATCAAAATGCTGCGCGTCATTCAGCATCAGCAAAGTTGCGGGCAAAGCGCCGCCGTTTATACCGGGGTAAAGGCGGCACGCTATCCTTGTATCGCAACGCTGGATGGGGATGGACAAAATGATCCGGCCGATATTTCCCGGTTATATGGGATATTGATGCAGCAAAGAACAATCGGCAGTAATGTATGGATGATAGCCGGATGGCGAAATAAGCGCCATGATTCCGCCTGGCGGCTGTTTTCGTCGAAAGTGGCTAATGCCGTTCGCTCCTGGCTATTGGGCGATAGTACGCCGGATACCGGTTGTGGTTTAAAGGTGTTTTTAAGAGATGAGTTTTTGGGCTTGCCGTATTTTGATCATATGCATCGTTTTTTGCCGGCGTTGATTTTAAGAGCGGGCGGACAGGTAATTTCCGAACCGGTTAGTCACCGAGCCAGGACGCATGGCTATTCGAAGTATGGAACGTTAGATCGGCTTTGGGTGGGAATTGTCGACATTTTTGGCGTGATATGGTTGCAGAAACGGGCGAAATTGCCGGAGGCAAACGAAGTTGAGCGTGGATAAAGAGACTATTTGGCTTATTGTAGGTTTTTTGGGGCAGGCGTTATTTTCGGCCCGATTTATAGTGCAATGGCTTAAAAGCGAACGCGAGAAAAAAAGCGTGTTTCCTATCGCTTTCTGGTACTTCAGCATCGGCGGCGGCGTCACCCTGTTGGCTTATGCGGCTTACCGGCAAGATCCGGTTTTTATCGTGGGGCAACTTAGCGGTCTGTTTATTTACTTCCGGAATCTGTATTTTGTGGTTCACGAGCGTAAAAATTTAGGCCTTGAATAGTGTCATGCATCGATTGCGCTCTGTCGGCCTTTGGCTTTTCCTGTTTTGGGGCGTTTTAACCTCCCTCAGTCTAACTATTCGGCCATTATTTCCGGTCGACGAAACCCGTTATGCCGCCGTCGCCTGGGAAATGTGGCTCAGAAATGATTTTCTCGTTCCCTATTTAAACGGAGAAGTCTACAGCCACAAACCCCCGTTGTTATTCTGGTTGATGCAGCTAAGCTGGCGGTTTTTTGGCGTCAACGACTGGTCGCTACGTCTGATTTCACCGCTTTTTTCCCTGGCAACATTATTTTTATCCGGCGCAGTGGCGGGTATGTTATGGCCTGAACGCAAGCGGGTTGAAACGCTGACTCCGTTGATCCTGCTGGGACTGTTTTTTTGGGCGATCTACAGCACCTTGACCATGTTCGATATGATGCTGGCATTTTTTGCATTATTAGGCATTTACAGTCTGTTAAAACTCGTTGATTCGGACTTGTCCTTAAAATACTGGGCGCTGTTGGGGGTAGCCATCGGTGGCGGCGTGCTTAGCAAAGGCCCGGTAATCTTGTTGCATATTTTGCCTGCCGCATTGCTGGCTCCCTGGTGGTTGAAAACGGCTGGTTTTCGTTGGCAGCATTGGTATTTCGGGCTGATTATCGCTATTTTAGCCGGAGCCGTCATCGGGTTGTGCTGGGCAATACCGGCCGGAATTGCCGGCGGCGAGGCTTATAGAAAGGCGATTTTTCTGGGACAGACCAGCGGGCGATTGGTCGAGTCTTTTGCGCATCGGTTGCCGTGGTGGTGGTATTTAGAGATTTTGCCGTTATTACTATTACCGTGGTTGCTTTGTAAGCCTCTGTGGACCGGATTGCGCAAACTCACCTATCAGGATTCGGGCAGCCGTTTTTGCTTGGCTTGGGCGATACCGGTTTTTATCGCGTTTTCCCTGATCAGCGGCAAGCGCATCCATTATCTATTACCCTTGGTGCCTGTTATGGCTTTGATATTGGCGCGTGCCGCAGATGAAATAACCGAGCCTGAGCGCTGGCAACGAGGCCACTGTATTGCTATGGCGGTGTTCGGATTATTGGGCGCGATATTGATGTTGTTGCCCCGCTTAAATGATGCTTATCATTGGCGGGCCGAGTTATCGCTAATCTCGCCGATGTGGGGAAGTCTGCTGGTCATGAGTGCGGTGATTTTGGGAATAACCAAGGCAAAAAGCGCGCAGGATTCGCTTCTCTATATTTGCATAGCCTCGGTTATCGCGTTAATAACGGTTTGCGGCGGCTTTTTTGAAGCTAAATCAGACCGCTACGATACCCGGCCTGCCGCTCAGGCAATCGCCGCTTTAATGGCAGAAAACAGGGCTATTGCTTTTTACGGCAATAAGTATCACGGTCAATATCATTTTGCCGGGCGTCTTAAACAGGCGATTACCGTGGTGCCGTACATCGACGATTTATACGCCTGGGCAAAGCGGCATCGGAGCGGTTATATCATCGTTACCTATAAGGATTCCGAGGCCTTGCTCCTGTCGCTCGTCAATCGCCATTATCCTTTCAGAAGCCAAAATATAGGCTTGCTTTCTTGTCGGGTGCTGTTGGCGAATCCTAGGCTTAGGGCGGCTTTGACACCGTAGATTATACGGTCGTTTGAAGATGCGGACTCTTTCCGTTTAAGTCCGCAGGGTTGGGTTGCCTGCTCTTCGGCAACCCACTGGCATTGCAGCGTTTAAATGGGAATATCATCCACGCCGTCAGCCGCCGTATCGATGGCGTCATGAGCGCTATTGCCAACGCCCGGCACGATTGATACAACAGCCCCGCCTAAACGCATGGGTACGGAAGCTACTTTTGTTAACACGCAGCCTTGTAAAACAAGGGTTGCGGCTAATAAATAAACAATTTTTAATTTCATTTTAATCCCTGTCGGCAAATAGATAGAGGGCCTATTCGATAATGCCCGCTGTACAATAAACTAATGGCTTATTAATTGCCATGCACAATATTTTTTTAGACGTTAACATCGCCAAGCTCTCCTAACGACTGAAAAATCAAATCGATACGGCGTTCAGGCATCGGCCTGACCCAGCTTGACTCGTTGCCCGAGAGCCGCGGATTGCAAGGCGGCAATAATGATTTTGCAATTGGCTTTTGCGTCGTCCAGCGACAGCGCGGGAGCATTGCCGTTTAATACGCAATCGCTGAAATGCTCGATCTCCAGCCGGAAGTGATTAGCCGCAGGCAGCCGTTCTTCACCTTGCCCGCCGTCTTCAGTCCACCATGAAATTACCGGCGCATCGCCGGGCATGCTCCAGACATTGTGGCATTTAATGCCGCCTTGAGTGCCGATGATTTCATATTCGCAGCGTCTTGCGCGCTCGAAGCTGAAATCGAAATGCGCATATTTTCCGTCGCCGAAATCGATGATGCCGCTGGTTGCACTATCCGCGCCGCTGTCGACATACTTGGCTATCGCAGTTACCGAGGCCGCAGGTTCGTCGAAAAACATCCGTGCCGAATGGATCGCATAACAACCGATGTCCCACATCGCGCCGCCGCCGTTTTCGACGCTTTCCGCCAAACGATAGATCCGCGCAGGCCGCATCATGAACGAATAGCTGGAGCGCACCGACCTGACTTCGCCGATCAGTCCCGACTGGATCAATTTCCGCACTCTTGCATGTTGCGGGTGGAAGCGGTACATGAAACCTTCCATGACGGTGACGTTATGCCGCTGTGCGGCGGCTTGAATGGCGTCTATGTCGGCCACCGTTAACGCCATGGGTTTTTCGCACAGTACATGTTTGCCGTGTTCGATGGCGCGCAACGTCCATTCGGCATGTTCGTGATTGGCAAGCGGCAGGTACACGGCATCGATTTCCGGATCATCGAGTAAGGCATCAAGATCGTCGTAAGTGCGCACTTGCTGCTGTTGCGGCGCGTACTGCGCCAGCGTTTGTGCGGCGGCTCCGGGGCGACGGCTGGCTATGGCAACCAGCTCGGCATTGGATGCTTCGACGATGGCAGGCATTAGACGTTCGTTGATGCGCGCCGCGCCTAAAATGCCCCAGCGCAGTTTTGTTTTGTTATTCATCGGATCTACCTTTGGTGCAGGGTTCGTTTATTTCAAAAGAGGATGATCTTTCGGCAATTGCCGCGCTATCCATAACGCTAATTTGTGCTTCATATTCACCCCGTTTTCCTGATCGAGCGCCAAGGGCTGGATCAGTTGATCATTAACCAGCAGACGATACAGACATTCAGTCTTGTCTTTTGCCGAATCGGTCGGGGAAAATCCTGAGTAACCGCGATTTTTCGCATAATTTTCAGCAACTTCTATCGCTTTTTTTAGCAGTTGAGGTTCGTTTTTTAATTTAGCCATTGATGCTTTCCTCCGGGCCATCGATGTTTAAAAAAGTCCATTCCTGGTTAATAAAGCCTTGTAGGGGATGGTATTGGTCCTTGTAATTCATTTTTTGGCAGTCGGCAATCCAAAATCCAAGATACAGCCACTCCAGTCCCTGCTCTTGCGCATGGTTAATCTGCCACAGCACCGCATAAACACCGAGGCTATGGCTGGAAAAGCGGGGGTCGAAGAAGGTATAAACAGCGGAGAGCGCATTATCAAGGCGGTCTACAATCGCCACTGCGGCCAGCTCATCGGCAATGGAAAATTCTATGAACTGGGTATTGCACCATGAACCGGCTAAAAAATTGATGTAGTCGTCGGGGCTGGAGTGCGCCATGTTGCCCTCGGCATGACGTTGATTTTGATAGCGCAGATAGAGATCGTAATGGCTTTGTTCAAAGGCGGCGGGTTTGATTATTGCTGTGGTTTGCCGGTTTTTTTGCAAACAACGCTTATGATTGCGACTGGGTTTGAATTGCGCAACCGGCAAGCGCACCGGAACGCATTGCGAACATTGCGCGCATTGGGGACGGTAAACGTCATCGCCGCTACGCCTGAAACCATGAGCGATAAGTTGCGAATAAACGGCACTATTCAGTTTGAATGCGGGATTAACAAACGCCGTTTGCGCTTGTTCACCCTCTAAATAACTGCAAGGGTGCGGACCGGTAATCAATAAAGGAACAGAAGTCATAATGGTTGCCGTTGTCGATTCAGGAGGTATTTAGTCGCCGGATGCGGAAATATACGACATCATACTCGATGCCTACCTTGTCATGTTAATGCTGGGCGGTTCTATCCTGGGATTTCTTAAGCCGCGCGTTTGCCTGCTGCCGTAATTGCCCGCTGGAAAGCCCCAGCGGGTCAAAATGCAAAGTTTATACGGCGGATAGGCTGCGGCGGTAACAAGATAGTTTCGGGCAACGGCTGCCGTCGATGTTGCAACCGGTAGCCAGCGGCGAGCATAAAGCAGAAGCTTCCAGAGAAACCTTTATTTTAGTGAGATTTATTTCCAATAAAATGGGGATTATTATATAAAACAAATAAATTCCATTAACCGCACTCTATTTTCCACTGCGGGAGTTTTCATCGAACACGCTTAAACAGTGTTGGCAAGAAGTGGGGGCTATTATGCGTTTAAATAAACCTTTGTTAAAACCGGAAACGGCGATTGTTAATAGCGACAATGAAGCGAAAGGAAGCGCCGAGCATTGTAATTTTCAAATGGCGAGCAATTTAGACAACGGTAAAGCCAGGCTAATTCATAGCCTGTGCCATTTTCCCGCCACTGCGTTATGGTTGCTGCATCGATACGAAGCCGACGCTTATCTGCCTGAACAGGCTGACGAAACGGCACTGACGATGACGCTAGCCGAAATCAAGCGCCATTACTTGCTGGCAAGCCTGTCGTATTCAGGTCGAGGCTTCAGCCGCGAAGCCGAAGCCGATGAAAAACAACCTTTAATCGAGGCGTTGCAAGACTTTCCTTTTTCGCTTGAAGACCTGCTAGTGCTGACCGAACTTATTATTTATGCGTTCAAGACTCGAGACGAGTGCCATAAAGCAATCAATCAAGATGCTAAAAGCCGTGCCGAGTTGATTGTTAAACGGCTGGAAGGATCGAACCGGCGCGGCAAGTTAAATTTGCCTGATATAATCGATGCCATGCGCGCCAGTCGATTTGATGAGCAGTTTCTCTTTTTGTCCGCTACGGATATGCAGCAATACGTGACTGAGATGATCATTGCCGAACAGCTTTGGTTAAGTTCAAGGCAAGCCTTAGTGGAGGCAAATTCCGGCTTGGTTTTATTCATAGCCAACCAGTATAAGTGTGGCTTCTTAGACTTTGACGATTTGGTTCAGGAAGGTCAAACCGGCTTATTAAGAGCTATCGATAAATTCGATCACCGCTTGGGTTTTCAATTTTCAACCTATGCGGCTTATTGGGTTAAACAGGCTATGTCCCGCGCCCTGTCTCGTTGCGAAAGAGTGGTGCGGGTGCCTTGCGAGCAGGTGGCAAATATTCATAAAGTACTGCGCGCCAAAAACGCACTGCTTTCGAAAACGGGTAGAGAGCCTTCGATTAAACAATTAGCCGAATACGCCAACATGCCCGGCGAGCAAATAAATGCTATTTTATACACTTCGCAAACGGCAGTATCGTTGGAAAATCAGGATGACGATGACGAGTCGTTAGCGCCTATCGATTTTTTAGAGCAGCAGGTTTTTACTCACCCGTTTAAAAAAATAGAGCAATCGGATCTTAAAGCGTGGATAGCCAAGGCCATTAAAATCCTCGACCCACGGGAATTAAAGGTTATTTGTTGCCATTTCGGCGTCAATACCGATAATGAAATGACATTGCAGGAAATTGGCGCAGAACTTAACTTAACCAGAGAGCGGGTTAGGCAGATTCAGGTGAAGGCGCTCAATAAGATGAAACTCAGCTATGGTAAGCAATTAATGAGTTTTTTATGATTAACGCTCGTTAGTAAGCATAACCAGGAGATACACATGAAGAAATATTTGTTTAATATTCTGATTTTCGGCGTCGTTATTGCCGGCGGATATTTGATCTACGACCGCGTCCACTCCACGCCCCCGATAGAAAATACCCTAGCTTATTCCGATTTTATCAGCAAAGTAAAACATGGCCAGGTTGAGCGGGTGGAAGTGTCCGGCCAACAAATTGGCGTTCGAACTTCGGACGGCCAAAACTATCAAACCTTTAATCCCGGCGATGGGCATTTAATTGACGATCTTCTGAGTGCCGGCGTTCAAATAAGAACAATTCCTCCCGAGCAGGAGACCTTTCTGATGCGTGTCTTCATTTCCTGGTTTCCTATGCTGTTAATGATTGTGGTGCTGGTCATTTACATGCGCAGAATGCAAGGCGGCATGGGCGGCGGCGGTTTCGGCAAAAGCAAGGCCAAATTGCTTGAAGAAGATAAAATGACCGTCCATTTTAGCGACGTTGCCGGTTGCGAAGAGGCCAAGGAAGAAGTGGCCGAACTGGTCGATTTTCTGCGCGATCCGCAAAAGTTTCAAAAACTGGGTGGGCAAATACCGCGCGGCATTTTGATGGTTGGTCCGCCGGGGACCGGTAAAACCCTGATTGCCCGAGCCATTGCCGGTGAAGCGGGGGTCAAGTTTTTTACCATTTCAGGCTCGGATTTTGTCGAAATGTTCGTCGGCGTCGGTGCGTCCAGGGTTAGGGATATGTTCGCTCAAGCCAAGGAACATGCGCCTTGCATTATCTTTATCGACGAGATCGATGCGGTCGGCCGTCAGCGCGGCGGTCCGGGCATGGGTGGCGGCAATGACGAACGGGAGCAAACCCTCAATCAATTGCTGGTGGAAATGGACGGATTCAACGGCAACGAAGGCGTTATCGTGATTGCCGCAACCAACCGCGCCGACGTGCTGGACAAGGCTTTACTCAGACCGGGCCGTTTCGATCGCCAAGTCAACGTCGGCTTGCCCGATGTGCGCGGGCGCGAGCAAATCCTGAATGTGCATATCAAAAAAGTGCCTGCGGCTGCCGATGTCGAATTGAAATACCTTGCCAGGGGAACCCCCGGCTTTTCAGGCGCCGATCTTGCCAATGTGGTCAATGAAGCGGCGCTGTTTGCCGCTCGTTCCAACAAGCAGGAAGTCGGCATGAGCGACCTTGAAAAAGCCAAGGATAAAATCCTGATGGGTGCAGAACGGCATACCATGGTGATGACCGAAGAGGACAAATTGTTAACTGCTTATCATGAAGCGGGGCATTGTATAGTCGGCCAGATGTCTCTTGAACATGACGCCGTTTACAAAGTCAGCATCATGCCCAGAGGCAGAGCCTTAGGCATCACCATGTTCCTGCCCGAAAGGGACCAGTACAGCGCCAGCAAACGCAAACTGGAAAGCCAGATCGCCAGTTTGTTCGGTGGCAGGATTGCCGAGCTGATGATTTACGGCGGCGACCGCGTGACTACCGGCGCATCGAATGATATTGAGCGCGCCACCGAATTGGCCCGCAACATGGTTACGCGCTGGGGTTTTTCCGAAAAGCTCGGCCCTTTGGTGTATGGCGAGGAAGGCGGTCAACCGTTTATGGGGCATCCGGGCGTTCAAGGCAGTTCCGTATCGAGCAATGTCGCTCAGCTTATCGATGAAGAAATACGCTCGGTAATAGACCGAAACTATCAACGCGCTGAAACCATCTTGCAGGAAAATATCGTTATCCTGCACAAAATGGCCACTGCGCTGATGAAGTGGGAAACCATAGACCGTTTGCAAATTGAGGATTTAATGGCCGGTAAAGATCCACGTCCGCCCGAGGAAGACGATGGTTTGCAAGTGAGCAAGCCTTCGGATCCGGGCAATGGCATACAAGGTCAAGCCGATAAAAAAGCTGTTAAGGCAACCGCCAATAAACCTGCCGGACAAGTTTGAGACGCTATTTTAAATAATTCTCCGGTTTTCTTAAGACCGGAGAAAGCTTTATTGACTGATGTTACTTATGTACTGTCCACGAAAAACCTATAAAGTCGTGTGTTCTCCTCTACTGACGACGCAATGCCATTCTTTCCCCTTTGGTTAAGTTTAGCGCAGGCGGCGGGATACCCAGGCATCCCGTTTTTTTGCGGACTACGCTTTTTATCAGGAGCATGCCGCTCCATTGCGTTTGAAAACGCTGAGTAGTTACGATTTTTAGGCCTATTGGCGTGGCGCGCGGTTGAATTGATACCGTGCCAAAATGCGGCAGTCTTTTGGCACGGCGCTGAAAACCCTCAGGGGAGCGCTATTTTTTAGGCGCCGGTGGCGGCGAGCCGGGCGGTGGCGGCGGAATAGTCGAGGATGGCGGCTCAGCTTGACGGACGCGGTCGGTAGAGAATTGCCCCGATACCGGAACCTGATGGCCTTTGGCATACATGCATTGAATATAAGCCACATCATAGCGTTGCTGTGTTCCATACATGGAGCTGTCGGCGGCGCCTGTACCGACAATGCTGCCGCCCAGCAAACCGGTGCCTGCCCCGATCGCTGCCCCGCGGCCGCCACCGAGCGCCGCTCCGGCCGCCGCACCTAAAGCCGTGCCGACTGCGGCGCTAGTGACGCCGCTACTTACCCCCGCTTCGCTAGCGGAAGCGCCGCCAACCTGAAAATAAGCGTATTGCTGGCAGACCGCATCGTCGTTCCGAAACTGATCAAAAGACAGGCCGGAACCCGGCAGCACCATGACACTGGGGCCGGTAGGCAAGCTGACGCAACCGCTGATTGCCAGTATAAGCGCAATCGAAAATACCATAGAAAAACGCGACATATTCGGACTCCTTAACGAGGTGAGGACGGTATCGGCTCGACTTGCTGCCAACCTTTTGGGCACTCTTTGATATAAGGGTAATAGCCTTCGGGGTTGCGGCAGTAATACCAGTAGCCGGGCGGATATTGTTGGGCAGCGGGAGGCGATTGCTGGATGTAGACCGGAGGCGTTGCCGGTACGGTGATCACGGTCGGCGGATAATAAGGGTAATAAAAAGGATCGCTATAAAAAGGATCACGGTAATAAGGATAAAGCGGCGCACCGAAATAAAAGCCAAAACTGGAATGGCCGTGGCGCGCCCAACTGACTTCGCTATACACGCTGAAAATCATCAGTAGCATGGTTGATAGTATGGTGGTTGTTTTCATTATTCACTCCTTTCAAAAACAGTAGCCGTGTCACTAAAGCCTGCGGATAGAAGCACTATATGAATTTAAGTTTTTTAGCTGTCGATGCGCCGCCCATTGCCGGGCGTCAATCGATTATTGTCAATAAATCCGAAACAGACCGATTTAATGCAGGTTGTCGTCCCATCGGAGGGTAATGACGAGGACAGATTTGTTTTACTCTATGTTGCCGGTAGTCGTCAACTGTGTGTTGTTTTTCGAAACGACAACGAAAGAAATTGACTTGCCCCTCTGCTATGGAACAATGAAACCAAATTGATCGGTCTGTTTTTTGATCCAATTTCCGGTTTCAAAGGTTACTCAAGAGACTGGAGATTCTTGCCAATGGGTTAGCCTCTATGACTCAGAAATCGTTAGCCGAATTACGAAAAGCCGTTAATCAGGCTTATCTAGCCGATGAGCAACAGCTCATCACTGAATTATCAGCCATATTAGACGGTTACGATCCGGCTGCAATAGGCGATTGCGCCAAAACGCTGGTTGCCGCAGTCAGGGAAAATCAACATCGGCAAACCGCGATTGAAGCGTTCTTGCAGGAATATCAACTTAATTCCCATGAAGGCGTTGTTTTAATGGGGATTGCCGAAGCCTTGCTGCGTATTCCCGACAGCCGCACGCAAGACCTGTTTTTACAGGAAAAACTGACCGGCGCAGACTGGCAAAGTCATTTGCAGCATAGCGACTCCCCGCTGGTCAATTTAGCCACCAAGGCGCTGTTATTTGCCGGGGACTTTGAGGCGCATCATGGGCCGCAAGTCTTCGAACAATTGCTATCCCGGATGGGAGCGCCGTTAATACGCACTGCAATAAAGCAAGCTATGCAGCATCTGGCGATGCAGTTCGTGTTTGCAGAGTCCATACAGGAAGCCGTCCAGCGTAGCGGGCAGGATCCGGTATTACGCTATTCGTTCGATATGCTGGGGGAGGCGGCGTTAACGCAGGCCGATGCCGAGCATTATTTCCAGGCGTACCGTTCGGCCATTAATGCGTTGGCCGGGCATGCGAGCTCTGCCGAACTTTACGCCAATTCGGGCATATCGATTAAATTATCGGCGCTATGTCCCCGTTACGAACCGTTGCAGCATGTCCGAGCGGTCAAGGCGTTGAGCGGCAGATTGCTGGAGCTGGCTCAGGCGGCCCGCGAGGCCAATATTGCGATCACTATCGATGCGGAAGAGTCCGAACGCCTGGACATGTCGCTGGATATTTTTGCCGCGGTTTTTAATCATCCCGGTTTAGACGATTGGCCGGGACTGGGTTTGGCCGTGCAGGCCTATCAAAAAAGAGCGCTGCCGGTGATCCGCTGGCTGGCTAGGCTTGCTGAAAGCCAACAGCGGAAAATTCCCTTGCGTCTGGTCAAAGGCGCTTACTGGGACAGCGAAATAAAACGGGCGCAGGAAAACGGGTTGAGCGATTACCCGGTGTTTACCCATAAGTCGGCGACCGACTTATCCTATCTGGCTTGCGCGCAGTTTATCCTGTCCGAACCGGATGCCTTTTATTCCCAGTTTGCCAGCCATAACGCGCATACCGTCGCGGCTATCCATCAATTCGGAAGGCAACATTCGGGCTATGAATTCCAGCGTTTACACGGCATGGGCGAGGCGCTTTACCGGGAAATTATCGACATCCAGAACTGGAAGACTCCGTGCCGCGTTTATGCGCCGGTCGGCGATTATCGTCAGTTGCTGCCTTACTTGGTCAGGCGCTTGCTGGAAAACGGCGCGAATACCTCTTTCATCAACCGGATCAGCCATCCGGATATTAGCATCAATGAACTGGTCAGCGATCCGGTAGCTGCGGTAAAGACCTCGGCCCATCAATCGCCAATCGTATTGCCGCGCAATTTATTCGGCGAGCGGCTTAACTCCTCCGGGCTAAATTTGGCCGATCCCGAGCAACTGGAATCGGTGCAGCAAAGCCTGGATGCATTGGCCGATAAGCACTGGACGGCAATGCCGTTGATAAACGGCAGCCCGTGTTCCGGTAAGGAGCGGCTTGTCGTTAATCCCTGCGATAACCGCTTGACGGTCGGCTCAGTCGTTTTCGCGGAACCGGCTGCTATTGACGAAGCGTTAAACGGTGCGTCTCAGGCATTTGCCGATTGGCGGCTTTGTCCTGTTGCACAACGCGCCGGGTATCTGAAACAAGCCGCCGATCTTCTGGAATTGCATCGCCTTGAGCTGGTTTCCTTGTGCGTACGGGAAGGCGGTCGCACCCTTAAAGACGCGTTGGCGGAAGTCAGGGAAGCGGTCGATTTTTGCCGCTATTACGCCCAGTCCGCGTTGGACTTGTTCGGCGAACCTATCAGGCTGCCCGGTCCTACCGGCGAGGAAAACCGGCTTTATCATTACGGCCGCGGCGTCTATGTCTGCATCAGCCCGTGGAATTTCCCGATCGCCATTTTTATCGGCCAGATAGCCGCGGCGCTTGCCGCCGGTAATACAGTCATCGCCAAACCGGCCAGCCAAACCGCATTGACCGCGATGCGTTGCATCCGGTTGCTGCACCAGGCCGGCATACCTGAATCGGTGTTGCAGTTTTTGCCGGTCGGCGGTGGCGTGCTTGGACAGCAGTTACTTCCCGATTCTCGAGTTGCCGGAGTTGTTTTCACCGGTTCCACGTCCACGGCGCAGTTCATTAACCTGCAATTAGCCCAACATCATCAGGCTATTGTGCCGCTGATTGCCGAAACCGGCGGACAGAATGTGCTGATTGCCGACAGCTCGGCATTGCTTGAACAGCTGGTGCAGGATGCCGTGACCTCGGCTTTCAACAGCGCCGGTCAGCGTTGTTCGGCGTTGCGGGTTTTAATCGTGCAGGAGGACATCGCCGATAAAACCATCGCGATGCTGATCGGCGCCATGCAGGAATTAACCGTCGGCAATCCCGGCGTTTATCAAACCGACATAGGCCCGATTATCGACCATGCCGCACTATCGCCATTGACCGCACATCTGGAAGTTATGCAGGAACAGGCGCAGTTGCTTTATCAATTGCCGCTGCCGGACGGTTTGGAGCAGGGCAGTTTCTTTCCGCCCAGTCTGATCGAACTACGGTCGTTATCGCAATTGACCCAGGAAGTGTTCGGGCCGATATTGCATGTTGTCCGTTATCGCGAATCGGAACTCGATCGGGTCATTAGCGCGGTCAATGCGACCGGCTACGGCTTGACGCTGGGCATACACAGCCGAATCGATGCCGTCGTCAATGCCATCCGGCAGCGCGTAAAAGTAGGCAATATTTATGTCAACCGAAATATGATCGGCGCGGTGGTCGGCGTGCAGCCGTTCGGCGGCACGGGGCTGTCCGGCACCGGCCCGAAAGCGGGCGGCCCGGATTACCTGCGTCGCTTCGTTATCGAACAGACCGTCGCAACAAACACTGCCGCGATAGGCGGCAATGCCGGTTTGCTGGCTCAGGATTTACGTTAGGAATGAGCATAAAATAACGTGAACAACTCGCGGCGTAAGTTTGTAGCGGGAGTGCAAGCTTTGCTTGCGTTTGCAGGCGAAGCCTGCACTCCAGCTATTGGAAATTTGCTCACGTTATTTCATGCGCGTTCCTGAATTAAGGCGCGCACCGCACGCCCGACAGATGTCCCCAAGCAAGGGGAACAAGATCTTTTCGGACAACGAAAATCCGTTTGATCCGAGTCCTATTTGCGAGCTTTTGCGGCTTTCGCAGGCAATGAATTTAAAGACGGCTCAGGGCCTGCCGCTTGAGGCGGCGCAGGCATATCCGGGGGCGGCGGAAACCATTCTTCCTGCCGAGAGTTGTACATTAATTCATCCGGCACCGGAATGCGATGCCCTTTGCCGTACATGCACTGGATATAGCTGATGTCATAATCTTGTTGAGCATCTTCTTTGGAGTCGGGTTGCTGCCGCGACGTTGTAATCTGCGCGTGGCTAAGTTGCCTGCACGCCAGATCGTCATTATGGAACTGATCGAAGTTTTTACCAATGCCCGGCAGCACCAAAACACTGGGACCGCTCGGCATCGTTGAGCAAGCGCCGAGTAAGAAAACAGAAATCAGGATTGTCAGTATTTGTAACATTTGGCACGCCTCCGAGACTGTGAAAGTATTATCCAAATTAGGCTAAAAACATTTTTTACCACGAAGGCACGAAGAACACGAAGTTTTCAATATATTGAATTTAAACGATTGTTTTTCTTCGTGTCCTTCGTGTCTTCGTGGTGAATTCTTTAATTTTTTCTAAAAACGAATACTTTCACAGCCTCCTCCGTTAAGGAACAACATTCCGCCACACCGCCGAACAGTCCCTGACATAGGGATAGTAGCCGGGAGGATCGATGCAGTAATACCAATAGCCGGGTTGCTGCGCTATGGGTTGGGGGGCAATTCTCCGCCATCCTGCCGAACATTCTTGCACATAGGGATAGTAACCGGCAGGACTTGAGCAATAGTCCCAGCTGTTCGGCCCGAATGATTGGATAGTGAGCACAGTCCCTTGATCGGTATAAGCGGGAGGCCCGGAGGGCATTATGATGGACGGTGAAGCATAATAGGGTTGAAAGGTATAGTAAGGCCAGTAGTAGAATTTCGGCCGGGAATAGGGCGGTTCTATAAAAAAATCGACCCTGTCATGGTCATGCCGACGAGGTGCTCGAACATGACCTTTTCCGGACTTGCCGCCATCGCCATCGCGGGCCGTGGCAGTTCCGCCGGATAACAACGCAATAACGAGCATGAACAAAATTGCTAATCTTCCGGGCATCATTGTCATTTCCTCATTTACCGAAATGCACTAAAGAGAGCTGGATTTTATGGTTCCCACGCTCCAGAGACTGTGAAAAAATTATCCAAATCAGTTTAAGAGCATATTCACCACGAAGGCACGAAGAGCACAGAGGAAAATAATTGTTTTTAATTCAATGCATTGAAAACTTCGTGTTCTTCGTGCCTTCGTGGTGAAAAATATTTTCGCCTAATTTGGATAATACTTTCACAGTCTCTCCAGGGTCCCGAACCGCAGAGCGGTTCAGGCTGCATTCCCACGCAGAGCGTGGGAACGATGAGTTTATGTTTCGGGACGTTATGACCGACCCTATCCTAAAGAGAGCCGGATTTGGCTTCAATGCCAACCGCGTCCTCGCCAACCGTGGCCGCCGCCCCATCCATGACCTCTCCAGCCATAGCCTCCCCAGCCTCCGCCGTAAAAGCGCGGCCTAAATCCGTAATGGCCGTAACCTCCATAACCATATCCGCCGTAGGGAGCATAATTGTAAGAAATGCCGACATTGTCGTACGGCGTAGCATAAATGGCGCAACCATTCAGAGTGCAGATGATCCCGGCAAGGGCGATTGCTAACGTTAAGCGACGCATTGTTGGCTCTCCTCAGTCGGTTGGGTAACCTATTACTCGGAAATACAGTCGGGCTTGTTGCGTAGTGCTTATTTTTGAAGTGTCGGCCACGGTTCAATCCGGGCGGAAAGCTTCAACCGGCCCAAGTAGAATCCTGCTTGCCGCACCCTATAATGTAGCGGGCCAATGAAAAACCGGTTTCATAATTCCACAATAAAATCTCCTTATCAATACGTATGACTACGGGCTGCGCGGGAATTGCAGCCTGAACCGCTTTGCGGTCAGGGACGCTGGAGCGTCCCTGACCGGGTTATCGCGCAGAGCACTCAAGTACACCTCGTTCCCACGTGCTACGTGGGAATGCAGTGTTGGACGCGCTGCGTCCCGTATACGTTGCCCATGATTCGCGGCGCAGCGCGCCTTGAAGGCATTCCCACACGGCGCGTGGGGACGAGGAGTTGACGGTGTTTCGCAGGCATTTGTGTATTACGACGAGCGCAGAGCATGGGAGTCCCAAGCGGAAGTTATTATTGGCATGGAGTCCTAAGCATTTCTACGGATTGTACAAACGATCGGGCTTCTCTAACCTGTCTATCAACGCCAAATCAGGCTGCAAGCGCCGTCCATAGCTTTAATCGATAACATGAGGCTCCGATATGCAGAACTCCGAAGCTATTCTCGCCGCCCATCTGCTCCCATTGATCATTTATTTCGGAGCCGTAGCCGTTATCGCCGGCATCATGCTTGGCGGCGCGTATCTGTTGGGCCAAAGACACCGCGCCAACGCGGCCGACCAACCTTTCGAGTCGGGCATTGTTGCTGCGGGCGACGTGCATATCCGCGTTTCCGTACCGTTTTATTTGCTCGCCATCTTTTTCGTTATTTTCGACATGGAAAGCGTCTTCCTGTTTGCCTGGGCGGTGTCATTGCAAGAAGCAGGCTGGCCCGGTTTTATCGAAGCGCTGATTTTTATTAGCGTATTAATCGCCGCATTGACTTACTTGTGGGCTGTAGGCGCTCTGGATTGGCGTACCCGCAGGCAACGCTACAGCGAACTGTAAGGGGGAGTCGTGCATTGGACGCTAAGCAACGCGGAGACCGATCCCGCCCCGCAATCCGGGCGGCAGACTTATGAAGAGGCGTTATGCCGCAATGTCCTGTTCGCCAAGTTGGAGGATATGGTCGCCTGGGGGCAAGCCAATTCCGTCTGGCCTTTCAACTTCGGCCTGTCTTGCTGCTATGTGGAGATGGCGACCGCATTCACCAGCCGTCATGACATTGCCCGTTTCGGTTCCGAAGTGATCAGGGGATCGCCGCGTCAAGCGGATTTGATCGTCATTTCCGGCACCGTGTTCCGGAAAATGGCCCCGGTGGTCAAGCGTCTTTACGATCAACTGCTGGAACCGCGCTGGGTCATATCGATGGGTTCCTGCGCTAACTCCGGCGGCATGTATGACATTTACAGCGTCGTGCAAGGCGTGGATAAGTTCTTGCCGGTGGATGTTTATGTGCCGGGCTGTCCGCCCAGGCCGGAAGCGTTATTGCAAGGCTTGATGCTGTTGCAGGATGCGATAGGCAAGGAAAGGCGGCCGCTAAGCTGGGTGGTCGGCGATCAAACGGTCATCAAAGCGCCCAAGCCCAGTTACCGCGATTTGCTGACGGAAGAACGGATGCGTACCCGGCAGTTGAGAGATCCGGACGAGATATAGTTCGTCCGTTGACGACCTATTATTCACCACGAAGACACGAAGAAATAAAGCTTCGTGTTCTTCGTGTCTTCGTGGTGATGATTTTTTATGATTTATAACCGATTTGTCTGTTATGAAATGGGGAGGAATACATTGGACGGTAACGCTGACAACATCGATATTCCTACCGACTCGCCGCAGATCGTGCGCGAACTGACGGAACAGACAGGCGTCAATGGCTTTACCATCCAGCCGACCCGCGACGGCATAACCACGTTGTGGATTCTTAAGCAAAACCTGCGCGCGACTCTCCGCTATTTAAAAGCATCCTATGTATTACTGTTCGACCTGACCGCTATCGACGAGCGCCAGCGAACGAACCGGCAAGACCTTCCCGCCAGCGAATTTACCGTCGTCTATCATTTGCTGTCGTTCGACCGCAACGAGGATATTCGGCTCAAAGTCGCGTTGAGCGAAGCCGACTTGTCCGTCCCGACGATCAGCGATATGTGGCCATCGGCCAATTGGTACGAGCGCGAGGTATGGGATATGTTCGGCATCGTTTTTGAAGGCCACCCGCATCTCAAACGCATCATCATGCCGCCGACCTGGCAGGGACATCCGCTGCGCAAGGATCATTATGCCCGCGCGACCGAAATGGAACCGTTCAGCCTTTCCGACCGGCAGCAGGACATCGAGCAAGACGCGTTGCGTTTCGTGCCGGAAGATTGGGGCATGCGGCGGCACAGCGAGGACAGCGATTTCATGTTCCTGAATATGGGCCCCAATCATCCCAGCGTGCATGGCGTGTTCCGTATCGCCCTGCAACTGGATGGCGAGGAGATCGTCGATGCGCTGCCGGACATAGGCTATCACCATCGCGGCGCGGAAAAGATGGGCGAACGCCAGTCCTGGCACACCTACATACCCTACACAGACAGAGTCGATTATCTGGGCGGTTCGATGAACAACCTGCCTTATGTGCTTAGCGTCGAGCAACTGGTCGGAATCGACGTTCCGGAACGCGCCCAGGCCATTCGCGTGATGATCTGCGAACTCTACCGTCTTGCCAGTCACCTGTTGTTTTACGGCACCTACGCCCAGGACTTGGGGCAGATGTCGCCGATCTTTTATATGTTTATCGATCGCGAAAAGGTGTTCGATATACTGGAATCGATCAGCGGCGCGCGCATGCATTCCAGTTACTTCCGGATCGGTGGCGTCGCGATGGATTTGCCCAGGGGGTGGGACAAAAGCATACGCGAGCTTGTCGACTATTTGCCGGCCCGGCTGGACCACTACGACAAGCTGGTGTTGCAAAACAGCACCCTCAAGCGCCGCACCCAGGGCATCGGCGCGTACACCACGGCGGAAGCCATCGATTGGAGCGTGACCGGCGCGGGCCTTCGAGCTACCGGCTTGGCATGGGATTACCGGAAAGCCAGGCCTTACTCCGGCTACGAAAATTACGAATTTGACATACCCACCGGCCATCGCGGCGACTGTTACGACCGTTGCACCGTGCGAGTCGAGGAGATGCGCCAGAGCCTTCGCATCATCAAGCAATGCCTCGATAACATGCCGGAAGGGCCTTACAAGGCCAGTCATCCATTAACCACGCCGCCGCCCAAAGAAAAAACGCTGCATGATATAGAAACACTGATCCAGCATTTTCTCGCTGTGAGCTGGGGACCGGTGATTCCTGCCGGGGAGTCCTGCGTAACCATCGAAGCGACCAAGGGTTTGAATGCCTACTATCTGACCAGCGATGGCGGCGGCATGTCGTATCGCACCCGTATCCGCACGCCGTCCTTTCCTCATTTGCAAATGATTCCGCAGATGTGCCGGGGCATGATGGTTGCCGATCTGGTGGCGATACTGGCCAGCATCGATTTTGTGATGGCCGACGTGGACCGCTGAAATGAACGGGCAAACGGAAAAATTTGAAGGTCTAAGTCTCACCGAAATCCGGGAGATTAATGCCGAGATGAGTCATTACGAAAATAAAACCGCCGTCTCCATCGAGGCGCTGAAAATCGTCCAAAAACACCGGTGCTGGGTTTCCGACCCATGCCTGATTGCCGTGGCCGAACTGTTGGAACTATCACCGGCGCAACTGGAAGGGGTGGCGACTTTTTACAACCTGATTTACCGCCAACCCGTCGGCAAGACCGTCATTCATTATTGCAACAGCGTGACCTGTTGGATGCTGGGCGGCGAGCAGGTAGGCGAAAGCTTGTGTCGGCATTTGAACGTCGAATTGGGCGAAATGTCCGCGGACGGCGAATACACGGTATTGCCGATCGTCTGCCTGGGCGCCTGCGACCATGCGCCGGTGGCGATGGTCGGTGATAAACTCCTGTTCGACGTTACCGAAGACGCGGTTAACAAGATTTTCAAAAGGTAAAGCGCAATGGAAATAATGGATAAGCCGCTGACCAAAAACATCCGCCCGGATCGCGCCTTTGCTACGCTGGCCGACTACGAAAGTACCGGCGGTTATCAAGGACTGCGCAAGGCCATCGCCGAATTGCAGCCGAAAGACGTGCAGCAATGGGTTAAGGATGCAGGGCTCAGGGGCAGGGGCGGCGCGGGATTCGGCACCGGGCTTAAATGGAGTCTGGTTCCTTTAGATAATCTGTCGCAAACGCGCTATCTGGTTGTCAACGCTGACGAAATGGAGCCGGGAACGTTCAAGGACAGGATGTTGTTGGAGCAAGATCCGCATCAATTGATCGAAGGCATGGTCATTGCGGCCTATGCCATCCAAGCCCAGAGGGCCTATATCTTCCTGCGCGGGGAATACCACCTTGCCAAACTGCGTCTCGAACAGGCTTTGCTGGAAGCCAAGTCTAAAGGTTATCTGGGCGAGCATATTTTGAATTCCGAATTCAGCTTGGAGATAGTCCTGCATACCGGCGCAGGGCGATATATCTGCGGCGAGGAAACGGCGCTGCTCAATGCACTGGAGGGAAAGCGGGCCACGCCCCGCGCCAAGCCGCCGTTCCCGCTGGTCAGCGGACTTTGGGGCAAGCCGACCGTGGTCAATAACGTCGAAACCTTGTGCAACGTGCCGCACATTTTGCATTATGGGGTCGAGTGGTATCAGGGGCTGGCGCGAGGCGTCGATAAGGGCACCAAACTGTTCGCGGCCAGCGGCCGCGTCAAGCATCCCGGTCTGTGGGAACTGCCGATGGGCACGCCGATCCGGGAAATAATCGAGCAACATGCCGGCGGCATGCGGGACGGTTACACGCTGCGCGGTTTTTTGCCCGGCGGCGCATCAACCGACTTTTTGCTGCCCGAGCATCTGGATACGGCCATGGATTATGAGGCCGTAGCCAAAGCCGGGAGCCGCATGGGGACCGGGGCCATCATCGTCCTCGATGACCAAACCTGCCCGGTAAAAATGGTGCTGAACCTGGAACAGTTTTTTGCCCAGGAATCCTGCGGTTGGTGTACGCCATGCCGGGACGGTTTGCCGTGGACGGTCACCTTGCTAAAAGACATCATCGCAGGGAAAGGATGCATTGAGGATCTTGACACCTTGGCCGGATTAACCCGGATGCTGGGGCCGGGAAATACGTTTTGCGCATTGGCCCCCGGAGCCGTGGAGCCGCTGCAAAGCGCGCTTAAATATTTTCGCGCGGATTTTGAACGCTACATCGCAATGGAGCGTGCGTAATGGCCCGTATTGAAATCGACGGTCAGCCTTATGATGTTCTGGACGGTAACAACCTGCTGTCCGCCTGCCTGTCGCTGGGACTGGATTTGCCTTATTTTTGCTGGCATCCGGCGTTGGGCTCGGCGGGCGCCTGTCGGCAATGCGCGGTCATCCAGTACAAGGATGACGAAGACCAGCGCGGGCGCTTGGTCATGGCCTGCATGACCCCGGTAGCCGATGCGATGAGAGTTTCGATAGCCGCCGAACCGGCGCGGCAATTTCGAAGCGACAACATCGAACTGCTGATGATCAACCATCCGCACGATTGCCCGGTCTGCGAGGAAGGCGGCGAATGTCACTTGCAGGATATGACGGTCATGACCGGCCACACTGTCCGCCGCTACCGGGGCCTGAAACGAACCCATAACAACCAGAACCTCGGTCCCTTTATCAATCACGAAATGAACCGCTGCATCGCCTGCTACCGCTGCGTGCGGTTCTATGACGACTATGCCGGGGGCAAGGATCTTCAGGTGTTCGGCATCCATAACAATGTCTATTTCGGCCGTTTTGAGGACGGCGCGCTGGAAAACGAATTCAGCGGTAATCTGGTCGAAGTCTGCCCCACCGGCGTGTTCACCGACAAGCCCTTTAGCGCTCATTATGCGAGGAAGTGGGATTTGCAGACTGCGCCGTCGGTTTGCGTCCATTGCGGCCTGGGCTGCAACACCGCGCCCGGCGAACGTTACGGAACACTCAGGCGCGTGATCAACCGCTATAACGGCGAGGTCAACGGCTATTTTCTCTGCGACCGGGGGCGCTTCGGTTACGGTTTCGTCAACAGTCCCAAGCGCATCCTTAAACCGCGGCTCGACGGTCAGGAGATCAGCGCCGATGCGGCGGAAAGCTATTTTCGCCAACTGCTGAAAGCCGACAAACCGGCGATCGGCATCGGTTCGCCGCGCGCCTCGCTGGAAGCCAATTTCGCTTTGCGCACGTTGGTTGGAGAAGAAAACTTCTTCCTCGGTTTGGAGGATACCGAACATATCTTACTTAATACTATTGTCGAACTGATGCGTCACGGGGGTATCCATTCGCCGTCGCTACGGGAAGTCGAACAAGCCGATGCGGTGCTGATTCTCGGCGAAGACGTAACCCACAGCGCCCCAAGGCTGGCGCTTTCGTTGCGGCAGGCTGCGCGGAATGCCTCATTCGATCTGGCCGGTACTCTGCACATATTGCCCTGGCAGGATGCGGCGGTCAGGAATCTGGAGAATCAGGCCCAAAGTCCGGTGTTTATCGCCAGCATTTGCGCCACCCGCCTGGATGACGTAGCCGCGAACACATATCGCGGCAGCCCTGAAGATATTGCCCGGCTGGGCTTTGCCATCGCCCATTGTCTTGACGAGTCGGCTCCCGCGCCTGCCGCTTTGGGCGATGTCGAACAAGCGCTGGCATCAACCATTGCCGATAGCCTGAAACAGGCGAAACGTCCGCTGATCGTATCGGGAACCGGTTGCGCAAGCCTCGATGTCATCCAGGCGGCCTACAACGTCGCCAAGGCGCTGCCGGCAGCAGACAAGCAACTGACATTCACCGTTCCCGAATGCAACAGCCTTGGCTTGGCAATCATCGGCGGGGCAAGTTTGCAGCAGGCTTTCGAACGGATCGGCAACGGCCTGGCCGACAGCGTGATTATTCTTGAGAACGATCTCTACCGTCGGATGCCGGGGCCGGAGGCTGATAGGTTTTTGCAAACTGCGGCGCATGTAGTCGTCATCGACAGCCTGGAACATAAAACCGCGGAGCAAGCCGGGTTGCTGCTGCCGGCGGCGACTTTCGCCGAATCCGAAGGCACATGGGTCAATAATGAAGGGCGGGCGCAGCGTTATTTTCCGGTCTATCCTGCACCAGAGCCGGTGCGCGGCAGTTGGCAGTGGCTGACGAGTGTCATGGATGATTCCCAGTACAAGCATCATGATGTGCTTACTGCGGCTTGCGCAAGCGCATTCCCCGATCTTGCCGCCATCATCCAGGCCGCGCCGGGGTCGGATTACACCGTCAAGGGCAGCAAGATTCCCAGGCAGCCGCACCGTTACAGCGGTCGTACCGCGATGCACGCCGACATCAAGGTCGGCGAACCCGGCCAGCCGGATGATCCGGAAACGCCGTTCGCTTTTTCGATGGAAGGCGACACCGCGCAAGTCCCACCGGCTTTATTGCCGGTCATCTGGGCGCCGGGATGGAACTCCAATCAGGCGAGCAACAAATTCCAGCAACAAACCGGCGGTCATCTGCGCGGCGGAGATCCCGGCGTGCGGTTGTTTGAAGCAGCCGGTACACTGGCATGGTTCGGGGACATTCCGCCAGCCTTCAAACCGGAACCAGGCCAGTGGCGGGTCATGCCTTTACCGCACATTTTTGGCAGCGAGGAATTAAGCCTGCAATCGCAAGCGATAGCCGAACGGCTACCGGCTTTTTGTGTTTTGCTGAATTTTTTGGATGCGGAAATATTGGGCGTCGATAGCGGCGACCACGTGGAAATCGGCAGTCTTTTAGGCATATCGATTCTGACGATTCCGGTGCGGATCGAACTTACATTGCCTCGCGGCTTGCTTGGCATCACGGCGGGATTGCCCGCATTCCAGTTCATGCAAACCTGGACTCAGGTAACGGTAAAGAAAGTGAATCAGGAGGATCGGTTATGAATGCCGGCCTTGGCGATGCAACCGATATTATCGGCATTCTGGTTTCGGTGATCGTCGTCGCGGCGCTGCTGATCTGGGTGGAACGCCGTCTGTTGGCGCTCTGGCAGGATAGGCTTGGACCCAACCGGCTCGGGCCGTTCGGATTGATGCAGGTGGCGGCGGACATGATCAAGATGTTCTTCAAGGAAGACTGGATACCGCCCTTCGCCGACAAACCGGTATTCGTACTGGCCCCGACCATCGTATTCATCACCATGCTGACCGGTTTTGCCGTAATTCCGTTTGCGCCGGGTGTCGGCATCATCGATTTCAACTTCGGGCTGCTTTACTTTCTGGCGCTGTCCTCGCTGTCGGTCTACAGCGTCGTGCTGGCGGGCTATGCGTCCAATAATAAATACTCGCTGCTTGGAGGCCTGCGTGCCGCGGCGCAAACCGTCAGCTACGAGGTGTTTATGGGCATTTCGATCATGGGCGTGGTGATGCTGTCCGGCACCTTCAATTTAAGGGAGATTGTCGAAGCCCAGCGCGACGGTTGGTTCATCATTCCCCAGTTTTTCGGCTTTGTCATCTTCCTGGTTGCGGTCATCGCCGAAAGCCGCCGGACGCCGCTGGATCTGCCGGAAGCCGAACAGGAGCTGGTGGCCGGCTTTCATACCGAGTATTCCGGCATGAAATTCGGCATGTTCTTCGTCGGCGAGTATCTCGGCATTACGCTCAGTTCGGCGATGATCGTGACGCTGTTTTTCGGCGGCTGGCTGGGTCCCTGGCTGCCGCCGCTGCTATGGTTTTGCCTGAAAACTGCGGTCGGCATCATGTTCTTTATTCTGCTGCGGGGGGCGTTGCCGCGGCCCCGCTACGATCAATTGATGGCCTTCGGCTGGAAAGTGCTGCTGCCGGCGGCGTTGTTGAATTTGCTGGTGACCGGCGGCGTAGTCTTGTCATTGCTAGGTTAAGACGATGCCCGGTTTATTCACCACGAAGACACGAAGAGCACGAAGTTTATGTTTTTCTTCGTGCTCTTCGTGTCTTCGTGGTGAATACAAATTCGTAACTATATGAATCGGGGAAGGATAAAACGATGCTAAGCCAACTGCGATCATTATGGGAAGTTTTGAAACACACTTTCGTCAAGCCGGATACGGTCGAATACCCGGAACAAAAACCGGCTCTGTTTCCCCGCTACCGCGGACGCATCGTGCTGACTCGCGATCCTGACGGCGAAGAGCGCTGTGTTGCCTGTAATCTATGCGCGGTAGCTTGTCCGGTGGATTGCATCGCTTTGCAAAAAGCCGAGGACGAGAACGGCCGCTGGTATCCCGAATTTTTCCGCATCAATTTTTCCCGCTGCATCATGTGCGGATTTTGCGAGGAAGCCTGCCCGACCAATGCGATTCAGCTGACGCCGGATTTTGAAATGTGCGAATACGATCGGCAGAACATGGTTTACGAAAAGCAGCATCTGTTGATCGATGGGACCGGAAAGTATCACGACTACAACTTTTATCGGGTAGCGGGCATGACGGTCGGCGGCAAGGCCAAGGGCCGGGCTGAAAACGAAGCGCAGCCGGTCGATGTGAAAACCTTGTTGCCGTGATTTTATCGTTCCCACGCTCCGGCGTGGGAATGCCGTAGTAGACGCTCCAGCGTCCTGTGGCCGGACGGGGTTTGCAACCCCGTCCGAAACGTTTGATGGATGAAGATAAGTAGTTGGGCAAAAGTTTTCCGGCATGTGTGGAAACTTATGTACACCTACTTATGGCAGTAGTTATCGAAAACGGTGGGGACGGGGGTGCAACCCCCGTCCCGCTCGGGGGCCAAGGGCCGGGCTGAAAACGAAGCGCAGCCGGTCGATGTGAAAACCTTGTTGCCGTGATGGAGAGGGGATTATGGTGTTGACTTTGTTTTATATCACTTCCGCCGTTGCCGTGTTCGCGACGGTGATGATGATTACCCGGCTCAATGCGGTGCATGGCTTGCTATACCTGATTCTGTCGCTGTTGGCCGTCGGCGTGCTGTTCTTTCTGTTGGGCGCGCATTTTGCAGCGGTGCTGGAAGTGATTATTTACGCCGGGGCTATTATGGTGCTGTTCGTTTTCGTGATCATGATGCTCAATCAAGGGCAAAAGACTCTGGAGCAGGAACGCGCCTGGCTACAGCCGGGCATATGGATCGGGCCGTCGCTGCTGGCATTGATTTTGTTCGTCGAAATGCTGGTTATCGTTGTCTCCGGCGGCGATGCCGAAACCGGTTACGTAGTGGATGCCAAGCAGGTGGGGATAGCATTGTACGGTCCCTATTTGCTGGTTGTGGAACTGGCCTCGATGTTGTTGCTGGCCGGGTTGGTCGGCGCCTATCATCTGGGCAAGCCGATGCTCAAGATCACCAGGGCCGGGGGAAATCATGACTAGGGGTTACCGGCTTCTGCGAACCGGGTTGGGCTTATCGTCATATACATTTTGGGACGCGGCGAAAAGGGTTGCCGATGGCCGGAGTGCAGGCTTCGCCTGCAAGCGCAAGCAAAGCTTGCACTCCCGTTGCGCTTCAATACATAACAATGTGCATATATCTATAAAGATGAGCGCAGTGCCTGGGAACGAGGAAAAATACGTGGAGGAATCATGAGCGGAATTCCGATGACACATGGGCTGTTGCTGTCTGTGGTGTTGTTTGTGCTGGGCTTAATCGGGGTTTTGGCGCGACGTAACCTGATCATGATGCTGATGTCCCTGGAAGTTATGCTCAATGCGACCGGCCTTGCTTTTATTGTCGCCGGGTCACGCTGGGGGCAGGCGGACGGGCAAATCATGTTCCTGTTGATATTAACCCTGGCCTCGGCGGAAGTGGGGGTCGGGCTGGGCTTGGCGCTGCACGTTTTTCGCCGCTTCCATACGCTGGATGCGGATGCGTTGAACGGGATGAAAGGCTAGGGGATGAAAATGATTGAATTGCTCACGGTCGCTGGACGGGGTTTAACGGTGAGCGTGTCGCGTGGGAACGAGAAAGGGGCGAGCAATGAAAATGATTGAGCTGCTAGGCTGGGTGCCGCTGTTTCCGTTCCTGGGTTTTTTAATGTTGGCGTTGGCCGGTGAACGATTTTCCAAACCGCTGATTGCCTGGGTTGGCGTCGGCACGGTGGCTGTTTCGGCGTGCTTGGCCGCTCTGATCGGGGCCGAATTTCTGACGGGAACGATGGAGCCTTGCGGTCTGCTGGCGGGATACTGGCTGGAGGTTGACGATCTGGTGGCGCCGATCGGTTTTTATCTCGATGCGTTGTCGGTCGCGATGTTGTTTGTCGTGACCGGCGTCGGCCTTTTAATCCATGTCTATGCGGCTGAATTTATGGCGTCCGATCCCGGCTATGCGCGTTTTTTCGCCTACATGAATCTGTTTATGTCCGCGATGCTGGTGCTGGTGCTGGCCGACAATCTGTTGTTGCTTTATTTGGGCTGGGAAGGCGTCGGGCTCGGCAGCTACCTGCTGATCGGCTTCTGGCATCAAGACCCGAACAACGGCTATGCGGCGCGCAAGGCGTTTGTGATGACCCGGGTGGGGGACACGGCTTTATTGATCGGTTTGTTTTTGTTGTTCACGCAGTTGCATACGTTTGATATTCAACTCCTGATGCTCAGGGTTACCAGTCAGTGGGTCGCTGGCGAGCTGTTGCCTGTGACTGCCGCCGCCCTGTTGCTGTGCGGTGCGCTGGGTAAGTCCGCGCAAGTGCCGCTGCAATCCTGGCTGCCCGACGCGATGGCAGGCCCGACGCCGGTTAGCGCGTTGATTCATGCCGCTACGATGGTCACTGCGGGCGTTTACCTGATTGCCAGAACCCATGCTTTGTTCATCATGGCGCCGTCGGTTCAGTTCGCCGTCGCGGCGATTGGCGCGCTGACCTTGTTGACGGCCGGTTGTTCGGCGCTCGTTCAGACCGACATCAAGCGTATTCTGGCTTACTCAACGATCAGCCAGATCGGTTACATGTTTCTCGCTTTGGGCGTCGGGGCGTGGTCGGCGGCGATTTTTCATCTGCTGATTCATGCCTTTTTCAAGGCGCTGTTGTTCCTCGCCGCAGGCGCGGTGATTTTTTGTTTTCATCACCAGCACGATATTTTCAGGATGGGCGGGCTGCGTAAAGCTATGCCCCTGGCTTTCTGGAGCTTTATGATCGGCAGCGCGGCGTTATCGGCACTGCCTTTTACCTCGGGATTTTACAGTAAGCATGAGATTCTGTCGGCCGCCTTTGACGCCTCTCCCGGCCTATGGGCGGCAGGTTGTCTGGGCGCAATGATTACGGGCATCTACAGCTTTCGTCTGGTTTTTGTGGTCTTTTTCGGTAAGGAATGCCCGGTTATTGAAACCAGGCTCGATTGGCGCATGCGCGTGCCGCTGATTCTGCTTGGGGCGTTGGCTTTGTTTGGCGGCATGCTGAAAATTCCGCTGGATTCGGTATTTCCGGTTTTATTTGATCATGAGCATGGTTTCGATGCGGTTGCGGTCGGCACCGCCGCGGCGCCGTTGATCGGCTTGTCGATCGCGGCATGGTTTTATTTTACCGGCCGCTTTTCCGCCCAGAGTCCGGCAGATTCCGGTTTGGCAAGGCGAATGCGGATATTCTTTTTTAACGGCTGGGGTATCGACGCGCTATATGGCGCATGGGTGGTAAGGCCCTTTAAAACTATCGCCGAACTCAATAAAAACGATGTGCTGGAGCATGCGTATATTGCGCTGGCGTCGCTCTGTCGCGCCGGACAGCGGATGGTCGGCGCGACGCAGACCGGGAATATCCGTTGGTATGCCTCATCGATGGCGCTCGGTGCCGTGGTCATTATCGCCATAGGCTGGTTGTCGTGATACTGGCGGCGCTTATTTGCGTTTTGCTGCTGGGCGGGTTTGCCGCCTGGTTTTCAGAGCGTTGGAGTCCGACAGCGCCGCGCTGGGTGGCAGTCGCTACGCTGACGGTCGAGGCGCTGTTGCTGGTATTGCCGTATACAGTGGCAAACCAGGCCGGCGGTTTGTCGTCAGCTTGGTTTGCCGGTTTTTACCTGCCGTGGATTCCGCGCTTCGGCATCGGTTTTCATCTGGCTATGGACGGTCTTAGCCTGCTGTTGATAACGCTGACGATATTGCTCGGGTTTATGGCGGTCAGCAGTTCCTGGATTGAGATCAAGTGTCGGCAGGGCTTTTTTTACTTTAATCTGTTGATGTGTCTGGCCGGTATCTTCGGCGTATTTCTGGCGGTAGACCTGTTCCTGTTTTTTTTCTGCTGGGAATTGATGATTGTCCCGATGTATTTCCTGGTCAGCATTTGGGGCCATGAAAACCGGACTGATGCGGCGCTAAGGTTTTTTATTTTTACCCAGGTGAGCAGTCTGCTGATGCTGGCGGCGATCATCGCTTTGGTGCTGATACACCATCGCAATTGCGGCGCTTATAGTTTCGATTATTTCGAATTGCTCAATACTGCATTTGCCCCGGATGTTGCATTCTGGCCGATGCTGGGTTTTTTTATCGCGTTTACGGTTAAGCTGCCGATGCTGCCGTTTCATACCTGGCTGCCGGACGCCCATACGCAAGCGCCGACCGGCGGCAGCGTGATTCTGGCCGGGGCGATGCTTAAGACCGGCGCGTACGGCTTGCTGCGTTTCGTCATCCCGTTGTTTCCGGATGCGGCGCATCAGTTTGCCCCGGTTGCGATGACGCTGGGAGCCGTCAGCGCGCTTTATGCGGCGGTGACGGCTTTTGCTCAGTCCGACCTGAAACGGCTGATTGCTTATACCAGCGTCAGTCATATGGGCTTTATTCTGCTTGGGGTGTTTTCCTGGAATTTACTCGCCTTGCAGGGTTCGGTCATTACCATGCTGGCGCACGGTATCAGCGCCGCGGCGTTGTTCATGATCGCGGGGGCGCTGCAACAACGCCTGCATACACGGGAAATGGGTAATATGGGCGGACTTTGGTCGGCAATGCCCGGATTGTCGGCGTTGGCATTGTTTTTTTCGGCGGCATCGCTCGGCGTTCCCGGATTGGCAAACTTTATTGGCGAATTTCTGGTCTTGCAGGGGGCTTTCAGCGTCAATAGGGTATTGGCATCCGTGGCCGCCCTGACGCTTATTTTGGCTCCGGTTTATGCGCTTATCCTGATACAAAAAGTCTGTTACGGTCCGCCGTCTCAGCATGTGCATTTGGTCGATGCCGGTCGCCGCGAATGGGTATCGCTAGGCTTGCTGGCGCTTGCCTGTGTTTGGCTCGGCCTGAGTCCTCAGGCGGTATTAAAGGTCTCGGCTCCCGCACTGAAGCAGGAAATGCACTGGAGCGCTGATGAATATTAACTCGCTTATCGCCCTTGCGCCTATCATCGTGGTCGGCGCAACCGCAGTGGCGGTCATGCTCGGTATCGCGGTGCGGCGTAATTTTATGTCGGCTTGCGGCATTGCCGCCGGCGGCATCATTATGTCGCTGTGGACACTGGGCTGGGTTGCGCGGGAAAGTCCGGTCCGGGCGACTTTATTGATGCGGGTGGATGCCTACTCGCTGTTCTATATGGCGCTGTTGCTGTCGGCGGGCCTTGCTGTGCTGGGTTTTTGTTACGACTATTTCAAAGCGCGCGAAGGCGAGTACGAAGAGCTCCCATTGCTGCTGTTGACTGCATTGCTGGGCGCTTTAGTGCTGGTTTGCAGCAGTCATTTTGCGAGCTTTTTTATCGGTCTTGAAATACTCGGCATCTCGCTGTTTGTGCTGATAGGTTATCCGCTCAACCGGATTCGGCCGCTGGAGGCTGCGTTTAAATACCTGCTCTTGTCCGGGGTGTCTTCGGCTTTTTTGCTGATGGGCATGGCGCTGATCTATGCGCAATGCGGGGAGCTTCATTTCAGCGGCATCGGCGGCTATATGACCAGCCGGGACAATATCAATGCCATGGTTTTAAGCGGAACTCTCCTGATCGTGGCCGGGCTGGGTTTCAAGCTTTCCCTGGCGCCGTTTCACTTATGGACGCCGGATGTCTACGAGGGCGCAGCCGCGCCGGTTAGCGCATTTATCGCCACTGTTTCAAAAGGCGCGGTCTTCGCCCTGTTGCTTAGATATTTCATCAGCACCTACAGTTACGATTACACGCCGTTACTGACTGTTTTCAGCGTCATTGCCGGGTTATCGATAGTGGGTGGTAATCTGCTGGCCTTGCAGCAAAATAATGTTAAGCGTTTGCTGGCGTATTCGTCTATCGCGCACATGGGTTATCTGCTGGTCGCATTCATTGCCGGCGGCATTTCTACAGGCGGGGCGGTAGAGTCGGTTAGCTTTTATCTGTCAGCTTATTTCATTACCACGGTCGGCGCGTTCGGGGTCGTTTCGGTGCTGTCAACGCCGTCAATGGAAGCCGATGATATTTCGTGTTATCGCGGGCTGTTTTGGCGGCGGCCGTGGCTGGCGGCGACCTTTACCCTGATGTTGCTGTCGCTGGCGGGTATTCCGCTGACGGCCGGATTCATCGGTAAATTCTATATCTTTACCAGCGCCGCGGAGGGCCGGTTGTGGGGATTGCTGCTCGCCACTATCGTCGGCAGCGGCCTGGGGCTTTATTATTATTTGAGAATCATCGTTGTTATGTCGATGAATGCCGAAGCAACGGCAATTAAAACCGCTCAAGGTTGGATTTCCACAACATTGCTCGCGGTTTTAACGATACTGTTGGTTTGGATCGGCTGTTATCCGAGCCTGTTGGTCAATGTCATCCAGGCGGTATCTTACGAGATGGAATGGGGGCTGTGATTTTTCGGTCGGTGCAGGCAAGCGGTGTTTTCAGCGCGTTGCTTGTTTGTAAGCAATAATTTATTTTGTCATTTAATTCTTTGATTTCTGTTGATTTGCCGTCATGTTATTTCTTATTTTTGTCATCGCTTCTATTTGCATTTTTTCTTCTGGAGATATTTCTATTTTTTGGACTACTTGATTACTGTGATCATTAAGTCTTGCTTGTTTTAACGCTTTAACGCCATTTAATAATGTATCAATAGACAATGTTTTTTGTCCTGTCATGGTTATGCTGACTAAAATCATTCCAACAGTTAGGCTTAGTAAAGTTTTTAACATCGAAGTTCTCCTTGTTAATCTATTTTAAGTTGATGATGCTTATTGTCGAATACTTAGGTTGCGTAAATAACAGCTTACATACGCCGCCTTGCTTTTGCCTTAACCTGGTTTTTGTTTTAAGCGTTCCCATTTTGCTAATGCCTTATGTACCCGTTGACAGATTTTTCTAGCCTTCTCTAATTCCGGGTTAATTTGTCCTACTTTGTGGGATAGTTTGGCCCATTGTAAACCGATAGGCGTACTCAGGTCATTTTTTCAATATGTATTTTCATTGGCTTTTTGTAAGCCGGTTTGCCTATGTTTTGGCCTTAACGCCTGTTTTTGCTTCAAACATTGGCCGGTCAAATCCAAAACGTTCTTTTCGTTTTCTGATTCTATCTTTCAGTTCAAAATTTACACAGAAATAGAACGCGGGTTGCAAGCCACCCAAATCAGATTGCCGAAAGCTGACGATATAAGTATTCGCACATATCCCAAAACGTTAAATTAACGCTTAAGCTTCTCCTTCATCTAGGGATGATACTTTGGCCATAAGGGGAGCAAAGCAATCTCATGCTCCCCTCTTTTTTGTATTTTAATCGAGTGCATCTGCGTGGAACATTTGCCATTTTCGCCAATAAAAAAGCGTCTAAATTGACCGGAAATGATTTTTTTATAATACAAACCGGCTTTCTTGATTGGAAAAACAGGCGTTGCCAATCGATCTGATCGGGTTTCCACGCAGAGCGCGGGAACCCTAAACGGAAGTTATTATTGATGGAGTCCTTACGGATAGGGGTGTCAACATAAAGTAACAACACCCCCGCTATTTTCAAACGGGGGTGTTGTTTCAATTACCTACGTTGCCAGTGGTGTTGCTGGTTTTTCTCTTTTCTATATTCTGGAAGGTTTCAGATTGCAACTGCTCTACCGCACCACTTTGCAAATGCTTGGTTTCGTCCTTTTTCAGCAGCACAACTAAAACAATAACAGCAGCAATAGCAACACCAGCGATCCACCATGTGTAGTCTTTTTCTGTTTCTTCAGCCATTTTAAAATCCTCGTGGTTTATTTAATCATAATTTGCCCCCTTTTCTCAAAGGGGGCTTGACTGGACAAAATGATATGCAGGTCTGCAATTGGCCGATATTATCAGGTTAAAAATTGCCGATCTATCACCCCGTCCATCGCTCAACAATATATATTCAGCACTGAATACACAATATGTAATGATACCTATATTAACTAGCTCAAAAATAGGCGGCTTTTGTATGCATGTAGACAATTGGTAACGATTACCGATCTGTTGACTGTCCGGTTTTGGTCGATTGCCGTCAGTTAGTTGCTTTAACGCCTTAGCGTATTCAAATTTTGAGCGCATTATTAAGTGGGAAAAATAGAAGGCTAGCGGTTGTTTTTATCGGCATACACAGTATCAACAAGCTTTTTAAACCAGATAGGTCGAAAGATCACTATAAATAATCCTATCGTACCGGTGATGGGAAGTATCGGTATCAACATGAAAATAATAAGAACCAGGGCGCATTTGATTCTGGCAACGATGGAGACCGCTATCATTTTTCCTTTCCTCGCCTGTTTTTTTGAGATGCTAAAAGAATTGCATAATATAGCCTTGTTTCCTTCAATCACAGGCATTAAAAAGCTCGTGAAATAGCATGAAAAACACAAGGCCGTCGATCAGATCAACCGGCGCTTTCCGAAGGTTATTCCAGTCGCGGCAACCGGTTTCGATAAGACTTGGAAATCGAGGACGGAACGGGTTATACGGCAAGCTGGAATAAGTCGGTGTGGGTTAAGTAAAAAGAGCTGTTTATAGGCGGCTCCTTTCAATGCGTGTTGATTTATTGGTTGAAACGGACTGTCGGATTACGACCGGGTCTGAGTAAAAACGTTGAATATAATCAATTAGTTATTTCCATAAGATTATTAAGAAGTGGCGACTGTCATTATCAGTTGCGCGTGTAATCCGGCTTATATAGATATAAACTGTTCCGATGTAACAAAAAATCTATGGAGTGTAAAAATGAAAGCGTCAAAGTTAATCCTAATCGCTACAATGCTGATGCCAGTCTCAGCTAACGCTGGTTTCAATGCTTTTATAAATGGCCAAAAGCTTCACGACAAGTCAACCGCCTATAAAAGCGGAGATATAGACAATGCGGAGCTCTATGATGCCGGGGCTTATGTTTATTATGTAATGGGTGTCGTTGACGCAACTATTGGGTCGGGTTTATTTTGTCCACAAAATATTACTTCGGATCAGGCTGCAAATGTTGTGTCTAAATACCTAAATGAGCATCCGGAATTATGGAGTTCAAGTGCCGAATCACTTATCAAAGCGGCACTGATGAAAGAATGGCCTTGCCCGAAGTAATTTTGTGCTAAAAGATGAGTTGAATATTCCAAATGGGGGCTCGGAACTCGCTCATGCTTCGACTAGGCTCAGCACGAACGAATTCCATGCGCTCCACTGATTTTTTAGGTTTATGTGGTGCGATGGTCAAAATGGGCGTTGCCAATTCAATGATAATCATCTGTTCAGGAAGGACATAGTTGCAACATCGTCAACAATCCAAGTTGAGGTTATCATATGCTCCAGTTATTTTTAATAAACAATGTGTGGGTAGGATAAAACAGATGATTCGTGCAGGTATTGTGGGCGGAACCGGATATACCGGTGTTGAGCTATTGCGGATTTTAGCATTGCATTCGAAGGTGGAGGTGGCGGTCGTCACGTCGCGTGCCGACGCCGGTGTTAGGGTAGATGCGCTTTATCCCAGTTTGCGCGGTTCCATCCATGTGTTATTTAGCCTGCCTGAAATTGAAACCCTGGCCGAATGCGACGTGGTGTTTTTTGCGACGCCGAATGGCACGGCGATGCTGATGGCGGAGCAGTTGTTGGCGCGCGGCGTAAAAGTTATCGATCTGTCCGCCGATTTCAGGCTGAAAGATGACAAGGAATGGAGTAAATGGTATGGCATGGAGCACGCTTGTCCCGATTTAATCGCGGAAGCTGTTTACGGTTTGCCGGAACTGAATCGCGAGGCGATTAAACAGAGTAATTTAGTCGCTTGTCCGGGCTGCTATCCAACTGCTGTGCAGCTGGGATTTTTACCGTTGCTTGAAAACGATCTGATTAATGTTGATCATTTAATCGCTGATGTTAAATCCGGCGTCAGCGGGGCAGGGCGTAAGGCGGAGTTGGCGACTTTAATGAGCGAAACCGGCGAGAGTTTTAAGGCTTATGCGGTCGGCGGTCATCGGCATTTGCCGGAAATTGTCCAAGGACTTAAGTTGGTGGCTGGCAAATCGGTCGGATTGACTTTTGTTCCGCATTTGACGCCGATGATTCGCGGAATACACGCTACTTTATATAGCCAGGCGAATGGATGTTTGGATGATGTGCAAACCTTGTACGAAAAAAGATACGCAGATGAGGAGTTTGTCGATGTATTGCCGCAAGGTTCTCATCCTGATACCCGAAATGTCCGGGGCAGTAATAATTGCCAGATTTCGATTCATCAGCCGCAGGGCGGTCAAATTATCGTGGTGTTATCGGTGATCGATAACTTGGTTAAGGGCGCGGCAGGCCAAGCGGTGCAAAATATGAACTTAATGTTTGGCTTAAAGGAAGACTCAGGATTAAAGATAATTGCGCTTTATCCATAATTCTTGACTAAAAAGCTTGGTATAGTCATAATTTATTTAACTTCATTTTTTATAGTGCTAAACATATGTCTAATCCGATAGTTTTTACTGACAGCGCTGCCTCCAAGGTGGGTGAACTGATAGCCGAGGAAGGTAACGATAACCTGAAATTGAGGGTTTATGTCTCAGGCGGCGGCTGTTCAGGATTTCAATACGGCTTTACTTTTGATGAGGAAGTCAACGAAGATGATACTTGCGTTGAAAACGGCGGTGTTACGGTATTGATTGATGCGATGAGTATTCAGTATTTAACCGGTGCTGAAATCGATTATAAAGAAGATTTGTCCGGCGCTCAGTTTGTTATCCGTAATCCTAACGCGACTACGACTTGCGGTTGTGGGTCGTCTTTTTCAGCGTAATTGTTTTACAGATTCCCCCTATTCGGGCGAGATGATGCCGCCTACAGGGATGTAGGCGCTTAGCGTGAGCAGGGAGCTGCGCCCTTTTTGTTTCCCGGATAGATTCCTCCCAGAACGACGGAGTCGGTTGCTCCTGTCACTTCTTTAAGATTGCCTGGCAGGTTGTTTAATGTCTGTCTGGCTAGCCATGCAAAAGCCATAGCCTCGACATGATCGGGATGAAGCCCATACTGCTCTGTTGATTCAACCGGACATTCAATGTTCTGTTGGATGAGCGCTAATAAATATTCATTGTGAATGCCGCCGCCGCAAATCAATACGCGTTCAGTCTCCTGTGCATGCTTTTTGATAGCATCGCAAATTGTTATAGCAGTCAAAAAACACAGGCTGGCTTGTATGTCTTCGGCTTTGTAACTAAATGCGTCGAAATACTGATAAACCCAAGGAAGTGAAAAATATTCCTTGCCGGTGCTTTTTGGCGGAGCGGCGTTGAAATAAGCGTCTTGTTTCAATAGCGCTATCAAGTCATGATTGATGTTGCCAGCCTTGGCCCAAGCGCCATTTTTATCGTACGACAGGTTCCGTTGCAGTTTGATCCACAGATCCATTAAGGTGTTGCCGGGACCGGTATCAAAGCCGATGACTGCTGCGGACGGCTGTTTAGGTAACACGGTAATATTGGCGATGCCGCCGATGTTTACGATACAGCGATGTTCATCCGGATGATGGAATACGGCGTGATGAAAAGCAGGGACCAGTGGCGCGCCTTGACCTTTGGCAGCAATATCCCGGCGCCTGAAATCAGCTACGGTGGTAATGCCGGTAAGTTCGGCAATGATATTGGGATCGCCGATTTGCAGGGAAAAAGGAAATGGCTGGGGTCGGTTTTTAGTCGATTGCGATGCGTCGGTTATCCCTGGTAGTCGAATGTCGGGGGCATGGTAGATGGTTTGTCCATGGCTGCCGATGGCATTGACCAATGAAGCGGGAATGTTGGCTTTAGCAAGCAAGGCATTAACGGTCTCGGCGAACAAGTGGCCGAGCCGTGCATCCATGGTGCCGTATTCTTTGAGCGAGATTAGCGTGTCTGGCTTGCTAAGTTGCTGGATTGTATTTTGAATGTCGCCGGGGAAGGGCAGGTATTCAAATTCGACAAGACGGGCTTTAGTGCTTTTAAAATCAACAAGAGCTGCGTCAATGCCGTCCAGGCTGGTTCCGGACATGAGTCCGATATAAAGTTCTGGCATCGACTTTGGTTAATCGTAATGAGAGGGCTGCATGGATGCAGGAGGTAGGACAATGTCGGGAGCAATTGCCGAAGGGTTTTTTGCAAATAAACTTTTTGCTTTAACCTGAACAAGTTGAGTAAAGAACGGCTGGGTTTGGGTGTTGAAGTCGGCCAGTAATGCGCTGCTTATAGGCATTGAATGCGGTATTTTAACCGTCTCCGGGTCGCGATAAAGCCCGTCCACATGAAATTCATAATGCAGGTGCGGGCCGGTGGCTAGGCCGGTTTGGCCGACAAAGCCGATAACATCGCCCTGTTTGACGTGATTGCCGACTGCTAAGCCTTTTTTAAAATCGGACATGTGCGCATAAAGTGTTTCGTAGTGGTCGTTATGTTGAATAATGACTGCTTGCCCATAAGCGCCTTTGTTGCCACTGAAGGTGACGATTCCGTCCCCTGTTGTTTTTACAGGCGTGCCGATTCTTGCGGCATAATCAATGCCTTTGTGAGCACGAATTCTATTAAGTATGGGGTGCTTACGGTGCATGTCAAAAGGGGAGCTGATCTTCGCAAAGTCAACAGGCGTTGTTAAAAAAGCCCTTTGCATGGACTGCCCGTCGGGCGTGTAATAACTGGCAATGCCGAATTCATTGATGTATCTGACTGCGGTGTGTGCCGATCCTTGGTTAATAAACTCAGCAGCAATAATTTCGTCGCTGTCGGTTTCTTTGCCGTCAACTATTTTCTTGCCATAAACAATCGTGAATTGATCGCCAGGACGTAGATTGGTAGCAAAATCGATGTCCCATGCAAAAATATCGGTAAGTTGCAGGATCAACTCTTTTGATAAGTCGGCTTCGAGTCCATCCAGAAATAAGGAGGTTTCTATAGATACATGAGCCGTATTGATTTTGGTGATTTGCGGATGTTTGAGTATGGTTCGGTGGATTTGTTTGTCATTATTGGTACGGATGATTTGATTTGATTCTGTATTATCCAAGTCCAAGTTAGCAGGCATGTGTTTTTGCGGTTTCTGATCGATGATAGACTTGATTGATACTGATTCGATTGATTTGGAAGAAATAACGGTGTGTCTTCTGGTGGACGGATCAAGATCAGCCTCGTCAGTTTTGTGACTTGACTTGGACGAGATAATAGCTCGCTTATTATGTTTTAACTTGGCAGAAACGATGGTTTGCTTTTTTGTAGTAGATTTAGCCGTTGCAGCAGTTTTTTTTTGCGGCGATAGCTTGGCCGTAGCAATAGGGTCTTTTTTGTTGGCGGACTTTGGTGTGGCAGGCGTTTTTTTATTGCTTGGCTTGGCGTTAACGGCTGTCGCAGCTATTTTTTTCTTATTATCCGGTTTGGTGTGATGGGGGGCGGAAATAATCTTTACAGGTGCGTGTGTTGGTTTTGTTTGTGTGTGGCCGGTTATGGAAAAGGCTACGCTAATTCCAAAGAACAAGGATGTATAGATTCTATTTTTCACTAGGCTATGCTAAGTAATTGAAAATTATGTAAATCAGAGGGGATTTAATGATTTTGTAACTTCATTTTAAGTGGTTTTAAAGGTTTTTGCCAATTAATTAGGTTAGATAAAAGTTTTTATTCAGCGGAGCTGATTATTAATTCTATAATGGATTATTTATAGATATTTGGAGAAAGAAATTGCAAGAGGACGTATTGGCACACCTTCTTAGAGGGACTGATGAGGTTTTAATCAAGCAAGAGTTAATTAAAAAATTGGAAGAGGGGCGACCTCTTCGAATTAAGGCGGGCTTTGACCCGACTGCCCCTGATCTGCATTTGGGGCATACGGTGTTGATTAACAAGCTAAAGCAGTTTCAGGATTTTGGGCATGAAGTATTGTTTTTGATTGGCGATTTTACCGGGATGATTGGTGACCCAACAGGGAAAAACGTTACGCGTAAGCCATTGACTCGGGATGAGGTAATTGATAATGCAAGAACCTATGAGGAGCAAATATTCAAAATTCTGGATCCGACTAAAACGCTGGTGATGTTCAATTCAAGCTGGATGAATGCAATGTCGCCGGCTGATTTGATTCAATTGGCTGCAAAACATACTGTGGCCAGAATGTTGGAGCGGGATGATTTTAGCAAGCGCTTTAAAGGTGGGCAGTCCATTGCAATACATGAATTCTTGTACCCTTTAATTCAAGGATATGATTCGGTGGCGATGAAAGCGGATGTGGAGCTGGGAGGTACGGATCAAAAGTTTAACTTGCTAGTTGGGCGGCAGTTGCAAGAGGCTTTTGGGCAAAAGCCTCAGGTCGTCATGACGATGCCTATTTTGGAGGGATTGGATGGTGTGCAGAAAATGTCCAAGTCGCTGAATAATTATGTCGGTATAGCTGACTCTGCCGATGATATGTTCGGTAAATTAATGTCTATATCTGATGAATTGATGTGGCGTTATTTCGAATTGTTGAGTTTTCGGCCTATGACTGAAATAGGCTTATGGGCGGAGGCGTGTAAGCAAGGTGCAAATCCCAGAGATTATAAAGTAAAGTTGGCTCAGGAAATTATAGAGAGATTTCATGATGCATCTGCGGCCGCCAAGGCCTTGGAAAATTTTGAAGCCAGATTTCAGCGTGGCGCAATGCCTGATGAAATGGACGAGTTGGAATTAAAGATTGATGGGGCAAGTTGCGGCATAGCAAATCTTTTGAAAGATGCGGGATTAACGGAGAGTACGTCCGAGTCTAATCGTATGATAAAGCAAGGAGCGGTGAAGATTGACGGAGAAAAAGTTTCTGATCATAAACTGGAAATTTCGACCGGCGCCCAGCATGTTTATCAAGTAGGAAAAAGAAAGTTTGCGCGAGTAAAAATAACTTCTTGACGTAATAATGAAAGACTGTACAATGCGCAGCTCTTTCGGGGCAAGTTGTCTTGAAAGAGTCGGCAGGGTGGTTGGTAAGAAAATGAAGTTAACAAGTATGTTGACAATCGGCCTTGGTAGGTTATAATGGTCGGCTTCTTCG